>Ga0307379_10009470_pt1 | contig 12994 bp, 7 predicted proteins | sample UN2MG_FD_202237 | JGI IMG/M metagenome (GOLD analysis project Ga0307379, IMG submission 202237) | Soil microbial communities from Risofladan, Vaasa, Finland - UN-2 | ecosystem: Environmental > Terrestrial > Soil > Coastal area > Acid sulfate soil | place: Finland: Risofladan, Vaasa | collected... | reverse complement strand
GCCGCTCTCCCCTGTTCGCAGGGGCGATGTGCATATCGCTTGTCATCCATTTCTACAGTGTGACTGCTACAATCAGCCGGTGCCAGGGCAATCACTGCCCGTCCACATTATGCCACAGCGCCCCGAATTTGCAACAGCAAGCGAATCTGGGGGCTGTCACGTCCACCCCCAACTGCTGAACGTCTCATCCGGACGATCCGCGAGGAGGCAGTTGACATGTCGGACTATGAGGACTATCATGATGCTGTCTCTCAACTGGGACATTTCCTTGACGAAGTCTACATGCATAAGCGTATCCACTTGTGTAGATTCTTGACTCCATTCTTGGCGTCATGATATTGGGGGGAGACAATGGGAATTGTGGGCAAAGGTAGATTGGTCATGTGGGGTTTCTTGGTTCTTGTAGTGGCTTTTTGCCGTCAGATTGGCGAGAGCCCGGTTGTTCCAACCACCGCTGTGACGACCATCTACTACGTCGATGGCGTCAACGGCTCCGACTCAAACCTCGGGACCTCCCGGGGCCGGGCTTGGCGAACAATCCAGAAAGCAGCCGATACCATGACGGCTGGAGCCTACTGCATCGTTCTCGCTGGCGACTATGACGAAAGAGTGCACGTTACCACGTCTGGAAGTTCTGGCGATCCGATCACGTACTGGGCTGAGGGCACGGTGACGATGAGAGGGTTTACCGTGGATGCCGATTACATTGCCATAAGAGGATTTGATATCACGGACACTGACAATGACGATACGGATGGATGGGGCATCTTTGTTGAAGGAAGCCATTGCTTGATCCAAGATAACTACATCTTCTTCGCTACTCGTGGAGGAATAGACCTATATGGCGACCCGGTGGATGCACCTACAACGAGTGATTGTGACGTAAGAAACAACCGTCTGTACCGAAATGCGTCGGCTGGCGTAGAGATAAATGGAAGAAACCATCTTATTGAGGGCAATGAGATATGGCGAACGATACAGTACCATCCCAACTGGCCAAATCCTCCCTCTTGGGTTGACGCCGACGGAATAGTGTTCTTTGGCACAGGGCATACGATCAGAGGGAACTACATCCACGACATCAGGATGGACGATCCCGAGAACATCGACCCGCACATCGACTGCTTTCAGACATGGGGACCGGCCTACGACATCGTTTTTGAGCAGAACGTTTGTGAGAATCTCAATGAGGACATGCAGGGATTCATGATCGAGGAACAGAACTCGCCTGTGCGCGATTTGACTGTTAGAAACAACGTCATACAAGCTTTTAACCATCTCAATGTTTTCGACTGTGAAAACATGACCATTGCGAACAACACACTGACGAGCGATCTGTCCTCTGCCTCTGAGAACCAGTTGGGCATAGAACTGCACAATTCTCCGGCTGCAACCATCAAGAACAACATCTTTTACGACCTTTCCCATCACCATCTCGAAATCGACGGATCGTCCCAGCCAGGAACGGATGTTGGATACAACAACGTCTACAGGAGCGATGGGCAGCCACCATTGGGATCCCCCTCGCCGCATGATCTGTGGGGCGTGGATCCAATGTTCGTCGATCCTGCTGGCGATGACTTTCACCTTCAATCAGCTTCTCCCTGTGTAGATGCAGGCGACGAGCTGGGTTCTCAAGTGCCGGATGACTTTGAGGGCAATCCCCGCCCCCAGGGAGCTGGCTACGATATCGGCGCTTTTGAGTACACTGCGAATTCGCAGCCACCATCGGTCTACCTGCCGGTTGTGGTCCGTAGTGCTCCTAGGATAGATCCTCCGTACTCAGGGGGGCACCTGCCCTTACCAGGCCATCCCCGCCACCAGATACCCCTCCCAATGTCCGCTCATGCCAATCCCTGATGGCGTCACCCAGTCCTTCCAGTTGTTAAGATACGAAATCTGAGCTTAGGTGAGTGCGCCCACATCCGTCGCTTCCGCACCGGTGCCGTTGACAAAGATGCACGCTACGCAGTCGGCATAGGTGGCAGCCACGTGATACCACTGGCCTGCCTACAACTGGTCCTATGTCGGTTAAGGAACGCCTCCGGAGTACTCAACGTGAAGTAAAGGAGCAGCCGCCGGTTCGCCATCGTACGACTCGGCGGTCCGCTGCCCCGCACCTGTGATGATGAATACCATCCCACTGCCGCTCGACCAGCCACTCCGGTCGACGATCTCTTGCACTATGGGAGCCAGGTTGGGCGTCTGATGTTTTTCATCCACTGTATTCCACGCTGGCACGTTTCCCCAGGCAATGGAAGCCGTCGTTCTACTTCTGCCAGAGATGTTGCCAGCGGCAGAAGTAAACGCCGGCGCGTGGTCGATCGCCTGCCCATAGAACATGAGCGACGTTGCTTCCGTATCGGTTTCATCTGTCTCGAACTCGATGTAGGCTCTGGTGATGATAGCCCCCGGGGGGATGCTCACACCTCCGAAGTGGATGCCAACGACCTGCTGCCCATTGTAATCCGGATCATTGGTCAACTCCAGGTCGGCTCCGACCAGGTACATGCCACCATCAGCGAGGCGTTCCTCGGCATCGGAGGAGGATTGAGCAACCCGAACATCCACAGACCCCGTAGGAGTTGGCGTTACCGTCGGCGTCGCTGTTGGTGTGTTAGTCGGTGTCGCCGTTGGCGTGGCCGTCGGCAGCACAGGTGTGTTGGTCGGGGTGGCCGTCGGTGTGGCGGTCGGCAGCACAGGTGTGTTGGTCGGGGTGGCCGTCGGCGTGGCGGTCGGCGGCACCGGTGTGGCTGTCGGTTGAGGAACGCCTCCAGAGTACTCAACGTGTAGTAAAGGAGCGGCCGCCGGTTCGCCATCGTACGACTCGGCGGTCCGTTGCCCCGCACCCGTGATGATGAATACCATCCCACTGCCGCTCGACCAGCCACTCCGGTCGACGATCTCTTGCACTATGGGAGCCAGGTTGGGCGTCTGATGTTTTTCATCCACTGTATTCCACGCTGGCACGTTTCCCCAGGCAATGGAAGCCGTCGTTCTACTTCTGCCAGAGACGTTACCAGCGGCAGAAGTAAACGCCGGCGCATGGTCGATCGCCTGCCCATAGAACGTGAGCGACGTTGCTTCCGTATCGGTTTCATCCGTCTCGAACTCGATGTAGGCTCTGGTGATGATAGCCCCTCGGGGGATGCTCACACCTGCGAAGTGGATGCCAACGACCTGCTGCCCATTGTAATCCGGATCGTTGGTCAGCTCCAGGTCGGCTCCGACCAGGTACATGCCACCATCAGCGAGGCGTTCCTCGGCATCGGAGGAGGATTGAGCAACCCGAACATTCACAGACCCCGTAGGGGTTGGCGTTACCGTCGGCGTCGCCGTTGGCGTGGCGGTCGGCAGCACCGGTGTGTTGGTCGGGGTGGCCGTCGGCGTGGCGGTCGGCAGCACCGGTGTGTTGGTCGGGGTGGCCGTCGGCGTGGCGGTCGGCGGCACCGGTGTGGTTGTCGGTTGAGGAACACCTCCGGAGTACTCGACATGCAGTAAAGGAGCAGCCGCCGGTTCGCCATCGTACGACTCGGCGGTCCGTTGCCCCGCACCCGTGATGATGAATACCATCCCACTGCCACTCGACCAGCCACTCCGATTGACAATCTCTTGCACTATGGGAGCCAGGTTGGGCGTCTGATGTTTTTCATCCACTGTATTCCACGCTGGCACGTTCGCCCAGGCAATGGAAGCCGTCGTTCTACTTCTGCCAGAGACGTTACCAGCGGCAGAAGTAAACGCCGGCGCATGGTCGATCGCCTGCCCATAGAACATGAGCGACGTTGCTTCCGTATCGGTTTCATCTGTCTCGAACTCGATGTAGGCTCTGGTGATGATAGCCCCCTGGGGGATGGTCACACCTGCGAAGTGGATGCCGACGATCTGCTGCCCATTGTAATCCGGATCGTTGGTCAGCTCCAGGTCGGCGCCGACCAGGTACATGCCACCACCAGCGAGGCGTTCCTCGGCATCGGAGGAGGATTGAGCAACCCGAACATCCACAGACCCCGTAGGGGTTGGCGTTACCGTCGGCGTCGCCGTCAGGGTGGCTGTCGGTGGTACCGGTGTGCTGGTCGGGGTGGCCGTCGGCGTGTCGGTCGGCGGTACCGGTGTGTTGGTCGGGGTGGCCGTTGGCGTGGCGGTCGGCGGCACCGGTGTGTTGGTCGGCGTCGCCGTTGGCGTGGCGGTCGGCGGCACCGGTGTGTTGGTCGGCGTCGCCGTTGGCGTGGCGGTCGGCGGCACCGGCGTGTTGGTCGGCGTCGCCGTTGGCGTGGCGGTCGGCGGTACCGGTGTGTTGGTCGGCGTCGCCGTTGGCGTGGCGGTCGGCGGCACCGGTGTGTTGGTCGGGGTGGCCGTCGGCGTGGCGGTCGGCAGCACCGGTGTGTTGGTCGGAGTGGCCGTTGGCGTGGCGGTCGGCAGCACCGGTGTGCTGGTCGGGGTGGCCGTCGGCGTGGCGGTCGGCAGCACCGGTGTGTTGGTCGGAGTGGCCGTTGGCGTGGCGGTCGGAGTGGCCGTTGGCGTGTCGGTCGGAGTGGCCGTTGGCGTGTCGGTCGGCGGTACCGGTGTGTTGGTCGGCGTCGCCGTCGGCGTGTCGGTCGGCAGCACTGGTGTAGCGGTCGGCGTCGCCGTCGGCGTGCCGGTCGGCGGTACCGGTGTATTGGTCGGCGTGGGGGTAGGGGTGCCGCCCGGCAGCGCGGTGACGGTGACCTGGCCGCGCTCCTGGACGTAGTGATACAGATACAGGTGCCCAAAGCCTGCATACCACACATCGTTCCGACCGGCGATGTACTCGATATGTTGGGTCAGGTATGGCCCTCCAGACCAAAACCCCAGCTCTGGGTGGTCCATCAGGTGATAGATGCCTTCACTGGCGTAGGTGCTGTCAAAAACAGCATTGGCCTCGTCTCTGCGGGCCGCTGAGCCGCCACTCGGCCAGCCCCCTGTGCTGTAGGTCAAGGGCACGCGCCTGTAGCTCCCATCGCTCCCCCAGGAGGCAAAGTAATCGCCCTCCGTACCCGCCGTCCGATCGGCCAGGTAACCGGCCTCGACCACTGCCTGTCGCACCCCGGGAGACGAAAACCCGCACGGCTCAATGAAAGCGGGCACGTAGGGGTAAGGAAGTGTGAGGGTATCAAGGATGTCATTCCGGCTGCCGCTGATCTGGCTGGCGAAGCCGCCACCAGCCAGGTACGCAGCATCGCTACACGGATGTGTCCGCGTGTGTGATGCCGCCTCCGTGTAACCCTGGTCGATCCAAGCCTGGACATCTTGCATATCTGTCCAGTCGGTGATGATGCCCACCGTATGGTAGACTTGCCTGGCGTTCAGGACGGATAGTGCATCGTCAAAGTCGTCAATACTCCAGGCACCCACATCATCCAGCGTCACGGTGACCGCCGCGTGGCGGTCGTCGTAATAGAGAGGGATGCCCAGGTAAGTCATATCCACTTCCGTCTGACCATCCAACACCCGGATGAAGATGCTGTCAGAGTCCAGGACAAAGGCCACACTCACGTTAGCGACGCTGTTGACGTAATCAAAGCGAGCAACATTGATGCCATTGAAGAAATCGGAGGAGGTTCGCTCCACCAGGATGGTCCAGGGGTCGTTGACGTTGTGCCGGTACTGGGCCGTCAGCCCGCTTGAGCCGATTGGGATCTGGAACATGTAGGTCACCGGATAGTACAGGCCGTACGCCTGGTGAGCGGTAGGGTCGATGTCGATCCGAAACTGGGTGGCTGGCGTGACCGGTGGCGTGCCCGTCGGGGTCGGTGTTGGCGAGGGAGTGCTGGTAGGCGTGGTCGCCGGTGTAGCTGTCGGTTGAGGAACGCCTCCAGAGTACTCAACGTGCAGTAAAGGAGCGGCTGCCGGCTCGCCATCGTACGACTCGGCGGTTCGTTGCCCCACACCTGTGATGATGAATACCATCCCACTGCCACTCGACCAGCCACTCCGATCGACGATCTCTTGCACTATGGGAGCCAGGTTGGGCGTCTGATGTTTTTCATCCACTGTATTCCACGCTGGCACGTTTTCCCAGGCAATGGAAGCCGTCGTTCTACTTCTGCCAGAGATGTTACCAGCGGCGGAAGTAAACGCCGGCGCATGGTCGATCGCCTGCCCATAGAACATGAGCGACGTTGCTTCCGTATCGGTTTCATCTGTCTCGAACTCGATGTAGGCTCTGGTGATGATAGCCCCCCGGGGGATGCTCACACCTCCGAAGTGGATGCCAACGACCTGCTGCCCATTGTAATCCGGATCATTGGTCAACTCCAGGTCGGCTCCGACCAGGTACATGCCACCATCAGCGAGGCGTTCCTCGGCATCGGAGGAGGATTGAGCAACCCGAACATCCACAGACCCCGTAGGAGTTGGCGTTACCGTCGGCGTCGCCGTTGGTGTGGCTGTCGGTGTCGCCATTGGCGTATCGGTCGGCGGCATCGGTGTATCGGTCGGGATGGCCGTCGGCGTGGCGGTCGGCGGTACCGGTGTGTTGGTCGGGGTGGCCGTCGGCGCGGCGGTCGGCGGTACCGGTGTGTTGGTCGGGATGGCCGTCGGCGCGGCGGTCGGCGGTACCGGTGTGTTGGTCGGGGTGACCATCGATGTGTCGGTCGGCGGCAACGATGTGTCGGTCGGGGTGACCGTTGGCGTGGCGGTCGGCGGTACCGGTGTGTCGGTGGGCGTGGGGGTAGGGGTGCCGCCCGGCAGCGCGGTGACGGTGACCTGCCCGCGCTCCTGGACGTAGTGATACAGATACAGGTGCCCAAAGCCCGCATACCACACATCGTTCCGACCAGCGATATACTCTATATGTTGGGTCAGGTATGGCCCTTCAGACCAAAGCCCCCCCCAAGGGTGGTCCGCCAGGTGATAGATGCCTCCTTTATTGTAGAGACTGTCAAAGACAGCATTGGCCTCGTCTCTGAGGGCCGCTGAGCCGCCATTCGGCCAGTCCGCTGTGCCGTAGGTATAGGGCACGCGCCTGTAGCTCCCATCGCTCCCCCAGGAGGCAAAAGATTCGCCGTCGGAGTCCGCTATCCGATGGGCCAGGTAACCGGCCTCGACCACTGCCTGGCGCACCTCGGGAGGCCCAAACCCGCACGGCTCAATGAAAACGGGCACGTACGGGTAAGGAAGTGTGAGGGTATCAAGGATGTCATTCCGGCTGCCGCTGATCTGGCTGGCGAAGCCGCCACCAGCCAGGTACGCAGCATCGCTACACGGATGTGTCCGCGTGTGTGATGCCGCCTCCGTGTAACCCTGGTCGATCCAAGCCTGGATATCTTGCGGAACCATTTCGCTGGTGATGATGCTCACCGTGTGATAGACTTGCCTGGCGTTCAGGATGGATACCGCATCGTCAAAGCCGTCAGTACTCCAATCAGCCGCATCATCCAGCGTCACGATGACCGCCGCGTGGCGGTCGTCGTAATAGAGAGGCATGCCCAGGTAAGTCATATCCACTTCCGTCTGACCATCCAACACCCGGATGAAGATGCTGTCAGAGTCCAGGACAAAGGCCACACTCACGTAAGCGACATGGTTGGCGTAATCAAAGCGAACAACATTGATCCCATTGAAGAAATCGGAGGAGGTCCGCTCCACCAGGGTGGTCCAGGAGTCGTTGACGTTGTGCCGGTACTGGGCCGTCAGCCCGCTTGAGCCGATTGGGATCTGGAACATGTAGGTCACCGGATAGTACAGGCCATACGTCTGGTGAGCGGTAGGGTCGATGTCGATCCGAAACTGGACACCTGTGCCTTGTGCGTGAATTAACAGTGAAGAATCGAGAGCGGACATCATCGTAATGACCGCCAGCGCAATCAGCCCCACTCTTCTCAGCCGAATCCGAAACCCGATGGTGTGACCAAGTTTCATTTCCACCCGACCTTTTCCCACCTAGCCCGCTCTCTTGTACCGCTCAGGGTCATCCGTCAACTCTGAAACTGACTGCAGGGGGATCTCCCTCGGATTCTGTTGGGCAACTCGCTGGATCTTCAAGTCATTCGAATGTTCAATGGCGTCCAGAATCTCGGAATTGAAAACCGCCTTCAGAATCTTGACGTTTGGCATGAGACAGTGTCCGCCGATCACGCCTGGGAAATACCTCACTGGTGGGAAGAAACCGACCTCGTCATAGAAGGACACGACCTCATCGTAATCCAGTGCAAACTTGTCACAGTACCTTTCAACCTCTTGAGCCCAAGCAATCATCACGGCAAAATAGGTTGTCTCAGTGAGCTTTGCCAACTCCGTGGCTTCTGGGGATGAGAGAATCTTTGTCTGCATTCCGACAAATCGAAAATGCTCCGCGGCACTCTGGCTCCACTCTTCCTTAATCCCCCCAATGAACTTGACGTAATGGAGAAGCTCCTGCTTCATTCTGGCATGTTTTCCGCGAACCGGACTATGAACGATCGGTGCACCGGTTGCCTGATAGATGGCTCGAGTAGTACCGGGGGCCACAGTGCTGTTCACAATAGTCAGCCGGGGCTTGTACTTGTTGATATACCGCACGCTCTCGCCTACAAAATCATCGATCTCGAACGGATAGCAGATATGCATGATCTCGCAGTCGCCTTGGACCTCGACTGGCTCTAGGTCCACACTTACAACATCAAGTCGCTCGCTGATCAACTCCAGCAGCGGCGTGCCTACCTCACCCAGGCCTATGACGAGCGTTGATCCTTTCACTGGACTGTGACCCCTTTCACGGCACTTTATTCGATCACGGGGGATTCGTGTCACCAGGCTTGCCTTTAAATCCCCGGCGTGGGGCGATCTCCTGGATTGCCCTTATGCACTAACCCCCCTCACTTAGATCATCTATCAATCGATAATACAGTTGCTTCTGCTGCTCCCAACTGTAACCTCGATTGAACCTGTCCGCATTTGTTCTTAGCCGTTCTCTCATATCTGGATTTCGGTGCAAATCCAAGATTTTCTCGGCCAGATCATCAACATCGCCCGGTTCACAGTACTGAATCATTGAATCATCAAAGTAGGCCTCGATAGTTTCTGTCCTTGAGGAAACAACCGGTATCCCCAAGGCAACATATTCAAGCAGCTTGACCGGCAGCATATACTTTGTGAAATCATCATACAGAATCGGCACAATGCCGACATCTGCGTTCAGGATGATCGGGACTAGTTCGTCCATCGGGACCATGCCTCTACTAATGCTAACACAATCGGCTAGGCCCAATTCCTTAGCTAGGTCGATCAGACAAGGGATATCGTCACCATCTCCAAAGATCTGCAGTTCTACATCCTCGATCTCTTTCTTGATCTTGGGGAGCGCACGCAGGGCCACACGGAGCCCATTTCGTCTCGCCACCGTGCCGTGGTAGACTAGCCTAAAACAGCCATCACTTGACAAACCAGCTCTAAACCGTCTTGAGAATACCTTTGAATCCGGCAGGTTGAGTAGAATGATGAATTTCTCCGCCGGATTTCCGTGTTTGACCAGGGTGTCGAGGTGGGGTCCGTGGACAGCAATCGCCCCATGGGCGAAGCCCACGCTGCCTCGCTCCATCCAGGTGATGAACCGAATCAGCCAGTGAGAGCTCTCAAGCCCAAATTTCGATTGATAGAGCTCGGGCATCAGATCGTGCACGTCCAAGATCACCTTTGCACCGAGAAGCTTGGGAAGAAGCGCGACAAACACCATGAAATCTGGCATAGTATGGACTTGGACGATTTGGTAATGCTTCTTGAGGTGTAGATAGTTCAGCCACAAGGCGGCGGCAAGAAAGAACAGTGTATATCTCAAAAGATACGTCACAACGCTTGAACCGCGGTATCTGCCGATGGGCAGTTGGTGAAGCCTTACGCCATTGAGCATCCAGATGTCTTCCCTGCCCTCTTCTCTAAGACACAGCGCGTCCACCTCGTCACCGCGATCCACCAGGGCCTCAGCCTCTCTGCGAACTCGTGTATCGGTGGAATAATGAGTGAAAGCGACCATACAGATTCGTGCCATCAACCTAACTCCAGTCTAGTGAAATATCCATAGACGACTGCCCGGTCAACGGAATGTCAAGAAACGTCTGCTCAGTAAACGATGTCACAGATCCGACCTTGTGAGGTCTGTGAACCCGCAGGAACAAGCGTGCCTCAGGCCCGCGGCTTTCGTGCTTCAGGCGCAGTCGCACTCTGTTTGGTTTAAAGCTGGACTTCACAAACATCACCGAGCGCCTCTGGCGAAACCATTGCACCACCTGACTAGCCGTACCGAACCATGCGCCCCGGTCCCGGAGCTCTTCCAGTAAGCGTATGTAGAACTCGCCCCACAGCCTTTCTGGCGCGAGGCTCCTCAGGTGCCACAGGACCGTCACGACGCCGCCCTGGCAGATAGCCACGTCTATGAAAGTCCTGCACAAATCCCAGGCTGCTTTCTCGGCCAGCGCCATCCTTTGTGGGGAAAACAGCGCTGTATCCTGAATATGAAGTGGAAGCTCAAGCATCTCAGCCGCGCTTAAGGGTCGAAAGACCTGCAAGGTTCCAGCTCTATACCCCACCGCTCCGTTATATCCAAACGTCGAGTCGTAGTCGAATCCCGCCTGCTCGAGAACAGCGGGGGACCGGCGTTCGAGACATAGCCAGTGCATCCGGACACCAACTTCTTGTTGCCCCGTGACTTTGACGATTTGCCTCAATTCCTGCTTGCCCTTCTCTGCGCTGTGCCACGCGTCAATCCCGTGGAGGCCTATTTCATAGCCCTGCTTAACCAGCATTTCTACTTGCTTCTGCACATCGTTGATGTCGTAGCGTGTTGCTCTTTGACTCACGAATTGCCCCTGCAACTTGTCTCCGACTCTGTCTCCAAATGGGATCAAGAAGAACGTCGACGAGAAGTCTTTCTCAATCTCAGCGTACCTTTCAAACTGATCCCAGAAATCCTTTAGCAGTCCCAAATATACGAGCGGCAGCGAAAAAACGGCTATCCAGTTCTTGACTAGCCGACCTAAGGAGCTTCTGCCCCTAAGGAATTCTACGACCGAACCGATGAGAGCACGATAGACAAAACCCCAGAAGGTATGATCGAATTTGTGCCGGCGGATACCCACAAAGTCGACATCGTGCGTGAGACACGCGATGAACCTATGCCCCCAGGGAACCGGAGGAATCTCAACCACCGGAATCCCAGCATCGATGATCCAGTATCGCAGCAACGAAATGTGTAATTCAAGGGTGGGAATCAGAGCATTCTCAGCAGGTTGTCCCTCTGAGAGAAGGAAAGCGACCTCGCTGAATAGATCATATCCGATTCTCAAGATTCTCCCATCGGGCTTGGAGAACGCCATAGCCATGATCTCGGAATTGGTTTGGTTGCAGATCAAGGGTTGCCCCTGGCCGCTGAACCTCGCCAGCTTTCCATAGACCGGTAGTCGGGTTCCATTGTGATCAATGAGATGATCAGAGACAGCCAAGTCTACGAGTATCCCCTTGGAGACATCAAAGCCCGTCGGCCTCGACGAGTAGATGATAACAAGCCTAGCATTCACTTGCGGAGCCTTCTGTAATGTCGAGATAACTACCTCATAGCGCCGCCCGGCAGTGAAGAACTCCCAAGGTGTTTTGAAGAGCTCGAAGAACTCTCGCACAATATCCCGTTCGCTTTCGTTACAGAGCACGCCAATCATCTGCACTGTTTCACCGGACTATAAACGCAAGGAGCGATTGTCTCGACCAAGCTCAGGTGCTCCCTTCTCGAATGACGTGCCTCGAGATAGTGGATGTCCAAGTACGACGTTGTTGATTGGACTTGGGACAAAATTCATGCCCGCCATCAGGCTTTATACTTAAACCAAGAGACCAAGTCCCAGCTCAATGGGCCGTGCTGCCGCTGTAGTTTCAGTTGAAGATGGGCGGTCCTGTTGCTGATGGGCCGCCTTTGTCTCCACAGAGCGGGCAGTTGCCTTAAGACGTCGAACAAAGCCCGTAAGATCTGTCGCAGGTAACCTCGTCTAGCACTTCTGACCAGCGCTACTGCTGTCTTCAACGGCACATACCAAATCATCATCCACCAGGGATAGCGCACCAGGTAGATATAGAGCGAGTTCCTGAAGAAAAGAGGATCCCGCTCGTCGCCGACCACACGGGCCTGCGGCGATGCTCGATGGTAGACGATGGCTTTGGGGTAGTAGAGTACCTTGTAGCCAGCGTCCCAGGCCCGCAAGCTGAATTCCTGTCCTTCACAACCAAAGAAGAGAAGCTCCCAAAACAGCCCAACCTGGTCAAAGACCTCCTTGCGGATCGCAGCCCCTCCCTCGGAGAAATTCCAGCTAAGAAACTCCAAGTCCTGATTAGCTTTTTGCTTCTCCGTATAGGCCCAGCCCTGACCGCCATCCAGTTTCTTGGTGTAAGCGTTGACGATTTTGCTGTTTATGATGCCCACCTCCGGTTCAGCCTGGAACTTGCGCACCAGGTTGGTCAGTGTATCGTGGCCCAGGCTGGCGTCGCTGTCCAGGCAGAAGATGATGTCCCCGCGGGCAGCTGCAATCCCAGCGTTACGTCCTGCGATACCCAGATTTCGGTCGAGCGCGACCAGTCTCACCTCGGGGCGAGTCCGGCGTAATGCTTCTACCGTGCCATCGGTTGAACCATTGTCAACCACAATAATCTCAAAGTTCTGATAGGCCTGGTCGTAGATAGACTGGACAGTCTCTAAGACGTCCTCTTGGCGATTCCAGGTAATGATAACTATACTTACTAGTTGCATCATACCACCGATGAAGGAATTTGTTCTTTTACGGACCCTAAATGCAGATCTGAAAGACCCAGACCCAGATGTGCTAGAACATCTTCGGCAACCTCACGAGGAACAATCTCCTCGGTCTTCAGGCGTTCCAGGGCTTGCTCTCTCGTCATTTGACCCTCTCTGATCATTTTGCTGAACAGATCTCTGAGTTCGCTTACGCCAATTGTTTCAGTATACATTAGCCTTCTTACATAATCGAGGCGACAGTCGAACCTCCACGGGGAA
>Ga0307379_10009469_pt1 | contig 12995 bp, 3 predicted proteins | sample UN2MG_FD_202237 | JGI IMG/M metagenome (GOLD analysis project Ga0307379, IMG submission 202237) | Soil microbial communities from Risofladan, Vaasa, Finland - UN-2 | ecosystem: Environmental > Terrestrial > Soil > Coastal area > Acid sulfate soil | place: Finland: Risofladan, Vaasa | collected... | reverse complement strand
GTACTTACTTTCTGATAAATTATCTTTTGAGTTTTAGGGTCCCAACCTTGTGGTAAATTACTAACAATGTTATAAGTATCTCCAGACTTTACAATCTCAACATAAGAATTTCCATCGCCGCCTTTAATCTTAATTGGTTTACCTTGATCCAGTAACCATTGTCTTGGAGACATCTCAGTATCTTTGTAGAAACTGTTAGTAGCTTCGTTCTTTGGAATGAACATTGTTATACCACCTTGATATGCTTTATCAAAAGTTATTCCTTGATTCTTTGCAGACCCTTTATAAGCAGCTTTATTAGCCCACTCTTCTGGAACCGGAATAGTCATCATCATATAGTTATCATTATAACCACCCACTCTAGAAATAGAAGCAGTACCAATTGGTCTTACTTTATCTTTACTAGTAGACTTATACATATCATCGCTAATAGCCTGTACGATCTTCTTAGCCTCTTCACTATTAGCTGGGATAGAAGTTCCATCTCCGAACTTAAAGATAGCTCCTGGAGCATTTAATGCATTTTGCATAACCTCATAAACAACTCTAGTGTTGTTATTCTTTTTAAGAGCTGCATCGAATTGATAATCGTATGCACCACTCACAACACCATTGGAATGTTTACCAAAGAAATCAAGATGATTAAATGCAACTGCTTTATCTTGATAATGACCAGTCCAGTCTTTAACAACATCCTCAACATTATCTAGAGCATAATCATATGCCTTAGTAGCATCTCCATTGAAATCTTTAGCATATTGTTTAGCATATCTTGCAGCGAATTGTTGCTTCTCATAATCAGTTGGAAGGTCATTAACAAAACCGGTTTTATCTTCATCGGCAAGAGCTTTTGCTATATTTGCTTTTTTGTTATCCTTATCTTCAACCATATACTTGGCCATAAGACTAGATGTAACATTAGTAGATTGTTTCTCGGAAAATGCAATAGCCTCCTTTTGAATTTGATCATGTAAGTCTGCATTACTACGATCAGTAGTAGTCTGATTCCAAAGATCTTTAGACCAGAAACCATTTATCTTACCTAGAGTACTCTTATTTGGATCAACTGTTTGAACAGCTTTAGCATAGACCGCATTCAACATTTTAGGATCTAACTTGTTAAGTTTATCTAGCTCAGCAACATCACCATTAACTAGTCTTGTACCATCAATACCAGTACTTGAGAAAATAAGTTTAGCAGTAGCACTAATCAATTTTTGTTTTGTGGCATCACCACTCTTACCAGTCTCTTCATAATTAGCCTTTAATGCTTCAGTTAATTTACCCAAGAATGCGCGTGATCCACCTTGTGCATCACTCGAATTCTCAATATTATTTATATATTCTTTGTTAGCATTGATAGCCTGATTCTCTTTCATTGTAGTACTTGTACCTACAACATTCTTATTAAAAGTCGGAGGAGCTAGTGTTCCTTTATCTTCTTGATCTTTTAAATCGTGTTTGAATTGCTCTCTCTTTTGAAAGTATTTATAATCTTGTTCTCTTTTATATGCATCATATTCATGATCACCTTTCTTTATGGCAACTTGATTATTGAATGCTAGCCTAGAAGCATTAGCCTGAAGAGCAAATGCATCTGCTTTGTAATCTACTTCAGAAGTAAGATCAGAGTATGCTTGTGCAGCTGTTCCCAATTCATTCTTCAACATAGCATGAGCAACAAGTTGATCGATACTATCTCTTGAGTATTTTATATTACCTTGATTTTTGTTTGCTGATTTAAGTAGGTCCTCATTCTTAGTAGCTAGTTCATGAACACCAACAGCATCTTTATGCTCTTGGTCAATGTTAAGTAAGTCATCAATAAAATCTCTGTCATTTTTCATGACTCCTTTTTCTTTTACATGTTGTTCAGCAGCATCCTTTATAGTCTTAGTAAGATCTACATTCTTCTCTGCCTTTACTTTATCATCCTTTACAGTCTTATCTGCTACAGTGTAAAGTTTATTTACATACTCAATCTCTGCTTTATCTTCACCACCAAACTCTGCTGCATGTTGCATAACAAATTGTTTTCGGTTAAGATATGCTTGAGTTTTATAATAAGCAGTTACTTGTGGATCACTACCAAACTTATTCATAAAGAAGTCTGTTAATGGCCTTACCATTCTACTACCATTCTTAGTAGTTACCATATACCCACCATGAAGTTCATCATAAGAAACTTTGAATCCCGCATCCTTGGCCGCCTTGATAGCTTTATCAGTTACATTAATTAGCGGTGTAAATCTTACATTCTCAAAGTTACGCGCATCTTCTTTACTAGCCTTTCTATATTCTTCAGTCTTTAACTTTAAATAATCCATTCCACCATCCCAATATTCACCACCACATTTTTCAGAATCTACACAATATCTAAGATTCTCTCCCTTCATCATTTCAGTATCTTTATTCTTAGTCCAGACCATATCTCTAACCATATCCTTATTCTCCCAGAATGGTTTGAATACCTGCTCTGCTTGATCCTGGTTCTGCTTTAGAGATAAGTCTAATCCTGAAATCTTTTGGATATCAGTATCAACCGTCTTAAAGAATTGATCTCTTGCATTAATGTTTTCATCTCTTGAAAGAGGTGCATTTAATAATGTCCCGTATATAGAACTGATTTGCTTGTGAGCAGAATCATAACGAGACTGACGAGTCTGCATGATATTACCCAAGAAGTTATAATCCGGTTGAAACGGTTGTATCTGTGGGATGTAATCTGTGACTCCTTGGATGTATGTTGCCATGGTTTATTTGCTGTAAATATATTAAAATCTTGTATGTTTACCAATAAACTTTTAAAGTTTATCTACCTCTTAATGCTGCATCATCATATATCCCATTACCTTGCGAAGTAGCTCCTTTAGAACTTTCCTTAGATAATAGCTTAATTATAGCATCATCGGTAACTGTAGCGGGTAACTTCTGTCTTAAGTCAGAGAATTGAGTAAAGAAATCTTTCTCAGCATTCTCTGGTTTAATTGGTCTACCATTAGTCCATCTGATTCTTCCTCCAGTACTAGGATCAATCTTGTACTGGTCATAAAGATCATTAAGATTGGCCGTGTTATTCTTATTGGTTACAGCATCGATATAAGACTGTCTCAAATTCTGACGTGCCATATTCTTAGCATTGTCAAACTGTTGATTAGCTATAGTGTACTTATCAAATAATTGAGTAGCTAAGCCGGCTCTTGTTTGTTCAGCATTGTTAAGTATCCCAGCATTCTGTGATGATACTTGATTGGCTACACCAACATTTAAGTTTTCATATCTACCCATAATATCAGCTGCATTTTTAGCAGACTGACCTTGAATAGCAGAGAATCCCGCAGCATAAGCTTGAGGATTTTGGAATGCTGCTAAACCTTGGGCACCTAAGTTGGCAGCCTCAGCACTAGCGGCAAGTTCACGAGTTGGATCATAGAAGGTAGCCTCAGGTAATGTAACACCTGGAACCGCTTGCCAAGGATCGTACTTTTTTACGCGGAAGAAATCACCGGCCGCACCGGCAGTCTTTACAACATCTTGTCTCCACCATGGAGCATATCCGGATTGTTCTTGAGGAAACATTCCTGTACCCGCTGCTGCAGCTGCAGCTTTATCTCCTTCTGTAGCTACTGTTTCTGTATTTGTAGCTACGGCAGCCTTTTTATTAAAAGCAGGCATAGAGAATGTATGTTCTCCAAACTTTCCATTCTTACTTGTCCCTTGAATATAATTACCCTTAGCATCTTTCTGATCATAATAACCTGGATACATCTTATCATATTCATCTTGAGCCCATTTTACTTGTTCAGTATTATTAGGATCCCAATCAGGATATTTTTTAAAGATCCAAGGTTGTCTTCTTTGTAGATCCGCCTTAGTTTTATCATTCCACTCTATATCTCCAAATACATTCTTCTGACCTTTTCTCAAATGTTGATTAGCAAGACGGTCACGTTTCTCTTTAGGAGTTCCTCCTGGTTGAGTTTGTGTAAGATCTACATCAAATCCTTCAGCTTGCTTAGCCTTAATCATTGCCTGAGTAGGATCAGTGTAAGTATCTATTGATGGATTATTAGAAGGAGATGTACTAGATTTTTTAGCTACAAAGTCTGCTTCATAATCTTTTGGAATAGTTCCTACAATTACTTCACCCTTACTATTTACTGCCCATTTGTTACCTTTATCATCTTGGTATGCGGTAATACTATTACCATTAACAACCATGACTTTACTCCTATATGATTTCTTTTTAGGAGTTTGTCCAGCAGTATCATATCTATCTAAACTTCCGCCATATTTAAAGTTCCAATCAATTTGTTCACTAGCTATAGCAGTAGGTGTAGTTGCAGTAGTGGGTGTATTTGTTACGGGTACAGTTGCTTGTTCTTTGACAATTATTTTTTCCTTTTCAGAAGGCACCTTAGCTTTAGTATTCTTTTTAATTATTTGAACTAAGCTCTCAGGATATTTATTAGCAATAGAGTTTATAGCATTTATTTCGTTATTAGAATAAACTATAGGTTCAGTTCCAGTTAATTCACCAGGTATATAAGGTGAGTTATGTTTATAAACTGGATGGTACTTAGCAATCTCATTTAACTCTCCTTGTTTTTGTAATCTTTCAATACTTCCTTCAGGAAACTTATTCATTTGATAAGATACGATATCATATGCATCTTTAGCCTTCTTAGCATATTGTGCAGTTTGCTCTGCTGCGGAAATGGTTTTTTTCCCAACTGTAGCAGCCTTCTCTCTTAATATTCCAGCAAGATCTTGAACTTTATCTTGATCAGTCCACGGTAACCAACCAACTGAATTAGGAACATCAAATGCATCTAATGCATCTGCAGCTGCCATCATATCAGAAGCTTTACCAGAATGTAGTGCTTTATAATAAGTTGCATAAGCATCTTTTGTATCTGGATTAGCTGCAAATCTTGCCTCTTTTTCTTTAGAGCTCATTCGCGGTTGGCTCACATCTAATGATGAGAATCCAGCAACCTTCTTCTTACTTTTTCCAACAACTTCAACTTCAGGTAATTCAAATGGATTATTTTTACTTCCATCTGACATAGGTCTTCTTGAATAACTTGGTTGTCCTGTAGATATTTCTTGCCATGTAGGTTGTTGTTTACCCCATTGTGCTTTAGGCAACCCTCCACCAAACTTCGCGTTCATGTCTGGATTAACTTGTTCTTGCTGACCTTGTGTAGCCGCGAACTCTGCAGGATTAATTCCCATAGTTTCAATATACGGCATAGAGATAGCTGGGATTCCTTGAGGAAATCCTTTCATAGATTCCTGAACCAATCCCAACTTAGCAAGTTTAAGATTATAATTAGAGATCATCATCTCTGCAGTTTTCTTATCAAGATCACTAGAGTTTTTATCTCCTAGAGTTTTACGATAGTTATTGACATCATACTTCTTAGCAATATCGGCCGGCACTGCTGACTTAGCAGTAACACCAAACTGAGCTAATATAGTAGGATCCTTAATCTTCATTTCCTTGGTCTTCGAAAATACGAATGAACCATCAGGCGCCTGAAGAGGAGTTCCACCTTGACTATGAGGTTTACCACCGATCTTAAATTGAGCTGGAATACCACCTTGATTCATGATCATAGTTTCGCCTTTCTCAGCTTCGAGATTGGCATCCTCTACAGGAACCCCATTAAGTTGTTTTCTTACTTCAGGTCCCTCTTCAGAGAACTCACCAAACTTAGTAGGGAAACCAGTTTGGTTACCATTAAAGAGTTTGTTGTTAACCTCGACGCCACCCCCAGCTTTAGGTAATACTTTTATCCTTACTTTTTTCATAGTCTTAATCTAAAAATTCTACATTACCACCCATCTTCATGATCATTTCGATCTCATCATCTGATAAATAATATTCACCACCTTCTGCAAATCCACCATCTGCAAAGTAATTATGAGCACCTCCAAACTTAGATACCCCATATACACCTTGTTGAATATTTCCAGTATTGTATCCTGGATTTTTACTATACACATGTTGATCAGGAGATCTCATACCCCACTGATCTTGCTCGGTACCTCTATGACCTTCTTGAGAATAATGTTGATTATCTGCTAAGCTCATCTCATTTAAGTACTTCTGTTTATTCTTAGCGACTTCCCTTGAGTTTAAAAAACTAGTTGTACCAGCCATACCAGCAATAGTCCAATTAGCAACATCTTCTCCTTGGAATCCGGGTCTATATTTCTGATTAATCTCATATAGTTTTTCATCACCATCATAGTTAGTTAATGGATCTCCAGTTATAGCTGAACCAAATCTATCTGCAGCTGATCTATCTTGTTGAGTAAATTGAGGGTCAGTCTTAATACCTACAGACTCTGGTGTTGTATATTGTGGTTGTGTAGCTCCTTGAAATCCCCACATACCATAGTCTGGTTGTGTGCCAACTTGTCCCGGAGGAGTTTGATGTTTGGGTAAGTAATGAGGTCCGCCGTGCATAAAATTATCTTGACCTTGATTCTCAACAAACTTCTTTTGTTGCAATAATGTTTGTTTAGGGATGATATTAATCTCTTCTTCAGAAGTAACCGGAGTATTTGAAGTTAACGGAACTTGTCCGGTTGGAGTAAAGGGTTGTAATTTATCCTTAGCTCCAAATACCATCTTAGTGCTGCCCCAAGGACCAAAGTGACGAGTTCTAAACTCTTTAAGATTGGTAGTAGGATTGTTTTCTAACATCTGCCAATTCGCTATGTCTTCCTTAGACATCTTCATGAATGGATTATAGTTCATTGGAAAGTAATCCATACCATGTGATCCATATCCTTGGTTATACCATTTGTCTCCGGTTTTATCACCGGTAGATGTTTGTTTTTTATTACCCTCATTCAACTTTTGTATAGCTGCCCATTCTTCTGGAGACCATGGTTTACCAGTAGTAGGGTTAGTACTTACTTGAATACCTTCTGCAGCCATAGGTTTTATAGAAGTCTTCATATAAGGATCAGCATTATCAAACATCTGATTAGTTGCTCCCATGAATTGACCATAGTTTTGGTTAGCTTGATCTTGCATACCTTCATACTGAGCCTTAAACATATTAGATGCCGGGTTAGCCATTCTACCAAACTGATTAGTAGTTTGTCCATATTGAGCATACTGAGAGTTCATCATTTGCTGATCTGCATTGTACGCCTCTTCAGCTAACTCTTTATTCACATGCTCCATGAAATAATTCTGGATACTTTCTTTGAATCCTTTGTTACGTTTATCTAAATATGCTTCATCGGTCTCACCTTGTATAGTACTACTCTTACTAGGCTTTTTACTAAGACTCTTAAACATATTTACATAATCGTTCTTGCTAAGAGTAGGCGCGCCTCCCTCTTGCATATAGTTTTCCATACCTCCAAAGTTCATCATTGGTACGGTACCATCATCTACAAAGGCACCACCTTCTTCTTTCATACCACCACAATTAAAACAAGGCATACCACCTTTGTTCATAAAGTATTGTGGATTGAAAAAATTAGGTACTCCTCCAAATTCTAATCCTCCCGAATAAGCATTTGTAACAGCATTATCTGTAGCAGATCCTATTTCAGTATTAAGACGAGTTTGTTTCAAAGTACCGGCAACCGTATTAGGATCACCTTGCATAAAGCTTGCTATATAGTTACCCTTGGCATCAAATGATTTACCAGGATCAACTTCTTGACCAGTCTTCTTATCAAAGTATCTTGTGGTAGCTTGACTGTATCCAGCATTTACATCTGGATATTGGAAGGTATCATAGAACTGATTTTGATTACCTGAAGTCCAAATCTGTTTACGATCGATCCTATCTGAATCTTTTAAAGGGATACCACTTGGTACAGTTTTAATAACCGGTTCTTCTAATCTCAGATAATCTGTTTTAGAATATGGTGCCAAGGTTTTTGCAAACTCTTTTGTTATCGCACCGGTCCCTACTAAGTCCTCAACTGTTCTCTTACCTGACTTCACTAATTCTGTCATATCATTAGCATACTGGTTAGGATCTTTAGTACGCTTATCTAGTGGTACAGCAGGAATATTTGTAGGTGTAACTGGTATCGTACTTCCTGGCTCTGTAGTAGTTCTTTCCCATAAACCTGGTTTAGTTGTTGACTTAATATATCCTTTGGGTATATTCTTAACTACTGGTATATTATCATCACCTGGACCTGTAGTTCCTGCAAAAGCATAATTAGGCGTCCCGCCCATAGCCATATGGTATTTCTCTTCGGTGTCAAAAAGCTTGTAGAACTTTTCTCTCCCTGCTTTTGTGTTGGGAAGCCCTACACTTGCTAATATCTTTGCTATCATGGTGAATGTATTATGCGTTTAATATACTAATTTTATTTGTATTTGTCAAGCCAATTGGTTGCACCACCCTCTTTGAATGGTAGATGTTTCCTTGGATAGAATCCTAACCATGGTTTCTTATTCTTCTCAGAAATTAGCTTCAAATGTTCTTCTGCCTGTTCTGAAGTTAAACCGGTTTTCTTACCAAGCCCTTTCACATTATGCAACTTCATCTTCTCAGTATCCAGAAGAGCTTCTTCAGTATCGATCATCTCTGGTCTTTTAGCTATACGATCTTTTACTTCACGATATAACTTATCATAATGAGGATCATCAAACATGGCTACATTGTCTTCCATTGTCTGAAGAGTTTTAAACTCTCGTTTTGATATAGCATTATTCTTAAATGCATTATCCCAAGTACCATAATCGCCAGCACCATAATTCATACCAACTTTAGCACCTTCTGGTAAATTATGACCTAAAGTTTTTTGAAGTTTTGTCTTAGGCATTTTACCAGCAATGATATCAAAGGTAGGATTCTCAACATTAGATTTTCCTTGAGTCTTATTCAAGTATTGATCTATCTTGCTTTTATTTGTCTGTACCCAATCTCCTGTATAAGTATTCTGCTCAGCAGTTAGCTCCGGATTATAACTTTCTTTTGCCTTCGTATAATTGAATCCGGTAGGTTGAGCTCTATAATATGGAACATATTCTGGAGGAGTAACTTTAATCTTACCATTAACCATTTCTACTTTAGGTAAATGATGAGGTAATTCTTTAGCATAGTACTTAGCATATGGCGCCATCTTAGCGGCTAGTGGTGCTAACACTGCAGCTTCGCCAACCTTTCCTAATGTCCTCATACCCGATTCATTCCAATCAGATGGTGCTTGATCACCAGCTAAGTTAATTGCTGCTGATGCTAACGCCTTAGGCATATCTGTGTAAGTCTCTTTTTTTGTCAAGTTACTTGCAGTGTTTTTTGCTGCATTAACATAGAATGCCGGATTAACTATATCAGCTGCATAATCAATATAATTCTTATCCCCTTGAGAAAAGTTATCTGGTACACGACCGTGCTTAACTAAATTAGTAGCTGCAGTAAAAGGGTGGCTTGCAACTTCCCAAGCTTTGCTGGCTAATCCTTGTTCTTCAGTTGCACGTAGCATATCTGGTTTTTTAGGATTACTCTTCATTGTCTTCTGTAACATGATAGCCTTTCTTTGTTCTGGCGATAACTTAGCTAACTCTAGATCTTCTTTAGAAATCTTTTGGATATAAGGTTGTTTAACTCCAGTAGTTCCTGCATTTTGATATTGATCTAACCATCCTCCATCTTCAAACTTAGCATTAGGATCATAAAGATAACGACCCGGTAGTCCATAAAGCATCTTATTTCTTGCAAGTAAGAAGTTTAAACTAGTCTTAATGTTCTGAGAAGTTTTACCACGAGGAAGTCTCTTTTGTCCTCCGCGTCTATACTCACCAGAAGATTCATAATCTTCTGATTCAATCTCTCCTTCTTCTTCTGCATCTCCAACAATTCTATTGAATGCATCTATTTGTTTTTGAGTTAATCTATGACCATAGATGGCACCTGCTTCAAGAAATGATTTAGCCTTTTCTACATCTGGAAGAGGTCCTCCTTGTTTAGCTACAGGAATCTCTCTCACATTAGTTGTACCAAGATCATGCATTCCTGAATATGCAGGAAGAAGTTTACCGTTAGCCATTAATGAAATACCAGTAGCTGACATATCAATCATTCCATTAGGTGTATTGATATCTATGTAAGGTCTGTTATTAAAAGGCGAGTCATCGCGGTATCCCATAAGACTAGTATAATCTACATCGTGTTTAAAAGGGTCAGATTTACGGGGAAGTTTTGATGCTTCCTTCATAGCTTTCTTTATTTCTCTTCCATTATACATTATCGTGGTGACATTAATTGTTTATTATTAGTCAGCATTACTAACATCTTGTAGTTCATCTGTTGACCTACAATAACTCTCTTACGCAAAAATACGGAATTTGTGTAATGTCTGAACTTTTTCCTCTGGAATTCTGCTTTGTTATATGCTAAATTAAATGGATTAAGTAGTTTTACATAACCATTCGCACCTGTATTCCATATGACTCTTTGTGCCCCAGGAAGTGCAGGATACAATGGATACTCTCCACGATCCTCAGTAATATCCCAGAACTGATTAAATCTATATTTGTTCTCTACTTTAGAGTACAAGATATCAATAAATGTAGGATTGATGATAGGGTAAGTAAGCATTGCTACAGGATCCGGACGCGGATTGTTATTCAATCTCAATAGACCAGAACACTGTTCTGTATTATAAACTACAGCCTCATCAAAGTTATAATCTAATACATGGAATCGATCGTAGCAATTAGCTCCATATCTATACACTTCCATATAGTATTCAATACTCCTTAGGGTATTAACTTGTTGAGGTGTATTAGTCATATACTCAAGTTCGAATGGGTAATTCACATCATAGTAATTGCAATAAAGATCACATCTCTTATTATGAATCCAGATACCACCTTTACCTGTAGCATCTGTCTTAGTAGACATGAAAGTATTTTTACCTGCTATAAGTAATTCAGGATGCCAATCGTGGAATCCAATCCAACCTTCGCTCTTAGGATCATAACTAGCAGTCCAAGATGCATCTTCGAAATACATAGGGTCTCCTAGAGTTATAATCTGACCTGTTGATAAATTTTTAAACTTGTTTCCACCCCAGTATTGTAAGTTACCTGGACCAGTTGCTGGACTAACTCCTGGAGGAGTTTGATTAGCAGTATATCCAGGGGTAAGAATATAATCTTTCTTACAGAAATATAGTAATTGGTTCTCACTATCATAGATAGATTGACAACCGATTCCTACTACAGGGTTATCTGTATTCTCAAATGCCGGGAATAGCGTAGTTAACTTATAAGGTAAGTATGCAGCAAACCACCATTTGAGCCCACTTAGAGTAATGTCTTTTAATCCACTACCCATTTGGAAGATCTTACCTTGATTCTGACTCATCCAGAATAAACCGGCTGGAGTATTAATCACACTTAATCTATCCTGACATGATCCATATTCATAAGGAGCATCTGCATTAACTACAGATTGTAATGGTTGAGAAAATAATCCACCATCACCTATAGTAAGTTTAGTCCCAAGACTTGTTTGTAATTGATCTGTACCCTGGAATTGAACCGGGCTAGCAGCATCAAAGAAAATCATAGCACCACTCTTATTAACAGGTTTAATATTGGTAACCCTGTTCATAAAATCATAGAAATTGTTAGCAAGAAATATTCTCCATCCAACTCCTAATCCTATTCCTGGTAGTGAATAAGTAACTCTTAATGGTCTATATACATAACATGTTTCTGCTATGTAAGGATTGTATGATCTCGATTGTGTACGAGCCCATGAAGTATAGTTAGTAAATAACTTAGCTGTACTTAAAGACTGATCATACTTATAAAAGTTTCCGGCTTTTATGATAGCTGTATCAAATATTGCTTTGGTATCAGTATATCTATAAGGATCATAGAATTTTTCAGTGTCTGTTTCTCCCCAATCACGTTGATCAACATTAATCTCACTCTCAACAAAGAAGTCGCGTACACCTGAATTGAATAGATAGAACCAAGACTCTTTCATTGAGAATCTAAATCCAGTAACACTACTCATACTTAAACCAAATGATCCACCTACTTGAGTAGATAACCACTGGCCACCACCATCTAAATTATAAAAACTACTAGGGAGAGTTAAACCAGTAGAACCAAAAGAAACTAGAGAAGGGAAAAAACTTGTTGTAAAATCACTAGTCTGGAATCCATTAAAGTTAGCCCAGAATCTAGGGAATGGGATCATTTTATGTTCATTATAATTTAACTGCATTCCATCAGGTTGTCCATATAACCAATCATAGAAATAGAAGAATGTATTTTTCTCAGTATATCTACCTACATAAGTATCTCCTCCAAATAAAGTTCCAGTCTTAGATGCAGTAACAGAATAAGGAATATAACAAGTACTAACTGGTACTTGAATAATATTAGTCAACTGACCATACTGATTTACTATTCTTTGCTTTATAGCAGCATAGTGCGATACAGCTAGCATACTACTACCAATAGCATTTGCATTACTAACTTCCGACTTAGTAGGGTCTTTTAGAAATCCTGGTGTGAATACTTGAGATGCAAGAACTCTTGTTTGATCCCCACCTAAAGCATTAGGATCAGCAATAGGGGTTGTAACATTAACCGCTACAGTATTACTTCTATAAAGATTATTAATTCTTCTATTACCTGTCCACTCTGTAATCTGTGGTCCAATATATAATGCGGAATTAATTTGCCTTCTTCTCATACCTGCAGAAGATGCAGTGTATCCATTATACCAACAATGTGAATGATATCTTAACGCAAAATTTTCATACCTTATTAGAGCCTTTAAAAGTTCCATTGCATTATCGGCACCTTCTGTAAAGTAATGCATAAACATAGGGATGGCGGCAAATGTTCGGGCTACACCATTAATTCTATTGTACTGTCCATCGTCTTGATGAATATCCCTTATAGAAGAAGTAAATCCTTTATTTGTATTTACAGTTGTATCAAACACAGTTTGCATAGCAACCCTAGCAGCATC
>Ga0307379_10009468_pt1 | contig 12995 bp, 10 predicted proteins | sample UN2MG_FD_202237 | JGI IMG/M metagenome (GOLD analysis project Ga0307379, IMG submission 202237) | Soil microbial communities from Risofladan, Vaasa, Finland - UN-2 | ecosystem: Environmental > Terrestrial > Soil > Coastal area > Acid sulfate soil | place: Finland: Risofladan, Vaasa | collected... | reverse complement strand
CTGGCCGATAGCGCTGAACTGGCTCCTGCCACGGCGATAGGAATGACACCGCTCGCTGAACACGTGATCGAATCGCGGTTCTACGACCGCGGCAATGGCCTTCTGGACCACGGTATCCGCCAGGCTGGCTCGACAGATTACCCTGTCGTCGGCGCGGCCCCTCTTGGCCTTGCTATACTCGACGAAGGGCGTGAAGCGATACTCGCCGTCGAGCAGGAGACCGTGAATGGGCCGCAGATTGGTGGTTTCGTTGGAGACGAACTGCTCCATGGTGACGCCGTCGGCCCCGGCGCGGAAGTCATAGCTGCCCTGGCGAGGGTCGTAGTAACGCCTTCGATAGGATTCCAGTACGTCACGCAGGTGATCGAGCCTGGCAATGCCTCGAATGAGGCTCTGACCGCGGTCGCGCCAGCGATACTTCCATCTGTAGTACTCGCCCACCAGCGACTTGAGGCCGAGCTCCTGCAGGAGCGGCGTCGGCACTGATCGATAGTTGCCCTTCTTCCAGCGCCCGGTCACGGCCGAGCGGACGCGATCCCTGATCCAGTGGTCGAGCTCACGGAACTGGTCGTCGAAGTCGCATCTGGCGAAATAGCGGGCCCAGTTGCGGGGTGTGTCGCCGCGAATCTCGTGGTTGACTTGTGAAATCACCTGTCGCAGGGCCGCTCGTCCTTCGTCCGTACGCAGGGCACGCTGGGTCAGCGCGGGGTGCGACTTTCGGGACGTGGCACCCTTGATCCTGGCCTTGAACTTGTGCAGGGCACGCGCGCCTATCCTGATGCGCTGTCCGTCGAACTCATACCCCAGGTACACGAAGCGCCCTCCCGGGGGCACCAGTGAGCTCTTGCGATCATTGAGGGTTAGCCCAAGCTTGCCCACCATGTTGGCGATCGCTTCTCTGACCTGGACCGCCTCCGATTGACTCTCCGTGAAGACTATGATGTCGTCGCAGTAGCGGAGGTACAGGTGACCCCCCTCCTTCATCATTGCGTCCAGAGGGGTCAGATAGAGGTTGGAGAGGCAATTAGCCAGGATGGTGCCCAGGGGCACACCTCTCTCGCGTGGCAGGAGTTGTCCGTCCACAAGACGGGGAGCCTTCACGTAGCTCCAGTAGAGGCAGACAATCTGTGAGTCGTCAGGGAGGACCTCTCGCAGGCGAGCCTGGAGGAGGTTGTGGTCCAGGTTGTCGAAATAGGAGCTGATGTCTTCTTTGACCACCCAGTACTGGCCCGTGCCGTGATGCCTGACGACCGCACCGATGGCGTCGTGTATGCTTGGAGCTTCCTTGCCCAGGCGAAAGGAGTAGCAGTTCTCGACCAGGTGTGAGTCGAGTTCCGGCTCCACAACGAGGGCCAGGGCTTTCTGCACGATGGTGTCTTGCACCGTCCCTGTGGACACGGTCCGGGAAGTGCCGCCCGGCAGGGTGATGCGCCGCTCCATGAAGGGCGAGAACGAGTACTGGCCACCGAGTAGACTATCGCTGATGGAGCGCAGACCCCTGTCCAGCTGATCAGCGAACGCCGCCAGGGTCTCGCCGTCGCTGCCAGGACGCAGACGCCCTCTGCTGGAGCGGTTCCGATTCCTCTGCTGATAATGGCTGAACACCTGAGCCAGGTGGTTCAGGTCAGCCACTTGTGAAATGAGGTCCATGTGCTCCCTGCTCCCGAAGAACCACTCGCACGGCAGGCCGCTTCATTTCACTGGTCTTCCCAAGGTTCTCCGTGGAGGTGTCCGCCGTCCACTCGCAGTCAGGAGAGGAAGAAAGACGAGGAGTCCGCCATCCTCGAAGCTGGCACGTCAAGGACCCTACGTCGGCCGCCTGCGTTCGAAGGCCCGGTCTGTGGGCCGTGCCTGATCCTTTTGAACGCCTGAAGCACGAAACCTCAGAGAGGTCAGCGAACCTCCTCGACAGAATCAGACTGGAACCGATGTGTGAATCGCACAAGCCTTGAAGGGGCCATGCGGAAGTGTTACAATGATTGATGGTTATCGATGGGCGCGGCGGTCAAAGGAGGCTAGGAAACACGATGGGCAAGACGATCGAGGAGAGGATAGCGCAGTTCGTTCCCACCGAATTGACGTTCGACCAGAGCCTGCTCGGCGAAAGGGACAGGCAGGTGCTGGGCAAGATTGTGGAAGCCTCGCGCTTCATGGATGAGATCTTCCTCAGGCAGGTCTCTCCCCGCAATCCGGATTGGCTGACCCAGCTGGAATCCTCAGACAGGGCCGAGGATAGAGACCTCTTGCACTACTTCCGCATCATGTATGGGCCCTGGGATCGTCTCGAAGAGCACGGGCCCTTCATGGGGGAAGAAAAGAAACCCCTCGGGGCGGGTTTCTATCCGGCGGACCTCACCAAGGGGGAGTTCGAGGCCTGGCTCGCACGCCACCCGGAGGAGGAGCAGGCCTTTGCCAGCTACTACACGGTCATTAAGGGGGAAGGTGACCAGCTCGTGGCGGTGCCCTATTCCGAAGCCTATCAGGAGTTCCTCGAACCGGCGGCCAGGTTGCTGGAGGAAGCTGCTGAAGCCAGCGACAATGCCTCGCTGTCCAGGTTCCTCAGAAGCCGGGCGGAGGCTTTCCGGACCAATCAGTACTTCGAGAGCGATGTGGACTGGGTGGACGTGAAGGACAGCTTGATCGATGTGACTATCGGCCCTTACGAAGTGTACGAGGACCGACTGCTGGGCTACAAGGCCGCTTTCGAAGCCTTCATCGGCATCAAAGACCCCAGGGAGAGCGAGAGGCTGGAGAGACTGATCCCGTTTCTGCCAGAGTTGGAGGCAAACCTCCCCGGTGCGGATGAGTACGTACCCCTGGAGCGCGGAGAGAGCTCTCCTATCAGCGTTGTCTGTCAGGTGTTCTGCGCGGGCGAGACCAGGGCCGGCGTGCAAACCACGGCGTTCGTCCTTCCCAACGATGAACAGGTCAGGCAGGCCAAAGGGACCAAGAAGGTGATGCTCAAGAACGTGGCTGAGGCGAAGTTCCGCAGTGGCACGGTCCCCACCGCCAGCAGGATCCTCGCGGAGGAGCAGCTATCGCTGCTGGACTTCGACACCGCGTTCAACATAGTGCTGATGCACGAACTGGCCCACGGCATGGGGCCGGGCTTCGTCACCAGTGCGGGTGGATCGCAGAGAACGGTGAGCCTGGCATTGAAGGAGCGATACCCCACCCTGGAGGAGGCCAAGGCGGATCTGGCTGGCATGTGCAGCCTCTTCCATCTCATAGACAAGGGCATCCTGTCCAACGTTCGGAAGGCGTGCGCGAGCTGTGTTGTCCTCCTGTTCCGATCGATACGGTTCGGAACAGACGAGGCGCATGGTAGGTCTGCTCTACTGCAACTCAACTGGCTTCTGGATCGCGCTGCCTTGGTGCATGACAAGAGGTCGGGCAGATTCCGAGTTGACCATGATAGGGCACAGGAGGGCATTCGGGAACTCGCCAGGAAAGTACTGCTACTTCAGGCGCGCGGCGACTACGACGAGGCAGGGGGGTTCCTGGACACCTATGGGGTGCTGACGCCGCCGGTGGAGGAGGCGTTGGACCGCATGGCTGACCTACCCGTGGATATCGAGCCTCTCTTCCCCATCGAGGCTATGATGCGAGACTGGTGATGTCCGCCATCTTGGAGCGGTACAGGGTCCCTATCGTGGGCGTACTCGCCGTGCTTCTCGTGGTCGCCGGCGTGGTCATCTACCTGCGCCGCCCTACGTCCCAGCCCGTTGAGATTGTTGAGCCCTCACCCACCCTTGTCCCCAGTCCCGCAGAGGTGGCTGTCTACGTCACAGGGGCTGTGCTGGAGCCGGGGGTCTATTATCTGCCCGAAGAGTGCAGGGTACAGGATGCGCTGGAGGCCGGTGGCGGGCCGACGTCGAACGCTGACCTGGACCGCGTCAACCTCGCTCAGAGAGTACACGACGAGGATCAGATCTATTTCCCGGAGGTCGGAGAGGAGAACCTACCCTCGACTGGCGCCAGTAGCTCGGGAGAAGGACAAGTCAACATCAACAGCGCAAGCGCCCGCGATCTGGAGGAGTTGCCCGGCATCGGTCCTGCCCTCGCCCAGTGCATCATAGACCACCGCGAGACTCACGGGCCCTTTTCGACCATCGAGGAGATCATGGATGTTCGGGGCATCGGCCAGGGGGTATTCGAAGACATCAGGGAACTGATCACAGTGAGGTGAGAGGACGACTACCGTCGTTCGTCTGGGCAAGCCGCGTGCCCCTGTGCGGCTATGTCTGTGGAAGCGTCAAGGGGCGGCACTGGGAGTCGGGGTCGGCGTGAGGTAGTTCGCCCAGATAGGGCTGGACCACGCCTGGTGGCCATTGTCGAGGGTGACCCTGACGTAGAAGAAGTGCGGCTCCTCGCCGACCTCTGCTGTGGTCTCAAACCTCAGTGAGGAAGCCTGATCTGGTTCCCATTTGGCTGAGACTTCGCCATTGTCGACCAGTTCCACCAGCGAGATGCCACCGCTGGTGCTCACGATCTCACCGCTGCACTCCACGGACTTCCTGGCTGAAAGCACCGTCCCCTGCATCTCTCCGTCTCCAAAGAAGTGGAGGAGGATATCACCGTGGGTGGTGGCATACGTGTGCCGGCTCAGAAGGGCATCGAAGAGGGCGTCGCGGGTCAACTCGGGACTCAGTATGGCGGTGACTCCCTGCCGCCATCCCGGCGCCGCGATGTGATTATCTGTGCCTGCCACAACGCCCAAGATGTGGCCCGCGCTCCAGCCGTTCTTGAGGATGTCCGCCTCAAAGTCTTCCCTGCGCTGGACGATTTCCACCAGTCGATCATAGTCGGCGTTCACGGTTGACCAGTCGAAGGGGTGTCTCACCGCTGCGGTGTGATGGGGGATGGTGGTTGCCAGGTCGGGGGCGGGCAAGGCGCTGAAGAGCTCCTCCGGCGTATCGTAGTTGGGGTCGGTGCAGCGCAGCAGGCCTGTAGCGGCCTCCGTATTCCGGAAGTAGACGTTCCTGTGTCCCCAGTCAGGGTAATTTGGCTGCGCGGGGCTGCAATGCTCCCCGCACCCGTGGCTGGCGGTCCATTCGAAGGCCGGGAAAGAGACGAAGACGCCATCCTCCGTAAATTCGTTGGCCACTTCCAGCGTCATCTCCCACATCCAGTCCTCGAGCAAGCGGGCGTGGTTGGTGATGGCGACGAAGTCGTGTTCCATCACTTCACGGGCATGGAGGTTCGCCAGTCTGAGCACGCCGCGGCTGAACTCCTCGTGAAAGGCGGCCGTGGTGTGTATTCTGGATGTATGAACGTGAAGATCACCGAAATAGATGTTGTACGGTACAGGCGTTGAGGTAGCCGTGGGTGTAGAGATGGCGGTCGGGCTGGGTGCTTCCGTAGTGAGTGTGGCGAAGATCCGCCCAGCAACAGCGGTCTCGATGGGCTCAATCTCAGGGCTTGAGGAGGGCGCGGCTTGACATCCCACAAGGAGCGTGGTCAGCAGCAGAGATGCCACGATGGCCTTGAGATGTGTAGTGGTGTGAGCTTTCATGGCCACTGGGACCTTCGCACAGTTGGGGAGCCTCTGTTTTCCTCGGTCCTCGCCAAGCGTCGTTCATCGCTGGAAACGCCTTGCGCAGCGGCTCCGGGGCTGGATGGGCTGCAAAACCGATCGCGTGATCCCACCAGAGATGCGACTATATCACAACGTGCGCTGACAGTCAAGCGCACTTTGTAGTCAGGCCTGCTGGTGTGCTACTATTCGTACTGGTAGATCGCTATCTGCGCAATTCGCGCACGGGTCGTGGCGGGTTGGGCGTATCACTGGACTAGGTTGTAGCGGAGGACAACGGCTTGCCCCTGGAGAGGGCGCGGCCGTTGGGTGACCGCTGACACGCAGTGCCGGCATGGTCCGGCGAGGACAGGAGGTAGACGACAGTGGATGAGTTGAATGACATCGCTCAGGAGGCATTGGAGGCACTTGAGGCGCGCCATCAGGTGCGGGAGAAGGCGCTGGGACTCTCGCGACGGCTGATACGCCACTCGGCGAACACCATCCGTGCTATTCACCGGGGCGAGTTCGAAAAGGCGAAGGAGATGCTGGACGAGGGACGGGTCGTGGTGGAGCAGTTCAGCTCGGACCTGGCCGATGAGAGGGGCATCTATGAGGCGGGGTACGTGCAGGATGCCCTGAAGGAGTATGCCGAGGCTTCCCTCACCTATGCTTTCATTGCGGGACAGCCTCTCCCCAGCCCTGGCGATCTGGAGATCGACTACCCGGCCTATCTCAAGGGCCTGGCCGAGGCTATGGGTGAGTTGAGACGCTCCATACTGGACCTCATCCGTAGCGGCGACCTGGAGAAGGGGGAGGAATTGCTGCGTATCATGGACGAGGTATACGGGATCCTCGTCACCGTGGATTACCCTGATGCCATCACACGGGGACTCAGGCGTACGACGGACATGGTGCGCGGCGTGCTGGAGAGGACCAGGGGTGATCTGACGATGACGGTGCGCCAACAGAGGCTGGAGGCCACCTTGAGGGAGTTCGAGGACAGAATCCTTGACCGACCCGACCAGGAGTAAGGTTCTCAGGGCCAGTGAGATAGGAAGCTACGAGTACTGTGCGCGGGGTTGGTGGCTGTCCCGCGTGCTGGGGTATCCGTCTGCGCACCAGGAGCGCATGGCCTTGGGAGAGGAGGATCATCTCCACCACGGCCGTGCCGTAGTCGCTGCTCACCGGCTGGAGCAACTCGGATACCTATTGGTGTTCCTTGGTGTGTCGGTGGGTACTCTTGCCGTGATCTGGTGGCTCGTCACTGTACTGACCGGGTGAAGTTTTGGTGCTCCACATCGTGCTCCTGCTGTCTCTCGCCGCTGTTCTGCTGCTGACGGGCTTGGTTCTGCTATGGCGCAGCAAAGGCAAGCGAGGAGAGACAGGCCTTCCCCAAGGGCGGGTTGTCTACGATGATACCGGCGCCTGGCAGGTGTGCCCTCGCCCGCTGTTCTCACGCCGTTACCTCCTTGCGGGAAAGCCCGACTACGTCGTGGCCCAGGGCGAGCACCTCATACCGGTGGAGGTGAAACCGCGGCGCACTGCTGCGAGGCCGTACCTGTCCGACATTCTCCAGCTGGCGGCCTACTGTCTGCTCGTCGAAGACAACTTCGACAAGGCGCCTCCCTATGGCATCATCAAGTACGCGGCGGCTACGTTTCCGGTGGAGTACACGCCTGACCTTCGCCGCCGGTTGTTGGCGACGATGGAAGGTATGAGGCGGGATCTGATCACGGCAGAGGTGGCCCCGAGCCATCAGAATGCCCGGCGCTGTCGCGCATGTGGGCATCGGGAGCAGTGTCAGGCAAAGCTGGATGATGCGGGCGAGAGTGACCTACTCTAGACTCTCCATGACTTGCGTCGTCGCCTGCCGAGGCGTCTGCTCACCCGACAAGACGGCCTGGACTGCGATTTGCAGGGCCCGTCCCATCCGCTCCAGTTCGGGCGTCGGGGGTCTGTAGAAGGCGTCGGCCAGCTGGCTTTCCAGGAGCTTGATGTAGTCGAGAGGCCAGCCGGTCAGCCGGAGGGCGGACGGTCGTGTCGGGAGATGGTTTGAAGCCTGGCTCCATTGAGCCAGGTTCGCAGGGGTCATCAGCCACTCTATGAGGCGTACCGCCGCTTCCTGGCGGTACGGCGACTCGGTGATGATCACGAAGGCCCAGCCGCGAGCCATCGTGGCAGGAGTGCCAGTTTCTGTGGGCAGGGGAGCGAAGGCTGTGTCTTGCATCACAGAGCGGCTGGTCAGATATCGCCACGAGCTGATGTGGCTGACCGTGACGTTGCCCTCGGCATAAGCTGCCCAGCTATCCTCCAGGTCTGACAACTCCAGCACTCTCGGGGGACTCACTTCCCACATGCGCAATGCATCGTAGAAGCGCAATATACGCTGTACGGGAGAATTCTCAAGCACGGGCCGCCCTTCCTCATCGGTGAACTTACCACCTTGAGCAAAATACTGGATTAGGAAGGCGTCGTTGACCAGACCGTCCTCGCCGCCCGCGGGGAATGTGTAGCTGACGGGGTCGCTGAAGAGGTCTGCCCAGGTGGCAGGAGCTTCCTCCAGGGCCTTGGTGTAGTAGATCAGGTGCTCAATGTCGGCCTCGAACTGTATGCCCCTGAGTTCGCCTTCGAAAGTACAAGCTTCAGTGGCGAATGGGAAGAGGTCCGCCCGTAATTCATCGGTGATGAGGTCATCGATGGGCTGAGCCAGCCCTTCCCTCACCAGTGAATCAAGTTCGAGGGTGTCGACGATAGCCAGATCTGGAAGTACGCTGGGAGCCGCATAGCCAGCCGCAAGAAGGAGATCCAGAACGCCACTCTCGCCGTAGGCAGCCTTGGGTAGATACTCCACCCCAGTGTCCTGGTTGATAGTCTCGAAAGCCTCGTATTGGCCTTGCAGGATGCTGCCGGCCGCGTTGGTCTCGCCGGGCGAGAACTGGATTGGACCCCATACAGTCAGGGTAATGTGTGAGGGACGGGGTTCCGCGGGAGTGGGGCTTGGCGAGGGAGTCGTCTCTGGAATCGTTGTAGCGGCCGGGGTGGGAGTGGCCTCGGGGCCTGCGCTGCGGGGTGTAGGAGACGGCGCGACACTGCAACCAACCAGGGCGACAAATAGCAGTGATCCGAGGATCACCAGGATGCTGGTCAACGCGAGAAGGCGGATGTCTGCTTGTCTGGACATGCCGTTTCCCTCCGACGAGAGGTGAATGGCGCACTGTGGCGGAGAGTTGCTCTATTATACACGAACTCTCCTGCTGCTGCACCTGGAGGAGGCTCGGAGGGTGTTGGTAGTCCCGGCAGCCATGGGCTATGATTTGAGTTAGGGGTGTGAGGACATCTATGCGCAGGATCCCAGTAGCGTTAGGTGAGTTGCGGAGTCTGCTGAAGGCCTTCGATAGGGAAAGCCTTTCCCTGGACATTGAGGAAGAAGCGCTCTCCAGGCTGGCCATAGTGGGGCCTGTGAACTCCGGTAAGTCCACGCTGGTCAACCTTCTCCTGGGCAAGCGCGCGTCGCCGGTGACGGCCGTGCCGGGGACGACCAGGGAGGTGATCACGCAGCGCCTGGGTCCCTTCACCATCATGGACACGCCGGGCTTTGGCGAGGTGGGCGGTGTGGAGCGAGGCAATATCGCCTTGGAGGCGATGCGAGAGGCGGATCTGGCGGTACTGCTCTTCGATGGAGCGGCCGGGCTCCGCAAGGAGGACTACGATCTCTACCAGCGACTCAGAGCTCAGAGGCTCCCCATCGTCGTGGGGCTGAACAAGATCGACCTGATAGCAAAGGACCTCGAGCTCGTTTTGATCGACACCCAAAACAAGCTGGGTGTGTCTGTGGTCCCCATTTCAGCCAAGCGAGGGACCAATGTGGCCAGCGTGCTGTTGCCTCGAATCATAGAGATGCGGCCTGCGCTGGCGGTGGCGCTGGGCAAGGAACTGCCCTTCTATCGCCGGAAGATGGCCCGTAGCGTCATCCGCAATGCCAGCATGCTCAACCTCCTCATTGGCATGGAGCCCATCCCCTTCCTGGATATTCCTCTGCTGCTGGCTAGCCAGGTGCGCTTGACGTTGCGCATCGCCACGATCTACGGTGAGAGTATGGGGCTGGGGCGAGCCAGGGAACTGATTACGACCATCGGTGGAGGCGTTCTCTTGCGGTACGCGACCCAGCAGGCGCTGAAGTTCCTGCCGGGCCCAGGTTGGATCATCTCGGGGTCCATCGCCGCGGCTGGTACGTGGGCTATGGGTCAGGTTGCGGTGGCCTACTTCGAGAGCAGGAAACGTCTGTCGGCCGCTCAGATGCGAGAGTTGTATGGGCGCCTGAGGCGGCGACGCACGAGTACAAGCCTCCGACCCGGGCTCTTGCGCAAGATCCATGGCCGCTTGCGGCGTCCGCGCAGGCAAAGTGCTGACTAGACCAACGACAGGAGAGTGGCCTGGGCTCCTGTCGCTGCATCTCCGCTTGACTTCCGCGCAGAACGTCGTACTATGATGTTGTACGAATGAAGTGCCTTTCGTCATGGAGGGTATGGAGCGACTAGATGATGAAAACCCTCATCTTTGGCGATGACCGTGATCAGTTGGAGTTCGACGCGTTCGTATTGCGCCAGGCAGGTCTACAGCCCGTCGTCACCACCAGCGAAGAGAAGTTCCTCGCCATGTGCGCAGAGGACCACCCAGATCTCATCGTGCTGGACGCCACCTCCAAGGAAACTGACCTGCTAGCATTGGCGGGCAAGGTGCGGTCGGATTCTGATGCCCTGATGATGTTGGTGTCTTCGGAGGATGAGGAGGAACTGATAGTGAAGGCCCTGGATCTGGGGGTCGACGACTACCTGGTCAAACCGCACAGCCCCCAGATGTTGGCGGCGCGAGCCAAGGCGCTTCTCCGGCGGGCTCAGCCCGTGCCACTGTCAGCGCTGGGCTCGGTAACCATTCAGGGGCTGACACTGGATCCCGAACAGCACCTCGTCGTCACTCCGGACGGTTCCACAGTTCGGTTGACCAACCTGGAGTTCCGACTGCTGTTCCTCTTGATGAAGAACCCCGACCGGGTGATCCCCACCGAGACCCTGGTGGAACGAGTCTGGGGTTATGGCGGCAAGGGAGAAGCCACCCTGGTGAAGAACCTGGTCAGCCGTGTGCGCCATAAAGTCGAGCCGGACCCAGCCAATCCGCGGTACGTAAAGACAGTGTCAGGTGTTGGCTACTCCTTCTCTTTGACAGAGACCGAAGAGCCCACGTAGCTTCCCCGCCGTTCGCCTGCTTCCTCCATTCGACCAGCGTTCTGTTACCAGATTGATGCCTCAGAAGCACCTCTTGCACCAGTTTGCTGCCTGTTTGGGACCGTGATGATGCCCGTCGACAGTATACTTATGCGCGAGAGGTGGTTACCAGTGCCACCGGAGTTGAGCTTCGCCTTGCCGCGCGGGCATTGACGCCACCGAACCTCTGGTCGCAGACGAGGCTGAGTGGGGACAGTGGCGTGAGCCACGACCTGCGGCAAGCTCAGTTCTCGTACAGGAATGATGAAGGCCAAGGAGACTTGACTTAGTTGGCAGAAAAGAGGCGGTCAGGTTCGCGCTCAGCGAAACCTGTCAGATCAGCGCGAGGGCAGGCTGTCCGATCACGGGCTAGCGTGCCCTCAACTACATGCACATCTGGACTGACTGGGGATGCCCGGCTGCCACAACGCCCGGAGCGGGAGCCCACGGACCTGGGCAGCGCGGGCGAGAGGATGCCTATCAGAGGGGTCCGGCGCGAAGACGTGGACGGCATCCTGGGGCTGGCCCGGAGGACGGGGGCGTTCACCAGCGAGGAAGTCGCTGTGGTTAGGGAGTTGGTGGAGGTGGAGCTGAACAACTCCCAGCAGAGAGGCTATCACTCTCTGGTCACGGAGGCGGATGGTCACATCGTGGGCTTTGCCTGTTACGGACCCACGCCGATGACCGATGGCACGTACGATCTCTACTGGATCTTCGTGCATCCGAGCTATGAAAGGCGTTCCATAGGCAGCGCTATGTTGGCGGAGGTGGAGCAGGCGGTGCGGTCGGTCAGAGGACGTATGCTGGTCGTCGATACGTCCTCGACGCGGCGCTACCTCCCAGCTCGTCGTTTCTATAGGAATCACGGTTTCCGCAAGACAGGTGAGGTGGAGGACTTCTATCGTGTCGGGGATTCCCGACTCATTTACGTCAAGCAGTTGGTGCAGGAGCCGCGGTCTGAAAACTGACCATACGGGCTTCCGCAGCCGACCTTTACGCGCAGAGGATAAGGATAAGGGGGGATCATGGAGGACATGAGCTACGAGGATCTGGAGGATCCTCCGGGTACGAAGCCTCCACGCGCCAACCGTCGGCCAAAGATCTGGGCCGGGGTGAGCGAGGAGGAGTGGAACGACTGGCACTGGCAGGTACGGAATCGTATCACCAAGCTGGATGACCTGAAGCAGGTTCTGAGCCTGACGGCTGAAGAAGAACGGGGGGTGGTTGGAGCCAGGGAAGCTTTCCGGATGGCGATCACCCCTTATTTCGTGTCTCTGATGGATCCCTACGATCCTGCCTGCCCCATCCGGAGACAGGTTGTGCCCACCGTCAGCGAGTTGCACGTCGATGCAGTAGATAGGGAGGACCCGCTGGGTGAGGAGGAGGACTCGCCTGTGCCGGGCCTGGTGCACCGTTATCCAGACCGAGTACTGATGGTGGTGACCGACCAGTGTCCCGCCTATTGTCGGTTCTGTACGCGGCGGCGGCTGGTGAGCCGGGGCCGGGAATCAGTGAGCCTTCAGAAGATCGACGGGATGATCGAGTACGTCCGGGAGCATAGCGAGGTGCGAGACGCGCTGATCTCCGGAGGGGACGGATTGTTCGTCGCGCAGCCAGTGCTCGAACACCTGTTGCGTGGACTGCGGAGCATCCCACACCTGGAGGTCATTCGTATCGGCACTCGATTGCCTGTCTACTTGCCCCAGCGTATCACTTCCAGCCTGGTGGAGATGCTGCGGCAGTATCACCCCTTGTGGATCAACATCCACGTCAATCACCCCAAGGAGATCACTCCGGAGATGACCAGGGCGTGTGGCATGCTGGCCGATGCGGGGATACCGCTGGGCAGTCAGACTGTGCTCCTGGCAGGCATCAACGACTGTCCAAGCGTCATCAAGCGGCTGGTACAGGAACTGGTGAAGATCAGGGTGAGGCCCTACTACCTCTACCAGTGCGATCTATCCGAGGGGATCGGGCATTTCAGAACACCGGTGGGCAAGGGCATCGAGATCATCGAACACCTGAGAGGGCATACCAGCGGTTTTGCCATCCCGACTTTCGTCATCGATGCGCCCGGTGGTGGGGGAAAGGTCCCCGTCATGCCGCAGTACCTGATGTCGCAGTCGGACTCTCGAGTCGTAGTCAGGAATTACGAAGGCCAGATGTTCACGTATCCTGAGCCTCGCCGCTATGAGGCGCATGATCCCGCCCAATGC
>Ga0307379_10009463_pt1 | contig 13001 bp, 11 predicted proteins | sample UN2MG_FD_202237 | JGI IMG/M metagenome (GOLD analysis project Ga0307379, IMG submission 202237) | Soil microbial communities from Risofladan, Vaasa, Finland - UN-2 | ecosystem: Environmental > Terrestrial > Soil > Coastal area > Acid sulfate soil | place: Finland: Risofladan, Vaasa | collected... | reverse complement strand
CGTCCGGCCGCGGCCAGAAGGCGGTACGCGGGAGGATCGCCACCAACTCGACGCTCGCCACTGTCTGTACTATGACTGAGAGCGGGCCGTAGGCGTTGGTCCGCGGTTGAGCACCGAGCCGCTCGCCGACCTCCCTTTGGATCGTGCAGGTCAGCCGTCCGAGCGCCGGACCGCTGACGAGCAGCTCGGCCAACAGGGGAGTGGCGATCTGGTAGGGCAGATTTGCGACGAGCTTGCGAGCCCCGTCGGCTTGCGGCTGCCGTTCCTCCAGGGCCTTGAGCACCAGCGGATTGATTTGGTGCTTGCCGGCCAGGGCGTCGGCCTGGATGAGCGTGCAGCGCGGGTGGTCGCCGAGCCGCTCACGCAGGATCGCTTGAAACCCGCGGTCGATCTCGACGGCGACCACGTGCACGCCGTGCTCGAGCAGCATCTCGGTCAGTGAGCCGGTGCCGGCGCCGACTTCGAGAATCACGTCCGCGGGGCGCAGATCGGCCGTGGCGACGAGCTTGCGCATCAGATTCAGATCGACGAGGAAGTTCTGGCCGAGCCGACGGCGGGGAGCCACCCCGGCGGCAGCCAGCAGAGCGCGAATCTGGGTCTGCGTTTGCCCGGCCATGTCGCTGATGGTGCGGCGAGTTCCCCCAATCGGCAAGAGGCGCACCGGCGGTGTGGTGGTCGATCGGCCAGTACGGCGCGGAGGGCCGACTTGAAAACCTGCTATGAACGAACCACCCCCGTTGACCCGGTGTAAAACCGCGTTGCGCCTGGCGCGCGCGTGGTCTGTATCATCAGTCTCCGCGAAACCGCGCGGCGACCAGTTCGTTCAATTGTCCCGCGAGTCTGCCTTCGTCGAGTGCCGTGATGCGGCCGTCGTGGACGACTTCGCGGCCGGCGATGTAGACGCGATCGGCACGAGGCGCGGCGCACAAGATCAGGGCGGCCATCGGGTCTTGCGCGATGGCGCCTGCCAGTGCGATGTCGTCAACCCGAAACATGGCGAAGTCGGCTGCCGCGCCGGGATTGAGGTGGCCGAGTACCGGGCGGTTGAGGCATGCGGCCCCGCCGACCGTGGCGAGCTTGAACGCATCGGCGACGGGGAACAGTTGACCGACGTCGTCGGAAGCATGCCCGCGCCCGGCTTCAGCGGACTTGGGCATGGCACCCGGCATGGCACCCGCGGCACGGGCGGCGAGCAAGGCTTGGCGGGCTTCGCCGAGCAGGTTTCCGCCGTCGTTGCTGGACGAGCCGTCCACGCCGAGGCCGACGCGCACGCCGGCGGCGAGCAGCTTGCGAATCGGGGCGATGCCGCTACCGAGCCGCAGGTTTGATGACGGGTTGTGGCTGACACCCGTGCTTGTCTTCGCCAGCAGCCCGATCTCGCCGTCGTTCAGATGGACGCAATGTGCCAGGTAGACGTCCGGGCCGAGGAAGTCGAGGTCCGCCAGGAACTGCAGCGGGCGGCAGTTGTAGCGTTCGAGGCAATAGCGCTCCTCATCGAGCGTCTCGGCCAAGTGCGTGTGCAGCAACACATTGTCGCGTTCGCGAGCGAGCATGACCGCGTCGCGCAGCACCTCGCGGGTGCAGTTGAACGGGGAGCAGGGGGCCAGGTCGATCCGCCGCAGGGCGTAGTCCGACGGGTCGTGGTAGGCGTCCAAGACGCGCTGGCAGTCGGCGAGCACGTCCGCGTCGTCTTCGACGCAATCGTCGGGCGGCAGGCCGCCGCGGGATTGCCCTAGCGTCATGGCGCCGCGGCAAAGGTGTAGGCGGATGCCGAGCTCCTCGGCGGCGGCGAGCACTGCCTCCATCTTCACGTCGCCGCCGCGCGGGAACATGTAAAAGTGGTCGCTGGTGGTCGTGCAGCCGTGCAGCAGCAGCTCGGCGATGCTGACCTTCGCAGCGATGTTGACGGCCTCATAGTCGAGGTACCGCCAGCGGTCGTAAAGATTGAGCAGCCAATCGAATAGCCGCTCGTTCTGCGCCGTCGGCAGACAGCGGGTGAGCGATTGGTAGAGATGGTGGTGCGTATTGACCAGCCCGGGGATAACGACGTGGCGGTCGCCGATGATGATTTCGTCGAATTCACCGGCATCAACCCGCGGCTGGATGTCCGTCGCGGATCCGAGCGCGACCACTCGGCAGTCGTCGAACACGAGGCTGTGATTATGCAGTGTGTGCAGCGCGTGGCCGCTGGGCGTGATGACGGTCGTCTCATGTACGATCTTCACGCCGGCATTCTAGGCAAAAAGCGCCGCCGTACCACAGCTTGCAGAACGGCCGTCGAGCGAGTAAATGGGGCTCCCGGCGCCTCGCTCCCAACGCGCCTTGTCATGGATGACCGCACAGGAGCACGCGTGGATCTGCGAACGGCACTCCCGACCGACTGCGTTTCACTAGGCCGGCTCCAACGCAATCGGCTGCTGGGATGGACATGCCTGGCACTGGCGGCTGCGCCCCTGCTGGCGACGGGTTGCACGCGCGTCAATGCGGGGCCTTCGCCCATCGCGCGGCGCGCGGAACTGGGCGTCTCGACTCGCGCGAACTCGGCACCGCTGGTCGAGACCGCTTCCGTTGCGGCGCGCGTCGTCGAGTTCGGCCGCTCCGTCCAGGGCCGGCCGCTGGTGATGCACGTCTTCGGCGACGGCGCCGAGACGGTCTTCATTTTCGGCGGCATACATGGCAACGAGCCGACCAGCGCAAGCGTGGCCAGTCGGCTGATCGAGCACCTGCGGAATTATCCTGAGGTACTCGGCGGTCGCAGGGTCGCCATTGTCGCGGAGGCGAACCCGGACGGTTTGGCCGAACGCCGACGCGGCAACGCCCACGGCGTCGATCTGAACCGCAATTTCCCGGCCCGCAACTGGCGACGGGCTGACGGAGACGGCCGAGGACATGGTCCAACACCGGCGAGCGAGCCCGAGACCCGCGCGATCATGCGGGCCGTTGATAGGCTCGATCCAGACTGCATCATTTCGATTCACTCCATCGCGCGTGGGAAGCACTGCAACAACTATGACGGCCCCGGCGGAAGTCTCGCGACGTTGATGGCCAGGCTGAACAGCTACCCGGCCCGGGCGACTATGGGCTACGAGACGCCCGGCAGCTTCGGAAGCTGGGCGGGGATTGACCGAGGCATCCCGACGATCACACTGGAGTTGCCGCGCGACCTGTCCGGGTCACAGTGCTGGCGAGAGAATCGCGCCGCGCTGTTGGCCGTCATCCAGCCGCGCACCGTCTATCTGAGCCAATAGCGCTGTTCGGAGCGATTGGGCCGCCCAAGCACAATCGAAGAATGGCTGCCGGCGGTCAGATGTTCAGCGGAGCCCCGCGCTCGTCGAATCGCCACAGCCCGGCTTGCATGGCGGCTTCGTAGGCCGCCTGGAGCTCGTCACTTGATGGTCGGCGGTTGATTTCCTCGTAGCGGATCGTCCCGGTCTGCGTTCCGGTGTCGGCCATGCTGCCGACCTGATACGCCGGTCGATACTGCGCCATGATGTTAACGAACGTGTCGCGCGAGACCTCGTTGGCGAACCATTGGAAGATCTGCCGAGTCTCCTCGAGCAAACCCGGCATGACCAAGTGTCGCACCAGTAGTCCGCGGCAGGCGACGCCGTCCGGCGTGAAGCAGAGGTCGCCGACCTGGCGGTGCATCTCTTGGATCGCTTCGCGGGCCCGTTCGGGATAGTCCTCGGCTTTGGACAGGCGTTTGGCCGTCTGCGGTGACCAGTACTTGAAATCGGGCATGTAGATATCCACCAGCCCGTCCATCAGCTTGAGCGACGACAGGGCGTCGTACCCGCTGGTGTTGTAGACGACCGGCAGCCGCAGCCCGCCCTCGATCGCTGACACCAGCCCCTCGACACACTGCGGGACCACGTGCTCGGGGGTGACCAGATTGATGTTGTGGCAGCCCTGCTCCTGCAAATCGAGCATGAGCGCGGCCAGATGGTGAGCGTCGAGTTCCTGCCCGGACGGCCGCTGCGAAATGTCCCAGTTCTGGCAGAAGACACACTGCAAGTTGCACCGTGAGAAGAAGATCGTGCCCGAGCCGCGCCGCCCACGCAGGCAGTCCTCCTCCCCGAAGTGCGGAGAGGCCGAAGACACGCGCGGGTACCGGCCGGTGTTGCAGACGCCGGTCTCGCCTGCCAGGCGGTTAACCTGGCAGTTACGCGGGCAGGCGCTGCAATTTGCCAGCTCATCGAGCGCAGCCGTCACGCGGTCAGCCAGCGTCTGCCGCACCCTCGGGTCGAGATACGCCGGGCTGGGCGAGCGGATGACGAACTGGGCCGCGGGCTTGGATCTCATACATACAGCGTAGCTTCCGCTAACGGTGCGAGCCAGACTTCTTGGAGACCCGGTTGACCGAGCAGCGAGCGCGGCTAGATTCCCGGCAGGATGGAAGGAGTTGAGCATGCCAACCCGACGGACACCCCTTTACATCGGCACCAATCGATACGTCGCCGCGCTCGATCCGCACACGGGCGAGGAGCTCTGGCGCACCAAGTTGCCGCACGGCGGCGGGAGTGTGGTTACGGTGGTGATCAAGGGCCAACACCTGTTCGTGGGGCATGCGGGACACGCCTACTGCCTTGACAAGCGCAGCGGGCAGCTCCTGTGGGAGAACGGCCTGCCGGGCATGGGCTACCATCCGGTCCTGCTGGCGATGGAGGGGGCGACGGGCACGTCGCCCGGCGCGGCTGCATCCGCTCATCGCGTCGAGCAGCAGCGCCGTGCGGCAGCCGCGTCCGGCGGCGCCGCTGCCGCGGGAAGCTGACGCCCCGGGTGCCACTGGTGGCTTGCCCACCAGTGCGAGAGACCAAGGGGCCGAGGACGCAGTGGGTAGTGTGGGCGTCTCGCCCGCGATGTAGTGGGTAGGGCGGGCGTCTCGCCCGCGAAGCACAGGCGGAGGATTCAGGGTTCGAGGTTCAGCCGATCAGGCTCGTCTGATTCGCCAGTCACGTTACGTGGCCCAGCGGCGTTTGGAGGGGGAGTAGGCCCACGCTCGCTCTCGGAGGGCAGTGGGGCCTCGCGCCTACTTTTACTTCGTCTGTGGGCGCGTGTCACCTTTCGTGTGGCGACTTTGATGTCGTCTCCCTCGACGATATCGCGCTTCACGATCTCGTTTGTGACAATGTCCTTGACGTCGTCGGTGTCAATCTTCATTTTCGGTGACATCTTCCGCAATTCGCGCCGAACCGCCTTCAGAATCGGTTCAGACAGGAGGACGGCAGAGACTACGTGCCGGTTCAGTATTTGGCGCTGCTCGTGGTAGTCGTCCAGTGCTTGCTTGATGATTCCCTCGCGGCTGAGCATATAGATCATTTCGACCAGCTCCGACCCGCCCTCCAGCAGATTCATCGTGAAGACCTGCTCGAAGCTGACCGGTTGCTCGAAGATCATTCGGTAGGCCTGCCATTCCACCGCGTTAGTCAGGGCGACCCATTCGATCCCTTCCTTTGCGGCGTAGTCCGTGGCCTGCCTGAGATGGTTCTCGTTCAAGGACTTGTCTACCGCCTTGACTTCGATCAGATACTTGATCTTGCCGTCAACCTTTACGGCAAGATCGCAGTACGTTCCGCGAATCGCGTATTCGCCCGTGACTTCCGAGTACTTGTCGTAGCCAAATAGCGCCGCGAGCATATCAGTGACAATAGTGACGGTGTCTTGCTCGCTGCGATCAGCGGAGCGGGCGTCCTCCAAGACGCGCCGGAATCTGCGGAGTCCCGACTTGATGCGGTCCGCAACTCGTTTCGGTACGGCCATCGTCGGCTCCATGCGGAACGTGGACTTACTGGTTGACGGGCATTCTAAGGGGGATGTCGGCGCCACGCCAGCTTGCGAGCGGGGCAGGCGGCGGTTGGCCCTGCCCGAATTCCGGAGAATTGTCCGTATCCCACGGGCCCGACGCGTCCAGTACCAGGCCGCAGCCGCTAACATCCTGCCGTCAAAGGGCTTGCGCCACGCGCCGCCGCAGGCGCGTGGCGCCGGAGGCCAGGCGAGCGGATCGTCCGCGGAGGTCCCGCATTCTCTCCCGGACGTCCCGGACTCATTCCCGGACGTCCCGGACTGACTCCCGGAGCTCCCGGACTCGTTCCCGGAGGTCCCGCACTCGTTCCCGGAGGCCCCGGACTCATCCCCGGGGGCCCCGGACTCGGTCCCGGACTCGTCCCGGGAGGCCCGGCAGCGGCTGGCGGACGGCCGCCGGGCGGCCAGGCGGCGGCCGGGATCGGAAAAAGCCGACTTTACACGAGATATCTGACCACCTATCATAATCGCACGACAGGTCGGCGCCTACGACGCACAAGGCGCCGCGGGCCGCGACCCATGTCATTTGCGAAAGGAAGGAGTGAGTTATGCCGGGCGACCCGCCGCCGGTCGATCCGGGCGAGCTGACGTTCCTGTCGCTGGACACGCGCACGCCCTACGTAGCCGACTTCCCCGGCGAAGACGGCGGCAAGACAGCGCATTACATGCTAAGATGGGTGGCCACGACCGGCGAAAAGGGCCCGCCTGCCCTTGACGGGCCGCCGCGGACGAAGTCCGCCGTCGCGCAGCGACAAGGTTTGGCGGCAGGTCAAGGGTGGAGCGAAACCGCCAGCGCCACGATCGGGGCGTAGCGAAATGGTGGGCGGTGCCATCCTGCGGAACTCGTCGATAGAGGAGATCGGTCATGAGAGCGACATGCCCGGAGTGCGGCGCGAAGCTCGATCTCTCAAGCGCTCAACCTGGGGGGACCATCCAGTGTTCCTGTGGTAAGGCCTTCCGCCTCAAGTCTCGCCAAGCGACGGGCGCGAGCGCTGCGCCCCACAGTGTCAAGAGTGATCATCCAGGCGTCTGTGAAGAGTGCGGCGCGGTCCTTGCGCGAGCGGGTGCGCGCTTCTGCCCCACCTGCGGTGAGGCCCTTGGCTTGCCCGCCGAGCCGACGGGTCGAGCTGCGGCTCGTCCGTCACCTACCCCAGACACCGCCCGAAAGCCCGGCATCTGGGCCGTCCTTGGGTGGGTGTTCGGAGTCTTGCTGGTTCTTGGCGGCATAGGCGGCCTCGCAGACGGCGCAGTTGTTGCGGGCGTAGCGTTGATGTTCATGGGGCTGGTGCTTTTGCCCCCGCTTGCCAAAGCCGCTGCGAAGAAAAGCGGTCGGCCTTTTACAGTCGGCCACAAGGCAGCTCTGCTCGTCGTCGGCTTCATCGTCGTGGCTGTCTCGATGCCCAAAGACTCAGAACCTCTCGGCAAACAAGGCGCGCCCGAAGCACCAGGCAGCGTCTCCGATGCGGCGAACAGTTCCAGCGGCCCGCAGCAAAGGCCGGCGACACCGCCGGCCCCGAAGGAGGACAACGCGCCCAAGAAGCCCACCGAGGCTCGACTAAAGGACCAAATCCAGGTCGGTGATTTCGTCTATCGCGTGGACGAGATTCGGTTTGAGAAAACGTTGGGCAACGAATTCATGAAGAAAACCGCAAACGGGGTATACCTTCTGGTTCGCCTGGCAGTCATGAACGCCAGCAAGGAGACGCGCCATCTCGATGCTTCTATGTTCCAAATCATCGACGCAGAAGGGAACCGCTACCAATACTCGATTGACGCGGCGAGTATGCTCGCGATGGTCAACGTCGAGCCAGTGCTACTCAAAGAGTGCCAGCCGAGAATCGCTACCAGCGGCGTGCTCGTTTTCGAGGTTCCGCGCCAAAGCGACGAATATAGTCTTGTGGCGACCGGCGGACTCTGGTCCTCGCAAAAGGGGCGAATCCGACTCGCCGAGAAAGAAGGGACTCCATGACGCACATCGCTGGGCGGGTGGCACTGACGGTGTGCCACTGCTCTGCGAGCAGTGCGGCCTCCAAACGTCCGCGAAGGGCACTGCTTGAAAGCAGTGGCACGCACCCAATCCTGAACCCCGAACGCTGAACCCTACGTCCGGCATCGCGATGAATCGGGACAGGCTCAGACCGGACGCTACGTCCCGAAGCCTGAATCACCGGCGCGACGCCGATGCTCCGCATCGCGGGCAGGCCCGTCCCGAGCGCAGCCGAGGGGATGCCCGCCCCACCCTGAACCCTCTCTGCGACTTTACGCGGCCGGGATGTCGCGGCGGGCGAACCACCACAGCCCGGCCAGCCAGCAACAGGCGGCGATGCCGACGAGCGCGGCTATATCTCCCAGCGGCCATTCGCCCGTCTGGACGCACAGCAACGGGCGGTAGTAATGAAGCAGTCCCAGGAAGCTCATTCTCTCCGCCGGCGACCAGAACTGCGCCAGGAAGTTGAGCAGGAACGACGCCAGCAGGCCGGCGAGTACGATGGCGACCGCCTTCCCGCGGCGCGAGACGAGGCTCGAAATCAACAGCACCGCACCGCCGATCGCCAGATAGAGCGCAAACAGGTTTACAGTCGGGATCCACAAGGGCTCCAGCTCAATCGGTACCGTCAGTGGGACCAGTGACCGGCCGACCCAGATGCCCACCAGCGGTGCGAGACTCAGAACCACGCCGCACACCAGCCAGACTGCGGAGACGGCCACGTAGATCGCGACGCGCGAGATGGGGAGTGTCAGGAGCAGGTCGGCCGTGCCGCGGTCGATCTCGCCGGCGATGACGCGCGTGCACGTGGTCAGCAGCAGCGTCCAGGTCAACGCGTACAGCAGCGGGTGGGCCAGACCGATGATCGTGAGCGTTGTCGGCGTGAGATCGGCGAGGCGGTCGGCCCCGATCAGCATCTGAATGATCAGCCGTACGAGTTCGATGCGTTGCCAGACATCGGCGATCTGCTCTGCGAACTCGCGGACCGCGATGACAAAGAGCGTCTCGAATGCGAGGATCGCTGCCGTCAGGATGACCAGCAGCGGGGCCGTTTCGCGCGCGGTCTTGCGAAACACCGCCAGGTTCACGGTCTCGGCTCCAATTTGCCGGCTTGGTAGTAGGTCATGAACAGATCTTCCAGATCGGGCGGCGCGATCGTCAGGTCCTGAACCGCCCGGCCCCCCAGCCACGACAGCAACGTCTCAATCGGGCCGGTCCAGGTGGCCGCGATGCGGTCTTCGGTCTGCTGCAAGACTTGCAGGCCCGGCGGCAGCGGTCCGGCCGACGCCCCGCCGGCAGCGAAAACGATCTCGACGTGCCGTACGGCGCGGGCGCGCAGCACTTCGATCCTTTCCTGGGCGATCAGTCGTCCCTCGCGCAGGATCGCTACCATGTCGCAGAGCTTTTCCACCTCGCCGAGCGTGTGGCTGGAGAAGAAGACGGTTCGTCCTTCGGCGGCGACGCAGCGCAACTCCTCAAACAGCGTTTGGCGCACCAGTGGGTCCAGGGCGATGGTAGGCTCGTCAAGGATGAGCAGCTCGGGTCGGTGCATCAGCGCCTGGATCAGCCCGAGCTTCTGCTTCATCCCGCGTGAGTAGTTGCGAACGCGCTTGCCCAGGTCCAGGTCCAACCGGGCCACCAGGCGTCTGACCTCTTTGGCGGCCCCACCGCCTCGGGCCGCGTCCATAAACGCGAGCGTCGCGCGGCCGGTCAGGTGGTCGTACAAACGCACCTCACCGGGCAGATAGCCCACGTCTGCGCGCAGCGCCGGTCCCTCGGACCACACGTCCCGACCGAGCACCTGTGCCGCCCCGGCCGACGCCCGCAGCAGCCCCAGCAGAACGCGGATGGCGGTGGTCTTGCCGGCCCCGTTCGGCCCCAGGAAGCCGAACAGACAGCCGCTCGGAACCCGCAGGTTGACCTTGTGCAAGACCTCGTGCGGGCCGTAACTCTTGCAGAGATCGTGCGTGACCAGCGCGTCCATGCCGCGATTAGAACTTGGCACCCGCGGCGCGGCAACGCGCAGCACGTCACTCGTCATCCGTAGCGGAGGCACTGTCAGGCTCGGGGGCGCGCGGCGTTCTTCGGCGACGCCGTACCTGAACGTACACGACGATCGCGAAAACCATCGCGAAGCCGATCAGCGCGTAGAGTTGCTCGGAGGTGGTAGAGGCGGTCGGCAGTTCCACGCCCGCCACGATCGTCTGGGTTCCATCGGCGAAGCGGACGGTTACCTGGCCGGGCCGGCGGTGAGCGCCCACGGCGGCGAGACGCACGCTGAACTCGGCCGAGCGCCCGGGGGCGATGCCCTTCTCCGGCGAATCCGCCCAGGCGGTGCACGTTCCCGGTGCGTTGCGCGCGCCGACGCCTATCAGATTGGTGCACTCTTTCTCCCACCCGTCCGGCGCGAAGAACGTGTCTGCGTGATAGTGCGGGAACTGGATGTAGACGACCGGCGAGCCGTAGTGGTTTGTGACCGTCCACCGGTAGTTCTGGCCGCTGGCATCCGCGCCGCCGGTGATTGTCACCTTCGGTTGCTGTGCGGCCGTGCGGGGAGCTACCAGCGCGACCGATAGCAGGAGGGGGCTGGCGATGCGCGGTAGCGCCGAGCGGGAGGTGCGGCGTGGCGGTTTAACGTGACTGCTGCTCATGGCGACTCAATCACAGTGTCTCTGGTTTCCGGCTGACTGGCAAGCGGTCGCCCCGGTTCGCCTGTGAGCAGGCGATACACGCGGGCGTGCTCATCCCGGTACAGGAGCTGGAAGCGTCTCGGGTCGTCGAATTGCGACAGGTCGCCGTAGCGTGCCGTCTCGAGGCTACCGGCCAGCACGTGCGTGACGCGTGCCGCTCGCAGGTTTTCATAGGCCACTTGGCTCGAGCTGGTCGCGAACGCCTGCGTAACGCTTGAGAATACCCGCCGCATTCGGTCTTCATCCTCGGGGAAGAACACGCGGATGTGTGAATTGTCGGGATCCAGTACGCCCATTTGCCGGTCGATCAGTTGCGGCAGTCTCACCCGCGCGATCGGGTCGCCTTGCACGATGGCGTCACGGGGCACGCGCCGGCGGAGGAATCGGATCGCACCGGCGTCGAGCCGATGCTGCTCGGGTAACAGGAAGCTGCGGACGGCCATGAGCGGAGCTTCGTAGAAGCCGACCGGCAGCCCCAGCAACACGCCCAGCACAAGTGCTCCTCTGCGCAGGCGTTGTGCCCAAGACCGCAACTGGTCACCTGTCAGCAAAGCGCCCGCACAAATCGCCGCCACCACTTGTGCCGGCTTGATGGCCACGCGGAAACTGTAGTCGAACGGACTGATGTTGCTGCGGACCGTGAAGAGGGCGAGGGTGCCGATCGCGCCAGCGACCAGCAACAGCCGCGTGCCCGGGTCCTGCCATAGCGAGGACCAGACTCTTCGGGAAACTAGCAGACACGCCACTCCCGGCAGCCCCAGGTCCACGAGCAGGATCCAGGGGGCGTCCAACAGGTTCGCCAGCGGTCCCGGTGGCAACAGCCGGCCGAGCAACGCGAGATTCAGCCGGTCCCACTCAAATGTAAGCCCTCCCGGGAAGCGCTGATTCATCAGGTGGTACTGCCAGGCTTGCACGCCCATCAGGGCCGCCCCAAGAATCACTACCGCCCCAACGGCCGCAAGCAGGCGCCGGAATTCGGGCGCGTGGCGGCGGACCTCGTACAAGCGCAGCAGCAGGTAGATGGCAACGGCGGGGAAGATCGTGATAGCCAGGTAGGCGCTGCTCCCGAAGATTGAGGCGCCCATCAGCGGTGCCAGGATGATCCACCAGCGCGCGGAGGGTGCCTGGCGCAGCCAGATGGCGGCCAGCATCAGGGCGACGATGGCCGCGATGTGCTGGGGGCACCACATATATTGAGTCATCAGGTTGTGGATCCGCCAGGGGATGGGAATCCATGAGTCCAGAACGACAACCGCCGGGGCACCGGCCGCCATGCGGACCAGAACGGGAAGGACGTCCCACCCGCCCACAATGCCAACGCAGGCCGCGGCGAAAAACGCGCCGGCCGCTGAGCCCAGCAACGCACGCGCTACTAGGTAGACCAGAGCGATAAAGACCATCGCCAACAGCGCGCTGGTGACAGCGAAGGCGAACGCGATTGACACATGGTCATCGGCCAGCTTCCGCAGGGCGGCGGCCAGGTAGTAGTGGTACTCGTAGTAGTAGCAGGGCGTATCGGCTTCAGCGGCATAGAACACGTTGTGTAGCGGGAGCGGATGAAGCTCGAGCGAGAGCAGGACCGCGTGGTGCTTGACGTAGTCGCGCGCCGCACGCGTCCCAACGCGGTCGCACCCGCTTGGCAGCCAGTACGACCCGAACACGCATATGCCAACGTATAGGAGCATCACGGCGAACCAGCGTCGCATTCGTCGGGTCGGGAACATGGCCGCGGCTGTTGACGGCCACGCCACGCCGTGAGTCAACAGCAGTAGCACCGCGTTGACGGCGAGCACTGCTCCGAGGATCACGAACCGGTCGTTCGAGAAACGCCAGACCCAACTGAGGAGAACGGGCATCAAGACGATCGAAGCCGCCACGGCCAGCCAGGCGCTGCCCGGGGCCTGATTGACCTGTCGTAGGCGCTGGAGCAGTAGCCGCCCTGGTAGCCAGAGCACGAGCAGGCAGGCGGCCGGGAAGGCGACCCACGCCGTCGGCGCGACGCACCCGACCGCCGCCACGACCACGTAGATGACGTGTGTGAGATTGGATGGAATGCGTCGCACGGGTATAGTTGTAAGGATGTTGGCAACCGAGGGCAACTTGTGGCCGATCGGTCTGGGCTGGCCGGCGTTGTGCCGCCCGGCCGCGCCAGGCGAGTTGGCCGCGGGGGCGGCATCAGCCGCTCGATGAGACCATCCGATAGAAAACAGCGATGGGATGGGATGTGATTGCAGGCCAAGCGTTATCCGAGGGTCGCCCCACCCGTCGGGAATTGCTGGCTGGCGCGACGGCGGCCGCGGTCGGCATGTTTGCGCGGCTCGGGAGCGCTTCCGGACAACAGGCCGCATCGGCGCCCGTCGCCACTCAGCCACGTGCAACCACCCCCGCCGCCTGCCCCTGGTGGATGGGCGAAAAGCACCCGCGTTCGCGAGTCGTCGATGTACGCTCCGACAAGGTCTTGAATGCCTCCGTGCCCGACCCCGTCGCCCTGGGTGAGCTGTTGGATCAGGCGCTCTGCTCCC
>Ga0307379_10009462_pt1 | contig 13002 bp, 10 predicted proteins | sample UN2MG_FD_202237 | JGI IMG/M metagenome (GOLD analysis project Ga0307379, IMG submission 202237) | Soil microbial communities from Risofladan, Vaasa, Finland - UN-2 | ecosystem: Environmental > Terrestrial > Soil > Coastal area > Acid sulfate soil | place: Finland: Risofladan, Vaasa | collected... | reverse complement strand
GAAAAGCCTATCCTCGATCGAATCGAGGACATCCGCGACGTGCTGCGCGAAGCCGATGCCGATATCAAGTGGGCGGAGCGCGAGAATACGCACCTGACGCTGAAGTTCATAGGCGAGATCGACGCGGCGCAGGTGGAGCCGATCAAGGCGGCGCTGCAAGCGCTGGCCGCGCGCTCGAGCCCGTTCGAGCTCGCTGTCCGCGGCGTAGGCAGCTTTCCCAAGGGGCATCCGCGCGTGATCTGGGTGGGCGCGGACGAGCCGACGGGCGCCCTGCAACGGCTGCAAGAGGGCGTGGACGAGACGCTGGCCGGGTTTGGCGTGGAACGCGATGACCGTGAGTTCTCGCCGCACCTCACGCTTGGCCGCGTGCGCAGCGGCCGAAATATACGAAAGCTGATGAGCATACTCGAGTCAATCCCCGCCGAGCTTGGCAATTCGCGGGTGGGATCGTTCACCTTGTTTGAAAGCAAGCTCACCCCCAGGGGACCAACATACAGTGCGTTGGCAGTGATCCGCCTTGGCTGAGAGGGCAGGCAGGCCCAGCCGTGCCGCGCCGCAAAACACGAGGGTTTACCGATGGCGAAAAAAGTGGAAGAATCCGACCTGCGCAAGGAGTCGCTCACTCGTGCGTTGTCGCAAATCGAAAAACAATATGGCAAAGGCGCAATAATGTCGCTCGGCTCTGCCACACACATAAAGGTGCCTACGATAAGCACCGGCTCGCTTTCGCTGGACATTGCGCTGGGCATCGGCGGCCTGCCGCGCGGCCGCGTGGTCGAAATCTTCGGCCCGGAATCGTCCGGCAAGACAACCCTGAGCCTCCAGGTGGTGGCAAACGCGCAGAAGGGCGACGGCATCGCCGCGTTTATCGACGCCGAGCACGCGCTCGATCCCACGTATGCCAAGAAACTGGGCGTAGACGTCGACGGCCTGCTGGTGTCGCAGCCGGACACGGGCGAGCAGGCGCTCGAGATAGCCGAGATGCTGGTGCGCAGCAACGCGGTAGACGTGGTAGTGGTAGACTCGGTGGCGGCGCTGGTGCCGCGGGCCGAGATCGAGGGCGAGATGGGCGATTCGCACATGGGCCTGCAGGCCAGGCTGATGTCGCAGGCGCTGCGAAAACTCACCGCCGCGATCGCGAAATCGCGCACGATCATGATTTTCATCAACCAGATCCGCGAGAAGATCGGCGTGATGTTTGGCAGCCCCGAAACCACGCCCGGCGGCCGCGCTCTCAAGTTCTATACGTCGGTGCGGATCGACGTGCGGCGAATCGGCAGCATCAAGGACGGCGAGACGGTCGTGGGCAACCGCACCAGGGCGACCGTGGTGAAAAACAAGCTTGCGGCGCCGTTCAAGAAGGCCGAATTCGATATAATGTTTGGAAAAGGCATCTCGCGCGAGGGCGACCTGCTCGACCTCGGGATCGAGTGCGGCGTGGTGCAGAAAATGGGCTCCTGGTTTTCATTCGGCGACCAACGGCTCGGCCAGGGGCGCGAAAACTCGAAAACACTGCTGGAGAATACACCCGGACTCGCCGATCAGGTGGAAAAGAGCATCCTCGATAAGATCGGGATGACCGAACTGAGGGAAAAGAAGGTTTCGTTGCCAGAAGAGAATGCAGAGCCCGCGCGGTGAACGCGGCTTCTCCGGAGAGCATCCTGCACTTATGAAAGCCCAGGAAATCAGACATCGCTACCTCAAGTTTTACGAGAGCCGGGGCCACGCTATCTATCCGTCGGCGTCGCTCGTGCCCGAAAACGATCCCACTTTGCTGTTCACCGGCGCCGGCATGAACCAATTCAAGGACATGTTCCTCGGCAAAGGCCGGCTGCCGTTCAAACGCGCCACCACCTGCCAGAAATGCATCCGCACGGGCGATATCGACCGCGTGGGGATCAGCCCGTTTCACCACACGTTTTTCGAGATGCTGGGAAACTTCTCGTTCGGCGATTACTTCAAGAAGGAAGCCATCGAGTGGGCGTGGGAGTTTCTCACAGTTGAAATGAAGCTTCCACCCGAGAAGATATCCGTATCGGTTTACATCGACGACGATGAATCGTACGACCTCTGGCACAAGGGCGTCGGCGTGCCGCCCGAGCGCATCTATCGCATGGGCGCCGACGAGAATTTCTGGCCGGCCGACGCACCGACAGAAGGCCCCAACGGCCCATGCGGCCCCTGCTCCGAGATTTACTTCGATTCCACCGGCAAGAGCTGCGGCGCCGAGAAGTGCGACATCACCTGCCTCTGCAAGCGCTATATCGAGGTGTGGAACCTCGTTTTCACGCAGTATGACCGCAAGGACGGCGGCGTGCTCGACCCGCTGCCAAACAAGAACATCGACACCGGCATGGGCCTCGAACGAATGGCCGCCGTGATGCAGGGCGTGCGCTCCAGCGCCGAAACCGACATGTACGTGCCGATCATCCAGAAGGCCGTTGAACTGATAGGCATCAAGTACGAAAAAACCGGTCCCGAAGGCGCAAAAGTCCGCCGCATCGCCGATCACACCAAGGCAATCGTCTTCTGCATAGCCGACGGCGTGCTGCCGTCGAACAAGGGACGCGGCAGCGTTGAGCGGCGCCTGCTCAGGCGGGCCGTGCGCGACGGCATCGACCTCGGGCTCGACAAGGCATTCCTGTACAAGCTCGTGCCCGCCGTCACCAAGACGATGGCCGATTTCTACCCCGAGCTTGCCGAGCGCCGCGAGAACATCGCACGCATAATCCAGATCGAGGAAGAGCGCTTCCACCAAACGCTGGAACAGGGCGAGCGGCTGCTGCAGGAGATGATCGTATCGCTCAAGGAAGCCGGCCTTGGCACACTCACCGGCAAAGACGCCTTCGTGCTATACGACACCTACGGCTTCCCGCTGGAAATGACCGAGGCCGAGCTGGCGAAGCACGGCCTGGCGGCCGACCGCGAGGCATTCGAGGCCGAAATGCAGCGCCAGCGCGAGCTTGCACGCAGCAGCACCACTATGGGCGAGGTTTTTCACGTGGGGCCGCTCAGCGAGATCAAGGGCAAGATCGAACCCACCCGCTTCCTCGGCTACACCGAATCCACAATCTCCGCCAAGGTTGAGGCCATAATCGCAGAAGATATCGTGGCCGACCGCGCCGCCGAGGGGCAGGAAGTGAGCGTAGTGCTCGACCGCACCCCCTTCTACGGCGAGGCCGGCGGGCAGGTGGGCGACCACGGCACCATCACGTGGGACGGCGGCGAGATGACCGTCCGCGACGCGCAACGCGCCGACGGCTACGTGCTGCACGTGGGCCAGATCACACGCGGCATGCTCCAGCTAGGGCAAGACGTGCAGGTAGACATTGACAGCGCCCGCCGCGCGGCCATCCGCCGCAATCACACCGCCACACACCTGCTGCATTTTGCGCTGCGCAAGGTGCTCGGCAAGCACGTGGAGCAGGCCGGCTCGCACGTGGCACCCGATCGGCTTCGATTCGATTTCACGCATTTCTCCGCACTCAAGAAGGAAGACCTGCGCGAGATCGAGCGGCTTGCAAACGAGGCGATCATCCGTAATATTCCCGTAAATACATACGAAACCTCCATCGAGGAGGCGAAGAAATCCGGTGTGATCGCACTGTTCACCGAGAAATACGGCGATGTGGTTCGCGTGGTGCAGGTGGGCGACGTTAGCGCCGAGCTTTGCGGCGGCACCCACGCCGACCGCACCGGCGACATCGGCCTTGTGAAGGTTACCGGCGAGGAATCGGTGGCCGCCGGCATAAGACGTATCGAAGCCGTTACCGGCCCAGCGGCTATCGACGTTTTTGAAAAGCAGGCGGCCGCGCTCGAAAAAATGTGCGAAATTCTCGCCACGCCGCCCGACAGGGCAGCCGACCGCCTCGCAAAACTGGTGGCGGAGAACAAGGAACTCAAGAAGACACTGGCCGGCCAGGCACAAAAATCCGGCGCCGAGATGATCGACGACATGATCAAGGCCGCCGCGCAGGTAAACGGGCACCGCATAGTGGTGTGCGCCCTGCCCGATTCAGACATGAACGCATTGCGCAATGCTGCCGATATTTTCCGCAAGAAGGTAGACTCAGGCGTGCTGGTGCTGGGCGCCGAATCGCAAGGGAAAGCCTCGCTCATCGCGGCCGTTACCAAAGACCTCACGTCTCGCGTGAGCGCAAAAGACATAATCGGCGACATCGCACCGATGATAGGGGGAGGCGGAGGCGGCCGGCCCGATATGGCCCAAGCCGGCGGCAAGGATCCGTCAAAGCTCCAGGAAGCGCTCGACAGGGCGCGGGAGATCGTGAAAAAGGGCCTCGAAAGCTGATATTTTGAACCAACACCGCAGTTGGCAAACCGCGCGCCAACGGCTCGCATCCGCCGCCCGCCGGCTGCCGGACGCAGGCATGAGGCTTGTTGCTTGTGGCTTGGGCACCGCGCCCATGCCCCGCGCCCCATGGCTCACGCTTCTGCCCGCGCATCGGCCCGCTCTGCGGAAAGCCGCCGAGCCTGGCAACCGCGCCCGTTGCCTGTGCACCACGCAATCCGGCACGAAGCCGGCCCGCCACGGCCCCAAAAGCCGCCGGCCGCTAATGCCGCAAATCGCAAGGCGCACTGTCGGTCGAGGATCCTTCAGCCGCTTTCTCTCTGTACAAGGAGGCACTTGAACTATGAGCGATCCAAGCGACGCAAAGGCTTTCACGATGGCGCTGTTCGACGGTGCAACTCAGCCGCCAAGAGACGACGATACGCGCTGCCAGATGTGCGGGCAAACCGCACAGCGTATGCTGCGCTTCTCCGACTACACCGGCCTTGAACCCCTCGAAATGCGGTGGTGCGAAACCTGCTGGAGCAAGAGCCTCGAATCCGGCAAACTGCATAATCCGCTGCAAGACATCGGCACCGGCAACGCCCTTTCGCCCGCCTACCTCGTTTCCGAGCTCAACCTCACCGAGCTGCCGCTGTCGGAAGCCCTCGAACGCCTCTACGGCGTGTGCGAGAAAATCAAGGGCGGCTACATCCGCTGCAGGGGCTCGCTAGACCTGCCGCTGGTAGGCCCCATCAAGATCCGCTCGCAGCCCCTCAGCAGCGCCCTCGACAGCATGCTGGGACCCATCGGCCTGAAATGGGACATCTGCCAGGGCGTGGTGCTCATTGCGCCATCGAACGAAGACTTGGAAGTCATGAAAAGAACCGAGCTTACGCCCAAGGCAAAGATTTAGGCCGGCGAAGCCGGGGCCGAAGGCCCGAAAGACCAGGGTCCAGTATCGCATCTGCCCTTGCCGGAGAAGGCGGGGCGAAAAGCGTAGACGCGAGGAACCGAGATAAGAAGCCTGACGAAAAAGGAGCACCCGTGGCTTGCCGCGTGCCACGGGTGCTGTGTTTTTGGTTTGGCTATTGCGAAGTCCTAGTTGCCGACCATGTCCAGCGGGGGATCGTTGCCAACCATACCGAGATCCCCGTTGCCGACCTTGTTCGACTGCACGAATTCCACGTGCGTGTCTGCGAAAAGCACGCAGAAGCCGTCGGAATGGTTATCGGTGCCTTGCGTATCATCGCAGGCCACCACCGTATCGGAGGGCAATCTGTCGCTGAGCGGCAGACCTTTAGGCATGCACCACTGCGCTCTAGACGCATAGCTCACGTGCGTGCCGTTTGGCTTCTCAAACTTGTCGCTCCAGCCGGGCACGTTTCCGCTCGTTTCCCCCGGCTTGGTGCCCAGATAGGTACCGTTCATGTTATCGTCGGTGGTGCTGGGGCAGATGTAAATCTTGGGCTCGGTGATCGTGCCCGACCAGTACAACGCGGCAAGGAACGACGCTCCGGTGAAGCCCGTTCCTTTGGCGAGGTCTGTGTCACCTGGCGTTGTATACCCTGTATCGCTCGTCGGGTACGGGAAATACCTGTTTCCACCGGGACCAGAAAGATACTGCTGCAGCGACTTGCCGAGCTGGCTGAGGTTGTTCTTACACGCGGTCTGCTTGGCAGACTCGCGGATTTTGGACAATGAGGGCAGGAGCATACCTGCCAAAATAGCAATAATTGCGATAACGACCAGCAGCTCGATCAACGTAAAGGCTTTCAGTCTTCTCAACAACATTCGCACCTCCTTTCGAAGTAGCGGCATGCCAAACCAAATGGGGGAAACACACCCCCAATCCTCTATTAACAGTATATCCTGTGCGGCGTAATTGTCAAGGGCAAAAACCATCATAATATGTAAAATCTTCCATAGGCGCGGAAAACAGAAGCCGGCCGGGCAGTCTTGCAGCGTTGCTTCGTGTTTCACCGGCGGCCGATTAGCGGCCGATCAGATGAATCCGAGTTTTTTGAGTTTGTAGTGCAGGGTTCGCACGCTGACGCCAAGGAGTTCGGCGGCGCGCTCGCGATGGTGGCCGGCTGTTTCGAGTGCGGCGAGTATTGCTTTGCGCTCGGCTTCGCGTGTGGCGGATTCGAGGTCGAATGCGGGCCGCTGCGAGAAGAATCTTACTTCCGGCGGGAGGTCGCCTGGTTTTATCTCGTCGGTTTCGGCGGTAACTACGAGCCGCTCGATGATGTTGCGCAGCTCGCGGACGTTTCCGGGCCAGGGGTATTCGAGCAGGATTGCGGCCACTTTGGAAGTGAGGTGTAAGTTCTTGTTGTGCTGTGCGTTGAACTCGCGGAGGAAGTCGTCGGCCAGCAGGGGGATGTCGCCCTGCCGCTCGCGCAGCGGCGGAAGCTCGATTGGGACGACGTTGAGGCGGTAGTAGAGGTCTTCGCGGAAGGTGGCATCGGCGATGGCTTGGCGGATGTCGCGGTTTGTGGCGCTGATGAGGCGAACGTCGACCTTGATCGAGGTTTCGCCGCCGATGCGGCGGATTTCGCGGTCTTGTATCACGCGAAGGAGATCGACCTGGTACTGGGGGGGCAGGTCGGCAATTTCATCGAGGAATAGCGTGCCGCCGTTGGCGAGTTCGAAGCGTCCGGTGTGGCGGCGAACGGCTCCGGTGAATGCGCCCTTTTCATGGCCGAACATTTCGCTTTCAAAAAGCGATTCGGGCAGTGCGGAGCAGTTTGCGCCAACGAAGGGTCCGTTGCACCGGGCGCTTTTGTTGTGGATGGCGCGAGCGGCTATTTCCTTGCCGGTGCCGCTTTCGCCGGTGATGAGCACGGTTACGTCGCTGGCGGCCACCTGCTCGATGATGTCGATGATTTTTTTCATCTGGGGCGATCGAGCGACGATGGGCTGCTCGACGGCGAGGCGCTTTTTGAGCAGGATGTTTTCGTGGAGCAGGCGCTGTTTTTCGAGGGCGTTGCGCACGATGCTGCGGAGGTGCTTGAGATCGAGCGGCTTGGGCAGGTAATCGAATGCTCCGAGTTTCATGGCTTCAACGGCGGTTTCAACGGTGCCGTAGGCGGTGATGACGATGATGGCGGTGTCGGGGCAGAGGTCGCTCAGTTGCTTTACGAGCTGGAGGCCGCTGACGGCGCCGGGCATTTTGAGGTCGGTGATGACCACGTCGAGCGGCTGTGAGCTTGTGATGATGTCCAGTGCCTGGGCGCCGTTTTGCGCGGTGAGGATTTTGCGGTCGTCGCCGCGCAGTGCGGCGGCGATTCCTTCGCGGATGTTCTGTTCGTCGTCAACTACCAGTATTATGGAGGGTTGGGGCATTTTTAGTTAGCACCGGCACGCCAAGTGAGAACGCGGTTTGCGCGGGATCGGATTCCACGGTTATGTATCCATTATGCTCACTGAGTATCTTTTGTGCAATAGGCAATCCGAGGCCGCTGCCATGTTCTTTGGTGGTGTAGAAAAGCTCGAAGATTTTGTTCAGCTCGTCCGGCGGGATTTGAGGGCCGTTGTTGGCGATGATGCATTCGACGTATCCGGCGTGGACGCGTGCGGCGAGCGACAGGCGGCCGCCGTGCGGCATGCTCTGGAGCGCGTTGATTACGATGTTGAGGAAGGCTTGTTCGAGCTGGTTGGGGTCGGCCATGACTTCGGGGAGGTTGGTGCGGAGGCCGGTTTTGTCGATGGCCACGCCACGGTCGTCGGCTTCAGATTGTATGAGCCGGAGGACGTTTGCGAGGTGAACGGGCATTTGCACGGGGGAGGCGTGGAGGACGTTCAGCCGGGCAAAGCGGATGAAGTTTTCGACGATGAGGTTCAGCCGGTGCGTTTCGGCGCGGATGATGTCGAGCCGCTTTCGAGCTTCGGCGGCGGATTCGTTTTGCGGCAGGATTTCCTCGAGGAGCTGTGCGTGGATGTCTAGTGCGCTCAGCGGGTTGCGGATTTCATGTGCCACGGCGGCGGCAACGGAGCCAAGGCCGGCGAGGCGTTCGGCATCGGCCATGGCCTTGCTCACGGAATCGGATGATGGCCGCTTGCGGGCGGCGGCCGCGTGGCATGCGATTGCGGCGGCCGAGGCGAGCAGCACAACCAGGCCGAGCGCGGCAGCGGGCGTCGGGCCGCTGCACGTGAGCAGGAGCAGTATTCCGGCGGCGGCCGAACAGGCCGAAAGGGCGATTTGAACGGCGGGCCGGCGGATGGTGGTGGTGCAGAAAAACCAGAATCGTGTTGCCATAGCGGTTTCAGGAAAAAGAGCCCCCTCGCGCAAAAATAATCTCGCGAGGGGGCAACGATTGCTGAATCAGCCTAGATGCTGACCGTGCACCAGACGACCGGTGCAATAGCTGGCTTACTCGTCGTCTTCGTCTTCGTCTTCGTCGTCGTCGTCGTCTTCAGCGGGCTTGTCGGGGGCAGCTTTGTCGGGAGTCGTGGCGTCGGTGCCCTTGTCAGGTGCCACGTCGCCTTCCTTCTTCTCCTCGTCAGGCTTGGGTTCGGCAGGCTTCTGCTCTTCGCCACAGCCCCACAGGCCCATCAGACCACAAGACAACACTGCAATCAAGAGAGCTTTCATTCGCGGCTACTCCTTTCCTTGGCCTCGCCGGCCGTTCGGGACGGTGCACTATGCACGTCCTACTACAACAGCCGGTATTTTACCTGGTCAGGTTGACTTTGTCAAGAAGAGATTCTAACATTTTCCCACTACGATGTCAAAGAAAAGATCGGGAAATTTTTCCAGAATGCGCGTACTATGATCGGCGGTGTTGGGGATTTGGACACCAAAAGGTGCGCGAAGAGCAGAAGGAGCAACGGTGATCTGAACGCGCAGAGGTCTCCGCCTGCCACGGCCGCTCGAACATCGAACGGAGGATAAGACAACCACGGAGGACACGGAGGACACGGAGAAGACACAGAGAGGAAGAGGTCTGGAATCAAACATCGAACACTGAACATCGAACACTGAACATCGAACACTGAACATCGAACACTGAACATCGAACACTGAACATCGAACGGAGGATAAGACAACCACGGAGGACACGGAGGGCACGGAGAAGACACGGAGAGGAAGAGGTCTGGAATCGAACATCGAACACTGAACATCGAACATCGAACATCGAACATCGAACGAAAGACTTGCCTGAGCAAAGTGAATATGCAAAGGGTGTCTGCATGGAGCCCAAAAGGCCAAAGCCTGAAAGGCCAAAGCCTATTGTCGGGAAGTTGTTGAAATCTTCATGTTTGCACGTTATACTAAGAGCCGGCTGAACGAAACACCGGAGGCTGTAATATGAAGATGATCGCTTTGGGCAACACCGGCATTACGGCGTCGGAGATGTGCGTGGGCACGCTTGTGCTTGGCAGGTTGCAGGCCAACGTTTCGGCCGAGTCTGGCGCCGAAGCAGTGAGGCGTGCAATAGACTTGGGTGCGAATTTCATCGATACGGCGCAGTTGTACGGCACGTATCCGCACGTGGCGCATGCCATTCGCGGCGTTGAGAAGGACCTGGTGATCTCGTCGAAGAGCAAGGCGCTGAATTACGAGGAGATGGAAAAGGCGATCTACGAGTGCCGCAAGGCGCTGCATCGCGAGGTGATCGATATCTTTCAGCTTCACCTCGTGGAAGGCGAGGCGGACCTGAACGCGCGTAGCTGGGCGCTGAAGTGCATCATGGATTTCAAGGAAGCGGGTGCGGTGCGCGCCGCGGGGGCGTCGGTGCATAGCAATGCCGGCCTGCGCGCGGTGGCCGATTGCCCCGAGATCGAGGTGGTAACTATTTGCGTGAACGAGAAGGGCCTGGGCATCGTGGATGGCACGCTGGCCGAGTGCCTGGATCTGGCACGCGTGTGCCGCGAGCGCGGCAAGGCTACGCTGGCAATGAAGCCGCTGGGGGGCGGACACCTTCGCGCGCGTGCGGCCGAGGCGATAGGTTTTGTGCGTGCGCTGCCCGAGGTGGACTGTGTGGCGGTGGGTGTGCTTTCACCCGAAGAGGCCGAGATGAACGCGCGGATTTTCAACGACGAGCCCGTGCCGCCCGAGGTGGCCGCCGCGGTGAGCCGCGAAATGAAGCGGCTGATCATCTACGATACGTGCCAGGCGTGCGGCCGTTGTGTGGAGGCGTGCGCGCAGAACGCGCTCACGCAGAAGAAGGGAAAGAAGCCGGAGGTGAATTTGGATGAGTGCATCCTGTGCGGCTACTGCGGCGCAGTGTGCCCGAGATTCGCTATAAGAGTCATGTAGGAGTGCCGGGAAGAAGTGCCAAGTGCCGGGAAGAAGTGCCAAGTGCAAAGTGCAAAGTGCCGCGCGTTTCGTTCCCTCAGGCGAGTCTTCCGTTCGATGTTCAGTGTTCGATGTTCGATGTTCAGTGTTCGATGTTCAGTGTTCGATGTTCGATTCCAGACCTCTTCCTCTCCGTGTCTTCTCCGTGTCCTCCGTGTCCTCCGTGGTTGTCTTATCCTCCGTTCGATGTTCGCGCCGTTCTCTTCGACTTTGGGCTTTTGATCTTTGACTCTTGACTTTGGGTGTTTGAGGTTGAAGAGACATGTTTAAGAAGTGCATTGGCTTGCGGCTTTCCGGTCGAGCCATTTGCGCTGTGCGTAACCCATTGAACTTGAACGACTTACAGCAAGCGAAAAAAGTTCTTACACCATGAAATGGCCGGTTTGAGCTGTTTTGCGGGCAGAAATCGAGGAATTCACACCAAAGAAAAAGGCGGTTCCGCGCGATATATAAGGTAGAACGATCAAACCCACCCGCAACCGCACGGAGACCGCCTGATGGCCATTATACCGCAAAAGCAGCTTTTTCAATGGGAAGAAGTCGAGCAGCTCGGCGACCTCGAACGGCTCAGTCTGGTGCTGAATTATCTGCCCGATGAGCAGCTCATGAAGACGCTGGAACGCGAACGCGGCAACGGCCGCGACGACTATCCCGTGCGCGCCGTGTGGAACTCGATCGTCGCGGGCGTCGTGTTTCAGCACCAATCGATCGAGTCGCTGCGCCGCGAGCTTTTGCGCAACGGCCAGTTGCGGAACCTCTGCGGCTTCGATCCGGCCAAGGGCCAGGCGGCGGTGCCGCCGTCGTGGGCGTACACGAGATTCCTGAAGCTGCTGTTTGCCCGCGTCGAGATGGTCAACGCAATGTTTGATCGCCTGGTAGACGAGCTGTGCAAGCTGCTGCCGGATTTCGGGAAGGTGCTGGCGGCGGACAGCAAGGGCATCCGCTCGCACGCACGACCGCGGCGGAAGGACTCGCCCAGGAAGAAGCCGGACGGCCGCCGCGATCTGGACGCGAACATCGGCAAGAAGACTTACAAGGGCACTCGCGAAGACGGCAGCAAGTGGGAGCGCGTGACCGAATGGTTCGGCTATAAGCTGCACCTGGTGGTGGACGCGATATACGAATTGCCCGTTGCGTTCAGCGTTACGCCGGCCGCCGCGTCGGACATAACGGAAGCGCCCAAGCTGCTGGACGAGATCAAGCAGAGTCACCCGCAACTGCTGGAACGCACCGAAACGTGGGCCGGCGACAAGGCCTACGACGACACGAAATTCATCACCAGGCTTTGGGACGATGAGCAGATCAAGCCGATCATCGACATCCGCAACATGTGGAAAGACGGCGAGGCGACGAAGCTGGTCAGCGGCACGCGCAACGTCGTGTATGACCACAGAGGGACTATTTCGTGCGTGTGCATGGCCACGGGCACGCAACGCGAGATGGCCTACGGCGGCTTCGAGAAGGGCCGCAACACGCTGAAGTATTTGTGCCCCGCCCAGCACTACGGCATCGAGTGCCCCGCGAAAGGGCAGCCACCTGCGCGCCATAGCCGCTTCGGCGGCGGCACGTGCTCGGTGAAGAGCTGCGTGCGCATCAAGCTCGACGAAGACCGCCGCGTATTCACGCCGATGGCCCGCTCGAGCTACGCGTGGGAGCGAGCCTACAAGCATCGCACCGCAGCCGAGCGCGTCAACAGCCGGCTGGACGTCTCGTTCGGCTTCGAGCAGCACTTCATTCGCGGGCAGAAGAAAATGGCGCTTCGCTGCGGGCTGGCCCTCATAGTGATGCTGGCGGTGGCGGTAGGACGAATCAAAGAGAAACAAGAGGAGCACATGCGAAGCCTGGTATGGGCGGCCTGAGGCCGCCGGTCAACCGAAAGGAGGGACGGAGATGGGGGCGGTGCGCCCGCAGGAGGCGCAAGAGCCCGTTTTTTGGCTGAAAAGCCGACCTCTGCCGCTTCGCGGCTGCAAAACTGGAGTGTCCGCCGATGCCGTGGCGGGCGAGATCGGCTGCAACGCAAATGGCTTGAGATAATTAGGCATTGACAAGCTAAGCGTGGGCTGCTATAATCTTGGCAGTTTCCATGACGGAAGCACCGTCTGGGGCAAAGCGCCTCTTCGTGCCTTGGTGGGTCAAACCGAGTCGGACAGGCCGACTTCGGATTGGCCGCGGCCGCCGCGGTGTCACGCAAAACGTACGCAAACCTTGGTCCGCTATGCCGAGACTTGTAATAGAATGAAACCATTCCGGTTCCTAAAGGCAGGGCGAGAGCAATGAAGATCAAATCAATCAGTTACAGCCAGTATGATGAGAGTTCGCGGAAGTGGAGTCTGTCCGATCTGACGCTCAACTCTGTTAATCTTGTTGTCGGCCGCAATGCCTCCGGCAAAACCAAAATTTTGAACTTGGTGAA
>Ga0307379_10009460_pt1 | contig 13002 bp, 19 predicted proteins | sample UN2MG_FD_202237 | JGI IMG/M metagenome (GOLD analysis project Ga0307379, IMG submission 202237) | Soil microbial communities from Risofladan, Vaasa, Finland - UN-2 | ecosystem: Environmental > Terrestrial > Soil > Coastal area > Acid sulfate soil | place: Finland: Risofladan, Vaasa | collected... | reverse complement strand
GCAGCTCATCGAGCGCTATGTGGCGATCGGCTTGGCCGAGGAGGAAGCGGTTCTTTACGATGACACCCCTGGCTACAACCAATTGTTCCGGAAGGAGCAGGCTGTTGTGGATGAGCTCCAGGGTCGTCCTGGCGATCAGCGGAGCGCTTTACTTGCGCTCTACGAACACGACAATCCTTGGGTTCGAATGAGTGCGGTCAAAAATTCGCTCGCCTTGGCGCCTGAGGAAGGGCGCCGAGTCCTGCAGGAGATGGCCGACTCGATGAAGCAGCCTTATGCCGGCGAGGCGGGCATGACGCTTTGGACGTTGGACGAAGGCATCTTCAAACCCACCTAGGTGACTCTTACGGTGCAATGAGCAAGGTTCTGAGCAAGAAGACGATCTCAGGCGGTGTGGTCCATGACCTGCCCAGAGACCTGAAGAAAGCTCTGGTCTCCAATGCGAAAGCGCTGGAGACGTGGGAGGACATCACGCCGCTCGCACGCAATGAGTGGATCTGCTGGATCGAGTCGGCCAAAAAAGCAGAAACCAGAACCCGCCGGATCGAATGGGGCTGTTCGAACCTCGCAGACGGACAGCGCAGGCCCTGTTGTTGGCCCGGCTGTCCGCATCGCACGCGTGGTGCCGGCGTCTAACAGGGAACAGCCGCGCTCAAGTTCGCATTGGCCCACCGGGCCGAGACCGGTAAGGTCCAAGGTCAGAAAAACGGTGGAGGCCGAACATGACAAGAAGCGTCTGTCTCAGTGTGCTTATCGCGGCGACGCTCTCCGTTTCGGTGGCCCGTGCCGAGGAGACTTGCACGACGATCGTGGCGACCGGCCACCCCGACTATCCCGTCATGGCCTTCAAGGAAGGCGACCGCATTAAAGGCGCGGCGCCGCTTCTCGTCGCGGAGATCGCGGACGGCCTCGATGTGCCGTTTGAGGCAAAGTATATGGGCTCGTGGTCCGAAGCGCAGTCGGCGACGCGCGAGGGCAAGGCCGACATGATCATCGGCGTCTATTACAATGACGAGCGGGCCGAATATCTCAACTACGTCCAGCCGCCGTTCGCCTACGATCCGGTGCAGGTCTTCGTCGCAAGTGGCAAGCCGTTCGAGTTCGAGGGGCAGGACGATCTCATCGGCAAGACGGGCGCGGCGAATGAAGGTGAGAGCTTTGGCACGGCGTTCGATGCGTTCCTGAAAGACAAGCTCACGGTCACGCGCGTGGACGGGCTCCCTGCGGCGTTCGACCAGCTCCTGTCAGGCGACGTGGACTACGTGATCGCGGCCTACTATCCGGGGACCGCGGAGCTGGCGCGCCTGGCCCTCGACGACAAGATCGTGCCGCTGGAGCCTGAGCTGTTGTCGGAGGAGTTGTTCGTCGCCTTTTCGAAGACCTCGCCCTGCGTTGCGCTGGCCGCGAAGTTCGGCCAGGGCATCACGGACAAGACGGAGGACGGCCGCTTTCGCGAGCTGGTGCGCGACGCGCTGAGGGATTGGGAGGGGCAGAGCGTTGAGGACTGACGGCGTCTCGCCGGGGGGATGGGCTGAGATCGACGGCGGGTTCACGGCGCAGTAGCGCCCGGGCAATGTGCGCCCGCTAATCGCTAAGAGAAAAAGATGCTTTCACCCGACGACCTGCGAAGCAGGGATTGGAAAACGCGCCATAGAGAGGGCATGAGAGCGCTAATCAAGTTCGGAGTTTCGAAGCCGTGAGGATACCAAACCTTCAAGCATTGAGCGTGGAACAGCTCGTCGAACGGTTCGTAATCATTGGCCTCGCCCAGGAGCAAGCGGCGCTCTCCGACGACATCCCGGAGTTCAACCGGCTCTTCAAAAAAATGCAGGACGTGGTGGCTGGATTGCGGAGCCGGGAAGGGGATCAGCGGAGCGCGCTCCTCGCACTCTACGATCATCCCAATTTGCAGGTCCGTCTCAAGGCTGTGAAAAACAGTTTGGCCTTAGCGCCGGAGGAGGGCCGGCGCATCCTAGAAGCGATTGCCGACTCCCAAAGGCATCCGCAAGCTGGCGAGGCAGGTATGTCGATTGACAACCTCGATGCGGGTATCTTCAAGCCGACCTGAGGCGCTGAGGCCAGGGTGAGGGCTCCACCGAGCGGAGGAGGTAGCCGCGGCGCGACGCTATCTTGCCTCCGACGAGGCGCGCTTTCTGGCCGGCACGGTGTTGACCATCGACGGCGGGTAAGGCTCGCAATCGCTGGCTCACGAGTGAGCGTTCTCTCGCCCCTCCGTTAAGGACCTTCCATCATCCCCGGCATCGCGCCGGGCATTTTTGCTTCCACACGACGAGAACCCGCCCTGCCCCTGCAAGGGGGAGGGAAAAGACGCCAAGACCCAACGCCCCAAGAAGAAGAGGACCGACATGAGCGAACTGCAAGAGGTGCATGACGTGCACGAGACGGAAGCGATCGAAACCGAAGCCATCGAAACCAAAGCCAATCGTGGCGATGGCCGCGCCTTCGCCGGCAAGGCCGCGAGCGGCTCCAGCGAGGACGTAGCGCTCGCGTTTGACGAGTTCATGCGCTCGTTCGAGGCCTTCAAGGAAGAGAACGACGCGCGCATCGCCCAGATCGAGCAGAACGTCTCGGCGGATGTCGTCACCACCGAGAAGCTCGACCGCATCAACCGCGCGCTCGACCAGCACAAGGCGGCGTTCGATCAGCTCACCTTGAAGGGTGCGCGGCCGCAGCTCGGCCTGTCGGCCGGGCGTTCGTCCGGCGCGCTGCTGCAGCACAAGGCCGCGTTCGACGCTTACGTGCGCCGGGGTGAGGCGAACGGGCTGCACGCGATCGAGCAGAAGGCGCTCTCGGTCGGCTCCGATCCGGACGGCGGCTATCTGGTGCCGCCGGAGACGGAGGCCGCCGTGATCCGCGGGGTGAAGGAGATCTCGCCGATCCGCGCGATCGCCGGCAATCGCACGGTGAGCGCGTCGGTCTACAAGAAGCCGTTCTCCATTACGGGGCCGGCGACCGGCTGGGTGGCCGAGACGGCGACGCGCGACGAGACCAATTCGCCGACGCTGGCCGAGCTGACCTTCCCGACCATGGAGATCTACGCCATGCCGTCGGCGACGCAGACGCTGCTCGACGACTCCGCGGTGAATATCGACGAATGGCTGGCCGAGGAGATCCAGGTGGCGTTCGCGGGGCAGGAAGGTGCGGCCTTCGTCTCCGGCGACGGCAACAACAAGCCGAAGGGTTTCCTCGATTACGCCTCGGTCGACAATTCGTCGTGGAGTTGGGGCAATCTCGGCTATGTGGCCACGGGCACGGACGGGGCGTTCGATGCCTCGAACCCGAGCGACGATCTCATTGACTTCATCTATGCGCTGAAGGCGGAATATCGCGCCAACGCGCATTGGGTGATGAACCGGGCGACGCAGGCCACGATCCGCAAGTTCAAGGACGCGGACGGCAATTATCTGTGGCAGCCCCCGGAGCGCGCGGACCTGTCGCCGACGCTGATGAACTATCCGATTGCCGAGAGCGAGGACATGCCGGACATCGCCTCGGATAATTTCGCGGTGGCGTTCGGCGACTTCCAGCGCGGCTATCTCGTGGTCGACCGCGCCGGCATTAGGGTGTTGCGCGATCCGTATTCCGCCAAGCCGTATGTCTTGTTCTACACGACCAAGCGGGTCGGCGGCGGCGTACAGGATTTCGACGCCATCAAGCTGCTGAAGTTCGGCACGTCTTAGCCGTTACGTCAAAGCCTGGCCAGGCCGGCGGCCGCTGTCCGCGCCCCTCCCTCGCGGGACGCGGCCGCCACATTATTTATGCGCTACCGCGCTTCGCTGCTTGAGCGCGTTTTATTTTGCGCTACCGCGCTTCGCGCACCTTGAGCGCGGACGCACACACCTTCTAGGAGTTCGTCATGGCGCTTGTGATGACGGCGACGCCCGCCGCCGAACCCATCAGCCTGGCCGAAGCCAAGGCGCATCTTCGGGTCGACGCGGACGACGAGGACGCGCTCATCACCTCGCTCATCCTCGCCGCGCGGCTGCTGGTCGAACGCACGCTTGGTCTGGCGCTCATCACGCAAGGCTGGTCGTATTTTCTCGACCACTGGCCGGAGCGTGGCTGCATCACCCTCCCGCTTGCGCCGGTGCAGGCGGTGAGCGCGATCACGGTGCATGCGGACGACGGCGGCACGACCGTGATCGAGGCGAGCGGCTACGCGATCGATGTGCTGTCGGCGCCGGCGCGGCTCGTGCTGACGTCGGTCACGCCATCGCTGACGACGCGGGCCTTCAACGCATACGAAGTGGCGTTCACCGCGGGCTTCGGCGATGCAGGGTCCGACGTGCCCCAGCCGATACGGCAGGCGCTTCTGTTGCTCGTGGCGCATTGGTTCGAGCGGCGCGAGCCCATTGAATTGGGGGCAGGGCCGCAAGAGGCGCCCGCGATCGTCGCCGGCTTGCTGCAGCAATATCGGCGGGTGCGGTTGTGACGGCCGGCGATCTGCGCCATCGGCTTGTGCTCGAGGAGGCTGAGCGCGTCAGCGACGGCGCGGGCGGCTTCACCGAGGACTGGGTCACGGTGGCGACGGTCTGGGCGGCGATCCAGCCGGGCGGCGGCGGCGAGAGCGTGGACTCCGGCCGGCTGGCGGGGCGGGTTACCCACGGGGTAACCCTGCGCTATCGGACCGGGGTGACGCCTGCCATGCGCTTTCGCCAAGGCACGCGGGTGTTCCACATCCTCGCGGTCATCGACGAGGACGAGCGCAAGCGCAGGCTGCGCTGCCTGTGCGAGGAGCGGGATCTATGACGGTGACGGTCAAAGGGCTCGATGCGCTGAAGCGGCGTCTCGCGGCGCGGGGGCTCGGCCAGGCCGTGAACCAGGCTCTGCGGCGGGCGGCGGACATGGTTACCGCGGACGCCGCGCGTGAGGCGCCGGGCCGGCTCGGCGAAACCGTCGAGACGATCGACGAAAGCCGCGGCGAGAGCACGGTTTTCGCCGTGGGAACCGCCCATAGGGCCGGGCGTTTTCTGGAATACGGGACGGTGCGGCGACCGGCGACCCCTTGGCTTTGGCCGGTTTTTCGCGCGCGTTTACCAGGCGTTAAGCGAAGTCTCCGAAATTCTGTGACAGCTTCTTTTGGGTCGTCGTGAAACCAGGTCTGATCCCAAAGTCGTGACCGGTAGGGCTTTGCATCGCGAACTTCAGTTCCTACATGTTCGTTAACGGACGTAAATGGAGACGATGATGACCGCCGCAAGTTGGGCTCTCCAGCGCAGTATTTATCAAGCCCTTGCCGGCTCTTCCGAGCTGACGACGCTGCTTGGTGGCGAGCGCATTTATTCGAATCCGCCGGCCGCCGCTGAATTTCCGTACATCACACTCGGCCAGACCCTGAACCTCGATTGGAGCACGGGTACCGAGGACGGCAACGAGCATAGCCTCACCCTGCATGTCTGGTCGCGCGCCGATAGCACCGCGCAGGTGCACGAGATCATCGAGGTGATCCGCATGGTGCTGCACAATCAGCTGCTGGCGTTGGAGGATCACTATCTGGTCAATCTGCGCCATGAATTCAGCGAAGCGCGGCTTGATCCCGACGGCGAGACCACGCACGGCATCGTGCGCTATCGCGCCGTGACGGAGCTGATGCAGCAGGTCGCCGCATAAGTTTCGACGATTCACCGCGTTCTTGTCATGGCCGGGCTTGTCCCGGCCATCGTCGTTTTGTAGGACCTTTTGCTCGGCGGAGATGGTCCGCACGAGAGGGAGGCCCGATGTCGCTGTGGACTAAACTCAAGGATCTGGTGGAAGGCGTCGACCGCTCACCTGCGCGGGTCAAGGATCTGCGCGCGGAGGAGTTGCGGCTGGCGGCCGGGGCGCTGCTGATCACCGCCGGCGGGATCGATGGCCGGTTCGATCCGGAGGAGAAGCGCAAGGTCAAGGCGCTGCTTCAGAAGCGGTTCGATCTCGAGCCCAGCGAGACAGGGCAGCTGTTCGCCGACGCCGAGGCGCGTGAGCGTGACTCGGTCGATCTCTATCGCTTCACATCCGTGCTGTGCCGCGAGCTCGACCAGGACGGGCGCAAGGCCATCGTCGAGATGCTGTGGGAGGTTGTGCTGGCTGACGGCGTGGTGGACGAGTTCGAGGCGAATTTGGTCTGGCGCGTGGCCGAGCTTGTCGGCGTGTCCACGCGCGACCGCGTCACGCTGCGAAAGCAGGTCGAGGCGCGGCTGGCGACCTAAGGCAGTGCGGAAATGATTGTGCGTTTCGCGGGCGGCTTCGGCCGCCCTTTTTTGTTGTCTGGCGATGAGGACCGAAAACATGACGGCGCAAAAGGGCAAGGATCTCTTGTTGAAAGTCGATGCGGATGGAGCCGGAAGCTTCGCCACAGTGGCTGGTTTGCGGGCGCGAACGCTCGCCTTCAACGCAGGCGCGGTCGATGTCACGGACCAGGAGTCCGCCGGGCGTTGGCGGGAGCTTCTGGAAGGCGCCGGCATCAGATCCGCGCGGGTGAGCGGCAGCGGCATCTTCAAGGACGCATCGTCGGACGAGACGCTGCGCGAATACTTCTTCGCCGGCACGGTACGCGACTGGCAGGTCATCGTGCCGGATTTCGGCACGGTGGAGGGCGCGTTCCAGATCGCGTCGCTCGAATATGGCGGGCAGCACGACGGCGAGGTGAGCTTCGAGCTTGGGCTCGAGTCCGCCGGCGCGCTCACTTTCACGGCAGCTTAAGGAGGGATCATGGTCAACCGGCATCAGGTGCACGCTTCATTCTCCTCAACAGCGCGGTGACGCAAGTCAGCATGCGTCCCGACGAGGTCGGGCTCGCACTCAGCTACAAATACGGGCCGACGACGGAAAGCCTGGACGCGAGCTCTTACGGTACGACCGTTCATGCTTTCCAGGGGCTCGGGTTGCGGCCAATGCGGCCCGTGCATCTGCAAGGCAAGCGCGATCCGGCAACCGGCGACTGGACGTTTCTGTGGGCGCGGCGCACGCGGGCCGGCGGCGACAGTTGGCAAGGCCTTGAAGTGCCGTTGGGCGAGGATGCGGAAGCTTACCAGCTCGACATTCTCGATGGGCCGGGCGGCACTGTCTTGCGTAGCGTTGAGACGAGCGTGCCGACCTTCCACTACCCCGCGGCGACGCAGACGGACGATTTCGGTGCGCCGCAGTGGAATGTCTCCATTCGCGTGGCGCAAATCTCCCCCGTCTACGGACCGGGGCCGGCCGCCGAGCAACTGACCTACGACTATCAGCACTAGTTCCTGTCCAATGGCGCTACCGCGCTTCGCGCTGCTTGAGCGCGTTGGGCCCTGATCTTCAATCAATACTGGAATCAAACATGGCCGAAGAGAGCGCGAAGCTGCGCATCCCCTTCATCGCGGCGTCTCAAGCGCAAAAGCACGTGACGCACAACGAGGCGATGACGTTGCTCGATACGCTGGTGCAGCTCAGCGTGCTCGACAAGGACTTGATCACGCCGCCGGCGGAACCGGACGAGGGCGATTGCTACATCGTCGCCGGCACGGCGACCGGTGCGTGGGTAGGCTGGGAGAACCGCGTCGCCCGCTTCATCGACGGAGTGGCGCTCGTATTTGCCGGGCGCGGGTTCCGGTGCCGGCTGGCTCGCCTGGGTGCTCGATGAAGACGCCATGTATCGCTTCGACGGCGCGGCCTGGGCGCTTGCGGGCATCGAAGGGCCCGAAGGCGACCCCGGTCCGCAGGGCGACCCCGGTCCGCAGGGCGATCCCGGCCCGCAAGGTGATCCTGGCGACCAAGGCCCGCCCGGCGAACCGCCGCTCATGGTTTCGGTGTCCGACGAGTTCACGCCGATCGTGGTGGGTGCGAGCGTCGCCTTCCGCTTTCCCTTCGCCATCGACGTGGGCGAGGTCAGGGCCTCGCTGACCAGCGTGCAGAGTTCTGGCGACACTCTCACCGTCGATGTGCGGAGCAGCGGCGTCAGCATCTTCTCCGCGCCGCTGACGATCGACAACGGCGAGACAATCAGCACCACGGCCGCCACACCGCCCGTCATCGACGACGGCGCGTTCGCCGACTTTACCGATGAATGCACGATCGTCGTGACGCAGGCCGGAGACGGCACGGCGACCGGGCTGAAGGTCTATTTCCTGCCAGCCGAGGAGGCGTAAGAATGCTGGCGATCAATCCTCTCGCCGCGGGTCAGGGTGCGTTAGGCCGGCTTGCCGGGGAACAGGAAGGCTTTGCCGTCGACGCCAAGGCGCCACACGGCACGGTGACGGTGCGGCACTCCACCACGCCGGCGAACAACCTCCTCAACGTCCCACTCGATGACGGGAACGTCATTCAAGAAGGAACGTCACCGAAGCTCGTCCTTTGGAGTGATGGGCTCTATCGCTGGACGCCGCACAATCTCTTCCTGAACGCCGCGACGCCGGCCACGCAGAACGTGACGCTCATCACGGGCGAGACCTACACTGTGGAGGTGACGGGCGCCGGCGGCGGCAATATCACGGGCTCGGTCGGGGCAAGCGGGTCGGCGACGACGGGAAGCCCCGCGACGTTCGTTGCCACGGGAACGTCGGGCACGTTCACGCTGACCGGCTCGCTCGATACCATTCAGATCAATCGCGGCTCTGTCGCAACGAAGTATCTGGAAACGGGCGGGTCGAGACGCATCGGCATTCCGCAAGAATACGACGCCGCCGAGGGCGTGTTCGCCATAAGAAGTGAGACACAGGCAACGAATGTGGCCTTTCCATCACGAGACTTTTCTTCGTGGAGTTCTACAAATGTGGCCCTTGCGTCCGGCGTGACGGCACCGGATGGCACACCAACGGCGTATGCCCTCACAGAAAACAATGGCGGGGCCAGTTACGGGCGTATTTTTAAAGCAACCAGTGGTGGGGCTATCCCTGCTAGCACAGGGTTTGTGTCAAGCGTGTTCCTGAAAGCGCCGATCGCATTCACTGCGTCTCTTCGTGTTCGCTACAACGGTGTCCAGCTTGAAGTCCTAAATATTAACGTCACAACAGAGTGGCAAAGGTTTGAGGTTCCAGTGACCTCCGGCGCAGTAAGTGGCACCGCAGAGCTGCACGTCTTCTTGAACCCGGACTCCCTCTCTGGCATCGCTGACGCAGGCCGCGTCATCCATGTATGGCAGGCCCAAATAGAAAGAGGCGATGTTGCGACCTCTCCCATTCCAACGTTCACCGCGACTGTTGCACGAACGGAAGACCTTCCAATTTTCCAAACCAGCACCTACCCGCACGACATGGAACAAGGAATGTGGATTATCGAGTTCAAGAGATTACTTCGGGTGGGCGTCTTCTAGAGAGCGACGGTTCGTCGCCCAACGCCGTACCTCGAATATTTCTCATCGTCGACGGCGATACTAGAATTCAGAACACGGGCGGTGACGCGGCTACAGTGAACGTCGGAGCCGCAACCATAAACACGAGAAGCAAGGTCGGCATATCCTACGCCGAAGACGACTTTGCCGCCTGTCTTAATGGGGGGACTGTTGCAACCGACACGTCGGTCGATCTTGTCGGTTTAACCGGCCCTTCGGAGCTTGGGCTTGGCAACGCGCCGGGAGGGAATCGTGGCTTCGGACGGCTACATCTACAGCGCGGTTTATGTTCCGCGTCCTCGCGTCAACGATGCGGAGTTGCAAAACCTCACGACACCATGAGAGCGGATGGTAAAGGCGCATCTTCAATGACAATCGTTCCCATGATCTATCGGTCCGTTGAGCATATGACTTCAGGCCAGGCTGTGGCCGCCGGTGCGGGTGGTGCCGGCGTTTCCTTTGCTGCAGCAATGATCGATCCGAACGTCGCGTCGCCTTGGCTGCATGTGCTCACGCTCTCGATTGGCAGCCTGACTGGTCTGGCGTCCTTCGTGCTTGTGGTTCTCAAGATCGTTCAACAGCACCGCGCCATGCGCGGTCGATAGAACAACCTCACAACAGTCCGAGGATCTACGATGCCGCTTCCCCGGTGGTACGCGCTGGCGCTCGCCGAGCGCGGCGTAAAGGAAGCGCCTGGCGGCGCTGACAATCCGATTGTGCAAGCCTATTACCGCGATGCCTGCCACGTGATGCACGACAGCGTGCCGTGGTGCGCGGCATTCGTCGGCGCCGTGCTTGCCCGCGCCGGTGTCGAGCCGACCGGCTCGCTCGCGGCACGCTCTTATCTTTCGTGGGGAGAGAAGCTTGCGGCCCCGCGCCAAGGCTGCGTCGTCGTGCTGAAGCGTGGCAAAGGCTGGCAGGGTCACGTGACCTTCTTCGATCGTGAGGAGAACGGCCGTCTTATCTGTCTCGGGGGCAATCAATCCGACAGCGTGTGCTTCGCCGCCTACCGCAAGAGCCTCGTGCTTGGCTATCGTTGGCCATCCTAATTTGCGCCGCGCTTCGCGCTGCTTGAGCGCATTTGCCTGGGTTCCTCGCCGAGGAGCGCTTTCTTCCCATCGTCTAATCAAAGAAGGAGACTTCCATGAATTCATTCGCTTGGCTTCTCACCGGTGGTTTCGCCAAGGGCTACCGGACCCAGGTTCTGGGCGTGACCGCCGCGGTCTCCGCGGTCGGACTTTGGGCCGTGGGAGACGCGTCCCTGGCCGATCTCGTCACCGAACTTCCGATCATCTTGGGCGGCTTGGGTCTTGCGGCGCTCGGCGCCAAGGTGGACGATGCCGCCGCCAAACCGGGAACGCGCCAGCCTGCCCGGTCGAAGTAGTACCGTTCATGCGCCATTCATAGGCGCTTCTCTATGGTTACTTCCCAAGAAGGGATATTGGGACTGAGATGAACTCTCGGGTGATAAGGCAAACGGCCATAGCGGGGTTGGCCGCGGTCATGATGATCGCGGCAGCTTCGCCAGCGCAAGCAGGTTGCGTCCCCTGGAAATCGGCGGGGGCGATCATTTCACAGAACTCGCTGGTCCCCGGCAACGTCATCTACCAGAAGGTCCAGTCCAAGACCGGCGGCAAGGTGATCTCGGCGACCCTGTGCGAGAACGGCAACAAGTTCGTCTATAAGATCGTGGTGCTGGGCAAGAAGGGCGACGTCAAGAATCTCACCGTTGACGCCCGTACCGGGAATTTTTAGGACGCATCTTTAGGGAGGACAGTCGTTTGAGGCTTCTCGTTGTCGAGGACGATCCGGATCTCAATCGCCAGCTTGTGACCGCGCTCGGCGACGCGGGATACGCCGTCGATACGGCTTTCGACGGCGAGGAAGGCCACTTCCTCGGCGATACCGAACCCTACGACGCCGTGGTGCTCGATCTCGGCCTGCCGAAGAAAGACGGGCTGTCCGTGCTTGAGCAATGGCGGCGCGACGAACGCAAAATGCCCGTTCTGATCCTCACGGCGCGCGAGCGCTGGAGCGACAAGGTCGCGGGCATGGACGCCGGCGCCGACGATTACGTCGCCAAGCCGTTCCATATGGAAGAGGTCTTGGCCCGGCTTCGGGCGCTGCTGCGGCGCTCGGCGGGGCATGCGCGCAACGAGATGGAGTGCGGGCCGCTCGTGCTCGACACCAAGTCCGCGCGCGTCACCGTCGACGGTCAGGCGATCAAGCTCACCTCTCATGAATATCGCGTGCTTCATTACCTGATGATGCATCGCGAGCGCGTCGTCTCGCGTACCGAGCTCGTGGAGCATCTCTACGAGCAGGATTTCGACCGGGACTCCAATACGGTCGAGGTTTTTATCGGGCGCTTGCGCAAGAAGCTTCCCATCGACCTCATTACGACCGTCCGGGGGCTCGGCTATCGCCTCACGGACACCGAAGATGGGGCCTAAATCCCTCGCCTTCAGGCTGTTTGCCTCGGCTGCGGCATGGACCCTTGTGGTCATCCCCGCCGCCGCCATCCTCCTCATCTCCCTCTACCGCGAAGCCGTCGAACGAAATTTCGACGCGCGGCTCAACGTCTACATGACGAGCCTCGTGGCCTCGAGCACGCCGGAGAGTGGAGACCTCCCCCAAGAGCCCGTTAATCTGGGCGATCCCATCTTCACCATCCCGTTCTCCGGCTGGTACTGGCAGATCAAGCCGCTCAAGGGCGCCAAACGCCCGCTGTTTGTCTCGGACTCGCTGCTCGATCAGCAGCTCAAGCTGCCGAGCCGGGATGGTATTTCCCCCGACGAAACCCTGACACGGCGGAGCTATGCGCCGGGCCCGGACGACCAGAACTTGCGCATCGTCGAGCGCGAGATCAGGCCCGGCGGTGACGAGTCCGAACCGTACTCCTACGCCGTTGCAGGCGATGCCGCCGAGATCGACGCCGATCTCGCCCAGTTCACCACGATGGTCATCCTTGCGCTCGCTATCCTTGGTGTCGGGCTTGTTGTGGCGACATTCTTCCAAGTTCGCTTTGGACTGGCTCCTTTGCGTGCCATCCGTCACGACCTTGCCGCGATCCGCTCCGGCGACGCCGAGAGCTTGCAAGGCGAGCTTCCAGACGAGATCAAACCGTTGCAGACGGAGCTCAATGCGCTGATCCAATCGAACCGAGACGTGGTGGAGCGCGCGCGGACGCATGTCGGCAATCTCGCGCACGCGCTGAAGACGCCGCTCAGCGTGATCAGCAACGAAGCGCGAACGCATGAGGGGCTGCTCTCGGACAAAGTTGTGGAGCAGGCCGAGATCATGCGTACGCAGATCACGCATCATCTCGACCGGGCCCGCGTGGCGGCCCGATCTGGTGTTATCGGCGACGTGACCGAGGTCACGCCGGTCCTTGAGGCCTTGAAGCGGACGCTCGAGCGGATCTACGGCGAGCGAGGCGTGCAGCTCGAAGTCGCGAGCGGCGCCGCGTTGAAGTTCCAGGGGGAGAAACAGGATTTCGAGGAGATGGCCGGCAATCTCATGGACAATGCCTGCAAATGGGCAAAGGGGCGGGTGGTGGTGAGGGCCGAGCGGCTGCCGGGAGGCGGAAGTTTCGTCGTGACCGTAGACGACGACGGGCCAGGCTTAACCAACGCGGAGCGGGAGAGAGCCATGAAACGCGGTCAGCGCCTGGACGAAACCAAGCCAGGCTCGGGGCTCGG
>Ga0307379_10009456_pt1 | contig 13007 bp, 14 predicted proteins | sample UN2MG_FD_202237 | JGI IMG/M metagenome (GOLD analysis project Ga0307379, IMG submission 202237) | Soil microbial communities from Risofladan, Vaasa, Finland - UN-2 | ecosystem: Environmental > Terrestrial > Soil > Coastal area > Acid sulfate soil | place: Finland: Risofladan, Vaasa | collected... | reverse complement strand
CCAACTCGACCCCTGCGGTCGTGTGTACTGGCCTGTCTCCGCGCATGGTTCGTCTCCGACGAACGGATTGCCCAATCGATCTATCCTCGTTAGATAGTATAGGCAGATAGTTCGCCCTTGTCAAACCTTCTGCGCAACGAGTCTGCTCATTCGGCACTTGCGGGAGCGCGCTGTCCCCGGGCTATCCCGGCACGCTCTGTTCCCCGACGCGCAACCCGGCGGCACATGGCCCAAGGGCCTTGGTCTGGCAGGCCACTCTGCGCGCGGAAGCGCGCCCGCCGCACACTCCCACCCGCCGCCGGCCCTCTCCGGAATCTTCCAGCCCCGTCCCGCCCTTGCCCCATCTTGCGGCCCCGTCGAGACTTACGCCGCCGCAAATCCTTGCAGATTATGCACTTCCGTCGAAGATTCCCGTTGACTGATGTGGAACACTATGCCTATATGTGGTCAGTGCAAGTGGTTGACAGCACAGGAGTTAGAGGTGAGCAGCAAGCGGAGCCGAACCCTGACCGCCAGAGAGCTGAAGCCACGCATCCAGCGGCTCTCCTGGGAGCGGCTGACGGGGATCTATCTGGCCACCAAGAGCCAGGCCGTCCGCCGGATGATCGAGGCTGAGGCCAAGCGGTGCGGCTACAAGATGAGCGGCTTCCTCCTGGCACAGGCCCTCCGAAGGACGGCGGAAGCAGGAGACTTGAGATGATCGCCACGTGCCCGAAGTGCGGCGGCAAGCGGATCGAGATGTGGCTGTGCGACCGCGAGGCGGGTTGCACGGCGCAGCCCAAGTGCGAGAGCACCGAGCTGCGGCAGCCGCCTCTGCCGTTCGACGCCGGCTACCACGCCCACCGCCGGTGTCTCGACTGCGGCGCGGAGTGGGCCTCCCAAGACCTGGGCCTCGACCCCTGAGGAGCAAGCGATGAACCTGCGAGAGCTGAAGTTCGGGATCGAGATCGAGACCATCCGGAGGACGCGGCAGGCGGTGGCCGAGGCCATCCGCACGGTCGTCGGCGGCACCGTCCGCCATGCCAACTACCCCTCCTCCCTCGACCCCTGGGAGGTGACCGACCCGCAGGGGCGGGTCTGGAAGGTCGTCGCCGACGGCTCGCTCACCTCCGTGCCGGGCCACTTGCGCGCCGAGGTCGTCAGCCCCGTCCTCACCTACCAGGACGTCCCTCAGCTCCAGGAGGTCGTCCGCGCGCTGCGCGAGGTCGCGGGCGCGCGAGTGGATGGCCACTGCGGTATCCACGTGCACATCGATGCCGCCCCGTTCGACACGCAGGCGCTGGTCCGGCTGGCCAAGATCGTCTACAAGCAGGAGGAGTTGATCATCCGCGCCCTGGGCCTCGCAGGGACCCGGCTCCAGCAGTACTGCAAGCCGATGCGCGAGGGGTTCATCCGGGAGATCGAGCGCCGGAAGCCAAAGACCAAGGACCAGCTCAACCGCCTCTGGTACGGCTACCACAACCCCAACCCGATCCACTATGACCAAACTCGGTACCACCTCCTCAACCTCCACAACGTGTGGTACCGCGGCACGGTCGAGATCCGCGCCTTCGACGGGACGCTCCACGCGGGCCGGATCAAGGGCTACGTGCAGTTCTGCCTGGCGATGGCCGCGAAAGCCCTCAACGCCCGCGCGGCGTCGAGCCGGCAGCGCGGCGTGGAAGAATGGGCGGCCGACGCCGCCTCCAGCGCCTGCAGCCCCCGAGACAGCGCCGAACAGCCCGGCAGAAGAACACCCCGCAACCCCAACCGAAGGAGAGCAGCCATGCTGAGACTCGCGATGCGCGACGGCGAGGCGTTCGATGGTGAGACGGCCCTCGACCTTGTCCGCGCCATGAAAGGCGCCTCGATGTTCAGCGACGTTAAGGACGTGCTCCACTACATCGCCGTCGTCCAGGAGCGGCTCAAGGAGGTCGAGGGAACTGAGCTTACCCTCGGCGGCGAGAAGCTGGACGACCGGTGCGAGTCCTTCGTCCGCGAACTCGACCGCCTCGGCTTGGCAAAGCTCCAGCGGCTCTCGGGAGCCAATCTCGACGAGGTGGAGCACATGGTCCGCGAGACCGCGAAGCTGCTCAACGCCGGCGACCTGCCCGGTGCGTGGAAGTTCTTGCGCCCCAAGCTGCGCCTTACGCCCGACGAGCTCGCGGAGCTGGATCGCCGGCTGGGACTCGACACAGAGAAGGGAGACTGAAATGTCCAAGGTCAAAGTGCCGAAGGCTGTGCTCGATGGCCTCGAGGCCGTCCGAAAGTCGGGCTTGACGAACATGCTCGACCGGCCCGTCGTTGCCGAGCTTGCTAGCGAGTTCGGCTTCGAGAAAGCGGCCCGCTGGATCAAGGCCCACCGCAAGGAGTACGCGGTGGGCATCTTCCACGGGTTCGAGGCGAAAGGAGGGGACTGAGATGTGTGGACTCACAGGCGTCATCCTCGGCCGCAAGCGCCGGAAACGGGAAGAACTGCTCGCCATCCGAACCCTGTTCACCGGGCTGCTCCTGCTGAACCAGAAGCGGGGGCACCACGCCACGGGTGTCGCAGTCCTCCGGAGGGATGGGACCGCCGCCGTGTTTAAGCGGCCCGTTGCGGCGTGTAGCTTCATCCAGGCGGAGAACTACTGGCACACCCTCGAACCCGACAACGCGGCGACCGTCATCCTCGGGCACACCCGCTACAAGACGCGGGGCAGCGAGAGGAGGAATGCCAACAATCATCCCCTCGAGACCGCGACCTGCCTCGGAACCCACAACGGGACCATCCTCAATGCCGACGAACTCTTCCGCACGCTTCGCCTGCCCCGGGCCGCGGAGGTCGACTCCGAGGTGCTCTTCCGCATGGTGGACCATGCGGAGAGCGACGCGGAGTTCAAGGCCATGCTTGCCCTCTGCGCGGGGCCGACCTCGGCGGCGTGGGTCCGGCGTGACGCGCCGGGCACGCTCCGGCTCCTCAAGGGCGACATGCCCCTCGACGCGGCCTACGCGCCCAAGCTGCGGGCCGTCTTCTACTCCAGCGAAGCCTGGATGCTCCGCTCCGTCCTCAACCGGCAGCCGCACCGGATGCTCGACCTCGACCCGTTCACGCTCTCGACCTTCGACGCCGGCGGTCTTCTCGGCTTCACCCAACAGGACGTGTTTTTCCTCTCTCCCGATGCGATGGTCGCTCTCACGCCCGAGGAATCCTGGCAATGCCGCCCTTGACTTCCTGTCGCCCCGATGCCCCTATGTTCACGACTACCGTGGCCGAGCGGCCGCCAACGGGGCGGCCCGCCACGCAGGCCAGGGCACCACGAACCGAAAGGAGGTCGCCATGCCCAGCCAGTTGACCCTGAAGGATGCCGCACCGCAGTACCTGGAGCACCTGCGGGCGGCCGGGAAGAACGTGCACACCGTCCGGACCTACGGGAAGGCCCTTGAGGCCATCGCCGGCTTCTTCGGCGAGGCCAAGGCCCTCAAGGCGCTCCGGCCCGCCGACGTCGGCCGGTTCCTCAAGAGCGACGCCTTGCTCAAGAAGCCCAATGGTGCCGAGCGGGCGAAGCCGACCACAGACCAGATCACCCGCGTGCTCCGCATGCTCCTCGAGTGGGCGCAGGACCAGGGCCACGTCGCCGCCGTCGCCTTCCCGCAGGACGCCATGCCGAAGCGCCGCCGCCGACAGCAGGCGCAGCAGCAGGAGACCGCCCCACAGGAGACACCGGCCACGAACTGACCCCCTCTGATCCTTCCTCTTGCCGCACCGCCCTCGGCTCCCACGCCCGGGGCGGTGCCTCTTCGGCAACAGAGGGACCGAACGGCATGAGCCGAGCGTGCGTAGGGAAGCCGCCCACAGGGCTGAACTCAGAGAAGCACAGCACAGGCAAGGACAGGCGCCCCTACGGAGCATTCGGCGTAAGTCCGTCCCCCCCCGCGGGCCTGGCGACCCGACCCCGCGAGCGACCCGCTCGACACCTTCGCATACCCCCTCGACACACCCGCCGAAGACGAACACCCCGGCACACCCGACAGCTCGACGAAGGGCCGAAGGTGGCGATGGAAATTTCGATAAAACAATCCTTCCACCCCCTCCGGGCCGCCGCTCGGCAAGTAGTCTCGGGTGGACGCCGAACCGACTACTTGCGCGCGCTCCATGACTACTTGCCCACCCCAAAACGGACTACTTGCCGTGCTTTCCTGGGACTACTTCCCGATCTCCGCTCGAAGGCCCCGGATCGCCATCTACGCCCTCGATCCTGGCGGTCCAATGCCTCCACGCGCCGTCCGCACACGCGGCCACGGGGCGGCCCACGGCGGCCCACGTCGCGTCCCCCGCGCCTCTACGGCCAGGGCGTCGAAGGCCGCCACGACCGCGGCCACGGGGCGCGATTCCACGCCGCCCCGAGGCCCAAGCTGCTCGTGCACCCTCCGCCATAACGCGTTGGCACGGAACCCGTTACGCGCCATCAGGAGGGGTTGCGTTCAGAGACCAATCCTGGCCATCGCCCACCTCGCTCCGCGACCCGGAACCCGTCATTGATCCGCTTCGCACTGGGTGCTGCCAGACCGCCTCGGAGGAAAGTGTCCCTTCCATGGGTCTGTTCCGGCGAACGTGGGGCGGTGAGGGAGACGGGAAGGGCGCGCCCAGACCACCTCCCAGGAAGGCTCCCCATCCATGGGGTTGGTCCCGGAAAACGGGGGGCGGCGAGGGAGACGGAAAAGGCACGTTGTGCCCGCTGTGCAGCACGGCGATATGGATACTCCTGCGCGGCCCAGAGACGTTGTCCGACATGCCGACGATGCAGTCGTGGGTTCTACGGCATCTTGCAGTCCGTGACCGAGAGATAGTACGTGCCGTTCCGCTTGAACAGGGAAATGCCTCCAAACCCGACGGCGTCGCCACCCTCCGGCCTGCCAAGTGACTCTCCCTCCGACGCGCCCGGGGCCGCCGGCGCTTGCGCCAGAGGCGGAGATGCCGTCTAATACACAGTGGGGATGGGAACCCTCTCCACTGCGAGGCGTTCGTGTGTCCTACCGCAGGAGGCCGTGGCATTGCTAGCCGCTCTCCTCAGACGATTCTCTCGCCTGCTCTGGGTGCTGGCTGGCATCACAGTGATCGTCTTTCTGTTCCTGCGCCTGGCGCCCGGCGACCCAGTGGAGTTGATGCTGGGCCAGGCGGGCGACGCGACGGAAGCGGAAGTGCAGCGCCTGCGCCACGAGTACGGCCTTGACCGGCCGCTCCCCGTCCAGTTCCTCTACTTTGTCGGCCGGGCCGTGCGGGGCGACCTGGGCATGTCGATCACCCATCAGCGCCCGGTCAGCCGCGTCATTGCCGACTACCTGCCGGCGACGGCCGAGCTGACGCTGTTCAGCCTCGCCCTCGGCCTGATGGTGGCGCTGCCGCTGGGTGTGTGGGCGGCCATGAAGCGGGGCTCGCTGTGGGACACGGGCGGAACGGCCGTGACGCTGCTGGGCGTTTCGCTGCCCGGTTTCTTCCTCGGCATCCTGCTTGTTCTGCTCTTCGGCATGACGCTCGAATGGCTCCCCGTGTCGGGGCGGATTGACTATGGCGTCGCGTTGCGCCCATTGACCGGGTTCTATCTGCTTGATAGCCTGTGCACGCTCAACTGGCGGGCCTTCGGGAGCGCGTTCCAGCATCTCCTGCTGCCTGCGCTGGCCATGGGCGCGACCATGGCCGCGCTGACGATGCGGATGACCCGGGCCGCGATGCTGGAGGCGCTGCGGGAGGACTACATCGTGTTCGCCCGCGCGAAGGGCCTGTCGGAGCGAACGGTGGCCGTGAGGCACGCCCTGAGGAACGCCCTCATTCCCGTGGTCAGCGTGGTCGGCTTGCAGGTCGGGGCGCTCCTGGGCGGGAACATGGTGATCGAGACGGTGTTCAGTTGGCCCGGGCTGGGCAGGCTGTGCGTCGAGGCCGTCCACGCCCGCAACTACCCACTCGTCCAGGGCATTGTGCTGCTCTATGCCGTCACGTTCGTCGTAGTCAATCTCGTCACGGATGTGCTCTACATGGTGCTCAACCCGAAGGTGAGAGTCGGATGAGAGAGTTGGTTGTGGTCTGGGGCCAGCTTCGCCGCAACAAGGCCGCCGCCGTGGCCGGGGTGGCTCTGGCGCTGCTGGTCGCGGCGGCGCTGGCCGCGCCGGTGCTCGCGCCGCACGATCCGCTGGAGGGCGATCTATCCGTGCGGCTCGCGCCCCCCGTCTGGTCGGGCGGCACGTGGGCACACCCGCTCGGCTGCGATCAGCATGGGCGCGACGTGCTGAGCCGGCTTCTGCATGGCGCGCGGGTGTCTATCTTCGTCGGCTTGGTAGTGGTCCTCGCCTCGGCGGCGCTCGGCACGGCGCTCGGGCTGCTCGCGGGCTACTACGGCGGCTGGTGCGACCGGGTGATCTCGTGGCTGGTGGACACGCTGCTGGCGTTCCCCTACCTCGTGTTCGCCATCGGGATGATGGCCGTGCTGGGGGCGGGCCTGGTGAATATCGTCGCCACGCTCACGCTGAAGGGCTGGGTGCCGTTCTGCCGCGTCGTGCGGGGCGATACGCTGGTGGTGAGGACCCGCGAGCACGTGGCCGCGGCGAAGGCCCTGGGCGCGGGCGACGGCTACATTCTCCGCCGCGAGATTCTGCCGAGCGTGCTGCCCTCGGTGCTCGTCCTGGCCACGCTCACCGTGGCCACCGTGATCATCATGGAAGCGTCGCTGAGCTTCCTGGGCCTCGGCGTCCAGCCCCCCACGCCGACTTGGGGCGGGATGATCGCCGAGGGACGCAACTACATTCTGAACCAGTGGTGGCTTTCGACGCTGCCCGGCGTAGCGATCGTGGCTGTGGTGATGAGCACGAATCTGTTTGGGGAAGGGCTCCGCGAGGCCCTGGACCCGCGGCTGCACGACTGATCTTCAGGGGTGACCGATGGATGCGCTGCTCGACGTGCAGGGCCTCAAGACCCACTTCGGGTCCGGCGAGCATGCGGTGCGCGCGGTGGACGGCGTTGACCTTGCCGTGCAAGCGGGGGAAGCAATGGGCCTCGTGGGCGAATCGGGCTGCGGCAAGAGCATGTTCGCCCGCTCGCTGATGCGGCTGCTGCCGCCCAATGGCCGCGTGGTGGCCGGGCAGGCGCGGTTCAGGGGCGAGGATCTGCTGGCCAAGTCGGAGGCCGAGATGTGCGCCCTGCGCGGCAGCGAGATCGCCCTGGTGCTCCAGAACCCGCTCACATCCCTCAACCCCACACTGCGTGTGGGCGTGCAGATCGGTGAGCCCCTGGTTGCCCACGGCGTCGCGCGCAGCCATCGAGGCGCGCGCGGCCGTGTGCTGGAACTCATGAGGGCCATGCACCTGCCCTCGCCCGAAGAGCACTACAGGCAGTACCCGCACGAGTTGAGTGGGGGAATGCGCCAGCGGGCGGTCATCGCGGCCGCGCTGGCCTGCCGGCCCTCTCTGCTCATCTGCGATGAGCCGACCACCGCCCTCGACGTCGCAGTGCAGGCGGGCATCCTCGAGCTGCTGCGCGAGATCAAGGACCGCCACGGTGCAGCGATCCTCCTCATCAGCCACGATGTGGCGGTCGTGAACCACTTGTGCGAGCGCCTGGCCGTGATGTACGCGGGGCGCCTGGTCGAGACCGGGCCGACGCGCGACGTGCTGGCGGCCCCGAAGCACCCCTATACCCAAGGGCTGCTTCAGTGCGTGCCGCGGCTCAGGACGCGGCGGGAGATGGTCCCGATCTCGGGCGAAGTGCCTGACCCAGCCGCACTCCCAACGGGCTGCAAGTTCCACCCGCGATGTCCTCTCGTGGAGCCCCGCTGCCTCGACTCCGAGCCGCCGCTGGCCCCCGTCGGCGAGGGGCGTCTGGCCCGATGCATCCTCTATGAGCAAGGGAGGTCGCTATGAGCCACCCACTCGTCGAGGCAATGCACGTAACCAAGGAGTTCGAGTTGGGCGGCGGCGCGTTCGGCCGCGTCTTCGCGCGGCGGAGGCGTCGGCTGCTGGCGGTGGACGATGTTTCGCTCGCCATCCACCAGGGCGAGACCCTGGGGCTGGTCGGCGAGAGCGGCAGCGGCAAGTCCACTCTGGCCCGCCTGCTGCTGCGCCTGATCCGCCCGACGGATGGGGGAGTCTGCTTCGACGGGCAGGACATCTCGGGCCTCGGCGAGCGCGCGCTGCGGCCCTTGCGGCGGGGGATGCAGATCATCTTCCAGAACCCCTACGCCTCGCTCAACCCCCGCCAGAGCGTGCGCCAGATTCTCTCCCTGCCGTTGCGGCTGCACTTCAAGATGACCGAACGAGAGCGCCGCGACCGCCTCGACGAGCTCCTCCGCCAGGTGGGCCTCTCGCCCGACCACGCGGGCCGCTATCCGCATCAGTTGAGCGGCGGAATGCGGCAGCGGGTCGCCATCGCCCGCGCGCTGGCCGTCCGGCCCGAGTTCATCATCTGCGACGAGCCGGTCTCGGCGCTCGACGTTTCGATCCAGGCGCAGATCCTCGCGCTGCTCCAGCGGCTCCAGCAAGAGTTCCATCTGACCTATCTCTTCATCTCCCACGACCTGGCGGTAGTGCGCCAGCTTGCCGACCGCATCGCCGTGATGCAGCGGGGCAAGGTGGTCGAGATCGGGTCCGCCGAGCAGGTCATTGACCGCCCGCAGCACCCCTACACGCAGATGCTGCTGGCCTCCGCACCGGAGTTGCCATGACGCCCACGGATCCCAATTGCCGAACCACGTGGTGGCTGCTTCTCGTAACAGGCGGGGCACTGCTGCTTGGCCCGGCGTGCGGCCGCTCGGAACGCCCCGACATCCTCGTCGTCGGCATCGCCCAGACCGTGGCCACGCTCGACCCCGCCATGCACCGCGACCGCACCACCGAGGCCGTGCTGCGCAACCTGTTCGACGGCCTGGTCACGCGCGACCCCGAGGGACGCGTGGTACCCGAGATGGCCGAGTCGTGGCGCCTCGTGGACGACCGCACCTGGGAGTTCCGCCTGCGACACGGCATCCGCTTCCACGACGGCTCGCCGTTCACGGCGGAAGACGTGAAGTTCACCGTGGACCGCGTCATCCACGAGCGTGCGGTCGGCGGGCGCAGTTCGCCGCGCCGCGGGCTGATCGAGAAGGTCATCGGCGCCGAAGTGGTGGACGCCTACACCGTCCGCCTCCTCACGAGCGAGCCGTTCCCGGCCCTCGTCAACATGCTGCCGTTCATCGAGATCGTGCCGAAGGCCTACGTCGAACGGGTGGGCGACGCGGAGTTCGCCGAGCACCCCGTCGGGGCCGGCCCCTTCCGGTTCGTCGCGTGGCGGAGGGGCGAGCACATCATGATGCGCCGGTTCGACGACTACTACGGCGGGGCGCCCGACATCCCACCCGTCGGCCCCGCGCGGGTCGGCACGCTCGTCTTCCGGCCCATCCCCGAGCCGGCCACGCGGGTGGCGGCGCTGAAGGCCAACGAGTGCGACCTGATCGAAGGCCTGCCGCCGCATCTCATCGGCAGCATCGAGAGCGACTCCCGCACCCGGCTGCTCACGTGCACCGGCACGCGCACGTTCTACGCGGGAATGAACGTCACTCGTCCGCCGTTCAACGACCCCCGCGTGCGGCAGGCCATGAACTACGCGGTGAACCCTGGGGAGATCGCCGACACGATTCTCGAAGGCGCCGCGACGGTGCTCGCAGGCCCGCTCGTGCCGGGCGCTCTGGGGTTCGAGCCAGGCCTGAAGCCCTACGGTCAGGACGCGGCCCGAGCAAAGCAGCTGCTTGCGGAGGCGGGTTACGCGGAGGGCTTCCAGGTCATCCTCGACACTTCGCACGACCTGATCGACGTGGCCATGGCACTGCGCAACCAGTTGGCACGCGTGGGCGTGCAGGCAAGGGTCGAAGTGCGGGAGACAGGAGTCTTCCGCGCCGAGCTGGCGGCCCTGAAGCGCGACTTCTTCCTCACCAGTTGGGGCAACGCCAGCCTGGACCCTGTCGGCCTCCTCAACCCCACGGTGCGCACGGGCGGCAGGGGCAACTACACGGGCTACGCCAATCCGAAGGCCGATGCGCTCCTTGGCCGAGCCGTGGCCGAGCTGAACCCGCAGGAGCGCCGACGCCTCTATGCCGAATGCGCACGCATCGTTCACGACGATGCACCCTGGGTCTTCCTGTTCACCACACAGGAACTCTACGCCGCCCGGTGTACGCTTCGCGGCTGGGTGCCACGACGCGATGGCTGGCTCACCATGCACGACGTAGAGCTATGATTCCGGGCTGGCATCCTTGAAGTCCGGGCCGCGGTCGCTGCGAATAGGGGAAGAACGGCTTCCTCAGAACACCGGAAGCCGTTCGCATCCGCGCTCTAATGGCTCACCACTTCCTCTGCTACGCCGTTGCCGTTGTCACCCTTCTCCTCGCCGATGATGGTCTCAAACGCCTTCTCCAGGCAATGGACAGCCAGAGGGATCTCGTTCCTGCTGAAGCTCGTTGTTGACTTCCATGTCCCGCTCTTGTCCCTGTAACGTCGTTCAACGGTTGCCTTCAACATCGTCTTGGCCGACCCATTCGCCTGGATCTCGTTTTCCCAGATGGCGCAGGATACCCGCCCCGCACGGAACTTCGCCGGTGGTTTCTGTCCTGTCATTTTGGTTCACCTTGGGGGAGTCATCTGATGTGACGCCCCTCCTTCCGGAATGGGGAGGAGGGGCGGCGGTGTAGCCAGGCACAACCCATACTGGCCAAAGCCTTGTCGGTGGCTGTCGGATGCCTCCTGCCGTTCTCCGATGGCCGCATCCCCGGAGCTACCCCGGACCCACTTGACTCTACGGACCAGGAGGCGCTACAGTAGCCGCCGGAAAGGCTGGCTAACGGGGTCAGCCAGGACCAAATGGGGAATCTCGGCTGATATGTCCAGCGCGGGGTGTCCCACATGGCTTCTCTGGAAGGAGACGGACATGGCGAGACGCAACTATGACCAGTACCAGATGCCGCGTCTGCTAAGGCGGGCCGTGAAGTTCGGCGTGCCACTGGCGATTGTGCTGGTGCTCGTGCTGGCGGCCCTGGTCATAGGCTTCGCCTGCAAGCGGGAGACGGGGATGCCAGGCCACGAGTCGTACGTCGTCCGCAAACCGTGGGGCGGGCGGACGACCTACGTGCAGACCCTCCACGGGATCGAGAGCACGCCGTTGAACCTCTTCTACGAGGTGGCCGAGGTGCTCGACATGCGGCCCAGGCGCCACGAGGAGAAGTTCAGCGTCACGGTGAAGGGCGACGTGAACATCGAGTTCCGCTGCCACATCGTCATGGCCGTGAAGCCCGACGCGTCGAAGGATGTCGTGGAGAAGTACGGGGGGGATTTCTACAAGACGAGAGTCCAGAAGCCTTTCCGCGAACGCGTCCGTGCCGAGGTCACCAAGCACGCGGTGTTCGAGGTCAAGGCCAACCGCAACGAGATCGCCGCGAACATCCTGAAGGACATGCAGGCGACGTTCGCCAAAGAGCCCTTCGTCATCCTCGACGTGCTCACGGGCAACATCGACTACGACCCCCAGGTGAAACTCTCCGCCGTCCGCGCCATCGTTAAGAAAGAGGAGAGCAACCAGCGCGACATCCAGCTCAAGATCCAGGGCAGGGACAACGAGATCAAGGAGACGGAGGCCGAGGGCATCCGCGAATCGCAGGACATCATCCGCGGCTCGCTGACCCGCAAGTACAACACCTGGAACGGCATCAAGGCGATCGAGGAGCTTGCCGGCGCATCCGACGACGCGACCGGGGCCGCGCGGCCCGCGCCGAACACCATGTTCATCTTCGTCCCCGCGGGGCAAGGCGGCCAGTTCTCCCTCATCCTCAGCGACTCGATGCTCAAAGGGGGCCAGCGGGCGATCACCGTCCCCCGGAAGCGATAGCTGCCCACCCACGCCCACTCAGGAGACCACGCGATGAAGACACGAAAAGCGATTCTCGGGCTGATGCTCGCCGCCGTCGCCCTGGCGCTCGCGGGCTGCGACAACGTGCAAACCCCCCAGGGCGAGGTGACCTATCTCTACAAGGACGCGCGATGGTACCGCAGCGCGTCGTTCCAGGGCACCCAGCGCGGCCCCACATCCACGGGCTGGGTGTGGCAGGTGGCGGCCATCTCGTTCGACTACCGCCCCAAGACCTACGAGGAGCCGTTTGAGATCCTCGTCAAGGACGACATCAACATGTCGTTCGAGGCCAGCGCCATCATCTCGGTCAAGTCCGATGAGCAGAGCGCCCGCGAGATGATCGAGGGATGGGGCGACAAGTTCTACGAGAACATCGTCAAGGAGTCCTTCCGCTCGATCACACGCAAGGTCGTTGGCAGCTACGAATCGAGGGAAATCCGCGCCAGCCGACAGGCCATCAGCGAGAAGATCAAAGAGCTGCTCATCGCGAAGCTCGACGACTACGAGCGGATGTTCATCGAGCTCAACCCCGCCGTCTACAAGGGGGTGCCCGTCATCATCGAGAGCGTGAACATCGACAACCTCGACTACCCGCAGCAACTCCGCGACGCCATCTCGAAGACCCGCGAGTTCGAGAAGCAGCTCCAGCAGAAGGAGACCGAACTCGAAATCGCCAAGAAGGACAAGGAACGCATGGTCATGCGGGCGGGCAGCCTGGCAAAGCGAATGGCGACCATCTCCGACACCCTCGACGACGAGTACATCACCAACTACGCCATCGAGGTAGCCAAGAAGATCGCCACCTCCGAGTGCCCCACCGTGGTCATCATCTCCACCGATCCCCGCGCGCCCGGCGTGCCCTACGTGGGATCCGCCAGGGATGAGCCCGAGGCCAAGGAGCCCGCCAAGCCCCAACCGAAGTGACGCAAGGGGCTCGTGATAGACCCGGTACTGTTCGGCAGCCCTTTACTGGCCCGTTCGAGTCCTCACCGGGGAGCCACGATTTTTCGGTGAGAGCGTACTATCCGAATATTCATCCGTGGTTTGTAAGGTTGCGTCTCTGCTGGAGTTATGCTATCGTCCGCGCCGGGGGTGATCGTAGGACATTCCAGAGGAGATCACATGGCGC
>Ga0307379_10009455_pt1 | contig 13007 bp, 10 predicted proteins | sample UN2MG_FD_202237 | JGI IMG/M metagenome (GOLD analysis project Ga0307379, IMG submission 202237) | Soil microbial communities from Risofladan, Vaasa, Finland - UN-2 | ecosystem: Environmental > Terrestrial > Soil > Coastal area > Acid sulfate soil | place: Finland: Risofladan, Vaasa | collected... | reverse complement strand
TCGTCGGCGTCGTGCTCCAGTGCAACAATTACGAGGTCACCGATCTCGGTGTCATGGTGCACTCTCAGACGATCCTCGACACCGCGCGCGAGAAGAATATCGACATCATCGGCCTGTCCGGCCTCATTACCCCGTCCCTCGATGAGATGTGCCACGTGGCGGCGGAGATGGAGCGCGAAGGCTTCGACCTGCCGCTTCTGATCGGCGGCGCCACCACGAGCCGCGTGCACACCGCCGTCAAGATCAGCCCCAATTACCATCGCAGCCAAGCCATCTACGTCACCGACGCGAGCCGCGCCGTGGGCGTGGTCTCAGGGCTGATGTCGAAGGAAGAGCGGCCCAAGCAGATCGCCAAGGTGCACGAGGAGTATCAGCGCATGGCCGAATCCTATGCGCGTGGCCAGGAAGAGAAGACCAGGGCGCCGATCGCACAAGCGCGCGCCAACCGTTTGAAGCCGGAATGGGCAGGCTACACGCCGCCCAAGCCGAGCTTCCTCGGTACGCGCACGTTCAAGGCCTACGATCTCGCCGACCTCGCCCGCTATATCGACTGGACGCCGTTCTTCCAGGCTTGGGAGTTGAAGGGCCAGTACCCGCGCATTCTCCAGGATGACAAATACGGCGAGGCCGCGCGTCCCCTGTTCGACGACGCTAAAGCCATGCTCAAGCAGATCATCGAAGAGAAGTGGCTCACGGCCAACGCCGTGGTCGGCTTCTGGCCGGCCAATAGCGTGGGCGACGACATCGAGCTTTTTGCCGACGAGACGCGGAAGACCCCGCTCGCCACGCTGCATACGCTCCGCCAGCAGATGGCGCGCGAGTCCGGCAAGGCCAATATCGCGCTCGCCGATTTCGTCGCGCCTAAGGAGACGGGTTTGGCCGACTATATCGGCGGCTTCGCTCTGACCGCGGGCATCGGCGAGGAGGATGTGGCCCGCAGATTCGACCGTGCCAATGACGACTACTCGAAGATCCTGGTCAAGGCGCTCGCCGACCGGCTGGCCGAGGCTTTTGCCGAGGCGCTGCACGCAAAGGTGCGACGCGAGCTGTGGGGCTACGCGCCGGACGAGACGCTCAGCAACGAGCAGTTGATCGCCGAGGACTATGTCGGCATCAGGCCCGCCCCCGGCTACCCCGCCCAGCCCGACCACACCGAGAAGGGCACGCTTTTCGATCTTCTCGACGCCGAGAAGGCGATCGGCGTGAAGCTCACCGAGAGCTATGCCATGTGGCCGTCCGCTGCCGTCTCGGGCTTCTATTTCGCCAATCCCGAGAGCCGCTATTTCGGCGTCGGCAAGATCGGCCGCGATCAGGTCGCCGACTATGCCGCCCGCAAGGGCTGGTCGATCGAGGAGGCGGAGCGCTGGCTTGGCCCGATCCTCAACTACAATCCGAAGCGCATGGCCGACGCGGCGGCGTAGGCCGGGGTGAATAGGATACCGATGAAATAAAAAGAGGAGCTCGGCGGTTGCCTGCGCCGGCTCCTCGAAACTGCTACGCCGCCTTCTTGGTCTTGTAGACCGACCCCCCCAAGGGGCCCCCTAGATCATCCCGAGGATGACTGCCGCGAGAAAGCCGAACGATACGACCGCCATGAAGGCGGTCAATTTGGCTGTGAGTTCCATCGGAAGCTCTCCTTTCCGATTGGAGGGTTGCCCGCCGCCGAGCCGGTCGAGTTTACTGGGTGGCCTCGACCGGTGCCAAGCGGTTTGCTTGTTGCACTGCACCAATAGTGATGCTGCCCCAAGCTGACGTTAACAACGTTCGAGCCGCGCGCCGGTTTCATGGGTTTCGAAAATTATTTTTGGCGGTTTCCCGCCATTCAGACGCTTCGATTGGCCGCTCCGGATGGCGAGCAGCCGATCCAAACCCCCGGGGCTTGGGGACAGCCTGTGGAAAATTTGTCTCAATTCCCGATTGTCGAGCCCGGTCGGGGCCTTGGTCAGTCGCGCGGGCCAACTCGGGGGCCAAGCAGGAATTTTCGCAGCAGGATCTCGTCGAAGCCGTCGGCCAGGAGGTCGTGGAGCGTTGCGGCCTCCTCAAAACCGTGACGCCCATAGAAGCGCAAGCCGCGTGCGTTGAGGCGAGACGCGCAGACCCAGAGATTGCGCGCCTCGTCCCGCAAAGCCTCCCGCTCGAACCAGGCGAGCAGCGCCGCCCCGATCCCTCGGTTCTGGAATTCCGGCAACAGCGCCAGCAGCTCGAGATAGGGCCCTCTGAGCCAGGGATAGCGTATCGACGCGGCCCCGGCCGGCTTGCTACCGATCTCGATGAGATAGCGGCGCGCGCCGCCGTCCGCGCTCGACAGGAACCGCGTCATCGCCGCCGCCGGATACCCCATCACCGACCAGGGCGGCATCGCCACGATCGCGCGCGCGAGCGGCCCGCAAGCCTCCGGCCCGAGCGGGCGCAAGGTTGCGCGCCCGAGATCGCCGTCGAGAGCGAGATCAGCGGCTGCGGGGAATGGACCAGATGTCATTGGTTTTCTTGCGTCGCTTTGCCCTGGCGACGCGAGGCGCGTCGCCGGGCCGGTTGAGGTAGCACTTGGCGGCGATGACCGGCGTACCGGCGGCAAGGAGCTCGCTCACCGTGACGAAGCTGTAGCCCTGTTCGCGCAGTTTGGGCAGTGCGAGCGCCAGGGCGGCGGCGGTGTTACGGCCGCGCCCATTGGCATGAGCGACGACAATGGCGCCGGGGTGCGCGCGGGTGAGAATGGTATTGGCCATCGTCTTGGCCGAGACATGCGGGTCCGGGTCGCCGGTGACCACGTCCCATTGGATCGCGAGCTGTCCTGCCTCGGCCACCGCCGCCAAGGACGTCGCGTTGCATCGCCCATACGGAAAGCGCATCAGCGTGATCCGCTCCTGGGGCACGCTGGCTGCCGCGTCTGGGCTCGCGGCGCAGTCGCGCGCTTGCAGCGCCTTGCGGGCGCGGGCATAGGCCGCCTCGGTCAGGCGGATCTCTTCCGCCATGGACGTGTCGCTGGCATGGGTGAGGTCGCGGTGGCGCAGGCCGTGGGCGCCGATCTCGAAATTCGGGTCGGCGATTAGTTGTTGCGCGCGCTCGGGATGCGTCTCGAGCCACTTGCCTCCGGCAAAAAAGGTCGCCTTCACGCCCTCGGCGCGCAGCAAATCGACAATCCGGCCATCATAGCCGGCCTGGTCGCCATTGCTCTCGCAGAGATCGAAGGTCAGCGCGATCAGCTTCTGGTCCGGCGGCAGGGTGACGCTGCGGATCGAGCCGCGGAGTTCTGCGGCGACCGGGGCCGCATCGGCAAGGGGCTCTTGCTTCAAGACCTCGAGGTCAAACCCGGACCGGGAGCGCTTGGCCTTCAGCTCCGTGTCGGACCCGGCAAGAGCCTCGGGCGTCCAGCAACGGGCGAGAAGATCAGCCTTTACGGCCGGCTCCGGCTCCGGGGCGTCTCTCGGCATTTCGCTGCTGGTGTCTTGGGCCGGCTCCTCGGCGCGAGCCTGACCGAGACCGCCGCCAGCGCCGAGCACGAGAACGGCAGCAATGCACACCCACCCAAACGTCATCGCCGTCCAACTCCTGGCTGCCCGGCTATTGAGCGCGCCATGCGGGGGCCGTCAACTGGCGTTCAGCGGATTGGGTTGAGCGGTGCTTGCGAGACCATGGGGCAGTCGAGCGTTTTTTCCAGCGCCTCGACCAACTCGCCCTCGCTGTCGGCCTTGATATAGAGGCCGTTATTTTCGTCGGCGAGACACCTGAGGTCCATGAAGCTGTTTCCGCCCGTCCAGGAGAAGTTGGAGTAGCGAAAGCCGATCACGTGCACGGTGAGCTGCTCGGCAGATTGATGGAGCTGCTTGGCGAGGTCGCAAGGCGACCTGCCGCAAGTCTCCTCGCCATCGGTCACCACCACGACCACGCCCGGCTTGCTGCGGAAGTTGAGCGCTTCGGCCGCCTCCTCGACACCCGAGGTCAACGGCGTTTTTCCGGCAGGCACCAGCGAGTTCACCACCCGCATGATCGGCTTGGCGGCATCAGGCATCGGCTTGAGATCGAGCTGGACGTTGCACTGATTGTACGGGCCCGGACCGTAAGTGACGAGGCCGACCCGGCGGAACCGCGTGGCGCTTGGCAAAACCTGGGACAACGCGGCGCGCACTTCATCGATCCGGGCGCGCGAGTTGGGAATGCCCAGCGTCTGGTTTCCCGACATGGAGCCTGAGGCATCGAACACGATCATGGCGTCGTCGGTACAGGGGCCGGGCTTTGCGTCCTCAGCCAGGGCCGGAGAGCTGCCATATGCGAGGAGCGCCACAAGCGCCGCGGCGGCGACCCGAGCCGGCCGGACGGTGGCAAGAGGCATTTCTCCAAATTGCAAGACCATTGCTCAACGCTCCCGAGGAATTTTGCCAAGTCTATGCAAAATCGGGTGGCGTTGGGAATAGCAAGAATGACGGGAAACCGGCCTCTCTTAACCTTTGCCCTTGGTGCGGGTGTGGCCGCGAGCGGCGTTCCGCTCCAGGAAATCGATCATCAGGCCCGCCACGTCCACGCCGGTCGCCCGTTCCAGGCCCTGGATGCCGGGCGAAGAGTTGAGCTCCATCACCAGCGGGCCGCTCTTGGAACGCAGCATGTCGACGCCGCAGACGTTGAGGCCGAGCGTGCGCGCCGCCTTCACCGCCGTGGCGCGCTCTTGCGGGGAGATCTTCGCTTTCTCGCCGAAGCCGCCGCGATGCAGATTGGAGCGGAATTCTCCGGGCGGCCCCTGCCGTATCATCGCCGCCACCACCCTGTCGCCGATGACGAGCGCCCGCAGGTCGGCCGAGCCCGCCTCTTTGATGAACTCCTGCACGAGGATGTTCACTTTGGCCCCCTGGAACGCCTCGATCACCGACTTTGCCGACTTGATCGTCTCGCCGAGCATCACGCCGATGCCTTGGGTGCCTTCGAGCAGCTTGATGACCACTGGCGCCCCGCCCGCGAGGTCGATGATGTCCTCGGCCTGTTTCGGGTCGTTGGTGAAGGCGGTGGTGGGCAGGCCAATGCCGCGCCGGGCCAGAAGCTGGAGGCAGCGCAGCTTGTCGCGGCTGCGGCCGATGGCGACCGACTCGTTCAGCGGATAGACGCCCATGACCTCGAACTGGCGCAGCACGGCGAGGCCGTAGAAGGTGATCGAGGCGCCGATGCGCGGGATCACGGCATCGAAGCCTTCGAGCTGCCGCTTGCGGTAATAGAGCGTCGGCTTGCGCGAGGTGATGTTGATGGAGACGCGCAGCGTGTTGATGATCTCGATCTCATGCCCGCGGGCGCGCGCCGCCTCGCAGATGCGGCGGTGGCTGTAGAGATTTGGATTGCGGGCGAGCAGGGCGATCTTCATGGGGCTCTCGTGCTGGTGTCGCTAGGGGTGGGGCGTCCTCAGCCGTCGCGACGCTGGGCGATGTTTGTGGCTAAGTCGGGCCGGTGCGGCGCCGAGCAGGAACGAGCGGCCCGGCTCGATGAGGGCGCGCCGCTTGAGCGCGGTGCGCCCCAGCAGCATGCGAAAGCCCATCTGGTCGCGGTTGGTGAGGGCAAGCTCGATAGGCCACGCCGCGTCCCCAATCCGGAGCAGGGTCTTGATGATGTAGCGTTGTTCCACGCCGCCGCCCGAGTTGCGCACGGTGCGCTCATCGATGACGCGGGCCTCGCAGGCGACCTTCATCGCCTGGCTGCGCTGGATCGGATTGAGCTCGAAGCGCACCCAGACCACGCCGTCGCGCCAGAACGGCGCGATGCGGAATGCATGCAGCGCGCTGGTCCGGGCTCCGGTGTCGATCTTCGCCTTGACGGCGTCGACGTTGAGGTCGGGCAGGCCGACCCATTCGCGCCAGCCGACTGTCAGCGGGGTCTTGGAGAGGCGGCGTGCTTCCATGGGCGTGGTGGTGAGTGACATCGCGTGCTCAAGGGCCGAAGCGCTTCATGTAGCACACGACTTGAGCCGATGGCGTCCTCTTCTCTCGCGGGATAGCCGCTAAGGACTGAAGATCAGCATCACATAGATGGCGAATAGGAGCAGGTGGACGACCCCTTGCAGTACGTTGGTGCGCCCGCCGCCGAAGGTCAGGCCACTCACGAACAGGGTCAGGACCAGAAGCACGGTATCGACTTGGCTGAGCCCGAGCTCCACGTCGCGCCCGGTGACAAGTCCGATCACCAACACCGCCGGAATGGTGAGGCCAATGGTGGCCAACGCCGAGCCGAGGCACACATTCACCGCCCGCTGGAGATGATTGGCCAGCGCCGCGTAAAAGGCGGCGAGTCCTTCCGGCGCGAGCACGAGAATGGCGATCAAGATGCCCCCGAGTGGGGTCGGCAGGCCGAGATCCTCGATGCCGAAATCGACGATCACGGCGAGGGACTGCGCCAGCAACACCACGGGAAGCAGGGACGCCAGTAGCATCGTCACGTGAAAGCCGAGCGAGCGGGTCGTGGGCTCTGCGGGTCCCGCGGCCGTCAGTGCCACGTCGTCGGGAGCGCCCTCAGGCTCGTCGAAGAAGGCCCGGTGCCGTATGTCTGGATGGCCACGAACACCACATAGAACAGAAGCGTCATGCCGATGAACAACATCGCCTTCGTGGGCGACTGGCTCGGGTCCGGCGCGGTTTCGGTGTAGTTCGGCAGGACGAGCGCGAAGACCGACAGCGCGGCGATGATCACAAGATACGCCCGCGCGCCGGCGAGATTACACTCCTGCTCCCAATAGCGCAGCGCCCCGAGGAGCAGCGCCGCGCCGACCATGCCGTTCAGCCCGATCATCAAAGTGGCGAACATGGCGTCGCGGGCAAGCGTCGGATTGGCCGCGCCATGCGTCATGATGGAGGCGATCAGCGCCACCTCTATGACGATCACCGCAAAGGTGAGCACCAGAGTGCCGTATGGCTCGCCGAGCTTCGCGGCGATGGCATCGCCATGGCGCAGCACGCTGAAGGAGCACCACATCATGACGCCGAACAGCCATAGGAAGAGCCCGACGGTGAGCCAGTGGTTGGTAAGGTTCGAAAGGAGCGTATCGCCGTAGGCGAAGAACACGATGGTGGTGAGAATGCCGGCGATCGCCGGCGCCTCGCCGGCTAAAAGAGACCGCGCCGGCGGCTTGACGGCGATGGCCGGTGTTGTGGCTTTATGCTGAACGTTGGTCTTGTGGCTGGTCATGGGCCCCGTCTTGCATCGGTCCGGAATCGTTACGCTGGCAGCGAAAACTATCACGGCTGCGCTGCGTCGTGGGCTTATCGGTCGCTAGCCGCGCCCAGGGCTTTGATGTAAAAGCCCTTTACATGAGTCCCTCAGACCGGCCCGGCTGGCGGCGTCCCCGCTCCTATCATCACGGCAACCTCAAAGAGGTGCTGCTGGAGGCCGCCCGCAAGCTCATCGAGGAGCACGGCGCCTTCGGGTTCAGCTTGACCGAGGCGGCGCGGCTCGCCGGTGTCAGCCCGGCGGCGCCTTACCGTCATTTCAAAGACCGCGATGCGCTGCTCGCCGAGGTCGCCCGCAACGGCTTCGAGCGCTTCGCCGCGCGCCTCGACGCGGCCTGGAACAACGGCGTGCCGACCCCGCTCTCCGCCTTCGAGAATCTGGGCAAGGCGTATCTTGCCTTCGCCCGCGAGGAGCCGGCGAGCTACACGGTGATGTTCGAGACGGGGCTCGCGCCCGGCACCGCGGGCGAGACGCTGCCGGCGGCCGAGCGGGCTTTCGATGTTCTCCAGCGGGCGGCCGCGGCGCTGTGCCGGTCGCTCCCTGAAGACGAACGGCCGCCGCTCAAGCTCGTCAGCCTGCATCTGTGGACCATGGCGCACGGCGTCGCCACACTCTTGTCGAAGGGCGGCCGCGCGGCGCGCAAAGTGCCCATGACGCCCGAGGAGATCCTCGAAAGCGCGCTGCTGATCTATTTGAAAGGACTCGGGATTTTGCCCGACGCTAAGGGGGAGGGGACGAGCGCTTAGCGGCTTGTCGCTAACGGCTCGCCTCGAGCCATTTCAGCACGCGGTCCCAGTCGCTGCGGGTGCCGTTATAGATGTTTCGGTCCACCTTGCCGCTGATGCCGGGCACGGTGCCCGTGGTGGTGAACTGCCAGAACGCCCAGCTCCGCCCGCGATAGATCTTCTGCGGCTCCGCCGCCACCGAGCGCAGCCAGAAGTGATAGCTCTTGAACTCGTCCTGGAGCACGTCCTTGTGGAAGGCCGGGTCCGTATAGATGATCGGCCGCTTGCCCGTATGCGCTTCCATGGCGTCGAGAATGATCTTGATCTTCTTCAGCGCCAGTTCGCGCGAAATCTTGCCGGGGCAGGTCTTGGAGTGGGTGTGCCATTCGAGATCGAGCACCGGCGGCAGCGCGTCCGGATCGCGCGGCACGTTGCGCACGAACCATGCCGCCTGCTCGCTCGCGTACCGGCACCAATAGATAAAGTGGTAAGCGCCGCGCGCCACCCCGGCGCGCTTTGTCGCGTGCCAATTCTGCAGGAATTTCGGGTCGAGATGATCGCCGCCTTCGGTTGCCTTGATGAAGGCGAAGCGGACGCCGGCTTCACGCACCTTGCGCCAGTCGATATCGCCTTGCCAGTAGGAGACGTCGACGCCTTGGATCGGCATGGTGTGGGCGCGGACCACGCCCTCATGCGGCTTGACGTCTTTCAGCGACCGCGCCAGCGCGGCTCCGCCGCCGGCAAGGGCCAAAAGGACAGCCGCGGTCAAACCCAAACCCAAAAGACGGCGATAAGCAAAACTCATGGTGACGCCCTACACGAAGACCAGCACTCACTGCAATTTTCGATGAATTGCATCCACAGTCTCCACCGCAGAGGGTTAAAATTCCTTGGCTGCCCTATGCTTTCTGGCGCGCCGACACCATATTTTTGGGGGCCTCCTTGACGCCTTGCCAAGAGGACCCATCTATGTAAATGTAAATCACATTCACACTGAAGGAAGGATCCCGATGCACCTGGTTGCGACCTTGGACGACTACGGGAAGCCGGCTTGGATCGCGGCGATGATCCTCGGCTTCATTGTTTGGTGGCCCATTGGCCTAGGCGTTTTGGCCTATCTGATCTGGAGTGGACGCATGGGATGTGGAAACAAGACGGCATGGCGCGAGTACTTCACCTCTGAAGCACGGCGTTTCGGCGGCGGCTTCGGTCCGGGCGGCTTGGGCTCGACCGGCAACCACGCTTTCGACGACTACCGCGAGGCGACTTTGAAGCGGCTGGAGGAGGAGGCGACCGAGTTCCAGTCCTTCCTCAAGCGCCTGCGCCACGCCAAGGATAAGGCCGAGTTCGACCAGTTCATGGCCGACCGTGGTCAGGGCGGCAGCGTTCCGACGACTCTCTAGGCTCTTAGAGCTCCCCTGCGAACGAGCCGCAATTAGAGAGGCAACACCCTAGCGAGGGCGCGGGATTTCGGTCCCGCGCCCTTTCTTTGTCGGGGGCACCCGCCGAGGAAGAGTTCGTCAGTCGCGCTTCGTCTTTTTCGCGTCCGCTTTCCCGTAGCCGCCGCCGGTCGGGGTCTTGATGACGATCGCCTCGCCTGCCTCGATCACGGTCTGATCCGCGCCTTTCAGACGCTCCAGCCGGCCATTCTTGCGCTTCACCCAATTCTCGCCGGTCTGACCGGGCTCGCCGCCTTTGGTCCCGAACGGCCGGACCTTGCGGAATCCCGACAAGATCGCGCAGTTCATCTCTTCCAGAAACCGGATGACGCGGAGTGTCCCGTCGCCCGCGCGCCATTCGCCCTTGCCGCCGGAGCCGCGCACGATCTCGAAGCGCTCGAGCAGCACGGGGTAGCGCAGCTCCAACACTTCCGGGTCGGTCAGCCGCGAATTGGTCATGTGCGTCTGCACGGCAGCGACCCCGTCGAAGTCGGGCCCGGCCGGCGCGCCAGAGCAGATCGTCTCGTAATACTGGAAGCGCGCATTGCCGAAGGTGAGGTTGTTCATGGTGCCTTGCGCCGAGCCGAGCACGCCCAGCGCGCCATAGAGACAATTCACGATGGTCTGGCTCGTCTCCACGTTACCGCCGGCGACCGGCGCCGGATAGCTCGGCTTCAGCAGCGAGCCTTTGGGCACGACGATCTTGATATGGCGCAGGCACCCGGCATTCAGCGGAATGTCGTCGTCCACCAGCGTGCGAAACACGTAAAGCACGCAAGCTCGCGTGATCGGCTCCGGCGCATTGAAGGTGGTGTCGGTTTGCGCGCTGGTGCCGGTGAAATCGACGATGGCCTTCTTGGCCCTCTTGTCGATGGTGATGGCGACCTTGATCACGCTTCCCTGATCGGTCTCCACCTCGAAGCGCGAATTCTTGAGCTTGGCGATGACGGCGCGCACGGCCTCCGCCGCGTTGTCCTGCACATGGCCCATATAGGCGCTGACCGTGGCGAGCCCGTAATGGCGGACCATCTTGCGCAGCTCGATGACGCCCTTCTCGTTGGCCGCGACCTGGGCTTTGAGGTCGGCGATATTCTGCTCGACGTTTCGCACGGGGTAGGGACCTTCCGTGAGCAGCGCCCGCACATCGTCCTCGCGGAAGCGGCCGCGTCCCACGAGCTTGAACGGGTCGATATAGACGCCTTCCTCCTCGATTGTTCTGGCCTTGGGGCTCATGGAGCCCGGCGCGATGCCGCCGATATCGGCGTGATGGCCGCGCGCGGCGACGAAGAACAGGAGGTCTGGACTGTTCTCGGCGTAGACCGGCGTCACCACGGTGATGTCGGGGAGATGCGTGCCGCCGTTATAAGGTGCGTTCAGCATCCACACATCGCCCGGCTTCAAGTCTTCGCCCACCTCGCGCAGGATCGTCTCGACGCTGCGGTCCATGGAGCCGAGATGCACGGGGATATGCGGCGCGTTGGCGATGAGGTGGCCGCGCGCGTCGAAGATCGCGCAGGAGAAGTCGAGCCGCTCCTTGATGTTCACCGAGCGCGCCGTGTTCTGCAGCGCGTAGCCCATCTGCTCGGCCACCGACACGAACAGATTGTTGAACACTTCGAGCATGACGGGGTCGGCGCGTCTGCCGATTTTCGCTTCCGACTTTTTCTTTGTCCGGGTGAGCAGCAAATGGTTCTTCGCCGTCGCTTCAGCCTGCCACTCCGGCTCGACCATGACCGTCTGGTGGGCCTCGATGACGAGCGCCGGGCCTTCGATCGAATTGCCGGGCGCGAGGTCGGCGCGCAGGTACACGGGAGCCGCGTGCCAGCTGCCGTGGGTGAAGACATCCGTCGTGGTGTGCGGTTCCGGCAGTGGCGCTTCACCCCCAGTCGAAACGTCTTGTTCCGCGATGAGCGCCCCGCCGCCGACGCCCTCGACCTCGACCGCCTCGATCTCGATGTCTTTCTCCGGGCTGATGAAGCCAAAGCGCTGCTGGTGGGAGATCTCGAACAGGGCGCGCATGCCCCGCAGCGAACCGACCGGGATTGGCAACGAACTGTCGGTGCCGGCATAACGGAGATGGGCTTGGGCAATGACCTTCACGGCGTTGCCGTCCACACCCTGACGCACCAGTTCGTCCCGCACGTCTGCTTCGAGCGGCGCGCGGATCTCGGCGAGCGCGGCGAGGCCGGCATCGTCGAAGCGCACCAGAACCGCTTGGGTGCGTGTGGCGCGCAGTGAGGCGAGCCCCATGCCGTAGGCTGACAACACGCCGGACAGCGGGTGGAGCAAAACACGCTTGATGCCGAGCGCGTCCGCCACGAGGCAGGCATGCTGCCCGCCGGCGCCGCCGAACGAGTTCATCACATATTCGGCCACGTCGTAGCCGCGTTGCACGGAGATGGTCTTGATGGCGTTGGCCATGTTCTCCACGGCGATCCTGACAAAGCCATCGGCGATCTCTTCCGGGTCGCGCCCGTCGCCGAGTTTGCGGGCCAGCGCCTTGAACGCTTTGGCCACGGCGTTCCGGTCGAGCTTCTGGTCTTGGCCGGGTCCGAAGATATGCGGGAAGAATTCCGGCTGCAGCTTGCCGGTCATGACATTGGCGTCGGTGACCGTGAGCGGACCGCCGCGTCGATACGCCAGCGGCCCCGGATCGGCGCCGGCGGAGTCCGGCCCCACCCGGAACCGCGCGCCGTCATAGTGGAGGATCGAGCCGCCGCCCGCGGCGACGGTATGAATCAGCATCATCGGTGCGCGCACCCGCGCGCCAGCCACCACGCTCTCGAAGGTCCGCTCATAGGTGCCGTCGTAATGGCAAACATCCGTGGAGGTGCCGCCCATGTCGAAGCCGATCACCTTGGCAAATCCGGCTTGGTGCGCGGTCTCCACCGCGCCCACCACGCCGCCGGCGGGGCCTGACAGGATGGCGTCCTTGCCGCGGAACAAATTGGCCGAAATCAGCCCGCCCGAGGACTGCATGAACAGCAGGCGGGGAGTTCCAGCTTGGGAGCCTGATCCCCCTCTCCCCTTTGGGGAGAGGGCCGGGGTGAGGGGGGACCTAGCGCCGCTTCGCTCCCCTTCACCCGGCACGCCGAAGCGTGCCGACCTCTCCCCGCCGGGGAGAGGTGAAAGAGCAGCCGAAACCCGGTCCACATAGCGGCGCAGCAGCGGCGAGAGATAAGCATCGACCACCGTCGTGTCGCCCCGGCCGACGAACTTGACCAACGGGCTCACCTCATGGCTCGCCGAGATTTGCGTGAAGCCGAGCTCACGCGCGAGCCGCACCGCTTGGTGCTCGTGCTCGGGGTAGGCGTAGGCATGCATGAACACGATGGCGATCGCCTCGATGCCGGCCTTCCGCGCCGCCTCGAAGGCTTCCGCCGTGGCGTCGAGATCGAGCGGGGTCTCAATCGTCCCGTCGGCGCGCACCCGCTCCGGCACCTCGGCCACCCGGGCATAGAGCATTGACGGCTTCTCGATCTGCCGGGCGAAGATCTTGGGCCGCGCCTGGTAGCCGATCTCCAGCGCGTCGCGAAAACCGTGACTGACCACGAGCAGCACGGGATCGCCTTTGCGCTCTAGCAGCGCATTGGTGGCGACCGTGGTGCCCATGCGCACGCTGCCGATGGTCTCAGGCGGCAGACGC
>Ga0307379_10009454_pt1 | contig 13008 bp, 5 predicted proteins | sample UN2MG_FD_202237 | JGI IMG/M metagenome (GOLD analysis project Ga0307379, IMG submission 202237) | Soil microbial communities from Risofladan, Vaasa, Finland - UN-2 | ecosystem: Environmental > Terrestrial > Soil > Coastal area > Acid sulfate soil | place: Finland: Risofladan, Vaasa | collected... | reverse complement strand
ACGATAGCGGCGTGCAGGCCCTCCTGGAAGTGGCGGCTTGCCGTCCGCCCGTCAGACCTGAGATGGCACGCGTTCGACGTGGATAGCGGCATGACGCAATGTCTGTGGCAATCGAGTTCGGGCCAGCCTACAATGAACCGGCGCATACCCGTCGGTTCGGCCTCGTTCCGTGGATGCGAGACCGAACTGCCGCGCCAGCCGGGCGGAGGTGACCATGTCGTACGAATCGGTTCGGCGAAAGCGGACGGTATTGGCCGTGTGGCTCGGTCTGGTGCTGGCAGTCGCGGCAGCTAAGGCCGAGCAGCCGAGTCTTCCGGTCGCGACCAAGCTCATCCTCTGGCTGAAGGCCGACGGGGGCGTCACCACGGCGCCCGAGTCGAGCGAAGTCACCGCCTGGGCGGACCAGCGGGCCGGCGACAATCAGAAGGCCAACGACGCCTCGTGCCCCGCGGAGGAAGCCCGACCGCTTCGCGTCGACGATGCCCTGAACGGGAGGCCGGTGATCCGCTTCGACGGCCGCGACGACCACCTCGATTTCGTCTTGCCCGTCGACGGGCTCGAGCAACTGACGATCTTCCTGGTGGCGGCCAACGCGACCCCGCAGGACCCGACTTGGGCGGCCCACCATCATGGGGCCATCGGCTGGGTCCACACCGGCGCATGGGGCACCGTGGGATTGGGCCCGTTTCAGGACTACGTCGCCGCTCGATTCGCCACCACCAGAACCTGCGGCGCGGTCCTCTATCGTCGACCGGCTTCCCTCGGATCGGCGGCGTCGATCACGACGGCGTGCAAGAACGGAACGGCCCACGAGCTTTTCGTCGACGGCGGCCGGGTCTGGGCCGGGACGCTCGCCGCACCGAGTATCCGGAACACGTCGGACCACGGCTCGGTCGGCTGCATCTACGACGACGACCCGGCGACCGACTTCTATTGCGGCGACGTGGCCGAACTGCTCGTCTACGCCGCCGCCTTGTCCGACGCCCAGCGACAGGCCGTCGAGCGCTACCTCGACGATCGATGGCTCAGCGCCGCCCATTGAGCCGCCCGCTCAGAGGACGGAAGCCAGGAACCGCAAGCCACAAGGAGCCCCGGCGATGACCGACAAGGAGACCCTGAGATTCAGCCGATGTCCGCTGCACCACGAGGCATGCTGCTCGGACATGGACCGACGGAGCTTTCTCAAGCAGGCGTCGATCCTCTCGGCCGCGGTTCCCGTGGCCGCGGGCGCGCTCGGGCACGCATTGGCCGCGGCCGCCGTCACCGCGCCGGCACCGGCCGAGAAGCAGCCCCCGGTCGTCAAGGTGGGATACCTCCGATACGCGAAGGCCGTCGGCGGGGGCTGGCCGGGCCACGGTTTCAACAACGACCTGGCCTGCAAGGAGTATTCCCAGAAGCTGGAGCAGATGGGCCGGGAGCTCAACGTCCGGATCGATCTGGCCGACGCAGAGATCACCGACGAGGCGGGCGTGGACCGGTTCGTTGCAGCCGCCAAGAAGCAGACGCCCGATGCCCTGCTGATTTGCCCCATCGGCTTGGGACAGTGGGATCGGGCCCAGAAGATCCTCGGCACGACGGGCATGCCCACGCTGATCTTCAGCCAGATCGGCACCGCCTTCACGTGGCACACGACCCCGTTGGCGTCGAGGCCGGGAGTCTACCTGGTCAGCTCGCTGGACATCGGCGACGTACGGCCCGGGCTGGAAATGGTCCGCACCGAGAAGACCCTGAGACAAAGCACGCTTCTGGTGGTCAAAGGAGGCAGCGACGAGGAGAAGGTGTACGGCAGCGTCGGCACCCGGCTGAAGTACGTCTCCGAGGAAGCGTACGTCGCCGCGTATCAGAAGAGCGAGGTCGACGACGACGTGCGTCGCCTCGCGGAGGAGGCCGTCCAGGAAGCCAAGGAGATCCGAGAAGTCAACCGGGACGACGTCCTTCAGGCAGCGCGGCACTACTTCGCCGCCAAGCGGCTCCTGGCCGAGCACGCCGCCGACGGCATCACGAGCAATTGCCTGGGCATGCTCTACGGGAAGACCGGCACGCCGTGCCTGGGGTACTCCCGGCTCATGGACGAAGGGATCCCCGCCGGCTGCGAGGCGGACGTCGGCTCGGCGATGACGATGATGCTCATCCACAACCTTCTCGGCCGGCCCGGGTTCATGGCCGACCCGCTGGTCGATACGGCCCGGAACCTGTTCGCCAACGCCCACTGCAATTGCCCCACCAGGCTCGACGGCTTCGACGGCCCCCGGGAGCCGTACGTCCTCCGGGCCCATCACGGCCACTGGCACTGGGTCTCGCCGCAGGTGCTGTGGCGGATCGGCCAGGTATTCACGCTATCCCGGTTCCAGAAGCCGGGCCTGCTGATCGTGGATCGCGCCAAGGTGGCGTGCAACTACGAGAGCCCGCCCTCCGCGGCTTGCATCACCAACGTGGGATCGGTGGTCGAGGGCGCCGAAGACAATCCGCACAAGGTCGGCGGCTTCCACGTGCTTCAGATCTACGGCGACCACGTGGCGAAGCTGCGCGCCTACGGCCGGCTCTACGGCATCGAGGCGGTCCACGCCTGGGACCCGAGGGTCTCCTTCCTGTTCGAGCCGGACTATCCCGCCTAGGCTGAAGTGCCGGCCTCCCCTGCCGGACGACTAGAGCCAGTACGCCGTGAACAGCTCGTCGACCGCTTCGGTCTCCGAGTCGCCGCCGTCGTCGGGGTCGTTGCGCCGTTGGAGATCCTCGAACTCGTAGAGCCAGAGGATGCTCTCGATCTGGGCGGGCACCGGCCGTTGCGTGAGCCCGGTTTCCAGGACCGCGTCGTAGAGGATGGCCACGTCCTGGTCGTCGCCGCCGTGGGCGTACACGCGGTCGAACGACACCGCCCGGTTGAAATACTCCGAACTGAAAATCCTGGTCTGCGCCGACGTGGCCACCAGCGTGTCCTTGGCCGCGGAGCCGTACAGGTGGGCCACGTCGTTGCCGCCGGTGGCGTAGGCGTGCACCCAGCGAAAACCCTTCGCCCGGTTGAAGAAACCGTCGCCGTAGAGCTTCGCTTCCTCGGGCCAGGCCTTGAAGGTTTCGTCGCCGTTGGGGTCGTCGTAGAGCACGGCCACGTCGTCGTTGCCGGGGCTACTGAACGCGTGCACCTGCGAGAACCCCTTGGCCCGGTTGTAGAATCCATCGCCGTAGAGCTTGGCCTCGCCGGCCCAGAACTTGAACGTGTCCGTGGCGTTGGGGTCGTCGTAGAGCACGGCCACGTCGTCGTTGCCGGGGCTACTGAACGCGTGCACCTGCGAGAACCCCTTGGCCCGGTTGTAGAATCCATCGCCGTAGAGCTTGGCCTCGCCGGGCCAGAACTTGAACGTGTCCGTGGCGTTGGGGTCGTCGTAGAGCACGGCCACGTCGTCGTTGTCCGGGCTGCTGAACGCGTGCACTTGGCGGAACCCCTTGGCCCGGGTGAAGAAGCCGTCCCCGTAGAGCTTGGCCTCGCCGGGCCAGAACTTGAACGTGTCCGTGGCGTTGGGGTCGTCGTGGAGCACCGCCATGTCCTCGTTGCCGGCCGTGCTGAACGCGTGCACGAAGCGGAACGACGTGACCCGGTTGAAAAACCCATCGCCGTAGAGCTTGGCCTGATCGGGCCACGACTGGAACGTGTCCTTTCCGGCGGGATCGTCCCGCAGGTCGGCCACGTCGTCGCCACCGCCGCCATGGACCGTGACGGAATCGACGTTGGCCAGCGCGACCACGTAGTTTTCGCCGACCACGGTCCCGTGGTGGGGCCATAGCCTGGCCGTATCGACGCCGCTGGTGCCCGTGACGATCACCGTGTCCTTGCCCTCCAGGCCGTCGAATTCCACGGTGATCGCGCTACCGGACGCCTCGCCTTGCGTCACGCCGTTGAGAATCACGGTCCAAGACCCGGGCGTCGGACCGGCCGTGAATTTCAGCACGTCGTCCTCGGGCGTGCCGAGCAGGCTGACCACCGCGGGATCGGAGGCCACGCTTTCGCCGGCCACCGGCGGGTCGAAGTTCCCCACGATCGGCACGGCGAACTCGTCGCCGAACTGGGCGAACAGGTCGTCGCCCAGCGGGATCGGTGAGAAGTGATGGTCGAGCGTGTTGACCTGGCCTTCGATCCGCTTCGTCCCGTCCAGATCGTTGGAGAGGAGGAAGTACCACTCGCCCATCTCCCAGGGCGTGGCCCCGCTGCGGTCGGGCACCCAGAGGCCGACGTCGTCGATCCCGTCCCCGTCCATGTCGGCGGCCACCGGACGCTCGCGAACGCCGATGAAGTCCTGGTACTGGAAATCAATGGTCCGCAACGGGAACCACCCGGTCGCGCTCCGCAGGGCGAACGTGAAGACCCCGCCGTTGCCAATGTCGGCCGGCTGGAAGGTCCCCAGGTCGTCAAAACCGTTGCCGTCGAAGTCGCCCACGATCGGGAAGCCGAGGGTCATCCCGGGAAAGCGGATCGCGGTGTCGACGTTGAAGTTGTGGTCCGTGTCCAGCCACCAGGTTATGCCGTCGAACAGGCCGACCTCGTCGCCGTTCTCGACGTTATTTGGGTACGCCAGATCGAAGTTCCCGGCGAACGGGTGGCCGATGATATTGGCCGGATCGACCTTGACGATGTTCGGCACGCCGTCGTTGTCCGTGTCGACCATCCACCGGGCCTGACCGCCGACCTTCCCGTACGCCGCCAGCTTGTCGAAGCCGTCGGCAATGGCGCTCGAACTCAGCGCTGCAGGACCGTTGTCGTTCTCGACGCCGGCGAAATTCCCCGCGAAGATATAGTCGGTCGTGAATCCGAGCACGTAGACCAGATCGCGGTTGGTGTAATCGAGGTTGTCGGGATCGAAAGAGAAATTCCCGTTCGTGTCGACGTAGACACTCCCCGCGCTCCACGTGCCGATCTCCGGTCGGCTGTCGACCGTAAACCGGGCGACGAAATCCCCACCAGGCACGCCGTCGCCGCTGGGCAGGCTCGGATCGTCCTGCGGCTCGATGGCGTTCGTTTCCCCGTCCAGCTTGTTACCGGCCGGATCGACCAACTCGTCGGAGATTGTCAGTGTGAATCGGTCGTCCGGCAGCGGTTCGAAGAAGATGAGCGTGATCGTGCCGGTTGCCGGCTGGCAATTTGCCGGTGCAACTCCGTCGAACATGACGTGATCGATCGGAATGATCCCGTTGGCATCGCCCCGGAGCACGTAGTTGCCCGGATCCAACGTGGGATCTCCGTCAACCAGGGCACCGTAGAGGAAGTCGGTAACCCGGACGGGCAGGTCGGAGACGTCGATGTCCAGACTCGTCACCAGCGGTGTGGGAAGGTGACCGCCGGGGGTCCCCTTCGGATTGAACAGGTCGTACGTCGACTCATCGTAGTCCGTAGACCAGTCATCCCGGATCTTGACGGCATTCACCCGCGGGCCCTGCGTGTCGATGAAGATCTCCAGAGTTGCCGGCTCGGAAAGGTTGCCGGCCACGTCCATGGCCCTCGCTTCCATGGTGCGCAGGCCGTCCAATGGGAAGTAGATCGGGTCGTTCAAATCGTAGACATAGGAAGTCCGCCACTGTCCCCCGAACGGGCCTTGTCCGTCGAGAGGAACCGCGACGGTAATGGCATACGCACCGGTGAGGTTGCTCTTCTCATACAGGGCGACAAGCGCGTCGGCCTCGGTCTGGCCCACAAACCCCGGGGCCGTATCGCCGGTAATCCGGTCGGCGAGCGTGGCCGGATGCCCGGTGACTCCCGTGTCAGTGCTGGCCGGGTCGATGCCGATGAAGCTCACCGGCGGTGCCACGGTGTCGACGGTGAACTGCAGCAGGGGGGCCGAGAGCAGGGTCCGTGCGTTGGCCGGGCTGGGGGCGCCCTCCGCGTCCCCCTGGCCGTCGAAGATCCAAGTCGCCGCCGTCACGACGTAGGTTCCATCCGCCAGGGCCGCCGCGGGCGTGAAGCTGTAGAGGAAAGGATTATCGGCGTCGAGCGGATCGGCATATCCCTTCACGGTCGTCCGCGTCGTGGTATTGGTCAGCCATGCCTGGACCGCCGCACCCGCCGTGGTGCCCGCAGTGGCCTGGGCCGCGGTCAAGGCGGTGATCTCACCGGCGTCCCGGGTGTCATTGTGGTTGGTGTCCACAAAATTCAGGACGTCGGCATAGATGAACATCTGCGGCAGGTTGTTGTTCGTGATGTTGTCCGCGTTGCTGCGGCCGGTGTCGCTGGCCGGATCGAAGAACCCACCGCTCGGAATCGGCGCGGGGAAGTTCTCGACTTCGAGCGCGTAGTTCCCCACATCCTGATCACGACCATCCACCACCACGTAGTACACCTCCTGGCTGACGACCGGAATCACCAGGGACTCGTTGTGGTCGTCGCTCAGCGCTGACGTAATGATGCCGCCCTGTCCATCCCAAACCGCGAGATCCAAGTTGCCGACATCATTGTCAAACAGGGCATTGATCACCAGCTTGCCCGTGTCTTGGGCCGTGACCCGGAAAAAGTCGACGTCGCTGGGGCTGTGGATGCTGAGATCACGCAGAGTGATCTTCGGCAACGAACCCAACACGGTCGCCTGCTCCAGCGTGTCATTCACCTCGAATCGGTCCGACGCGATGAGCGTTTCGATGCTACTGAAGACCACGTTCTCATGGCTCGTCGACGTCACCACGCCCGCGGTAACGCCGCTCGGCACGCTTGCCCCCACGACGCCAACCAGGTCGAGTGCAAGGATATCGCCAGGCGGCACGCCGGGGTCGCCAAGGACCGGGGCGTCGCCGTTGACCGTGAGGATCCCCGTTGTGCTCGGCTTCACGACGAACGAGTCGTTCCCCGCTCCACCGTTTACCGTCAAGTCGCTCTCGGTCCCCTTGATCCCGAACACGTCGGCTCCGGTGCCCGCACTGACGACCTCAATCCCGACCAACCCGATCGGCACGGCGCTTCCACCGCTGCCATCGAGTGCTCCCGACGGATCGGACCGAATCGTCCAGTTGGCGTCTCGATCGGGACCAACCACGGTGTCCGTGCCGTCACCCCCTTCAACGTACACCGTGGGAACGCTCCAGCCGGGGCCCGACAAATCAAAGTCGTCATTGCCGGCGTTGCCGTACAGGAATAGAGGACTATCCGATGACACGGAAAACCTATTTGAGTCCACCAGAGTCGTGTAGTCCGGATCGGAATAGCTGTCGACCGTCATGGTGCCGTCAGCGTGCAGCGTGAATCGGTCATGCAGGTTGCTGCCCGAAACGTGCGAGTTCAGTTGTTCTACGAAATCCGGCCAATCAGTCGCTTTATAGAACTCCAGGTAGTCATACGCCGACCAATCGCCTTCGGCCCAAGATGAGCTGTTGAACCTTATCGACAACCCGTACCCACTTGTAGGCGGGTCGTCGTCGACCCAGTTCCAGGTCCTCGCCTCGAGAACATTGTCGCAGATTTCCGCCGCTGCGTCGCGCACCGCCTGCGAGACAGATGTTGCGTCCCGCATTCCTTCGGCGAATTCGTAGAGATCTCGCCATTCGGCTCCCTCCTTCTTCTCGTGCTCTTTCTTCGCGTACCGAAAACTGTTTTCACGAGCGGCTACGGCTGCCCTCCAGTCTTCCGTTGTCGCATTTCTCGTCATCTCGAAGACGAAGTCTTCTACGGAACGAGCCAAGTCATCAATAGCGGGTGAGAGGTCACCGGGGGCTCCAAGGTCGACGTTGGACAACGTGTCATAACACACGTGTTCCTTGCAGAGGTGGGTGACGAACTCCAGGGGAGTTGTCGAGTCGGTGACGTCATGGAGAAATGAGAGGTCTGGAGTTACCCCAACACGGATTGGATCCCCCAATGGATTGGGGAACTCACGGAATGCGGCGGTCTGCTGCGATCCCATCACGTAGCGAACCTGGTCCTGAAGCTCATATGCCATTTCCACGTTTTGCATGATGCAAGCGGACCAGAACAACACGTCAATCTCGGGAGTTCCCGGCACACCCGCCAGCACATTAGCGATCCTATCAGCGATCCTGTCGACCCTCAGGGAGTCTCCATCTACGTCCTTGTCTTTGAAGACGATATCGCCCGTCGACGCGGATGAGCCAGCGTTCAAAGACGAGCTGCCGACGTCCACCGGCGTGAAAGAAAAAGGAGTTGACCAATCACTCCAATCGTTGTTGCTGTCTTCATAGCGCGCTCGCCAGTAGTAAGTGAGCGTCGGATCGGTGAGCGTCCCCGCGGGAATCGACTCACGGGTCATGTCCCCAGCCGCATCCACGTAATTCCATTCCAGATCTGCCGCGTCGAAGCCGCTGTCGGTAGCCACCTGCCAGTGCGTGCTTGAGTGTGTATCCCCAGGATTCGCATCTTCGAAACTCGAACAGACAAGCTCTGGTGTGAGGCCAACTCCCGATTCTTTGTCCGCCGGCGAGAGGCAAATCGGCGTGGTCGGGCGTCCGGTGTGCGTGTCTGATCCAAACCCTCCCCCGGACCCATGGTTCGACATGATCAATGCATAGTGGTCGGCAGAATGGTTGGTGATCGTCCACGTAAGGAAATCCTCGAAGGTGTCGGGATCCCCCATATTTTGCTCGCGGGGCATCGGATCGTACCCTGCATCCGCGAAATCGGCGAGGTTCTCCCCCGGCTCAACGACGCCCCGGAACGTATTGCCCATACCAAGAAGGTCGACCTGGGCGACGATCGTAACCTCGGCATTTCCGGCGCCGGCCGCCACTGGCGCAAAAGCGTCGTTAACCCAATCCATAAGGTTGTTGTCATAGTCCCCGTAAAACATCACCGTCCACGACAGCATCTGCCGCTGCTCCAGCGCCTCTACCATCGCGCGGCGAGGCCGAACGTGTCCTGACAACCGCCTCTCGCCACCTTTCGAGCAACGACGCGACCTGGTTCGCTTGCCGAGAGTATTCTGCCACTTCATGGTTGGACCCTCCAGTCAGTAGTCATGCGCAGTTTGTCTGTTCGATACCGCCCACACGGCACGCGCGAAAGTCAAGAGCTTCTGTGCGTCCTTTCCTCTCCCAGTCAATGCTGTCACTGCTGTCACGTTGCAGCGAAGATAAAGTAGATAGTATGAGAAGTCAATACTGTATGGGGAATAAATACAGAAAAGAGCGTTATGGGAAAGATGAGATAATAAGATCGATTTGTTAAGCTGGGGTGGCAGGGGAATGTGGGAGACGCTGCCTCGGCGACGATTGTGGATCAGAAGTCAAGGGATTTGGCCTCTGCGCCGCTGGCTCGGACAACGTGGTTCCCGAAGCCAGCGAGCGAAGGGAAGAGGGAGATCACCCATCGAGCATGCTGGGGCGCGCAAGAAAAGGGCCGGGCCCGCGGTAGCGGGCCCGGCTGGGATGGGTTTCGAGTTGTCGCCTGCGGCCCATCATGGGCCAGCAGGGGGGTATGTCATACGCTGAAGGGCTAGAAGCGGACCTCGCCCCGGAGCACCAGCCCGTCGAAGCTGAGGGAGTCGCCGGCGTCGACGGAGTTGTTGGCGCGGACCGAGTCGATGAATTCGTCGGTGATCACCGTGTTGAACCAGCCGCTGAACATGTAGCCGGCCGTGGCTCGGAGCCGTCCGCCGGGGCTCGACCAGCCCATGCCGAGCTCGATGTCGAGGATGGACACGACGCGATCTTCGTTCCAGCCGGTGTTGCAGACGAGACCTCGGACGCTGTCGGCCTGGGCGTATCGGCCGCGGAACTCGCCCCCGACGAAGCTGGCCACGCCGGAGCCGTAGACCATCAGGCCAAACGTGCCGATCTGTCGCTCGCCTTCGAGGCCGAGGCGGATGCCGCCGCCATCGAAGCGAACCGCTGCGCCCACCGTCTCGATGGTGGTCGCATTCGTGAACACGGAGGCGAAGGTCTGGTCCAAGTGAGCGTAGCGGGCCCCCACCAGGTAGTTGAGATTGTAGCACCCGTCACAAATGATCACTCGGCGATAATCGAAGTCAACAAGATCGAGATCGAGGTCGAGCCCCGCCTCGGCGGTAAGGAAGTCGGTGTCGGCTGACAAACCCCCGGGATGGTTGACCAACGAGCGGAGCACGTAGGGCACATCGAAGCCGATCTGGTTGTACGTGTCGGTCTCGAAGTGGGTGTAGGCCGCCCCGATCTCGGAGCAGTCGTTCAGAATGCGACCGGCCCCAACGCGGAATCCCGGGTCGTAGTCGCAGTCAACCACGGCCTCCAGCCCGATCTGCACGGGGATCATGTCCGGCTGTGTGATGGGCCCGTTAATCGGGACGGCAAAGGCCACCTTCTCGTTGGCCGGCCGCAAGTACAACAGGTCGCCATACACCCGCCATCTCGGCCCGCAAGGGTCCTCGCAGCCGGTCGAACACCCGACGTCACAGCCCATGTCCTCGCCAGCGTCGCCATACCCAACCGTGGAGACGAGGTCGGAAGCCGGGCGATAGGAAAACAAGCCAACACTCCCGGCACCGCTGACAAATGCGTTGCCGGGGCCGCCCAGCTCTTGGCACTGCCCCGATTGTGGCAGAGCCAGGAGAGCCAGTCCCAATACCGCTACGAACAACATCCGTGTGTTCATCATGCCACCTCGAATTCTGAGTTCATCCGGCAGGATCGCGATCCTCGCACATGGCGGGAGTTATCCGTAGTATCGTCCCCTTCTTCTAAGCGATGAAAGCCAATCGCGGTTGCCCACAAGGCCAAGCTAATCGGGCAACCCGCCGCATAGCGCCCAGCCTGAACGTCGCGGCAAGCCGAACGACCCGACGGGGCGCGGCGACTCCGCGCTGGGCGAACCGGATCTGCGGGCTGCCGGGGCCAGCCCGCATTGTGCCCCCCCGAAGTGGGCCTAGGCTCGCCGCTTGGGCAGGTCGTTCTGCCTCAACACGTCGCTTCTCGGCATCTGACCACGGGAACAAGGCGGGACTCGCTCGTTATATTGGTGGGGAGCGACACATTTTCGGCACCCAGCGCAAAGGTATCTGGGGGCATCCCGAGCTCGGGATGCGCCGGTCCGTCGCGGCCGGTGGATCTCGAGGCCATGGGCGGATCGGCGCGCGCCGGGCAACCGGCCGTTGGCAGCGTCGTGACGAGTCGGCCGTGGGCCCTACGGCGGAAGCGGTGGTCGTATGGATGATCAACAGGAGCAAGAGGTCGCCCGCGGCTTGCGGCAGGGCAAGACCGAGGCCTGGCGCGCGCTGTACGAGGCCTACGCCGAGCGGGTATGGCTGGCCGTCGCGCGACGGATGGGCCCGGAGTCGGCCGACGTGGCCGACGTGGTCCAGGAGATCTTCCTGGCGGCGGCTCGGTCGGCATCGGCGTACGACGCGGCCCGCGGCTCGCTCTGGGCGTGGCTCAGCGGCATCGCGCGCAGGCACGTCGCCTTGCACTATCGCCGGCAGACGCGGCACCGCCGGCTGAGGCAATTGGCCGGTCAGGCGGGCGCAGACAACCATCGGGTCGTGCGATGGCTGGAGGGGAGGGAGGATCTGCCCGCCGACGCACTGGCCACCGCCGAGCTGGCCGATTCGGTCCGCACCACGCTGGGGCAATTGCCGGCCGACTACGAGACACTGCTCACGGCCAAGTATCTCGATGGCGTGACCGTGGACCAGCTTGCCGGGCACCGCAATTGCTCCTCCACGGCGGTCCGCTCGAAACTGGCGCGTGCCCGTCGGGCGTTTCGCCGCGCCTTCCGGAAAGCGTCGAGTCATGCCCGCCGACAATCAAGCGAGGGGGCACGATGAATCCTAACGATAACCCATCGGAAGACGATCGGTACGCCGCCCTGCTGGCGTCGATCGACACGGATACGGTTGCACCGGACAAGGCGTTCCTGGACAGGCTCCGCGAGCGATCGACGGAAGTCTTCGCGGCGGAGCATCGCCGCAGCGCCCTTCAAGGGAGAAGGAGGCGTCGAATGATGGTTGCGGCACTACGCACCTTGGCAGGAGCGGCCGCGGCGGCGGTTCTCGCGGCCGCGTGGCTCTGGTCCTCCACGTCGCCGAGCGACTCGGCCGTCGCGTTCGGCGAGGTCCTCCAGAACGTGATCGAGGCAGACACGCTCCATCTCGAGATCACCCGGGACGGCAAGACCGGCCAGGTTTGGGCCAAGCGACCGCAGCAGTTGCGATGGGACGAAGGCGGCGGCCGGTACAAGATCGCCAAGGGGGAGAAGCTTTGGGTGGTGGATGAGGGAGCCAATCGGGCCACGTCGCAAGCGTCGCCCTATTTCCACGCCGACCAGCCCGGGACGAACGTGCTGGACCTTCTGGAGCTGCCGGGCGAGCCGGACCGCGAGAGCCTGCTCCGTGCGCGTCCGGTGGACCAAGTCCGGCGAGAAGGACGCGATTGCGAACTGTACCGTATCGAGTGGCCCACCGCGCAAGGCCGAATCCGCATCGAGGCCCTCGCCGATCGCGGAACGCGATTGCTCCGCTCGCTCGAAGCGACGGCCGTCACGCGCGACGTTGGGCGTCCGATCGGAAGGCTCACCGTGTTGGCGGTCAACGAGCCGGTGGACGAAGACCTGTTCGTCGTCGGCGACACGCTCACCGAAGACGGCCGCATCGGCAAAGTGACCGACGCCCAGGGGATCGTCTCCCTGAGGCCGGTGATGCACGAGCGGTGGACGCCCGTGGATCGCTCCCTGGTCCTCAAGCCGGGCGATTGGCTGCGGACCGACGTTCGCGGGGCGAACGGCGTGCGCGTGCGCCTGGCCGGCGAGACCGAGTTGACCCTCGGTCCCGGCTCGCTGGTCGAGCTGGCCAGGCCGAACCGGATCCGCGTTTTCGACGGGGAGCTGAAGATCGTGGCCGGGGGCAAATCGCCCATCAAGCTGCTCGGGCCGAGCGAGCAGGAGATCGCCGTCCGGGGGACCGGCACGTACCGGCTCCGGGATCAACGGCTCGTCCCCGTCGACGAGGCCCCGCTTTGGCTCCGGGGGTTCGAAGGGGCGACGGCCAACGAGTCGATCGGGTCGCTGGTGGCCAACGTCGAGGGGCGCAACGTGCCGCTCTCGGTCGGCTATCACAA
>Ga0307379_10009453_pt1 | contig 13009 bp, 3 predicted proteins | sample UN2MG_FD_202237 | JGI IMG/M metagenome (GOLD analysis project Ga0307379, IMG submission 202237) | Soil microbial communities from Risofladan, Vaasa, Finland - UN-2 | ecosystem: Environmental > Terrestrial > Soil > Coastal area > Acid sulfate soil | place: Finland: Risofladan, Vaasa | collected... | reverse complement strand
GTTAGTAGATTAATAAGTGAAGGTAAAGCAGGAAATCCTCATTATACTGCAGATGAATATTCACAAGCTTTACAAAATTTTGGATTACAACCAACTACATCTATACATGCTTATGGAGGAATACCTCAAGCACAAAATGGTATGTGGAATACAGGTTCATCTTTTGCTGATAGTGATCCATTTAAACAATCTAGAGGTTATGCTCAAGATCAATCTAATCAGGCTCAAGGCTATCAGCCTATGAATATGGATCCTAATCAAATGCAAGGTATGCCTAATGTAACTGGAGATATAAGTGAAGATCCTTCAGCAGCACCTATTGATCGTAAAGATTGGTGGAAGCGTGGTAAGCCTTTTGGAGAAGCTCAAACTGTTGGTCAGATTGGAGGTCTTCAATTTGCAAATGTTATTGCTGGATCTCGTGAGAGAAATAGAGCAAAGGAGAAATTAGAAGAACAATTCTCAGCTGATAATATTTTTACTAAGAAAAAGCGTAGAGATCTTGGTAAGTGGGATATAAACACTGGAGCATTTGACCCATCTAATATGAGCCATGGTACAAACTACAAAGTAGGTGGTACTTATGATATGAATGATAATGATATCAAAAGTATGATTGCTAAAGGTTATAAAATTAAATATATATAAAAATATGGCCAACGTAAGAATTACAGGAACTCCAAATAATAGTCCTCGCAAAGTAAAGGTTACAGGCGTACCTAATCAAATGGCTTCTGACTATGATCCTGCTGCAGGGTTATCAGAACCTGCTACAGAAGTAGCCCGAGCACTTAAAAAGGTTCCTAGAGATGAAGCTAATATAGAGGCTGAAGATGGAGAGACTGTATACTTCCCAGACCAGGGCGGTTTACCTGCTCATTATAACATTAATGGTAACCGTCACCATAGTGGTGGAGTTCCTTTAAATGTACCTAAGGATAGCTTTGTATTCTCAGATACTAAGAAGATGAAGATTAAGGACCCAGATCTCTTGGCCTTCTTCGGTAAAAGCAAAGGATCCTTTACTCCAGCTGATCTAGCAAAGAAGTATAACATTAATAAGTATCGTAAGATCTTACAGGATCCAGACTCAGATAGCCTAGATGTAAAGACTGCTGAGAAGATGATTGCTAACTATGAGTTAAAACTAGGCAAGCTAGCTCTCATTCAAGAATCTAAGAAAGGATTCCCACAGGGTATACCAGTTATTGCTATGCCTTACCTGGCCACTTACAGTATCCAACCTGATTCTATTCTTCCTTTAAAAGATGAAGAAGGAGAAGTTCAAGAAGGGGAAGAAGAAGAAGGCCAGATGATGCAGTACGGAGGAGATCTTCCTGAGGCTCAATTTGGATTTCAATATCCTGGAAGAAGACAAGGTAGAGGTAGAGGTAGAAGATTAGATAACTATTATCCTCAGTATCCTCCTATAGAGTATACTCAAAATACTTCAAGAAATTATCCTGTTGGTAGCTCTACTAAGACTACTAAAAAGGTGATGTCTAAGACTCCTCCTAAAGGTGCTATAGTTATTGATTATGATCCTGCTTCTACTACAGCTGAAGAAGTACTATATGAGAATAAAGAAAGAATAGGAGAACTTAAAACTCCAGTTTATCTTAAACGCGCAGATGGTAAATATGAAAAGGTTGTCCCTAGAAGCGAAACCATCACTACAAGAGATACAGATTTAAGTGAGAAAGCCGGTACTACCTATGAGTATCTTAGAAGAACGCTTAAAGGTGAGAACGCAAAGCCTGCTATTGCTAAGATGTATGAGAAATATAAGGAGCACATTAACAATAGCAAGAATCTTTCAGATGATAGAAAGAAAGCTCTTCTAGCAAAGACTCCTACTGAAGTAGTGGATAATTTCCTAAGAGCTCAGAAACAGGTCTATAAGATTAATGATGCTAAGAAAGATCTTTCCGGTGAGATAGATCAGTGGAACACTACAAAACAAGGACGAAATAAAAAGTATAAAGATACTGTAAAGGAGCTAAAACTTAAAGAATTAAGTCCTGATGAGATTGCTGAATTTCAAGCTTCTTATAGAGGTTTTGCAGATATTCAAAATGATCCAGAAGCTAAGAGTATCCGAGATTTTGATCTTACTCCTGTTGGTGCTCAAAGAGATAAACGTCATACTTATAAGTTAGGTGAGAAAGAGAGTGCTATATCTGATGTAGATGATCTATTCGGAGCAGCTACTGCTGGTCAGGCTATGCGTCCTAAAACAGGGTATGGTGTATCACCTTTTGAAGGAGAAGAGATAGATGAGGATCAGGTAGTCACAGAGCAAGGCGCTTATACTAGTGGAAAGAAACCTACTCCTTTTTGGATTCAGGATGTTATTAATACAGGAGCTGCTTTAGGTAATAGACTTGGAGTAAAGAAATACCTTCCATGGGCCCCTACAGTAGAGCCAAATGTTCCAAGAGCAACTTACTATGACCCAACTAGAGAACTAGCCGCTAATGCAGAGCAAATGCAAATAGGGACTCAAGGAGCAGCAGGCTTCGCAGGACCTCAAGCTTATAATGCTAGATTCTCTCAGATTCAAGGAGCTGGTGCTAAAAATGCTGCAAATATCCTAGGCCGGTATCATAACCAGAACGTAGGAGTAGCTAATAAGTTCTCATCTTTAAAATCTGATATCTATAATAAGGCTAATCAAATGAATGCTGCTCTTGCTACAGACCTCTATAATAAGACAACAGTAGCTAATCAACAGTTTGATAATGCTAAGCGTAAAGCTAATACAGAACTTACTGGAGCTTATGTGAATGCTATTACCAATCGTTCTCAGGCTCAGACTATGAATATGATGTATCCTCACTTCCAGATTAACCCAATGATCGGTGGAGATTTTGACTTCTACAAAGGAGATGAGATAATTCCAGGTTCAGGTCTTAGTGATGCTGAATCAAGATTAAAACAGATCAGCAAGTGGAAGACAGATTACCCGGGATTAGATGAGGAAACTTACAGAGAAGCTGCAGGATTCAATAAAAAGAAACAAAGAGGTAGCCAAGAAGAAGATATGGCCGCAATGCAATCTATCTTTGGTAACTCATAAATGTTTAAACCAAAAAAGTTTATTACACTTTAAATAGTTAGATCAAAAAAATGATATAAATTTGCACCATGGCTACCTACCTACCCGGAGTAACAGATTACATACCTCACATACAGCCTTTCAAACCAGACTTTAACTTCTATCAAAAAGCTTTTGAAAGTAAAGAAGCTGACTACAAGGCAGGTTATGATAAGATTAGTAATGTATATGGAACACTTCTCAATTCAGATATGCTTAGAGAAGATAATATTGAGACTCGAGATAAGTTTTTTAATCAGATTCAGAATGATATCCAAAGAATGTCAACTGTAGATCTATCCCTTACTGAGAATCAAAACACAGCTTACAAAGCATTCCAACCTCTAATTGATGATAAGCATGTAGCAAAGGACATGGTATTTACTAAGAAATATCGAGGTCAACAAAACTTTGCTCAGTACTTAAAGACTTGTCTAGAAAAAGAATGTGATGGAAAATATTGGGATGATGGACTTAAAGCTCTCAACTACCAAGCTGAAGATTTTATAGAAGCAGATAAGCAAGATGCTTTATCAATAGCTTCTCCTACATACACACCTTATTCTAGTGGTTTTAATAAAGCAATGGCTCTAGCTAAAGATATGGGGATTGAGATACAGAATGTAGCTCATGATTCTACAGGTAAGTTTATAGTGACTACCAAGAATGGTCAACCTATTGTAGGCCCTCTAGCTAACTATTTTGTTTCAGCTCTATCTGATGATCCTGCTACTATGGAGGTATATAAGACTAAAGCTTATGTACAAAGAAAAGATTATGCTGCTCAGTATGCTAGTCAGTATGGTGGAGATAAACTTGCTGCTGAAAGAGCTTATCTTACAGCTGCTCCTGGAAGTGCTTTAAGTGTAATGGAAGCTTTTGCTTCATTGACCGGAAAAGCTATAGCTACTCAGGAACAGAAGAAAAAGATACAAGATAAGAAGATTAAGAAAGAGGGTGTTAACCCTGTAGCTCAGAAAGATTTTATTGATGATTGGCATAATACTCAAGAACAGATTGCTATAAACTCAAGAGCTGGTGAAGAATATGATAGTGCTATCAGCAGTATTAAGAGAGCTGACACAGCAGATCTTAATAATCTTAGAGCTAATGTTGATAAAGCTATGAGTACTGCTCTAATGCTTGAAGACATGGCAGGTGCTGCTTCTTCCTATGCTAGTCTTACTAAGAGTGAAAGTTGGACTGCAGATCCTTTCAGCGTAGCAGCAGTTCAACATAGTTATAGAACGCAAGAGAACAATCAGAAATTTGATCATGATGTATTCCTTGCAAAGTATAGAAATGATTTAAAACAAGGTTTTATTGTAGAAGATTCACAGTGGAATGCAACTGATACTACTCCAGGTGGTACAGGAAAACAACCTATTAAAGAGACTGCTCAAATCTATAAACAACGCTTTACTGAAGAAGCTAAGACGGCTGTGGGTCAGTTTAATAAACTTACTTTCGATTATTATGATAAATTACGTAACAGTAATGATCCTGATGATGCTAAGTATGGAGCTGAACAGTTAAAGAACATATTTGGAAATTATATGGATGATAGTTTTAATCTAAAAGATTTTAAGAGCAATCCAGCATTCGATGTAGAAGGAAGTCCTGATTCTTGGAAATCTATCTATTCAAGAGCTTCTGCTGCTCTTAAGGGTGATAAGCATATTATGAGTGAATCTGACCAATTGAGCATGAGTCAATTTGATCATATGAATAAGGTTATATCTCGAAAGCTAGCAGCTCAAGATGGTATAACAAAAAGAGATATGGATTATAATAAAAACTCCATGACTCACTTAAAACATTATGGTAGTTCTGAGTATAGAGAAGAGGCTGATCTTTTATTTGATAAAGATGGTAGAGAGAAAAGTAAAGCACAGTTTATTCAGGATTTTAAAGTAAAGCATCTAATACCTGGAGATCCTCTTTCTGCAACAGATCCTGAAGAAGTATATGCTGAGTTGTCAGAAGAATTTTTAGATATTTATAATAAAAAATTAGCACCTGGATATAAGCCTATTATACCAGGACCAGGGGGTGGTGGAAGAGGTCAAGATGCGATGAAAGCTAAATTTGATGCTGCTAGAATAAGCCTATCAGATAGAGCAGCTCTACTATCTCTTAAAGATGATATTTACAGAGAGGGTGCTTTCGTAATGACAGGTCCTAACCAAGCTGGTGAAGAAGGTAAAATTTATTCTGTAGCTGATAATCGAGCAGGAGCTCAGCAGTTTTTTGCGGCTGTGTTAGATGCAGCCACTAGAGGTGGTTGGGATCCTAAGACTGAAGCTGGTAGAAAGAGACCTATATTTACATTAACTCATCACGGTGTTGGTCTTAATACACCAGGAATGCAAGCTTATACAATAGGTATTGATCCTTTCTTTGCTGATCAACTTAGAGGAAGTAAAGCAAAAGCTGGTTTAGCGAAGAATTTATTTAGTGATAGTGATGGTACTCTTATAGATAGGGAACTAACATTATATATTCCAGATAAAGTAGCAGAGAATGCGTTCTCAAGTAGAGCAAAACTTTCTGATTATGATATAATTATTCAAACTCAAGGTTCTTATGTAATAGATGATTATAAAGAAGGAGGAGGAACTATTGAAATAAAAAGAGGTGATGATGGACGATTAACAGGTTTACCAACTCTTGATAAAGTACGAAAGGATGGAACTTATATATCAGAGGTACAACAACGAATTTATCCATCAGATCCTCTTACTAATACAGCAAGTTTTATAGAAGGTCTTGAACTTCCGTTAAAACAACTACGTGGTGATAATATGAAAGATAGAGAAGATATTTTAAAACTGCTTCCAAAAGAAAAATCTCCTCAAGCCTTAGCACAATCTAATCAACAGTAAAATGCCTGATAAGGATATACTATCTGAATTATCAAAGGATCCTCTTTATCGGCAGACTGCGGAAGCAACTGATAATCTTATAGGATCTCATTTTGTTGATAGGATAAAAGCTAAAGAAAGAGAGATTGCCGAAGAAGATGCTGATATATCTAAAGCTGTAAGTTTTAGGAATTTGGTTCCAAACGGTGCTCCTGTTAATACTCCAGTTGGTCCTCTTATAGGTACTAATCCTGTTGAACCTGTTCTTCCTGAAGAACTTATAGAAGAAAGAAGTAGAAAACGTCAACAACAAATTTCTGGACTTCTTCGTAATAGTGATGCCTGGGTAGATAAATCTAAGAATTGGTCTAAGCCTTATGGGTTTAATACAGGAGAAAGTGATGCAGATTTTGATCGTTACTATGCTCTTCCTAATGTATTTAAGAAATTAGGATATTCTCCCTTTAGAGATAACGAATCTCTCTTTAATGCTAATACTTCATGGTGGGATGAGTTTAATAGAATGGCTTCTAGATGGCCTTTAATGGCAGGAGAAGCTATGAGTGAACAGTTCAGTCAAACATTGAATCCTTTTGAGTTTGGTGCTAATACAGCATATTCTGCAGATTTTGAAAAGAACATGCGTATAGCTACTTCTTCTAAAGAAGGATTAGCATATAAAGCTATCAATCTTGGTGGTAATTCAGCTTTTACTTTTGGTATTCTAGGTGAAATGATACTTGAAGGTGTAGCCGCTAGTACTATAGGATCAGTTCTAGATGCTTCTGGAGTAGGTACTCCGGCAGGTCTCGCAATGCAAAGTGCTTATGTAGCTAGAGCAGCTGGTGGTATTCGAAAAATTATGGGTTTAGGTAAGGCTGTTAAAGATATACAGAAGGCAAGTAAGATCATGCATGCTACTGAGAATGCATGGCAATCAATGGATAATATTGAAAAAGTAAGAAAATTATGGGATACTTCTAAGAAAGTGGGTAGTACTGCTGTGAAAGATGTATTTTCTCTACCTCTTGGATTGAATACAGTAGGGTTTGGAAGAGACTTTGCAATGGCTAAGAATGGTGTTGACAAGCTTAATGACTTTGCTTTAATGAGAAAAGGTGTTGGATCTCTGTATATGGATATTCGTGAAATGAATTTTGCTGTATCAGAATCAAGAATGGAAGGTGGTAGTGTTACTAATAACTTAGTTAGAGATCTCAATCAGGAATACTATCTTGAACATGGTAAGATGGCTGAAGGTGAAGATGCAGAACGTATTGCAGAAACAGCATTCAAAGCTGGTAACAGAACATCTCTTACAAATGCACCAATCATTTACCTTACTAATAAACTTGTATTTGGAAAAGCTTTCCGTGGATTTACTCCTGCTTCTGTAGTAAGAAGAGAGTTAGGACAAGCTGGTGGAGATATTATTATTAATGAATCTTTAAGAGGAACCGGTAAAGCTGTAGCCCAAGTTGTTAAAGGACCTAAGAAGTTCTTAATGCCTAGTTACTGGAAGCAAGCTCCTTTAGGAGCAGCTGCTAATCTTCTAAGATATACCCAAGCCAATTGGTCTGAAGGTGCCCAAGAATCTATTCAGGACGTAATAGCCACTGGTATGGAGAAGTATTATAGTGATGTTTATCATGACCCATCTATGGCTGGTAGTCGACAAGCATTAGCCGCATTTGAAGGTGGAGTTAAATCTCAATTTAGTGGACAGGGAGCTGAGACATTCCTATCTGGTTTTCTAATGGGAGCTCTAGTGGGACCAGTTCAAAATGTTGTTTATCAGAGAGGATGGCAGGCCGTTCAGAAGATGAAAGATCCTGTAGAGTTCGCAAAGATTAAAAAAGAACAAGAGGATAGAACAAATATGGTTGTGAATGCCATTAATAAGATGGATCCTAAACAATACTTTAGTGCCTTAGAGAAGAATATGGTTACTCAAATCTCCTTAGATAAGGTGATGAATGAGGCTCAGGAGAATAACGATCCTAAAAGTTTCCATGATGCAAAGGGTGATTCTATGTTTAATCATTTTCATTCCTTACTTCAGACTGGAAACTTTGATTATTTTGTAAGTAGATTAGAAGATCTTAAGACTCTATCTCCAAAAGAACTTCAAGAACTATCCAACAATGCTCCTCTTGATAACAACTTCAATAAGAGTAAGGATATGTCTCAACGTATTGATAGTGTTGTAAAAAGAGCTAAACAAGTACAGCAGCGTTATAAGGAAGTAAATGAGAGATTCAAGGATGATCCTGATATATTTCAATACAGTAATGCTAAAAGTCCTGCCCAATATAAGGAACTTCTTATTAAAATGGAAGCTTATAAGGAGGCTAAGAAGCATGCTATTTATGCTAATTATGGTTTTGATGATACTCTTTCTCGTATGGGTTCCATCCTAGATGATGTAGCTACTATAAATAAGCCATTAGCTAAGACAGACTCAACCAGATTTACTATATTATTTAGTAAGACTCAGACTCGTGATGAGATAGATCTCTTAAGACAAGAGGCTCAAATATATGAGACAGGTACTCCAGATCAGAAGAAGAAAGCTACTGCTGCTAAGAAAAGATTAAATAAATTAGAACAGTTATCTGCGGATATAGATTATTATCAAGTTGCTTTTAAGGATTATAAAAAAGGAAAGCAAAGTAAAGCCGGTTTATCTAATGTAAACGAAGCTTTAAAAGATCTTAAGAAATCTTACTTTGAATATGTTCAATTCAATGGCCAACAAGATGGAGAGATTGTTATTAACTCTAAGATAGAACCTTCTTTTATTGGACTTCGTGATTATGTACAGTTAGCTAATGATGCTGATGACTTCGGAAGATCTATTAATGCTCTTCATGATCCTGAAAATTTCTATAAAGTTGCAGACAGACTTGAGGGTGTAGCCAAAAAAGCATATGCAGATGCATCTAAAGTTGCTTTAGCCAGCTTTAAAAAGTACCTGGCTCGAGAGGATGAGCATGGTCTACTTAACAGTATTTATGATGTAGGAGCATTCGTAGCTCCTGAAAGCATTGAAGATCTCAAGAAAGGAAACCTTGAGAATATGAAGTTCTTCTATATAGGAGAAGGCCGAGGACAGATAATGCCAGATTCTCCTTTCTATAAAGAGAAGATCCTACCTATCCTTAAGAAGTTTAAGCTCTTTAAAGAAGTAGTACGTGATGAAAAGAAAGATGAACCAAAACCAGGAGAACCTCCAGTAAAAGAACCTACTGAACCTACTAAGATTATCTCCGACTTTGAAAAAGCTCTTAGAAAAAACAATGAGTATGTAGTAGGTGTTGATCCTAAGAATAGTAAGTACTACTTGATAAAGAATCCAGAAACAGGTAAGGAAGAAAGATTTGAACGTGTTAGTTCCATTCTTCCTAGTGATTTTACAGGAGATAGCAGTAAGTATGTTAATGCTACTATTGCAGGTACTCATGTTGATAGAATAGGAAGACAGTTCTTTATTGATGCAGGTAAGATAGAATATGGTAAAAGCTATACAGCTGAAGATGGTACTAAGTGGTCACCTAAAGACCTTATAGATGAAAAAAGCTTTACCAAATTGACAAAAGCTTTAGATAAAATGTATGATCAATATGTAACTAAAGGTAAGATGAAGATCCTTACTACTGATGGTGTATTATATGATCGTGATGCAAAGAAGAAGGTTGCTGGTACAGTGGATATCATGGCCATAGCTGAGAATGGAGATGTATCCATATTTGACTTTAAAACCATGAAGTTTGGAAAGTATGCTCAATATGAAGGACGAGGAGATAGGATGAGTATTCGAGATAAAAATACCAATCAATTAACTGCTTATGATATTCTTCTTGATAATCAGTATAACATAAATGCTAAGGAGCGTAAGGTGATTCCTTTTGAAATTGGTTATGATGAAGAAGGCTATATAGATACTATACAGAAACGTCCTGATATTGCTATTAGCTATGATAAAGAAGTAGAAAAGCTTATACCTAGAAATAGAGTAAAACCGAAGGAAGAAGCTGAAACACCTGTTCCTAAAATTAAACGTCCTGGTATAGAAGGAGATATTGTAATAGATCATATAGAAGATCGTGTTATGATTGGTGATGCTAGAACCATTGTTCAAAGTGAAGCTTATCATGAAAGATTTTATAATAAGGATGGTGTATACAAGACTAAGAATGGTGAGTATGTTCAAATAGCATACAAAGGGCAAGTAAAACTTGCAGGAAATGATATAGTAGGTGTAGGTGACCTTAAGCTTAAAATATCTAAAGATAAATTTGCTAAGAATCAAGGTTTTAAAAATTGGAGAGACTATGAAGCTGATGCTGAGTATGCAGATAAGAAGCTAATTAAGGGAAAAGAGACAGTTAATCTTTATGATATTACTTATATTGAACCTAAAGATCTTGGTATTACGCCAGATCCGGTTGTTGAGGGTGACATCATATATGCTAGTACAGGATTTGGTATAGCAAAATCAGTAGCAGAACATCCAAGAATATATATAAATGGTGATACGATTCTTAGAGAGCATGTAAGAGGGCTAGAAGATGAATATGGGAAAGACCAAATAGAGGTTCCTAAGGATCTTAATGATATAGAAGATGTCTTTCTTGACTTCTATATGAGTAGAGAACCTGTAGAAAAAGAAGGATTTAGAAAAGATATTCAAGATTTATTTGTAAGAAGGGCTAAACCTGGTAAGATCATCCTTACAAGAAACTGGTTTGCTAGAGGAATAGCTACTCAAGCTCTTCTAGTTACAGATAGAAAAAGATTGGTAGAACTGTTTACAGCAGATGGTAGAAACGATCCTGAAAGATCTGCAGATTACGCTCTAAAGTATGAGAAGGAAGCAGGGTTTACAAATGCTATTGATGGTGTAATTGTAGTAGAAGGTGTAGAATTAGAAACAAAACTTAAGAAAACAGCAAAAAATGCAGCTGATAATAAACAAGATCGTTTATTTGACAACACTGTTAAGCAGTTTGAGAAATGGCATCCAGATATGCTTGATGAGAAGTGGGAAGACTTCAGTGAAACTGATAACTATGATAAGCTCTCTCTAAGTCAGATCAATGCTTTAAAACAATTGATTGCAGAAAGAAAGAAGGACATGAAAAAAGGTGTTAATTTTACTCAACTTAATATTGGTGAATTTGTGAAAACTAAAAAAGGAGAAGTTCTAATTGTTATAGCTAAAACAACTGGTAAAGTCAAACTAAAAAATATCGATAAGAAAAAGAAAATGGAAGCACCTATCTGGTTAAATAAAGTTCAAGTACCTAAGGTAATAGCTACAGTTATAGGAAAGAGAAAAGTTGATAAGGTGGAAGAGGTTGAAGAAGAAACAGATGATATAGAATTTGAAGAAGAGGAAATGACTCCAGAAGAAATAGCTAATAGCAATGCTAATGTTGAAATGATAGATATCCCTTTAGGAGAAGAAGGAGAAGAAATTGAACAAGATCCTGAAGAAAAAGTTAAAGGTATAAAGGACGCAATAAAAAATCCAGAAGAGGCCGATTCTGCTTGGAAGGAGTATGCAAAGAATTGTGCTGGTAAAAATCTTAAAAAATAATGGCTAGAAATTGTTTATTAAATGTAGATGGTGTAGCCCTTTTAGGAAGAAAGGTAGCTGGTGATTTGAGTGTAATCAGAACCGGAGGTGAGAAGTTTGATATTACATCCTATACTAAGAAAATATACAGTGATATGGAAAAGCTTACAGGTGAACCTGTTAATGCTTATACTATTGCACAGCTGGTTCCTCATAGTGTAAGTGAAGCTCTAGATGCTGATAGAGGTCTCAAAAAGTATTATCGATCAAAGAAATTTATTAATCTTGAAGATTTAGCTGATCTTTCTGATAGATGGTTAGAAAGTATTGATAATGTTATTGCTGATATTGGTGTTAAACTTAGCAATAAAGATCTCGAAAAGCTCTATAATCTTCAAAAGCAAGCAGGAGTTGCTCCTAATAGAAATACTCCTGATCCTCAAGACCTTGATATAGACCTCTATTCTGCTTTCTTCGCACCTATGAAATCTTCCTGGTATAGTACTACCAGTAATGAGCTTATAACAAGAACACCCGCAGAGCTATTAGCTGATGAAACAGTTGATAATATGGGTGAAGCATATAAGTTATATGCTAAAGAACACTATAAAAAGCATGAAGGTAATCGAGCTAGAGTCAATCCTGAGATGGCTATTTATTTTGACTTTATTAGGGATGTACTTAATAGGTTTGATACTGATATAAGCCTAGGTCATGATTCTAAAAATATAAAATCAACAGCTACTCCCAATGGATTCGTCTTGACTATAATGTCTAATCAGAGGATTCCTGCTACTCAGATAGATGATAATACCCAGAGATATATGTCTGTGGGAGAGGAGGATGGAGATAAGAAGTTTAAGAAATCTCAGTTTGAGAAAGGTCTTTCTTTTGTGGTTACAAATGAAAAGGGAGAACCTCTCTATTTTAAGATAGATAAGACCAAGCCTCTGAAGAGTAGAATAGCACCTTCTAATAAAAAGGAAGGTAAGATGATATACTACACCCTTAATAGTATCAAACATACTGATTCAGGTGTTGTTGACTATGGGAAATCTGGTATGCTTTCACCAGACCAAGTAGTAGAGAATATGCTCAGAAGAAAGTCGATTGATTTTAATAATAAACCTAAAGCTCTAGCTGCTGTTAAAAGTCAATTTGCAGAACAGGAGAATATGATCGGTAAAATCAATAAGTATATTGGTAAAGATCCTAAGAAGAATCAAGTAAGAGGTAGTGCTATAGGAGGAAGTAATGGTAGTGTTGCAAATCAAAAAATATTTGGTATAAAAGGAAGAACCTCATTATCTAAGTTTAATTTTGAAGGTCAGAATCTTCTCTGGGATGTTGTTGTTGAATCTGGAGAAAAGAAAGGTCGGTCTATGTATAAGAATCCTCTCAATGGAACAACTCTTATAAAGACAGGTGATATGAAGACTGGGGTACCTGTATATACAGTAGGTATCA
>Ga0307379_10009451_pt1 | contig 13009 bp, 9 predicted proteins | sample UN2MG_FD_202237 | JGI IMG/M metagenome (GOLD analysis project Ga0307379, IMG submission 202237) | Soil microbial communities from Risofladan, Vaasa, Finland - UN-2 | ecosystem: Environmental > Terrestrial > Soil > Coastal area > Acid sulfate soil | place: Finland: Risofladan, Vaasa | collected... | reverse complement strand
GTCGCCGAGCATCGTTTTCCCCATCTTCAGCTTCAGATGATCTGGCTCCTCCATGAACCAGTACTGCTCGGGGACGAACTCATACACCGCCCAGGGGCCGAAACCAAAGACAGAAGAGCAGACCCCGACCGTTCTCTCCACATCCCGAACCACAAAACCGATCTGGCTTACGGACGGCAGGTCCAACTCGGTCCGCAGTTCCTCTAGTCCAGTCATCACCCGTCCCTTCCTGAGGTCACGGATCAAGCCCTGCTTAGTGCAAGTGGAGGATCTCCCTCGCCTCGCCAGGCGATGCGATCTCTCTACCCATCTCGGTAGCCAGGCGCGCGGTCTTTTCCACCATCTGGGCGCTGCTCTCCGCCAAGACCCCCCTGGCAATGTAGATGCAGTCTTCCAGGCCCACACGGACGTGGCCGCCAGCCGCTATGGCCACAGCCCCCAGCAAGAAGATGTCGAGGCCCACGGTGCACAGTGACCAGGTCGAGCCAGGCGGCAGGGATCTCGCCAAGAAGGCAAGATTGTCCACCGTGGCCTGCATGCCCCCCAAGACGCCCAGCACGAACTGGAAGTGGAGAGGCGCTTTCACAGCACCAACCTCGTGGAGGTAAATAGCATTGTTCACCATGCCAGCCTCATAGACCTCCATCTCCGGCTTGACGTCGTGTTCTCGCATGGTGTCTGCGTAGTGAAGGAGCTGCGACCACGGATTCAATTGAACGGCATCCAGAACAAAAGCTCTTCTCCGCCTGCTGAATATGCCAAAGTTCACAGAACCCATGTTGAGAGAGGCCATCTCTGGCTGCAACTTCGCGTCGGCCGAGAGGGCAGGGATGATGGAGATCCTCTCTTCTGCGGTCATACCCGGGGCACCGCCCGTGGATGTGTTGACGATGATGTCGCATTCCTCTCTTATCAACTCGATGGTCTTCCCGAAGAGGTCGATATCCTGAACAGGCTTCCCCGTTGCTGGTTCTCTGACGTGCAAGTGAACGACGGCCGCCCCCGCTTTGCAGGCATCGACAGCGGCCTTGGCTATCTCCTCTGGTGTGTGCGGCAGATTGGGATTCTGCTCCCTGCTGGTCAGGGAACCTGTCACCGCGGCAGTTATGATCAGTTTCTCCATGATTGGTGGCCTCCTTGAAACAGACTGGCTGCGTCACAACAGCTTCTTCGACGGTTGACCCACTTACTGCTCACCAGCTTTTTATCACCCGCTCAGCAGCCTCCAGGGTCTGTTGGACATCCTCCTCCGTGTGCGCCGCGGAGAGCATCATGTTGCCCCGCCTCATAAACCATACGCCTTCGTTGAACATCTTCTCATAGAACCTGTAGACAAACTCGGCGTCCACCCCCATGAAATCCCGGTAGTTCCGAAGCTCCAGCACCGGCGAATTGAGCACGAAGATGGAGTCGCATCCATCGGCCCTCATGGGAAAGCCATGTCGCCCAAACAGCTCGTTGAGCCCCGTTCGAAGCTTCGCTCCGACGGCTGAGACGTACTGCATCACCTGGCCGTCGTCCCTGGAGAGCTCCTCCAATGTAGCCAGCGCGGCAGCAAGACAGAGCGGATTGGAGTTGAAGGTCCCGAAATGAGCAACCTGGTTTGTCGCCACCAACTCCATGATCTCCCTGCGACCACCAAAGCCCGATATGGGATAGCCAGCGGCGAGCCCCTTGCCGAACACGCACAAATCGGGGGTCACCCCGAAGTACTCTTGAGCGCCGCCCAAGGCCAGGCGAAACCCTGTCACTATCTCATCGAAGATCAAGACAACGCCATGCCTGCTGGTCACCTCCCGCAAGGCAGAGAGGTATCCCTCCTCTGGACCGATTCCTCCATTGTTGAACATCACGGGCTCAGCGATCACCGCGGCAATCTCGTGTCCCTGATCCTCGAGGGCGCTCTCCACAGCCTCCAAGTCGTTCCAGGGTACGATGACAAGGTTGTCCACCACATTCTCGGGCTGGCCTGGAGCACCCCGCACTTTCCATGGAGCGTTCGGCAGACCCACGGGCGGAGATGGTTTGACGCTCACGTAGACGTTGTCGTACCAACCATGGTAGTGTCCCTCGAACTTGATGACCTTGGGCCGCCCAGTGTACGCGCGGGCCAGACGCAGCGCGAAGTGTATGGCCTCCGACCCGGAGCAAGTGAACCGAACCAGGTCGATGCACGGCACCAACTGGGCGACTTTCTCCGACACCAGAAACTCCAGTTCATGGCTGGCACCGAACATGGTACCCTTGCCTAGCTGCTCGCTGACCGCGTCCATCACCACTTCAGGACAGTGACCCAGGATCAGCGGGCCAAAGGCGATCACGTAGTCGATGTACTCATTCCCATCGATATCTATCACGCGAGATCCCTTCCCCCGGTCGATGAACAGCGGTTCAGGGAAGAGGCGCCCCGCGCTGCCCACGCCCCCGGCGAAGGTCTTGATAGATCTCTCGAAGGCTTTCCTCGATCTTGTCCTGTCCATTATGCTACTCCGTCTCATCTCTATTCCACGTATCCAGCTTCGGGCCGGTCAAGACAGCGAAGCCGGGACGTTGCCGATCCACATCGTCGCGGCGATTCATCTGTATCGGAACGAGGGTTTGACCCTGGACCTACACCGATAAGTATCCCCCGTCAACGTAGAGAGAATGGCCGGTGATGAAGTCTGCCGCATCGGAGGCCAGGAAAAGCACCGCATCGGCGATCTCCTGAGGCTCGGCAACCCGGCCCTTCGGCACACCCCTCAGATAGGCCTTCGCTCGCTCGGGATGATCCCAGATCGGCTTGCTGAAATCCGTTCTGGTCAGGCCAGGGCCCACCGCGTTGACATTGATATTGTGCTCAGCCCACTCGGCGGCCATACACATGGTTAGCATCTTCAAGGCCGCTTTGCTTACGTGATATGGTCCCATTCCCATGCCAGCGGTGGCTCTTTCGGCCCCCGCCGTGGTGATGTTAATGATCCTTCCTCCCCCTTGCTCAATCATCTTCCTGGCCACAGCGCGACTGATGAGGAATGGCCCCTTGCAGTTCGTGGCGAATATGGCATCCCAGGCATCTTCTCGGAAATCCAGCAGGGGCCTCATGTAGCTTCTCCCTGCGTTGTTGACCAGGATGTCTATGCCACCGAGTCCCTCGACCGTTGCCTCAACCACGCGATCGACATCATCACTCTGCGTGATGTCCGCTTCGATGACCAGGGCTCGACGACCCTCTTGCTCAACGAGTTTGGCGGTCCCCGCCGCACCCTCGGCGTTGACATCGGCGATGGCGATGTCAGCACCGGCACGAGCTAAGGTCACAGCGATTGCTTGCCCGATTCCGGTTCCGCCGCCGGTCACGACGGCTACCCTTCCGCCCAATTGGCTATCTGCGCCCATCCCCGCCTCCTTCTCTGATTCCATCCGTCACCTACCCTTGAACGTCGGTTCGCGCTTCTCCAGAAACGCGGAACACCCTTCTTTGCAGTCCTCGCTCACGCAGACCACTCCGAACTCCAGAGATTCCAGTGAAAGTGCCCTTTCCAGATCGAGCTCCACGCCTAGGTTCACAACCTCCTTCGCCATACGCAGGGCCAGGGGAGACTTGGTGGCCAGTGTCTTCGCCAGCGCCGTCGCTTCCTTCATCAACTCGGACAATGGCACCACCTTCTCGACCAGTCCTATGCGCAGGGCCTCTTCGGCGCCTATCATCTGCCCACTGAAGATGAGCAGCTTGGCCATACCCTTGCCCACCAACCGGGGCAGTCGTTGTGATCCTCCCGAACCTGGGATGAGGCCCAGGTTGATCTCCGGCTGGCCCAGCTTGGCCGTGTCAGCAGCGATACGGATGTCGCAGGCCATGGCCAACTCCAGCCCTCCTCCCAAGGTGTAGCCGTTCAAGGCGGCAATCACGGGCTTCGGGAGCTTCTCGATCTTCAGCGTCAAGCCTTGCGACTGTCGAGAGGTGGCCACTCCATCAGGTGGCGATTCCAGGTCGCGCATCATCTCGATATCGGCACCCGACACAAATGCCTTGTCCCCGGCACCGGTGATGATGATCGCGCCTACACCATTATCAGCGGTCAATTCGTCCACAGCCGTGCTGATGTCGCCGATGACCTCGCGATTCAGGGCGTTGTACTTCTCTGGTCGGTTGATCGTAAGTACCGCTACGTTCTCTTGCCTATCTATGACAACATGCTGATATGTCACCGAATGAACCCCCTACGCACAACACCATGCGCATGACCAAGTCTGAGCACGGTCAAGCGCCTTCAGAAGAGAATGTCTATGGCCGATCACGGTGCTAAACACGCAACTTTGGGTCAAGGGCATCCCGTAGCCCGTCGCCAAACAAGTTGACGCAGACCACAGCCAGGAAGATGGCCAGACCGGGGAAAACCGACATCCACCACGCCTCGCGCAAGTAGTTGCGGCCGTAGTTCAGCATGGCCCCCCACTCCGGTGATGGCGGCTGCGCTCCCAGGCCGATGTAGCTCATGCCGGCTGTGATCATGATGGCGTTGCCCAAACCCAGCGAGGCGTAGATGACGATGGGCGCCAGGACATTGGGCAGGACGTGATGAAACATGATGCGGGCATCTGTCGCACCTACGACCTCGGCGGCCGTGATGTACTCGAAGTTTCGCGCCGCGAGCACGGAGCCCCGTACGAAACGACCAAACCAGGGCATGGCAGAGATACTCAGAGCTACCAGCACCGTCCCCAGATTCGGCCCGAGTGCAGCCACGATGGACAGCACCAGAAGTATGGCCGGAAAGGCCAACCATACGTCCGTAATGCGCATGATCACACTATCCACCAGCCCACCATAGTAGCCCGAGACCAAGCCGATAAGCGTTCCGCCCACCATGGCGATGGTGATCCCTATAAGCCCAACTCGCAGCGATTCTCTGCCGCCCCACAGAACCCTGCTCAGGATATCGCGGCCCAGATCATCGGTGCCAAGAAGGTGGGCTGGACACGGCGACCGAAGGAGGCTTTCGTAGTCCATCGCGGTGGGGTCATACGGGGCTATCAATGGAGCCACGATCGCCGCCAGTACCAGCACGCCCAAGCCTATCAGCCCGAACATGGCCATGGGATTCCTGCGCAGCATGCGCCAGGCTATTCGCCACTGGCTCTCAGTTCTCGCCTTGCGCCAACCGAACTCCTCTTCTCCGTCCTGTATGAGTTCCAGTTGATCGGGCTTCAAGACCATGGCAGTGTCTCACCCATATCGAATCCTCGGATCCAAGAAGGCATAGAGCAGATCAACCCCCAGGTTCACCAGAACATAAATCGTTGCGACAAAGAGAACTGTGCCCTGGATCTGCGGGTAGTCACGCATCAGGATGGCATTGACCGCGAAACGACCGATCCCTGGGCGTGCGAAGACCGATTCGATGAATACCGTGCCCCCCAATAGGCTAGCGAATTGCAGACCTATCACCGTAACCACAGGAATGAGCGCGTTGCGCAACACATGGCGCGTTGTCACGGCCCAGTCCCGCAAGCCCTTCGCCCACGCCGTCCGAACATAGTCCTCCCTCACCACTTCCAAGATGCAGGAGCGCGTGAGCCGGGCCACAGTAGCCAAGGGCCCCAGTGCCAAGCAGAAGCTGGGGAGCACCAAGTCTCTGAGACCCTGACCTCCGGTTACGGACACCCACTTCAGATTGATGCCGAAGATTATGATCAGGATAATCGCCAGCCAGAAGTTGGGAATCGAGATCCCTAGCAAGGCGGTTGCCATAGCCGCTCCGTCCACCGCCTTGCGCTTGGCCGTTGCGGCGATGACACCCAAGAGGATGCCCCCGACGATGGCCGTGAGCATGGCGGCGACCGTCAGTTCCAGTGTACTGGGAAAGCGGTCGAGGATCTCTTGCATGACCGGCGTCTGCCCCCGAAAGGACTTTCCCAGATCCCCGTGGGCCGCGCCCCATACGTAGCGCACGTACTGCACCAGCAACGGGTCGCTCAGGCCCATGTGCTCGCGCAATTCGGCTATCCGTTCGGGAGTGGCATGCACCCCGAGCATCAGCCGGGCAGGGTCGCCCGGAGTTGCCCTGGCAATGGCGAAAGTGAGAAAGGTCACGCCAAGCAACACCGGAAGCAGCATTAGCAATCGACGAAGGACATATGTCAGCATGAGGGCTAGCTCTTCAGCGCAGACCGGACGGTATCAACGAGCACCCGCGGACGGCCCGCTGAAGCATGATGGAACGGGCCTCACATCTCAAACTGGACATCCTCGTCCAGCGGAAACAAGGGCCTCGGGGCCAGCTTGTACTCGTCGGCACGCGAATGGAGATCTTGAGCAGTCACCCCGGGACTGTCCACGACGATCATCTCCGCGGCAAAAGGTTCGTAGTACGCTCGAAAGTTGAAGGCACACTTGACAACGACGATCTTAGCCTCCTCCGGCTCCAGGCCCACGCTGCGGTAGATGCGGGGATCCACGTTGAGACCGGCCGTCTCAGATACTACTAGGTAGATATCCCCAACCTCCAGCACGGCCGTTCGCCCCATGGTGGACTCGCCGAGCATAGACGGGTATCTACCATCAGTCAGCGCCTTCACCAGGCCAGAGACTTCAACCGGTTGATAGTGGAGCGTGTCTATCTTCCCACCAACCTCCACTGTGATGGTCTCACCCACCCCTGCATTGCTCGCCCTGGCCGCCGCCCCTGGGTCTACGATCGTCAGCAGGGCTTTGCCGCCCAGGTCCTTGCCCAGCAGTTCCCTGAGAATGACTGGGCTATCCCCCGTAGCTCCGCCCGCAGTGTTGTCTCCGTAGTCCCCCAACACAATCGGTCCTCCAGTGGTCTGCAGCGCGTGTTCTACCGCCTCCTTGGGCGATGGCCTGCCTTCGGGGAGGAACAGCCTTCTCTTTTCCCATAGCCCTCTGGCCAGATGATCGGCTATCTCCTGAGCCATCTCCGGCGCATCGTCGCTCACTGCCACTACGCTCCACCCTAATTCGGGAGTGTCGGCGTATGGGAACTCCGGAAAGATCGAAACCGCGAGGATTGCTGATTGCTCCTCAAACGTCTTTGCCTCTGCGAAAAACGGCCCTAAAGGGCCTTCTGGCGCTAGCAGGTTCCCGGTGGCGATCATCGGTATCTTGCGCCAGCGGATAGTCGGCGTGACTTCTCCTCGGAGGATCTGGAACATGATCCTGGCCGCTTTGACTCCGATTTCGAAGCTGTCCAGATGCGGCTCAGTCTGGTATCCTGCCACAGCATCCACCGAGCCGATGATCCTCCGGGTGATATTCGCATGATGATCCAGCGTGATTACGATGGGGACTCCCTCTCCCCATTCCTGCCGGATGGTCTCCAGCAGATCTCCCTCAACATCGGGTTCGTCTTCGGAGGACATGGCTCCGTGTAGAGCCAGCAGGATGCCATCTACGTCTCCAACTCTTCCCAGTTCCTCCAGAAACCTGTCCTTCAGGAACCGGTGAGTGTCCGTATCCATGCGCCCAGCAGGCATAGCCCAAGCGCTCATCGTGGGCACCAGTTCAGTATCCCTCTCGCCCTGGGCCGCCTCAGTGAATCCGCCAATCTCCCGGAGGTGCGCCGAGCTGTCCAGCATGTCCCGGCCAAACTGGATACCGCCTGCCTCGAAATTCTTCAGCGTTGTAGGGATAGGATTCAAATGAGTCAATTCCGCGAATAGCCGTCCGACAGCGATCCTCATCTAGATGCTCCTACATCACAAACAGACAGGCGTGCAAAGTATCACCTGCATGCTCATCGCCACTCGAGTGCGCGAAACAAGCTACTGCATCTCAGCGGAACACAATCGTCCGTCTGCCTTCGCCGCCAACGCTCACTCTGGAGGCCACAGGCGCAAACGTAAGCGGCGTGGTGGGGGCGTCCCCACCACGCCGCTTCCTGATGGCTACTCAACCAAGTATGCGTCGTCGAGCCAGATGACATCCTGGTTGTTCTGGTTGAAGAGGGGCTCAGAGAAACGGGTGCTGAAGGCCGTATAGGTCTTGGCCGCGTACAAGGGCGCGGTGACGGCGTTCTCCACGAGATACTGCTGGACCTGATTGGCGATCTCCTGTCTCGCCGCAGGGTCCATGGTCGTCTTGCTGGCCGTCAGGAGGTCATCTAGCTCGGGATCGCTCCACATGCTCATGTTCAACGCCCCGATCATCGCGGAGGAGAACATGTAGCCCATGAGATCGAACTCCGGGTACTCCATCATCATCAGCGCGATTTCGTAGTTGCCGGGCCACACCTGCTCGATGATCATCGTATGCTCCAGCTGCTCGATCTCGATGTCCACCCCGAGGGCCCGGTACTGCTCCTGCAGTATCTGTGCGATCTTCACCCTGTCCTCGAAATTGGAGGAGACGTTCAGCGTCAGCTTGAGGGGCTCGCCATCCTTCTGGAGGATGCCATCACTCCCCAACTCGTAGCCCGCCTCGGCCAAGAGGTCCTTCGCACCATCCAGGTCGTACTGGTAGCCAAGGTCCTCTACTCCAGACCAATAGCCCATCGTCGAGGGCGTCAGCGGCCCGTAGAGGGGCACACCAGCTCCCAAGGCCACGGTCTGGACCAGAACGTCCTTGTCGACCGCCATATTGAAAGCCTGCCGGACCCTGATGTCGTCGAAGGGCGGCTTGCTGGTGTTCATGGCTAAGAAGTAGCCTGAGCCCTGGTACATCCCCTCAATGAACCGGAACATGCCGGTATCCTTGATGCGCTGCACATCCTTCGGCTGCACATCCGCCAGATCGATCTCCCCGGCTTCCAGTCCCGCTATGATCGTCGAGTATTCGGGGATAATGCGAAACTCGAGGTTCTCGATGTACGGCGCTCCCCCGTGTACGAAGGCCGGACCCCAGTCGTAGTCGGGGTTGCGTTCCAGGACGATTCTGTCGCCTGTGATCCATTCTTTGAACTTAAAGGGGCCAGTACCGATGGGCTGTCTGCCGAAGTCGTCCCCCAGTTCCTCGAAGGATGCCTGGGGCATGGGCTGCACCCATGCTATGGTAGCCAGGTTCACCAGGAGAGGGAAGCTCGCGCTCTCCAACGTCAGCCTCAGTGTGTAGTCGTCCACAGCCGCGGCCGACACCACCCCACCAAGCAGGGTCCCTGCTCCGGTCGACCCAGTATCAGGATCCAAGGCTCGGGAGAACGTCCAGGCATAGTCCTGGGCCGTGAGAGGCGTGCCGTCGTGGAAGAGGACATCCTCTCTCAGCTTGAAATCCCAGGTGAGACCGTCCTCGGATATGTCCCAGCTCTCCGCCAGCCAGGGCAGGAAACTGCCGTCGCCGGCCAAGGCGATGAGAGCAGCCCCGAAATATATCTCGATTTGGCTCGACGCAGTCCTCGACTCCAGGTGGGGGTCAAGCGTGCCTGCCTCTTCAGCCATCGCCCATACCAGGGTCCCGCCGATGGCTGGCCCGGTAGCGGGCGCCGGCTCTGGCAATGGCGTTGGCTCCTCGCTGGGGGCCTGAGTAGGTGCCGCTGTCGGGGCCTCCGTGGCAGCCGGTAGCGCCTCAGGCGTGCCGCAAGCCACCAAGACGGGGGTGAGCATGGTCAGAATGACCAGAGCGTACACAGCTTTTCCCAGATGCGTCTTCATCGTTTCCCTCCTTCGTTCACTTCCAGAGTTCTGTCTTGGATATCCGTATTGAGGACAACCAGCTGTCTTGACCTGGTGTTATCGTGCGAACGATCACCTCCTTCGCATCCATAATCGCCCGCGAGATCTCCCGATACCCGCCTCCTCCCCAACCTTATGGAACTCGTTGCAGAGGGAGACCCGCCCCTATAACCCATTATAGAGGCTGGCAGGCCCGAACACATCGGGCCGGAGTAGGATTTTGCTGCAATAGGAACGACCGATGTCTCCATCGGTCGTGGTAGTAGGACTAGCGGCAAACTCTACCGTGGAGGGTCAGACCTCAGACCTAGGACCCTTGGCCTCCTCCAGTGGTACAAGGCCTTCGCGCACAGCGTAGATGGCCGCCTGGGTGCGATCCATCATCTGTAGCTTACTCAGGATATTGCTGACGTGTGTCTTCACCGTCTTGACGCTGATGCTCAGTTCACGGCCGATCTCTCTGTTGCTCAGCCCGCGAGCGACGAGGGTCAATACCTCCGTCTCGCGAGGAGTAAGCTTGGTCAGAAGAGGCGTCTCCGAGCGACCATGCGTGAACTCATCTATCACCTTGGTAGCTATGCTCGGGTGTAGAAGGAACTCGCCACCCGCGACGCACCTGATAGCACGCCCCAACTCCTCGGGTGGTACGTCCTTCAACAAGTACCCCATAGCTCCTGCCTTGATGGAGGGGAAGACTTTGTCGTCTTCGCTGAAGCTGGTGAGAACCAGCACCCGCGTGCTCGGACTGGTCTCCTTGATCTCTCTGATGGCGGCGATGCCGTCCATCCCCGGCATCACGAGGTCCATGAGCACCAGATCGGGAAGGAGAGTCTGTACTTTGTCAAGCGCCTCGGCACCATCTGACGCCTCTCCGACCACCTCTATGTCGTCCTCACTCTCCAAGAACCCTCGTAGGCCTCTTCGAACCACGGCGTGATCGTCCACCACCAGGACTGTAATGCGCTCCATGTCCCCCTCACTCCTCTATGGGCACGCTAGCCGTCACCCGGGTTCCCTTGCCCGCCTGGGACACGACTTGGAGACAACCGTCCAGAGCCTCCACCCGTTCCCTCATTCCCTGTAGCCCGAAGCCGCGACGCTCCTCAGATAACGGATTCATTTCGAACCCGCATCCGTCATCCGCCACACACAGGGTGACCAGCGATGGCCCCTCCGCCAGCGTCAGGGTGATGTGTACGGCATGGGCATGCCGGGTGGCGTTGCTCAAAGCCTCCTGAGCCACTCGTAGGAGCCCCAGTTCTGCTTCGGGCGACAGTCGACCATCTCCTTCGACTTGTAGAATGAGCTGCGGGCCATCCGGCCTCCTCAGCAGTTCGACCTGCTGACGCAGCGCCACGGCCAGCCCGCCGTCATCCAGCGCCGGCGGGCGCAGGTCGAAGATCAGCGTTCTCATCTCCTGCAAGACATCCCTGGTAAGTTGACGAAGCTGCCACAGCTGAGCTTCGGCGCGCTCGTTATCATGTCCCAGGTACTTGGCAACAGCCTTAGCGTGCAGATCCAGGCTGAAGAGAGACTGAGTGATGGAGTCATGAAGCTCGCGCGCCAGGCGATTGCGTTCTTCCAGGGTGGCCAACTCGCGGCTCTGATCGTACAGTCGGGCGTTCTCGATGGCGATGGCTATCTGATCCCCCAAGCTCTCGATGAGTAGCACATCATCCGATGTGAAGTCGTTCACGGTAGAACTCTGCACGTCTAGCGTGCCGATGATATGGGTGCCGACCCGCAGCGGCACCACCAGTTCGGATTGAACGTCCGGCAAGCGGTTGTCGTGCACGTATCGTGCATCCTGTGCCACATCGTCGACCAGCACTGGTTCCCTCTTGCCGACCGCGTTGGCGTTCAAACTACCGCCTTCTGAAGGCAGCCGACGCAGGAAAGGGTTCCCATCCGCCGTGCTCGCGCGCATGACCAGTTCCTGGGCAGCTTCGTCGATGAGGAAGATGTGCGTCTGGTAGTAGCCGAAGGCATCTCGGATGAGCCCCACAACACTTCTCAACAGATCATCGATATCCAGTATCGAGGTGATCTCCCTACTCACTCGAGCGCTGGTCTCCAACTGTACAGCTCGCCTCCTCAAGGCCTGCGTACGTTCTTCCACACGTTCTTCCAGACGACTGATCAGATCACGTAGTTGAGCGGTCATGCTATTGAAGGCCCGCGCCAGGACTCCTACTTCGTCGTCCCGGTCGACCTCGGCAACGCGATTCAGATCCCCTCCGGCAATCTCCCTGGCCGTCTGAACCAGATCCGTCAAGGGATTGGCGATGCTGCGCGTAGTGAAAAGAGAGGCGGCCACGGCCAATACGAGGGATACTAGAGCTATGCTCACATTGACAGCCAGAGTTGCGTACACTGCACCGAAGGCCTCTCCCAGATCCTGCTCGATCAGTAGAGCGGCCTCGAATTCGGGGAGCCAACGGTACACGCCTACGACAGTCACGCCGCGAAGATCATTGTAGACCCCAGAACCATTGGCCCGGTTCTCAAGCGCTGCACTAATCGCCCATGTGTTCACCGTGTCCCGCGCCCCGCCGAAGCCCGAATCTGTCACGGCCAAGCTTGGATCCGCTAACAGAGCGCGGCCAGTATCAACCAAGTAAGCCTTGCCGGTAGTGCCGAGTCCATCTCGATCACGCAGTATGTCGTACACGGATCCTACGTCCGCGCGAGCAGCCATGAGTCCCAGCAGCTGCCCCCCGTCGCCGGTCACCTGGATCACCGATATCACCGCCGTCCTATCATCGGAATCTGGGCCAAAGGGCAGATGAGAGTAGGTACCCCCCAGTCCTTCCTCGAAAAAGGATTCGCCCGCGACGCCACTGCCTTCGCGGGCCGCGTCGGTAGATAGCACCACACGACCCTGAAGATCCACGAGGAACAACTCATCGATTCGCTCAGACTGCATGGCCAATCGCTGCAGGCGATATCGCAGCGCCATGTTGAAGTAGTCGTAGTACTTGCCATGCTGCGCCAGGTCAAGCACGATTCGCGCCCGGTCGAGGGCGTACTCCTCGTTCAACGCCGCGATCTGCTCACTCTGCAGCGAGCGAGTCCACGTATTGAGCTCGATCTCTCTCAGCGCGGCGACCGATTCCAGGCGATCGAGCGCTTGCTGGCGACCGTTGTAGAAGCCGACCACTATGGCCCCTGCGCCGATGGCGACTGCGGGCAGAAGGGCGATGAGGACAAAACTAACCAGCAATCGTCCCCGTATGGTATGCGTCCCGAACTGCTTGCGGCGCACCCACCAGCATGTCAGCCCGAGGAAGACCATAACCAGCAGCGCAATGGACCCACCCATCGTTGCCAGCGAGGACGTCGTGCCGAAATGCGTCAGCACACGGAAGCCGAGCACTAGGGCAAAGAGGGGAACCGCTACGAA
>Ga0307379_10009450_pt1 | contig 13011 bp, 16 predicted proteins | sample UN2MG_FD_202237 | JGI IMG/M metagenome (GOLD analysis project Ga0307379, IMG submission 202237) | Soil microbial communities from Risofladan, Vaasa, Finland - UN-2 | ecosystem: Environmental > Terrestrial > Soil > Coastal area > Acid sulfate soil | place: Finland: Risofladan, Vaasa | collected... | reverse complement strand
AAGGTGGAGGCAGCAAAGAGGTTGCTCAAAAAGTTGCCGCCACGCCGTTTACCCAAACAACGGGCGTCGAAAGGGTAGACAAGAACGGTACAGTTCAGCAGATGAGTGCTGATGAGTATGTAGCTGCAGTCGCAAAGCGCTGGGGAGAGTTCGATCCTGAGTTTGGTACTCCAGAGTCTATCCGGAAGGATATGGAGAAGCCGGCAAACAAAAAGTCTATTGAGAAGTATTCAGCAGACATGGAGAAGGGCGATAAATTCCCTATGCCATTCCTGGATTATAGAGGCCAGGACGATAACGTATTTGTACAGGAGGGGCTGCACCGGGTACTGGCTGCAGAGTCCATTGGATTTAAAAAGATCCCTGTTAATGTTGTTGAAGCAGAGAAAAACACAATCCATAAGGAAGCGATTGCGTTTGCCAGGGAAGGATTCAAAGATGATCCTTATGTTAAAAAGATACTGAAGAACACCAGTGGCGCCCATGTAGACAGCAGCTCGGGTAAAGGCTGGCTTATGGGATTCTGGTATGGGCAGAATCAGATACTGGAGAACGAGCACCCACCTGAATTACACCCGGCTCAAAGACAGTCGTTTTACTCTGGAGCTATATGGGGAGCGCAATGGACAGAGGAGCTGAAAAATAGCCTGCTTGAGGAAGTCGCCTATGCTGAAATAAGCAAAGACTTCCCTGGGGCAGAAGATCTCAACCTGAATCAACCGGAAGAAGATCTGGATAAGCTGTTTGGAATTACCAGGCATGAAGGAAAGCCTAATCCACAGATCGAGCGTGACCTTGACGAGCTTGAAGCTGCTACCTTTGCACTATCGCAACCAGAAGGAGAGATCACTCCGGAAGCAGAGAAGCAGGAAGATCTTCTCGACGAGGCCACCCAGGAAGATGAAGATAGAACAGTAGCCGGGAAGAAACCGCCGACTGGCGGATCTACCCTGCACTCAAACCCGCTTGGCGTGATGTATAAGGAGTGGCAGAACGCGGTTGATTGGGCTGGCGGAAAGGTATTCGATGCCGGCGTATGGAAGTTCACTGCTCTGCAGAAGCTGCCGCAGCAAAGAACCTATTTAAAACTACGCTACCGCACACTAGGCCGGGTAGCTAATGTCGAGAACATCACGAGGAAGGTTTATTCAGCATTCGTCAATGCTTCTCCGGAAGATACTACTGCCGTATTTAATTATCTGACAGACAGGGATTTCAATGCAGATGATATTGCTGATACTGCTACCAGACATAAGGCAATCGCCGCAAAGAAACTTATCTGGCGTGTAGGCAAGGCCCTTGTTGATCGCGGCCTGCTGTCAGAAGAAGCATGGAGAGCGCACGAGAACGCCTACCTGCCTCGCGTCTATCTCCGGTATATCCTTGGCGAGGAAACCTATAAGGGGCTGTCATCAGGCAAGAAGCCATCCATGATGAACTGGAAGAAGCATCGCAAGGATATTCCTGCCGATGTTCGTGAGCTGATTCTTGGAGAGATAACGGACCCTGCATTCCTGGCATCCAGAGGTCTTGGCGTCCAGATGCGCGATATTGTTCTGATCGACTTCCTGAATGAAATATCGCAGAACGAAAACTGGATATTCCCAAAGACGATGGTTGAGTGGAACGGCCATCAAGTGACAGTCCAGTGGCTGCAGAACGAAGCCGACATGATTGAGAAGCAAGCTGGCTACTATAACGACAATCAGCGGTATCGAGCATTGGCACTGGTTCGACAGATCCGCGCCATTGTTGACCCCATCCTGGATGACCTTGGCAAGGCGCCACATGACTTCAAGCAGGTTCCAAATATCGCCAGGTATGGCAGGCTGAGAGGTCTGTGGGTACGCAAGGAAATTTACGAGGATATCCTTGGATCTGGAACAGTTATCCAAGATGATGCAGGCTTTGCAGAAAAGCTCCTTGGGTATGGTGGCATCCTCACCAAGACAAATCAGCTATGGAAAATGTCGAAGGTGGCATTAAACCCACCAACCCAGGTACGCAACCTTGTATCTAATGGCGTCCTACTGAATCTGTCAGGCGTCCCTATGTATGAAATACCGGCGCTGACAATACGAGCCATAAGCCAGATCAGGAACAACGGGAAGCAATGGCGGATTGCAAAGAAGTGGGGCGTTACGGAATCAACCTATGCCAATAATGAGCTGTTCCGTATTGAACGCGATCTAATTGCCTATGAGGCAAGGATGAGTGGTGGTGTCGTAAACCTGGCTACCATTGCTAATATTGCTGGTATCGTTGCAGACTTTGCCGGCGATACCTACCAGCTATCAGAATCCCTATTCAAGACGATGAAGATCATTCACGCAATGGAGAAAGAGGGTCTGTCTGAGGGTGACGCTGCCCTTGAGGCACAGAAGTGGCTATATGATTACAGTCTTATCCCCGGGTCTGTCAGATACCTGCGTAACGCCCCGGTAGGTGTCCCGTTTATGACCTTCTATTACAAGACGTTCCCGCGCATGATCGAGGTTGCCGCAAAGCACCCGCACAGATACCTTCCGTACATTATGATCCCGTTTATCCTTGCCGCAATGATTGGCGACGACAACGATGTTGAGAGAGAGGACGTTGACAAGCTGCGTAAGGCCATACCAAACTGGCTTGAGGAAAGGGGTAATGCGTACATTCTTCCATTTAAGGATAAGAATAATAAGTGGCAGGTTGTTGATATCGGTTATTTCCTGCCGTGGTCAATGTTTACCGAGGCTACGAGAGAGCTTGCTGCCGGGAAGATTGGTGCTGCCTGGCAGACTGTTGGCATGTTAGGTGGGCCATTCCCTGACATTATTACTGCCACCAAGACTGGCATTGATCCATTCACAAAGAAGCCTATCTGGGACGAAGCAGATCCTGCAGGAAAGCAGATCACCGATATTATGACCTACATATACAGACTTGCCATGCCATCCTGGCTAACTGATATTGGTTTTGCTGGGCGCATGATTGAATCTATAACAGGACACGTTGATCCAAAGACTGGAGATCCGCAGCTTACAGTTACACAGTCAGCATTTCGCTTGTTCGGTATTAATATATACCCAATCGAACCGCAGAAAACCCGCGCCAAGAATCTTATGTACATGGATTACGATATTCAGGATACAGAGCGCAGGATGAAAGAGCTACTGTCTGACCAGAATCTTAAATACAAAACAAATGACACTATTGAAGAACGGCTAGACAAGAAGAACAAAAAGAACAAGATAAAAGACGATTATAAAGCTCTTATAAATGAGAAGGTTGAACTCCTTAAAAAATACAAGGACGAATCCTATGTACACAGGAACCTACGATAATGGCAACTGAGCCGCCACCAAGAATAGTAGGCAAGTTTGAACAGATCTGGAGAGACTGGCTTTATTATTTGTATGAATTTATCGAGAGCCATACTGGCGGATCAACCCCGACTCCACCAGCAACGGGATTAAGTTGGAACGCTCATGGGAATATAGCGACAGGTGATGCGTCAACGGCTTTAAAAGTAGAAGAAGGGTCATTTTTAGTGAAAGGCCCAACAGGCGATGTTCCGGCTGACTTCGCTACTTTTGGTTTTAACGGCATGTTCTATGCTCCAGCAAAAGGCGCATTTAGAGCGGGAGGAGTTCCCACTGCTGGGTGGACACAATCATGGCTAGATGCCGAGGTTGGTGTTTATAGTGTAGGTCTTGGGAAGGATAACTGGGCACCGGGCGAGAACGGGATAGTTATCGGCGAGAATTGCCAAGCACTTGAGCAAAATGCAGTTGCAATAGGGGTTCAGTGTCTGGCATCTGGCTTAGCGATTTTTGGTGATTCTTCTTCTTTATCTTTGGGAAGATCATGTAATGCACGAGGCGATGGCAGCACCGCTATAGGTACCACAGCAAAAACATCAGCGGCTGGCACCTCAGCCACGGCATTGGGGGCAATAGTTAATGCCAACAATGTCAGGGCAACGTCTATAGGCGCAACATCTACTGCTTCAGGAAGTGACAGCCTTACAGTTGGATCTATATGTAATGCGTTAAATACTCAAGCAGTAGCTATCGGTTATAGAATAACGGCATCCGGTCTTAGGGCTATTACTATTGGTAGTGGCCCTAGCGGCTCCGGGGTTGCCATGAATAACACTGAAACCGATACTTTGTGGATGGGTGTTAGTTCACAGAATCCAACCTTGATTATGAAGAAGCAAGGAGTTAGTTCTACTGGAACAGGATTTTTAGGAATCGTTGAGCAAGCGCCACTATCCACCCTGGACGTTGGTGGTAGTGTTGGATTTAAATATACAAATGTTCCCGGTAGTAATGGGGTAACAAAGACTATCCTTGCAACGGAGGCTGAATATACATTCAGGGTTGATTTGTCTGCACTTACCGGTGCGACAGATAATTATAATATAGTGCTACCTGCACTCGGTGCATCGACGATAGACAGACGGATATATTATTTTAAGGTAACAAATATTACCGGGGCAGCAGCACCGACTGCTACGTTAACATTGAAACCGAACGCCTCTGACCAGCTTGAAGATTGGAATAATACTGTTGGGCCGGGTGGTGAATTACTATCCGCTGGAGTTGGATTTACAATACCGCTGGGTGATGCAGTTACAGTTATAGCAAACAATACTGATGGGGCATGGTGGGTGATATGACGGCAACAACAAACGATACAAGGCAAAAGCAAATTCTCCGTGAGGAGGTTTGGTACGGTTCTTATTCGATGGGAGTTAGTGATTACGTTAGTCCAATAATGATAGGGATATTGACTGATGTAAATGAAGTTCAATTTAATATGGAATCTATTTCATCGATTGATTTAAAAGTAAATCTTTTGAATGGCGTGACTTTCGCAGCAGGGCCATTAAATACACAAACAAATTATAATATGAGGCTATCAAGCGCAGCAACAACAAGCGTTGTAATAACAGCAGAACGGTTACTTAATGCGGGCGGCGTTATTCTGGATTACATTCATCCTCCAGGAATCAATTTAGATATCACGCCTTTTAAAGAAGGCAGCGGAATAGTCCTGGAAGCCAGCACACAGTATGCTATTGCTTTTTACAATATTGCCCGGGGTGCTGAGAGTGGCAATGTGAATATCAACTGGTTTTTCAGGGAACTATAATGGCTCTTTTAAAATTAAATAAAGATAACTACAGCCCCGGTGTATGGACTAAATATGCAGCGGATAGCTTTCCAGGAAATTCAGAAGTTAATTATAGATCAGGTTCAATAGTATATGAGCTTGATACAGCAAAGATATTCAAATGGATAGGTGATAGCTCTGGCGGGAATTGGGATTTGTATTCTCACCATGGGGCCAAGTTGGTTACTGACCCGATGCTGGATATATCAGAGGGAGTAGTCAACGGAAGGAAAACAGTAAACAAGTTTGGCCGCGCAGTGAATGGCGTACAGACAACAAAAACTGATATATGGGATAGAGCTGACGCTACACCCACGCAGCAGATATGGCTTGCTCCTACAGCAGCGCGTATTCATACAATCCAGTCAGATAGCGCCAGTGATGTGAGTGGTGGAGTCGGTGCTACAACAGTCGTCGTATCTTACCTGGCTGACTGGGATACCGCCGAGACTACCGAGACGGTATCAGGTAATTTAAATGCTGGCATAGCAATGAGTAATGCAGCGGTTATGATACACAGAATGGTTGTGACTCCGCAGGCATCCTCTACTTCTACAAATGTAGGGACAATCACTGCAACAGCGGCAACGGATACAACGATCACTGCACAGATTAATCCCGATGAAGGCCAGACACAGATGGCCATCTATGGGATACCTTCTACGCAGTCACTGCATATCAATAGTTTTTACGGAAGCATTAACAGAGCATCAGCCGCAACTGGTAGTTTGAATATTTCAATGGTAGTGAATCCCAATCCTGATGTTCAGACACTGGCATTTCTTATAAAGAACACAAGAGGATTACAAAGCACAGGAACAAATAATGATTCTTTTGCTTTCGATCCTCCTTTTAAGATAACCGGCCCTGCTATTGTAAAGATACAGGGCGTTGCCAGTGCTGCTGATATAGAATCATCTGCTGGCTTTAACGGTGTACTGGTGAACAACTAATGACAATGACAATCCCTCCTCTGACCGAGGAAACCAACATAGTGCGGATCAATAATTTTAATATTGACTCACAGAACAAGAATATATTTATACAGTTTGAATATGGCTATAAAGACTTGTCTGGGGTTATTGTGACAAAAAACACAACAGCCATTAATCTGGATCAGAGTAAATATAACCAGTTAATGAACTTAACCCCTCCGGGTAATAAGAATTTCAAAGAATGGATCAGGCCGTTGATTTATGCACAGATAGCAGATCATCTTGGCATTCCTGTCGGTGATATCGACTAACTTAACGAGGATATAAAAATGCCAGATATTGTAACCAGGGGAACAAAGAGTTCTGAACTATCATTCCAGGAAGGTGACGAGCAGATAGCTGAAACTCAGCTTGCCGTGACGGGCGCCTTGAGTATCGACGAAAATCACAACCGGCAACACTTGGTTATTACCACAGGAACAGGTGCTATTTCCCTGGATACCGCCAGCGCCCTGAATGCAGCGCTGGACATAACGCATACGGGGGCTGTAAAGATCGGATGGATCGTCAAGATATCCAATAACTCTGGATCTGCAAATACAATTAATCTGACGACAGGAACAGATACGCTCAATGGCGTGGTCGGCGGGTCATTTTCTTTGGCAGACAATGATTCTGTCATTATCAGCTTTGATAACGTGTCTGCCACCAAGGGATACAACATTGTAGGTGAGTACATCGGTACGCTGCCTGTAGCCAGGGGCGGAACCGGTGTTGCGACACTTGCTGATGGCGGCATTTTGCTTGGTAGCGCAGCAGGCGCCGTAACCGTCATGGCCCAGATGGCTGCTGGTGAGATAGCTGTCGGTACTGGCGGAGACCCTGGTGCGCTTGCAGCCGGCGCCACAACCGAGGTCCTGGTAGGTGGTGGTGCCGCCAATCCGGTCTGGACGACAGCAACAGGATCAGGGTCTCCAGTAAGAGCTACCTCTCCTACGCTTGTTACCCCGGCGCTCGGAACTCCGGCCTCCGGGACACTGACAAACTGTATCGGGCTTCCTATAGCGGGTGGTGGCACAGGGGCGACTACAGCGGCAGCAGCCAGAACAGCGCTCGGCATTGGTGCAACCTGGGCTTACCTTGAAGAGCTTACCTCTACTGGCGCAACAGAGCTTGGTGAAACAACATCAATCCCGTCCGGGTGCCTCGGGGTGAAGTTTGTTTTTGACGATGTTTCAGTGAGCGGGACTAATGATATAAATATAAATCTTGGCGACTCTACGGCTTATTCAATTCAGTCGGATGGGCTTGTTATTGGCGTCGATACCGCAGCAGGAAGTGCTGGCTTAACTTTTTCATCCGGCAACTTTTTGGTTACGGTTAATTCTATAGCTGCGTCGATCCACTCAGGTATTATTGAATTCATCAAACTTGGGTCTGCTGACGACTGGGTTGGATCGGGAACCACCACATCAGGGGTAAATTATTCAAATACAACAGGTGGTCATATAAACCTCACTACCTCTGAACTAACCAGGGCAAGAGTTGTTTCGTCTGGCCCCAATACGTTTGATAGCGGCTCTGTTTTTGTTTATGTACTCACACCGTAAGGAGAAATAAGTATGGAAAAAGATTATAGCTGGATGGACAAAACGAAAGGCGGGAAAAGGGAATCAGCCTACACTACCCCTCCCAAGCGCGAACCTGTTCGCACCCAGAGGGGGAATGTAGCTCAAGTTATTCGTGAGAAGAATCAGCGTACCAGGGAGGATTCAAACTAAAAAGGCATGTCGTCATCAAAATCGGGTGCTTGAGAAGCCGCAGGAGCCTCTTTCTGGGGTGAGGCCTTACCTTGGCCTTGCCCCTTTGGCTCAAAACATGAGAAGAAGTTAATAACCTTCCCCTCATCGTCAACCGTAACCAGGCTGGTCAGCTTGACATACATCTTGCCGTCCTTCTCTATAATCATTCCCACGTTCTGATACCGGCGTTTCTCCTGGCCTTCATTGCCAGTGTACGTTCCGGTGCTTGCTACTATATCAAATGTCTTTGGCATAAATTCTCTCCAGTTTGTCACAAGTATTGGTGGCAATGTAATTCAGATCTTCCATTACCCCCTGAACAGTTTCCACAAGGATCTTGTCTTTGATCCCACCTGGCCCGTCAATAAATCTGAGCTTCAATACCCAGTCTCTAACCTTATCAACTTCAGGTCTTATTTCTGCCATCCTGGCAGCTTCTTGCTTCTCCATTTCAACCCGCTTCACCTCATGCTCCTTGGCAACCTTCTCTGCTTCCACCAGCTCCTCGGCAATGCGCTGCTTCTCGATCCGGTCATCAACCAGGCGCTGCTGTTCCTGCAGTTCTTCTCTGGCCTTGGCCTTCTCTTTCTCAAGCGCCTCCCCGGCAGCCTTTATCTTGGCCTCGGCTTCCTCGTTAATAACACGCTGACGCTCCTGCTCCTTTGCCAGCTCCTCTTTCTGTAGGCGCATTTCCTCCCGCATCTTCTCCAGCTCGATATTCTCTGCGTCGAACTTTTTGCGCTCCTCGATTACAGCAAGGATATGTTCTTTAACCCTGATGCGCTCGCTGTCTGCTGCCTCTGCAAACTCCTGCCAATCAACTCCTGAAAATGTATCACCAAGATAATCCATGCGCTCCTCAAGAACCTCTATTGGCAGCCCTGCGTGTGCGCTCATACCAGTAGCAAGAAACCCCATCTGTGTTTCGATCTTTGTTATCCGGTACTCCTCCGCCTTCCTCTCTGCCTCGGCCTTCCTCTCCGCGATCATGTCAAACTCGCCCTTGGCTACCTTCAACGGATCTTCCAGCGCCACCAGCTCACCGGTGATACGCTTGGCCTCGCCGTTGCGGTACTTGATGCGGTCCTGGTCGTCGGCGTTCAGCTTCAACCGGGCCTTATCCAGGGTGGTACGCAGGGTACGCAGCTCCGCGATCCCCTGCCGGCCTTCCTCGTAGCCCTCCTTGGTGGTGAAGTCAGGCACAAGGGCGTACTTCACCCGCAGGACCGCCAGGGCAGCTTCGGACTTCTTGAATTCAACGATTTCTGTTTGCTCACTCATAGTTTAAATTTCTCCACTTGTTTCTTCATCAGGTTAAGTTTTGCCAGAAAGGCCTTCATGTGCGTTTCCAGCGATTTAATGTATTTCTCGTCCCGGTTCATGCGAACGATCAGCGGCTCTGTATTTGGGTGGTAACTCATAAAATCCCACCACTGCCGATCGCATACCCACATGCAGCCCTGGATCTGTGGGATATACTTTTTCGGGACAATTCCTTCGATCAGGTAATCCTGATGGGTTACGAGCTTCGGGCATTTGCACTCAAAACCCCCGTCATCCCCTACCAGGCCGTCAGGAGAGGCCCCAAACCTCCGCATGGGATTCTTGTAGACGAACCCGACCTGCTGGACCTCTACGTCCCGTAGAAACTCGTAGGTGGCCCTGGCGTCCGGCTCCAGCCTGGTCCCGCGCTCCGTATCATAGTTCCCACGAAATCCATCGGGGTCCGGACCACCAATAAGCCACTCGGCACAGAGCTGCTTGAGGTAGCTCTCCCCAGTAGATACCAGGCCGCCCGGGGTGATGATATTGCTGAACATGGACGCCGTTGGGATGCCGGACCTGGCCTTTAGCCACTCCTCGCTGCCCTGCTCTGCATCAAGGATTATCACTACGACTCCCCATGAGAACAGCCTTGGTATGGACCAGTAGTGGGCCATGCGTCTGCCCCGGTTTTTGATGTTGAAACCGTTGAATCAACACCAATAACAATTGCCTGAATATTGACAAGTGTTGGGGGGTTTATTCTGCAAGTTTCGCTTTCAACCCAAAAATGCTTACAGTCTTTACATTGAATCATGCCGCCACCTTCTTCTTGAGCGCAGCCATCACCTTGTCGAACTGATTGGCCGGCACACTGGAGAAGTGAGCCTCACCGGTATGGGTCTTGATATAGGCCAGCGTTCTCGCCTTGTCTAGCCCGTTGTCGGTCACAAAGGCATCCAGCTCCAGGGCCTGCTCGTCGGTTATCAGCTCGACAGGGGGTGTAGCAGCCTTCTTCCCGTCATCATCCCCAGAACTCGCCACAATGCCTGTGGCTGACTCCAGCGTGTACCGCTCCAGGTACTTCACAGCACTTCCTATGGCCTGAATAGCATTCTTGCCGCCAGAGGTATCCGCAGCCGAAGAAAGCGTCACAGACTGGCTGTGGCCGTCCCTGTGCTTGATTACGCAGGACACGGTGATCTTATCTCCCTGTTCCGTTTTCCAGGAGAAGGACAGGCCGTGAGGCGCCATAGATTCGCGGATCATCTTGGCCATCAGGCCCAGATCTGCGTGGTATCCGTCAAAATGCTCCACATAGACGGTCTTTTCGATGGTTGGCAGGTTCATAGAGAAGTCAGCCATTGCCTGGTTAAAGGACTTTTCAGCCTGCTTGGCGTCCCAACGATCCTGCATGTCCATCAAGGCTTTCATGCTTTCAATGTCGGCGCCCCTTTCTACTGCCATCTGCAGCAGGTAGGCCGGGGTAGCTACTGCCGGCTGGCTGGGCATTGATTCCACCACTGATTGGGTTCTTCCAACCGGTTCAATCTCTGTCGTCTGGTTCGTCATCTGGCATTGCCTCTTTTACTTGCTCATTAAAAAAATCCATCATCGTCTGGGTCATTACACTGGTTACATCAACTGGTTTTATAGCGCTTTCATCTGGATATATCATCATTACCCGGGTTACGTCCCACTCCTCCGGTTCCGGTGGATACCCTGGATCTCCATTGGCCATATACATTCGTCCAGGATCTCCAAGGGAATAATCAAAATCGACCTCAAAGGCTAAATCTTCGTAGTAAATTATAGCACTGTGCTGGCTCATGGGGTGCGCTACCTCTTTTGTTTACAAATGTTTACTTGAAATGCTATGATACCTCCTCGCTGCAATGTAAACAAGAGAATTAAACATGACTGACACTGTAAAATTAACCAAGCACAACTCCGCCGTCATGGCCTTCCGTGTGCTGAAAACTGACAAGACGAGGATCGAAAAGGCAGCCAGAAAGACCAACCAGCGACCTGGCGTGTTTGCCCGGGTAGGCGTCCTTAATGAAGTCGAATTCGTGGAGAACCAGTAATGGAAACTGTGGAGCTTGGCTTCAGAAGCTGCAAATACTGCAGCACCATCCTGGAACTCACAGCAGAGAATTTCCAGCGCAGGGTGAGATACAACAGGGATGGCGGTGCAAGAGAGGTATTTGACTACCATTGCAAAGTCTGCCAGAAGAAACGCAAGTTTGACAGGGACTACCGGGCGACAGGCTCATCCCATGGGAAAAGGCGCCCCCATGAGTTTACCGGGTGGCAAGATCCTATTGATCGCCTTTTCTTTTGTAAGATAAAGACCAATGGTTAACCAGTTTGTGGCCGGCAACGGCCAGCGTCAGCCCTCCTCCTTCCCTGTCTGTAGGGGTGCAGCCAGGGTTTTAAGCGGCTGGCGTGGGGATCTCTGTGAAGCATGGGCCGGAGATCCCCCTCTATGTTAAACTCCAAGTTGACGGCTTACCCAAGTTCGCTACTTGCGGGACAGCCGAAACCCAATCCCGGTTGCCGTCACTATTTTTCAGAAGTCTTTCTGGAGACTTGGGTTGGGGAGTATGGATTGGGAGAAATAATGTCTTTAGCGTTTATCCGTCTTTATCCGCAGGATTATCTTTCAGATACCTGTCACCTTACAACAGAAGAACACGGAGCATATCTGCTCCTGATCCTAAATTATTGGCAAACTGAATCCCCACTAAAAGACGACAATCGGCGTTTGGCTGGAATATGCAGAATGCAGACAGACCGGTGGGTTGAAATAAGGGAAACCATAGCTGAATTCTTTGAAGTTGAATCCGATTTATGGCGCCACAAGAGGATTGATGCTGAACTTTTCCTTGTTGACCAGAGATCCGAGCAGGCCAGAAAGGCTGGAAAAATAGGCGGTCAAACAAAGGCTAGAAATCAATCGCTTACTAGCAAACGCTTAGCGCCTGCTAAGCGACCGTCTACCTACACAGACACAGACACAGACACAAACAAAAGAAAGAACCCCCCTACCCCCCTTCTACCAGATTGGCTAAATCAAGAATCCTGGCTTGAATATGTTCAGCACAGAAAGGAAATAAAAAAGCCAATGACAGCACTAGCAGCTACCAAGGCCATGGCCAAACTGAAAGACATGGCAAACGGAAGTTTTACCCAAAAGCAGATTATCGACCATTCCATTGCAAACGGGTGGCAAGGACTGTTTTACCCTGACAAACAGAAAAGTGAGATAGGAGCAAAGACCAATGAAAGACTCAGGAAGGAATTCGAGAGATCTCGTCGTGAAAGTGTTGGCTCATTTGGGGGCGATGTACCCGAACTCATCCATATCAAAGAAACTTGAATCCAATGACGACCACACTTTTGAGGCGCTGATCGCCATCTGGACCTCGGGACTGGCAGATTTCACCGAAGAAAAGGTCATGCGTGGACTAAAGGCAGTGATGGATAGCGGTAACACGTTTGAGCCTTCGATTCCAGAATTCGTCAAGATGTGTAAGCCAGGTCCTGCCTCTCACCAGCGCTACCGGTCCCTGCCGGCGCCCCTAACCTCTGACGCACCTGCCAGCATTGACGGATACCCTGTCAGCGTACAGAAGCAACTAACCAAAATAGGGATGCTGCCGAAGCCCGGGGAGACCAAGCACCAATATGCCATGCGGTGCAAGGACTACACGATGGCATCTGGCCATGCCGGCGTGATCGGGAGGGGGTAGTGTCAACGTACTACTGCTACTCATGCTGCCTGGTATTTGATCCAAACATCAATCAGCCAACAGAAATCAAGAAGAACACGTTTCTTTGCGAACATT
>Ga0307379_10009449_pt1 | contig 13012 bp, 14 predicted proteins | sample UN2MG_FD_202237 | JGI IMG/M metagenome (GOLD analysis project Ga0307379, IMG submission 202237) | Soil microbial communities from Risofladan, Vaasa, Finland - UN-2 | ecosystem: Environmental > Terrestrial > Soil > Coastal area > Acid sulfate soil | place: Finland: Risofladan, Vaasa | collected... | reverse complement strand
TGGCGCCCTCTTCGATCTCCGGGGGAGCGTCGCTGCGAACGATGATCCTGCGTTCGGCCAGCTTGGCGGCCCGTTCGAGCAGCCGGCTGTGCAGGTAGAACACGTCGCCGGGATACGCCTCGCGGCCCGGCGGCCGGCGCAACAGGAGCGAGAGCTGGCGGTACGCCTGGGCGTGCTTGGACAGGTCGTCGTAGATGCACAACGTGGCCCGACCCTGCCCGTACACGAAATACTCGGCCATGGCACAGCCGGCGTAGGGCGCGATGTACTGGAGCGGGGCGGGGTCCGAGGCACCGGCCGCCACAACGATCGTGTAGTCCATCGCGTTATACTCGCCGAGGATCTGGACGATTCGGGCAACGGTTGATTCCTTCTGTCCGATCGCCACGTAGACGCAAATCATGTCGCCGCCACGCTGGTTGATGATGGTGTCGATTGCGATGGCGGTTTTGCCGGTCTTGCGGTCGCCGATGATGAGCTCGCGTTGTCCGCGGCCGATGGGGATCATGCTGTCGATGGCCTTAATGCCGGTCTGCACGGGCTCGTTGACCGGCTGGCGGCCGGCGATGCCGGGGGCAACGCTCTCCAACGGACGGCGGTGCGGCGACTGGACCGGGCCTTTCCCGTCCAGCGGACGACCGAGCGGGTCCACCACGCGGCCGACCAGGGCCTCCCCACACGGTACGCTGAGCAGCCGGCCGGTGCCACGGACCTCCTCGCCCTCCTTGATGCTCAGATAATCGCCCAGCACCACCGCACCGATCGAGTTCTCTTCGAGGTTGAACACCACGCCGATGGCCCCGCTCTCGAATTCGAGCATCTCGCTCGCCATGGCCTTGTTCAGCCCGTAGATGCGGGCCACGCCGTCGCCGATCTCGAGCACCTTGCCGACCTCGGCGACGTCGAGCTCGGCCTTGTAGCGGGCGATCTCCTCTTTAATGATCGTGGCGATCTCGTCTGCCTGGAATTTCATGGTCAGTTACCGGTTTTCAGTTTTCAGTTTTCGGTTTTCAGGCATCCGCTATCAGCGTCCTGTGGGCGTCGCGGTGTCCGGCACACAACTCTGAGCTCGCTACTCTGAACTCGCTGCTCCGACCTCCAGGCCGCGGTCCCCGCGCTCGCGGAGTTGCCCGTGGGCGACCTTGAGCCGCGTCCGCAACGAGTTGTCGTAGCGCCAGTCGCCGATCTGTAGCACCAGCCCGCCCAGCAGCGACGGATCGACGGCGAACTCGACCAGCGGCTTTTTGTCCGTGAGACGGGCCGCTACCGCTTCGACCGCTTTCCGCTGCGACTCGTCCAGCTCCACCGCACTGACGGCCAGCGCCTCGATCTGGTTCGCGGCTTCTTCCTGCCGCAGCACGTACTGGCGACACAAGACGCTCAGCAGCCCGCAGCGTCCGTGCTGGTTCATTACCTGAAGCGTGTTCAGCACCAGGCCGCTGAGCCGGTCGCGGAACATCTTGTCCAGGCTTGCCGCCCGCCGGTCGTCGTCAACCGCACTAGAGCTCAGGAAGGCGGCGAAGTTCGGCTCCGACTTCTCCAGGCGAAGCAGCTCTTCCAACTCGCCGCGAGCCTGCTCCACCAGTCCGGCCTTCTGGGCCAGCTCGAACAACGCCGTCGCGTATACCTTGCCCAGATCCTCCAGTTTGTCGATCGACTCTGCCATGGCGCCTTCGGCGGTTAAATGGTCAAATCGTTAAATGGTTGCATGGGAACCGACCCAACGGCAGCGCGGGCCTTCGTCAACGCGCCCATTTGACCATTTCACCCCTTAACCGTTTGACCGTTTCTACTCCGACACTCAGTTCAGCTTCGCCTCGTCCGAAGACTTCATCCGCTCAAGCGATTCGGCCACCAGTGCACGGTGCTCGTCGGCCGAGAGTGTCTTGCCGACCACCCGGCCCGCTACCTGGACCGCCAACTCGGCCGTGCGGTCGTAGAGCTCCTTGACGGCGGTGTCCTTGGCGAGCTGGATCTCGCGCCGGGCCCGCGCGATCATTTCTTCGCCCTCCTTACGCGCCTCGGCCTGGACGCGGCGAGCAACATCCCCGGCGTCGCGTTTACCCTCCTCGACAATCGCGGTGGCCTCCTCGCGCGCGTGGTCGATCTGCGTGCGGTACTCGGCCAACAACTTGTCCGCCTCCTCGCGCTCGCGCCTGGCACTGTCGATCGAGTCGCGAATGAACTCTTCACGCTGCTGCAAAACGCGCAGCAGTGGTTTCCAAGCCAGCTTGCCGAGCGACACTACCAACAGCCCGAAGATCAGCAGGGTAAAGAAGACGTTGCCGAGGTCGCCGCCAAGGACGCTCGGCCGGCCGTGTTGACCCTCTTCAGCGGCAATGGCGATCGGTGCCAGGACAACGACGGCGCTAGCGCAAAAGCAACGTAACAACCAGGTCAAGCAAGCGCGATGTTGCACAAGTCTGCTCCTCGATAGCCAGCTTCACCCAAGAGGCCCAGCCGGACGGCCTGCTCGACGGCGAACGCTTCGCCGGCGGATCGCCCTGTCAGCAACGGTCCTCTCACCGCTGAGTTCATGCCACAGACGGTCACCGGCAGGTGCCTTGTGGACAAGGGCGATTGTCCGAGGTGCCTCAACTGAGGCAGGCGATGAAGCAGCCCAGTACGCCGAAGAGCGTCGCCCCCTCGATCATCGCAGCCGTGATCAGCATGGCGACGTTGATCGAGCCAGCAGCTTCGGGCTGCCGGGCCATGGACTCTACGGCGCTGGAGGCAATGCGGCCGATGCCCGCTCCACCACCTATCACCACTAGGCCGGCACCGATTCCGCCCCCAAAAACCTTTAGGCCGTTGTCCGGGAACACGGTGGAGTGTTCCGAGACGGCCGCTTCCGATCCCGACGGGGCGGCATTCTGCTGGCCGAAGGCGAGATCAACCCCGATCAAACCGAAGCCGACAACGATCATTGCCAAGCTGGCGATCGCACGTGCTTTCTTCATCACCATCTACCTTTCCACACAGCGTCATCCGGTGGGGTCGGACAACGTTCTCAATCGAATCTCGCCATCGCCTCACGGCCTACCGGCCCGTTACCCCACTTACCGGGCATGGCGTTCGAGGGCGTCTCAGATCTACCGGCCGCCGATCCGTCGGACGGCCCGGCCGCGGCTCAAGCGTGCTGGGCCGCAGCTGTCCTCTCCTCCTCCGCGTGCTGGTGTCCATGTTCATCCTGCTCGTGCGGGATGTTGATGGCCTGGCCGATGAACATGGTCGTCAGGAACGTGAAGATGAAAGCCTGCAGGCCAGCCACAAATACTTCAAGCCAGCTAAGTGCCACGCTCCCCACGACCACAGGCAACGAGATCAGCAGAGCGCTGCCGCTCCCCAACGCCGCTGCCGACATTCCGATGAAGCTCAGCAGCACCGCCAGCAGCACGTGGCCGGCGACCATGTTGGCGAACAGACGCATGGCCAGCGCGAACGTCTTGGCGACAAGCCCAACGACTTCCAGGAGAGCGATCAATATGTTGATCGGAAACGGTCCGATAAAAAAGTGCTTCAGATAGGCGATGCCGCTTATCCGCATGCCGTTGTAGAGGATCATGGCCAGCGTACAAGCGGCCAGCGTGCCAGTAACCCAGATGTTGCCGGTCGAGGTCCCGCCCACGCCGTGCCCGCCGAAGACCGGCCGCGTCCAATCTGCCAGTGGGATGAGCCCTAGCAGGTTACATGTCAGGATGAAGAAGAACACCGACCAGATGTAAGGGATGAAGCGGTCGGTATGGCGCCCGAGTGCGGGCTGGGCGACGTACTCGCGCAAGAACTTGTCGCACAGCAGTTCGATGAACTTGCCAAACCCCCGAGGCACGAACCGCCCTACCTTGTCCTCACCGGCCCGCGTGCGGATCGCGCGGGGAATTACGAGTAGCAGCACCACTGCGGCCACGAACTGCATAACGATGTGGTTGCTGAGCCAGGAGAACCTGTCGAAAGGCGCTGGTAGCGGCAGCGGTGTCGCGTAGTAAGAGTGCTGCACAACGTGCTCGAGCGGACTCCCCTCAGCTAGCAAACCGTCGATCATGCCCCCGCCCTCCCCGAGCGCTTCGCCAGCCACACCACCCCTGCCGTATCCACCGCCAGCAACACCAAATAACCGATCACGATCCACACGATTAGCGGCCGACGGGCCAGCAGCCCACTGAACACCGCCGCGACCGTCAACGCGATCGTCAGCGCAAAGCGCACCGCCATCCCCATCAACATGGCATTATGGAAGTCACGTGGGCGACTCTGCAGAGACAGAATCGGCGGAATGAGCCCGGCTAGAGCGGACAGCAGGGCGATAGCTCCGCCGAGGAGCATCGCGGTCACGCCGTCCGGGCCGGCTACGGCCCGTGTGGGCCAGTACCCGACCACCAGCGCCACGGCCAGCATCGCGACAGAGAGGCCGGCCAGTCGCAGATAAGCGGCGACAGGCCGGATGCTATGGACGCTCGGTTCGGTCATTACCGTTGGCAGCCTCGTTGTCTTTGCTCGTAGGAACCTGGGTCTTCATCAGCCTCAGGGCCTGCTTGATGAAGTTGTACCCACCTCCGACGATCCCCAGGCTCCCTCCGAATAGCACCCCGGCCGGGGACGTTTTCCAGTGCCAATCCACCCACAGCCCAAGTAGTGTCAGCCCGATGATCGCGCCGGCGAACTCGGTCCCCATGCCCGCGTAGCGCGTCCAGCCCGGCCACGCACGACGCCGGGGACGAGATCCGTCCTGCCGGTCCTGTACCACACGGACGCCCGAGTCGCTGCAGGTTCTTCGCCAACCCGCGCCTTTGGCGGGGAGCGAAGAGTCTAGCGACCGGCTTGCCTCATCGTCAAGGCCCACGCCCGCGCCGCCGCTCTGCCGCAGGGTGCCCCACCCTTGCAGGGTGGGGGACGGACTCGCAACTCGAAGGCGACCTGACATTTCAATCAGTCCCCCATCCTCGAAGGATGGGGCACCCGTACGCGCGACTGACCCCGCCGAAGCGTCACGGCTGGGAGGACTTGTCACCCCCGCAGCATGTTCCTGCGGACGTATTGGCAATACACCGCCCCGATCGGGTTATGGGCCAGCACCCGATCCTTGACGATCAGCGTCGTGACCGGGGCCTGGGAGACCATGCTGAAGATCGCGTCGTGGCCGACGCATAGGCCGCAAACGACGTTCAGCTCCGTGCCGGCCTCGTTGAGGATGTGCGCCTGACCGGCCGGATTGCACATCACCTCGGTCTGCCTGTCCGGGTCGATCTGCTCCAGCCCGAGGGCGCGCTTGGCGATCCCGGACAGCTTGCAGCAGCCGGAGACCACCTCGAAATCGTGCGCGAGCACTTCCGCAATGATCTCGGCCTCGGCCGCCAGCCCGATGCAGAAGGCCAGGCCTACCTTGCGGCAGCCCAGCTCCTTGGCGAAAAGCACGACCTCGCGCAGCCGCGGCTCTTTGCAGTAATGGCGGGCTTCGATGGCCGACGCCGCCCGGTGGATGCGCGCGAGCCGCTCGTCGCTGTACAGCGTCCGATGCCCGTCGGCGGTGTCGAAACAGTCGGTTCCGCCCTTGCAGACCTTCGTCTCGCAGACGGCACAACGCGGTTCCACCTCTCGACTCACGGCTCTGCTCCTTAAGATGCGGCCCTCCCCCGGCCAGCACCGGCTAAGCCCTCACGCCCGTACTCGCTCGGTTGCCCACAGCGTCCGCGCGGCACGAGAGTTGACCGGCCCGGCCGCCGCTGCATAATGGAGTATCTAGTTGTTAAGCGAGCTTGTAAACGCCGCGTGTAAGAGGGTTCCTCTATGCAAGACCACACCGAGCAGTTTGTCGATTTGATTAAGTCCGCCTCCACCGACCTGTCGCCGGACGTGGAGCGCGCGTTGCAGGACGCCTGTAAACAGGAGGAAAGCGGCTCGGCCGCCGAGGGCGCCCTGAAGACGATCCTGGAGAACATCCGTATGTCGCGACAGACCGGCCGGCCCATTTGCCAGGATACCGGCACGCCGATCTTCCACGTCTGGTATCCACAGGGTATGTCGCAACAGGCGCTGCGCGAGCAGATTCAAAGCGCCCTGCGCATCGCCACCGAGCGGGCCTACCTGCGCCCGAACGCGGTCGAAGCCCTGTCGGGCAAGAACTCCGGCGACAACATCGGCGTGGACTTCCCCACCATCCATTTCGAGGAGTGGGAGAACGACTACCTGCAGGTCGGGTTACTGCTCAAGGGCGGCGGCTCGGAGAACTGCGGCTGCCAATACAGCGTCCCCTCGCCGGAGTTCCCCGCTTCCCGCGATATCAAAGGCGTCCGCAAGGCCGTGCTCGACGCCGCGTATAAGGCCCAGGGCCTCGGCTGCGCACCAGGCATCTTGGGTGTCGGCATCGGCGGTGACCGCGGCTCCAGCATGCTCAAGGCCAAAGAGCAGCTCTTCCGCCCGCTCGCCGACAAAAACCCTGACCCCGAGCTGGACCAGATGGAGAAGCAGCTCCACCGCGAGATCAACCAGCTCGGCATCGGCCCGATGGGCTTCGGCGGCAAGACGACGGTGATGGGCATAAAGATGGGCCAACTGCACCGCGTTCCCGCGTGCTTCTTTGTCTCGATCGCCTACATGTGCTGGGCCGACCGCCGCAAAATCATGACCATCAAGAACGGCAAGGTTGTCATCGAGGCGCCGTAGCATGATGTCATTCCGAAGGAGCGAAGCGACCGAGGAATCTAGCGGCGGCGGCGAGCTGCGCCAGATTCCTCGCTGCGCTCGGAATGACAAAGGAGCCGGACGCCTCACGCTCTAAAGGGACAGCTCAGCACGGCTTTGACGAGCCAGAACACGGAGAACCACGAATGGCTACAAAACTCACCGTACCCATCAGCGAAGAACAGATCCGGGCCCTCAAGGTCGGCGATCAGGTGCTGCTCAGCGGCGTGATCTTCACCGGCCGCGACGCGGCCCACAAATACATGATGGACAACTTCGTCAAAGGCCCGTGCCCGGACTCGGAGAAGCAGTTTTACGAGCTGCTCAAGAAGGAGCTCAACGGGTCCGTGATTTACCACTGTGGTCCGGTGGTAAGGAAGCGCGAGGACGGCAAGTACGAGTTCGTCGCCGCCGGACCGACCACCAGCATCCGCGAAGAGCCCTACCAGGCCGACGTCATGGGCCACTTCGGCGTGCGGGCCGTCATCGGCAAAGGCGGCATGCGCGACAAGACGCTCAAGGGCTGCGCTGAGCACGGCGGCGTCTACCTGCACGCCATCGGCGGCGCCGCCACGCTGATCGCCGAGAGCGTCAAGGAAGTCGTGGACGTCTACAAGCTCGACTTCGGCGTGCCGGAGGCCTTCTGGAAGATCCGCGTCGAGGACTTCCCCTGCGTGGTGACGATGGACTCCCACGGCGAGAGCCTGCACGAGAAGATCCAGAAGGAATCCGAGAAGAAGCTCCAGCAGCTCCTGGCCGGCTAGTGTAGCGCTGGCAGCGTCATATTGAGCAGAGCGAAGGATCTTCTCATGGCTGCCGCTGATGGCTTGCCCGCGGACGAGCCCGGCGCCGAACGAGAAAAGCCGGTGTCGCCGAACGCGACGTGGGCGAATGGAGCGGTCGCGCTGGGCTTTCTGAGCGTTCCTGCCCAAGGTCTCGTCGTGTTGGGCGGTTGGCTGACACTCGTACCGGTCGTGCTGGTGGCCGCCGCGATCATTCTCGGGATCATCGCCTTCGCGCTCGCCCGGCTACGGCCGAAGAGCTTCAAAGGCTACACTCGGGCGGCTGCGGGGATCGCACTCGGTGTGGCCTCCAGCCACTTGCGGCCCGACCCGGTCAGCTTCAACTACCTGCGGATTGGCCCTGTATGTGCGGCGAATCTGCGGGGCATCGGAATGGCGCTGAGCGAGTACTGCGATCACTACTCCACGTATCCGCCCAGCTTACAGCAGCTCGTCGAGACGGGGCTTTCGACAGACGGCGAACTGAAATGTCCGTTCGCGTGGTTCCGTGAGCGCGGCGAGACCGACTATGTCTACGTCACCGGGTTGAGCCCCGCTGACCCGGCAGACTGGATAATAGCGTACGACCATCCCGCCAATCACCCACGCCGTGCATTCAATGTCCTGTACGTCAGCGGGGAAGTAAAGCACTTGTACATGGACGACTTTGTCGGCGAGTTCAAGCGTTTCCGCGACGCGTACATCGCGGCCCGCGGCGAGTTGCCGAAGACCATCGGCCCGAGCTGGCCGTAGCTCACCCCTGGGTTCTGATGTGGGATCTGCCGCGAGAGTCGCCCGTTTGTCTCCCGCTGCAGACACCGCGCTGATTGCCGAAAGCGTCAAGGAAGTCGTGGACGTCTACAAGCTCGACTTCGGCGTGCCGGAAGCCTTCTGGAAGATCCGCGTCGAGGACTTCCCCTGCGTGGTGACGATGGACTCCCACGGCGAGAGCCTGCACGAGAAGGTTCAGGCCCAGTCGCAGCAGAATCTCCAGAAACTCCTGGCCGGCTGACGCGGCGGGCGCCATGGGCAGGCCCCGACAGAGTCGGGGTTTGCCCGTGCCGCTTCGTGCGGGAATCCTCTCTCGCACCACTGCGTGTTCGCCGGCAGGTTTTGCTTGACGCCCGACGCCGTACCACGTATACTGTTTCCAGGTCGAGTTGACCGAGTGCTTGGGGAAAGCAGAGCGGAGTTCCTGCCGCAGGTCCCCCCGGAGACGGAGGATAAACAGCATGAAATGTACATCCGTGAAGTTGTGCGCTGTGCTTGCTCTTGTGGTCGTCGGCGTGTCGTTCGAAGCGGCCCGGGCAGATTTCGTACTGGTCGAGGACTTCGAAGGCCTGGCCCTCGGCCCGATTGACGACCAGGGCGGCTGGGTGGCCGAAAACGACACCTCGGTCGTCACGCTTGATCCAGCGGACGAGACCAACCAGGTCCTGGCCGTCACGACGGACTCGACCCACTTGTACCGCAGCGCCCTGATCCTCAACGGGACTGTGCGCATGATGTTTGTGCGCTTCCGCTTCGCCGAGCAACAGAATTACTCGTTCGGAATGTCGGACTCAGTGGCCCCCGACCAGTTCGGCCACTTCGAGGTCGAGCTGAGCATGACCAACGCCACGAACGAGCTGCGGGTCAACGACGGCGGCACGTACGACGAGCTCGGTCTGTTCACGCCCGGCACGTGGTACAACGTCTGGATACTGGTCAACAACATCACCGACGAGACACAGCTTTTCCTGCACGACCGCCCCGGCGGCGACGCCACCATGGATGACCAGCTCGACGTTGACGGGCAGACCGTCTTCGACTTTCGCAACGGCTCCGCCGGCAACCTGGTTAATTTCTTCATCAAGACCGGCGGCGGCAGCGGCCCGTCCGGCCCGCTGTACATCGACGACATCTACATCGAGAACACGGACGCGCTCAACCTGCACAACCCCGCGGGGGAGCCCGGCTGTCCAGCCGACGCCAACGGTGACGGCGTCACGGACCAGGCGGATCTGGGGATCCTGCTGAGCGCTTTCGGTGCGTCCGAGGGCGACCCGGACTACAACCCCAACGTCGATTACGACGGCGACGGCACGGTTGGCCAGGCGGACTTGGGCTTCCTGCTGGCCGACTTTGGCTGCGGCACGTAATCGGTAGCTCCGCGCAACAGCGCCCTCAACGGGCTTCGACGCGGATCGAGTAGCTGCGTCGAACCTGCTGGTGCGAGTCCCGATGTACATCGGGATTCTCGCACTCACTCATGCGGGAATCCCTTCCCGCCTGCAGCGTTCCGGAATCCGGCACGTCGGCGATGCACGTTGCACCGGCTACGGGCAGCCCGCGCCCCAGTACGTCAGCAGGATCCCGAGATCAGCGTGGTCAGTCTCGCCGTCGCAATTCAGATCGCCTTCGTCGGAAATGTGCCAGGCCCTCAAGAAGATGCCCAGGTCGGAGTGGCCCACCACGCGGTCACAGTCGAGGTCGCCGGGGCAAGGTTGCGGACCGGCGTCGCCGAATTCGTACGCGCCCATGTCCACGATCGGCGGGCAGCCGCAGCCGGTGTCACCCGTGTCCGGATCATCGAAGAAGCGCCCTTCGCCATCGAGATCCAGCGGCGTGTACTCGCTCGTGTCGCCATCTTCATCGAGGTCCGCGGTGTCCGGCGGCACGGCCCAGTTGCAGCCAGCGTCAATGCAGGGCGAGCCGGCCGACAGATGGAAGTCATTGTCCTCCCACGTGTTCGGATCGTCGTCCGGCCCGTCGGGATCGACGAACAACGGATCCGCGTCGATGTTGCCGGCGCCCGGCCAGCCGCCCTGAACGTCGCTGTAGCTCACAATGAGGTCGCTGCCGCCACCGAGACGTATCTCTTCCGGTTTGTCATCCCACAGAACACAGTTCGTGATCCTCGGGTGGCTGTAGTAGCAGTACACGCCGCCGCTGATTCCGTAGTGGGCGGTGTTCGCCGAGACCGTGCAGTTGCGCATTGTCGGGCTGCTCTCGACGCAATGCACCCCACCGCCGATCGAAGCGGTATTCCCGGTGATCGTGCAGTTCGCGACGACTGGGCTGCTGGAGGTCCAGCAGCTGAGACCGCCACCGGAGCCCGCCGTATTGGCGGTAATCGTACAGTTGCTGATGGTCGGGCTACTGTCCTCACAGTGGACGCCACCGCCGGCGGCCTCACTCTGGTTCCCAATGATCAGACAATTTCTGATCACCGAATCGTCGTCGAGCATGAACATCAGGCCACCCCCGTAGCCCACCACGTTCTCTGAGATTACGCAGTCGCTAATCCTTGTGTTGGATCCGCGACAGCAGACGCCGCCACCCCACCAGCTGCCCGGACTGCCTTCGTTCCCCTTAATCGTACACTTCTCGATCCTCGCAGCGCCACCAATGATCGTTATGCCACCGCAGTAAAAGCCGGCCGAGTTGTTGCCCAGGATCTCAGAATCGGTGACGGTCAAGCAACCGTAGAAGGCATACACGCCCCCGGCGTCAGCGCCCGAGTTGTCGCTGATTGTGGAACCAGCGATCGTGGCGGTGCTGTTCCGACAAGCCACACCTCCCCCCGCGGATCCGGCGGTGTTCGACCCTATCGCGCAGTCGCCGATCGTGGCGTCGCTTCCTTCGTCGCAATAGACACCCCCACCCAGATCTGCGGCGGCATTCCCCACGATGGTGCAGTCATTGATCGTCGGGGCACTTTCATAGCAGCCGATACCGCCGCCGCGACCCCCGTGCTCTCTTGAAGCCGTGTTGGCCGCGACCGTGCAACCAGTAATCATCGGCGCGCTGCACCGGCAGCAGAGGCCACCGCCGTTGTCCACCGCGCGGTTCTCCGAAATGGTGCAGTTGATCACTGTAGCGTTGCTTGCTTCGCCACAGTAGACGCCGCCGCCGTCAATGCTCGAGTCATTTCCGGTGATGGTGCATTCACTTATTGTGGCGTTGCTCTCGTAACGGCAGCAAATGCCACCACCGCGACCCCCCTCCATCGGGTCGTGGGCTGTGTTATTGGTGACCACACAGTTGCTGATCGTTGGGCCACTCCCTTCGGTACAGTAGATGCCGCCACCATCCCCTGCGTAGCCGTTGGTGATCGTCAGCCCCTCCACGAGAGACAGAGGCGTCTCGCCGCTGTGGAAGTGGAACCCCCGGTGCAGGTCGAACTCGTCGGCCTGACAGTCGATGATGCAGTTGTCGGGGCCGTTCTCCGAGCGGACGGTGATGGCCTTGCCGTGGAAGTCGAGGTCCTTGTTGCCCGCGCCGGTGTAGGTGCCGTCGCAGACGACCACCTCGTCGCCGTCGCCGGCGGCGTCGATCCCCTCCTGGATGGTCCGATAATCCCCGCTGCCGTCCCAGCAGACGTAGATCGTATCGGCGTGAACGACGGTTGCGGGGAGTCCGAGCGTGGCAATCGGCACGGCCAGCAGAACGAGCGTGATGCTCGGGACGCGTGTGGACATGAGTCCGTCCTCCTCACACCGTCGCCCCCGGATGCCCCGTGCACGACAGGTTCTCGGGCCGGGGGCGAGCTGCACGACTTATAGCATACTACATGCTTAGCCCAACTTCAACGCCGATTTGGCCTCGCGGAGGAATCTGCGTCAATCGCGCGACCGGGGCCAGATTCCTCGGCGCGGAGTTTACCCTGAGCAACGTCGAAGGGCTTCTCGGAATGACACGCTACCCATGCAAGTGATGCTCACCCCTCGCGGTCGCGCCGCCCAGCGGGCGGCGCTCGCCGGCCCGGATCATCGTTCCGGTTCGCGGCTGCTGACCTGGTGTATGACGGTGGGCGGGCAGAGTTGCCCGATCGCTTCGGCCTGGGGCCGGTCGAAGAGGTTGCCTGCCAGCGCCCGTTGCAGCTTCGGCCCCGAGAGCTGGCTCACCTGCCCCCACTGCCCCGACTCGCGGATCAGGTCTTCGAGCCGTTTTCGTTCGGCGCTTGCAGCGGACGGCAACGCGCGCGATTGAACGGACCGGACGCGGACGACGGCGGCGTTGCCGGCCAGGTGTTCCTGGCGGGAGTCCGTGGCCCGGCGGATGAGAAAGTCGCGCCAGAGCTCTTTCTCGCTGTTGGCGTGCCGGATTTGCTCGTTGAGCTCGTGGAAGCGATCAACGACGAGCGGGAGCTGGGCGGCCATGCACTCGTCAAACCGCTTGCTGAGCATCGCGAGTTGCTGCACACGTCTTTGAAGAGACGCCGGTCGCTGCTGGTATTGCTCGCGCAGCGTACGGAACCGTTCGGCCAGTTCGGCGGACAGCGTCAGGTCAGGCCGGTCCGCGGCAAGCCTGTCGAGTCTGGCCGTTATATATGTAACATGTTCCTCGATTTCCTGATCCGACAGCATAGGTCACCTCCCGCCGGCAGCCTAGCTGTACTGGAAACCACCAGCAACCGGGGAATTGCCTGGAAGTTATGGGGTAAACGCGGTAGGCTCTTGGCGACCTCAGGGGTGACCGGTGATGAACGATCAGGAACGGCTCGAACGGCTTGTTCAGGCAGAACACGCGTGCATTTCGATCATCACCTACGAGGAGGATTACGCGCT
>Ga0307379_10009447_pt1 | contig 13014 bp, 6 predicted proteins | sample UN2MG_FD_202237 | JGI IMG/M metagenome (GOLD analysis project Ga0307379, IMG submission 202237) | Soil microbial communities from Risofladan, Vaasa, Finland - UN-2 | ecosystem: Environmental > Terrestrial > Soil > Coastal area > Acid sulfate soil | place: Finland: Risofladan, Vaasa | collected... | reverse complement strand
TCAAATAAACTCATAAAAGCAAATAGAAAAAGGATGATCATATTAACTTGCATAATAGGAGGTTATGTAATTACTTATACAATACCATTTATTATTATTCCATCTAATGTATTATATTACGATTTACCACCTAAACCAGAGTTAATAGCTCACCGGGGAGCCTCGCACCTTGCTCCAGAGAATACAATCGAAGCAGGTGAAGCGGCTCTCTTATATGATTTAGTTGTAGGATGGGAGGTTGATATTCAAATCAGCTATGATGGAGTTCCTTTTTTAATGCACGACGATACTCTCACTAGAACCACTAATATCTCTGAACATTTTCCAAATCGAAAAAATGATAAGGCTTACACATTCAATATTTCAGAACTTAGAGAATTAGACGCTGGATCATGGTTTCTAGATAACGATCCTTTTGGAGTTATTGCTAGTGGAATTATCTCAAAAGCAACCGCAGAAACATTCAGAGGAATTAAAATTCCCACTTTTGAAGAAGTGTTAAATTTCACGAGAGATAACGGTTATCTTTTAGATTTTGATGCATATATACCCCCAGAAGGTCATCCATATCATAATAATTTCTACGAAATTCTTTTAAACATGACGATAGAATCAGGTATGGATTTAAGTAAAACGATGATACCAACAGGAAATAGTGAATGGTTAGAAATGATAAATAATTCCTCTCCTGAGATTCAATTAGGATGGCAGGGTTCACCATCGGTACAAGAATTTCAATCTTCTACTACTAATTATACATATATTAATACAGGTGATGGATACTCCAATGAAGAATACAGAGCCTTAAAAACGGCTGATATAGATATTATGGTTTGGACAATTGAGTCTATCGAAAGATTTTATCAATTATGGTGTTTAGGAGTGGATTGGGTAAAGACTAATTCTCCCTATAAGTTTAACGATTTAGAGAGTAACTTTTTATTTTTCCCTATTTTTCCCTACATCACGATCTGGATTGCAATTTGCATAGTAGCTTTATGTTCAATCGATATCATTAGACATACACTAATAAAAAAGCAGAAAAATATGCTCAATTATAAAGATTAAAGTTATAAATAGATAAATAGAAATTTTTTTGTTTTATATAATAAATTCTCTAAATCCTTTTATCACTAAAAAAAGATTATTTTATATTTTAATTAAAACTTCCAAGTTTGAAAATGATATTACTCGATTTGCTTCAAAAAATAAAAGGAAAAAAGTGGTTGCTTCTTGATTTGGTATTAATCATAAATATGGTTGTTTTAGTATTAATAATGCTAATTTTTCACGTATATTGGGGAGACATTAATTTAATAGTCTCTGATTATATTAGCTTTGATATAAATCTCGTATTTTTAATTATCGTAATCCTTATACTTCCGCTACTTTATGGAGTAGCGATTTTTCACATACATCTTAGGAATATTAAAAAAAATAACGAAATTAAACCTTGTATCCTAAACAAACTTATACCAATAGTTCTAATGTTCATATATTCAAGTCTATTCGCACTATTATTATACTCTTTAGAACAATACTCCCGATTAATTCCTCAAGTTATTGAGTTTTATAGTACATTTTTTACAATACCACTTTCACTCTTACTTATTTTGGGCTTATATCCTTTGATAAAATCAATCCCACAGTGGAAAAATCATTTTTCTAATAGGATATTAAATGTAGAAATAAAGTCAAAAGTTATTTTAGGACTTTTAATTACTGGATATTTTTTTGCTTTTGCGTCCCCGCTATTGTTTATCCCCTCAAATGTGATTTTCGGCGATCTACCTCCCAAACCCAACATTATAGCGCATAGAGGTGCTTCACATTTAGCCCCAGAAGACACTATCGTAGCGGGAGAATTAGCGGTAGAACACGGGGCTGTAGGTTGGGAAGTCGACATAAGAATTTCTATTGACGGAGAATTATTTTTACTGCATGATGATACTCTCACTCGAACCACTGATGTAGAGGATATTTTTCCAAATCGTAAGAACGATCGCGCTGAAACATTCACGCTTTCTGAACTAAGACAATTAGACGCTGGTAGTTGGTTTGCGGACAAAGATCCATACGGGGCTATAGCTTTTGGTCGTATTTCAAAAGAAGACGGAGACAATTACAGGGGCATAAAAATTCCAACATTTGAAGAAGTTTTAAATTTTACAAGAGATAATGACTTTTTTATAGATTTAGATATTAAATTTCCATCATCCAGCCATCTTTATAGTGATGTTTATTTTGAAACTATTTTAAACGAAACACTCGAATCGGGAATTAATTTAAGAAAAGTTATGATTTTCACTAGCGACGCTGAATGGATTGATTTGATCAACCAAAAAAATGCCACTGATATTTTATTAGGCATGGATATGAGATCTAATCCTTCCTTAGAAGAATTCGAAATGTCTGAATATAATTATACAATTATCAAAACGGGGGATGAATACTCTAATGAATTATATAGATCATTTTATTTGAACAATCTCCCTGTTATGGTTTATACAATCGATAGTATCGAAAGATTCAGCCAACTCTGGTGCTTAGGGACGTCTTTTGTTATGACGAACGAAGTACACACTTTTAACGATCTGAAAAACCCAATCTGGTATTTTAATATAGAAATTTACATAGTTCTTTGGAGCATCATATATATCATAACTTTAAGTTCTCTGCTTATTATAAAATTTGTCTTATTTAAAAAAAGAAAAGATTAAAATAACGAAATATCAAAATCAAATCTTTTCATCTTTCTTTTTCTTAAAGAGAAGGTAACCAAGTACTACTAATGTCAAAATAATAGGAATCATTATCGTAATTGGGTTTTCTCCTGTAATTCGGAAGATATAATAAGATATTGTAAGGAGAGATGCAAAGAAAGCGATAATGGAACCATATTGGTTTGTAAAATTCTTTAAACGCCTCATAAATATATATACACGGAAATTCATTTTCTTTATAACTTCTAACTCTTTTTCATCAAGCTTATTCAGAACTTCCGGGTTTTCGTAGTATAAACCGATCTGAGGATCGTATTTCCCTTTCAATTTTCCAGCACTAATCAGAGAAATTAGGTTTTTTTGAATAAGTGGTTTTTTTATCTTCAATTCATTCTGCAAGAAACTTAAGGTTAAGAATTCATTAGCAACGGCTTTTATTGCCATTTCTACGTATGACTTTATGATTATTTCTTCTAATTTGTTTACTTTCTCTCTTAAAATGTTGTTAAATTCTTTAATAAAGCGGTCAAAATCATCTATGATGTGAATATTTTTGGTTTCGAAATCGTTCGAATTTCGGTTAAATATCCTAATTAAATCTTTTATTTCTTTACTTGTATTTTTAATTTCCTGCTCGATAGAGACCTTTTTTTTACTAACTTTTAAGTAGGCTCTCTTATACTGCCCTGTTTCGATATAATCTTCAACCCTCGTCTGCAATGTTCCTAATAATTGAGATAAATGGATATTGTTGTTGGTAATCGTGGTTATTAATTTACCTCGATCCGTCTCAAACCTTAAAGAATTTATTTTATCATTTATTGCTTGAACTCTTTCTTCTACTCTTTTTTTAATCACATTCTTTTTCTTAACGTAGAATTCTCTCGCTTCGGTCTCAAATTTCCTTGATTCATAAGATATACTAATGATCGATTTCAATCTATTCTCGATTTTTTCGTCAACCTGTTTTAGTCTAATTATAACACGCTCCTTTCTCCCTTCAAGAATTTCCCTCATCTTTGCATGAGACTCAGCTCTCTCAACATCATCAAAAGTTTTAGTTAGTTGGTTTTCTATTTCGATTTTTACATTATCTAACACATTGATTATAAGAATTTGTAAGTCTTTAAATAATATCAAATTTTCCTTAATATTAAAAATCGCTTCCTCATTATTATCTATAACCGCTTTTAGATTCTTAATCAGTTCCATATTCTCTAATCTATTCTCGTCAACATTTAACTCTTTTGTCTTAGTGTTGTATTGGTTGGTAATAGATTCCTTCAAATCACTTAAATCTTTAATTCTATTCTGAATTTCTAATAAATTTACTCCAAGAGTTTTGTTTTTTATACACGAATCGTAAAGGGCTAATAATTTTCCTACTGCCTCTTGTGTTTGCTTAATAATTCTATTTTCTGTAAAATTTTTTAATTCTCTATATTTATGATAAGCTTCAGTGTGAACTATTAGTTCTTTTTTATCTTCAAGTAAATCACCTTGCAATTTAGACACCTCTATCATGTCTTTAATTCTTGGAATTATCGCTTTACATTTGATTTTTAGCTTATCGGCTAGTTTTTTTATACTAATTGTGTCAGTGTGCTCCTCCTCACTCATTAGTATAATTTCTTGAGAAATAATGTCATTCACATATTCCTCCTTCAGTTTATCAACTTCATCACTAATAAAAACTTTAAATTTCTCCCATTGTATTATTTTTATCGAACTTTCATCAAGATCTGGGATAATAATTTTTAGATTTATTAGCTTTTTAGAAAAAATCTTATTATTTTCGTTAAAATCAATTAGAATTGCATCAAAACCACTAATAACATTCGGGATTTTATTTGTTTTGTTTTGCTCAATGTTTTTCCTGTAATTTTCTAACTTATTCTTAAAATTTTGGATAGTATTGGAAACAAAACTATCAAAATCCTCAACACTTGCTCTGTTTCTTTCTTCTATAACCTTTTCTTTTAAAAATTGTTCTTGTTCGGCTATGAACTCAATAATATTTTCTTCTAGACTGTCAAGCTTCTCATTTATATATTTATAAAGCGGAAATAGTTTTTGTTTAAAAGAAGTGTTCTTTTTAACCATTGATTTTAAGCTTTGAATTTCAGTTGTTTTTTCTTTTAGTAATTTATCCGCCTCCATCTTGATAAAATTAAATGCATCTTTATATTGATTTTGGGATGCTCTACTTTTAACGGTCTCTTTAATTTGTAGAATTCCATCTTGTATATTATCCTTAACATTTCCTATCTGATTATTAAGTTCGTTGAAAAACTGAAAACCATTAGTATAATCAGCAAAAATCAAATCAAAATTTTCTTTAAAATTAACCCATTTATATATTATTTTCTTATGGTTTTTTGCAATCTTTTTCTCTTTAGATGTAATTTGATGCGAAACTTTGTAAATAACTGAATCGTATTTGCTTACAACCTGAGCTATTTTATTAAATGCATTTATGATAAGATTTAATTTTTCTTCATCATAACCCTTCTCAAGAACTTCCGTAATGTAATTTTTAAAAGAATCTATCTCGCGATTTATCTGATCCTGAATATCGTATATTCTATTATCTAATTCGTCTAAAATAATGCTAAATTTTTTTAAATTTTCCATCTCTTGGATCTTTTCTAAGAGATAAGTATTTAATTCACCTAAACGCTTTTGCAATAAAGAATATGACTTGTTCCATTGAGAAATTTCAGAACCTAAAGCAGCTTGTAGGTTAATGTATATAAGATCTTGATTGAAAGATGTTTCAATGTTTTTATTAAGAAAATCTGCTTCCATTAATGAATCTCGCAATACAAACTTCAACCTTTCTTTAGCGAAATCAACTTCGTCTATCAAAAGATATGATTCTATTTCTTCTTTGATATGAGGGATTGTGTTTTTAAGCTTCAAAGTCATATTATAAATATCATTTTTAATTTCCTTCAGTTTAGCTTTTTCTTCAAACAATCTTTCAGTGTTAATTTCCTTATCGGAAATAATTATATTTTTGTACAAAAAATCTAAACAAAAGTAGAATTTTGTTTTGAATAAATAAGCCTTTTTTGCTCTAATCTCCCCTTCAAAAAAGTGGTTGCTTATTAAGTCATATATGATCGGAAAGATATCTTCTTTCAATTTCACAGGTTGCTGTTGGTAGGAACTTTTATATTTTTTGTAAATATCCGAAAGTGATACAATACTATTATTTCTTAATTGTTCGTAAACTTCTTGGATGAATATCTTTTTGCCATGACTTAAATTTTGTAGGTATTCATTAAATTCCGAAGTAATATCGATATTCTTCAAACTAAACATATAATTGAGGTTGATATAAAGTACAATCTCCTCTACTCCATGGTTTAACCCAAAGGTAGTTTTTATCTGGTTTAAATCGATAAAATTATAAGTCTCTAACCGCTTAAATACAACTCTTTCGATTTCTTCGATAAAACGATTCCAGATAATAGATAGCAAGATTACTAGTTTAGTAACATTTCTTAACGCAATTAAATTCAATCTTTCTTTATCTTTCAATAATGAGTCTAATTTCTCAGTGATAAAAGAATAGATTCTTGCAGGGTTGTAATCTATAAGCCATGAGTATATATCGAGAAGATTTACGCACCAAAATGTGGTTTCAATATCTCCTTCAATTGAATCTATGACAAAACCTCCATTTGCCTGTTGAAATTGATAGAAATACTGAATTTCCTTATCTTTTATGTCTGAATCTAAATCAAAGAATTTTAGAATGAGGAGTTTAAAAATTAATGATACATCTTTTTTTCTTTCTCTTAAATATTGACGGAATTGCTCTTTGAAAACCCTTACATCAACATCGATAAGCATGAGACTTTCAACAACATCGTAAAAAGTCTTTCCCAAAGGTCCTTGATTACATAATTCGCATTGTTTGTCAAGGCAATGTAAGAATCCATCATTTCTTTTATGATCGTAAATAAAATTCTTAATTTTTTCAATAATAATATCTTGCCCTTTAGACGATAAGTACTGTTGGAGCACTCCTAATAATTCTAAACTTGCTAGAGCATGGTATGTTGACCAAATATCAGGTACTTTTACTGAATAAGGCGAAGATTTAAATCCCAATTGATCTTTTTCAATTATCTCAACTTCACAATTCTTTATAAATTCTAAGAAATCTTCACTGTGGTCGTCCACTTTTTGTTTGATATATTTCCTCAGGAGGAGAAACCAAAAAATATCCTCCAAATTTAAAGACGGCTCTTTAATTAAGTTGTTATTATAATCATGATATAATTCTAAAACTTTATTGTAATTACTTAAGTAGAAATTACCGATATCCTTTCTCTTTGTTAAAACAAAAGACTTAAACGGCTCCTTTTTAAATTCCGTAATATACGGATATGCTGTCTTCTTCTCTACATTTGTCAACTAAAAAAAACCCCTACTTCTTTTTACTAGTATAAAAATAATAAAAATTTTCGAATTTATTTTTTTAGTATTCTTTTATTTGAAGTATTTTGAAGAATCAATATGCAACAAAAAAGTTAATTCTGGCACTGAAATCTTTAAAATTTTAGCAATATTCAATAAAGTACTCGATTTTTTTTTCCTAATTAGGATACAAGGAGATTGAACATACAATTACTACCGATAAGAAGTATATTGGATGGTTATGTAGTTATACACCAATAGAACTCATCCATGCTGCAGGTTTTCTTCCCTATCGAATAATAGGTCATTCAAATCCTCCACAAAACTCAGATTCTTATATACATCCAAATTTCTGTCAATTTATAAAGTCTACAGTTGATGTGGCAATAGGAGGCGGATATGGTTTCCTCGATGGAGTTATTTTCGTAAACTCTTGTGATGCGATGAGGAGACTTCACGATGTTTGGAAAAGGTACGTTCCAACGAAATTTATCCATATCTTAGATATTCCGATGGGCAATTTATCTTTGGGCTCAAAGTATTTCGAAACTGAATTTTTAAAGCTTAAAGGCGCACTCGAAAAACATACATCTTCCCCAATTAAAGAGGAGGATATTAAAAATGCTATTGATATTTATAATAAATCACGGTTAATGTTCAACCAGCTGAACTCGTTAAGAATGGAAGATAATCCCCTGATAACAGCAGGTAGTTTAATGAGAATCACCTCGGATTTCTTCAAAGTTGAGCCAGAAGTATGGAATGAGAAAATTAAACAGCTCATAGAAGAGAAAAAATCTGAACCTTCGAAGGCAGAACAAAACAAAAACCCTAGAATCCTTTTATCAGGAAGTCCTCTCCACGAAATCGAATTCATCAAATTTATTGAAGAGATTGGATTGAATGTTGTTTATGAAGATCTTTGTACTGGGAGTAAATTTTTCGATTTGAATGTTAAAGCTTCTAATAATTTAATATCTTCATTAAGCGAAGCTTATTTAACAAGAACCCCATGCGCTCGAATGATGCAAATAGAAGAGAGGGCTAACCAGATCATAAAAAACTCAGAAAAATTCAAAGTCAATGGAGTTATTCACCATTCCTTAAAATTTTGCGATACGTACTTGTACGATGTTCCTAAATTGAAAGAAATCTTGGTAGAGAGTGGATTATCTGTTTTATTCATCGAAAGCGATGGCGGGTTAGGAAATATTAATCAAATTAGAACGAGGATTGAAGCTTTCTCAGAAATGATTAAGAATTAATAAGGTAGTTAAAATGGCATCTCATAACATGTTAAGGAAATATTTTGGACAATTAGAAACAAGTCTTAGAAACAAACTTGAAACAAAAATTACTGCGCGTAGAAGATTTGTGTACGAGATTGCAAGGATTGGTTCTCGTATATTTAACGACGACTGGTCAATTGGTTGGACAACGGTATTTGTCCCTTACGAAATCCTTAATTCCATGGGTGTATCTGGGATGTTTGTAGAATTTTTTGGAGCAATGCTTGCTGGATCGGGTATGTCCAGCAAGTACCTTGAAATCTCTGAAAGTAAAGGTTTTTCAACTGACAGCTGTTCTTACCATAGAACTATAATTGGTGCCGCCATGGATGGACTCCTACCAAAACCAGATGTGCTCATCGGGGCAAGTATTCCCTGTAATGGTGGGGTTAAAGCATTAAAACGCATAGGAGAAATATTCAATAAAAAAGTTTTTATTTTAAACATACCCATTGAAGTAACACCAAAATCCGTCGATTATTTAACAGAACAATTCGAGCAGATGATAGAGTATGTCGAAAACGAAACTGGTCGTAAATTAGATTACGATAAACTTAAAAAGTCAATTAGATACAATAATCAAGCAAGAGAATACCTGGTAGAAGTAAACGATCTATGCAAAAATATCCCAAGTCCCGCAAATTCAAATGACTTAAAAAATTTCATCATATTTTTATTGCTACAAGGAACAAAAGAGAGCGTTGAAGTCGCAAAATTATACAGAGACGAATTCAAATTTAGAGTTGATAATAAAATAAGTGGTTTACCAGAAGAAAAATACCGATTAATGTGGATCCAGAATAGAATCCAGTTTAAAACAGATCTTTTGAACATTCTGGAAGAAAAATATGGCGCTAGCATTGTAATTGACGAACTTAATCATATATGGTGGGAACCTATGGATGAAGATGACCCCCTAAGAAGCCTTGCGAGTCGAATAATAACTCACCCTCTTGTTGGCCCGGTTGATAGAAGACTTGAAGTAATCACACAATTAGCACAAGACTATAAAATAAGCGGCGCAGTTAATCCTGCCCATTGGGGATGCCGTCAATCTGCTGGTGCCAGAGTATTATTTAAAGATGCTCTTCAAAAAATAGGGATTCCACTTATCCATTTGGATGTAGATTGTGTAGATGAAAGAAATTACGCACCAGGACAAATTATGACGCGTATGGAAGCCTTTTTAGAAATGCTCTCTAACTAGTGACTTTAAAAGCTTTTAAAACTATAAGTAAATCGAATTAAATCAAAAAAAGATAAAAAAAAGGAGTACAACTCCTTACTTATTTTAAATTTGAAATATCTAATAATTTATATTTGGATATCATTTCGAGAAGGCCCATTACTTGCATGCCATGATTATAAAGTTCGTTCGCATCTGTTAAATTTCTCCAGCAAAAGGGACATTCAGTTGTCAAAATATCCGCCCCGACGGCATTAGCTTCGTCGCAACGTAAACTTGCTGTCCTCAAAGAGAAATCAGGATAACCTGCTCTTACTCCTCCACCAGCACCACAACACATTGAATTATTTTTTATACGATACATCTCGATAAATTTAATTCCGACATCTTCTTCAAGTTTTCGTAAGATTACTCGTGGAATATCGAACCATTCTTCGATCATATTATCGATTTTACGCATATCCATCATTAAATTCTTAGATTTCTTGATCATGGATTGCTCCATCTCGTGCGCAAAATGCCTGCCAGTGTGGCAAGGATCGTGATATGTTACGACTTTTCCCTTGAGCTCTTTGTTCGGTTTGAATTTAATTTTTCCTTCCTTGATCAAATTAGAGAGGAACTCAAACGCGTGCATCGTCTTAAATGGAAGTTTATCTCCATTAGTCATCCATTTTGGGTAATCAATCGTAAAAGTCCGATAACAGCCAGCGCAAGAAAATAAAACTTCTTCCATATTCTTGAAACTTTCTAGATTTTTATTCATTAACTCTTGGGCAGTATCAACAGCGCCAACTCTAAAGAAGGGGCTACCACAACATACTTCGTCTTCAATTAAAGTGAAATCTACGCCTAACTGTTCGAAAATTTTTGCTGTAGCGATTGCAACTTCTACTTGTCGATAACTAGCAGTACAACCAACGTAATATCCAATTTTAGCGTTTTTATTGTTAATATACTTCCCTAAGCCAGCGTCTTTTGCCCATTTAAATCGCTCTTCTGCTTTTCCGCCGTAGGGATTGTTCAATTGCTTGACTAACTTATCAACTAATTGATGCTTTTCGATCATAGGGATGCCAGCTTCGACACACGCAGCTCGCAAGGATTCAATTATGTCTACTGTGGGTATTTTATTCTCACATTGGGAAGAACATTGTCCGCAAGTAATGCAAGGCATAATGACATCTCTTACTTCTTCTGAAAATTCCAAATCTCCGCTTAAAATTGAACGAGCAATCCACATTTTTCCTGCATTCCAAAACGCTTCCCAACCGTATTCTATTCCAGCTGGACACGCGTCAACCATTCCTTCGTAAAGAACTGTACCTTGTTTTCCAGTGAACTCCCCAATTCCTTCTCTACTAGGCTCTCCCGAATAAGCAAACCTACACGCTTTACAGTGAATACACTTATATATTTCTTTCTCCAATTCTTTTAATCTTTCCATTCCAGTTTTAGCCATTTTTTTTTACCTCCTTACTCAGTTATGGAAGAGCAAGCCTCCCGGGATGCATTATCATATTAGGATCAAAAATCTTCTTCATCGTTCTCAAATATTTCCAATACATTCCTGCTTGAGAATAAGTGAGAGGCGCGTGGATGTATGGATCTGGACGATAATTTAACCATCCTTGCTTAAGCGCGTATTCTGTTGTTTCTCTATTCATCTCTTGAACTTTTTCGAGATCTGATTGTTTTGTGCTATCGAAACAAATAATTGGCATACAAATTGCTTGCCTACAACGCTCAATACTAGCAATCCACATAACTGGTGGAAAACCATATTTCTCCATAGCAGCAGTATACATTTCAGCAAAATGGGCGCATTCGTTCCAAGGGGTATAGAACGTAATGAATAAAAATCCTGCCTCCCAAAACGAATAAGGAACCGCAATCTTATTGGGTTTCTTCAATCTGCTTGCGATTTGTTTGGGATGTAGTTCCTGAGGTTTTATGCTATCAGGGTCTTTGGCTCTATTTTTCTTGAAATCTTCAGCCATTTTATTGATTTTATTAACCACATAATCTAACTCTTCTTGAGTTTGTGCCCAGCACTCCCAATTCATCCACCACTTACTAATTCCTAACTGTTCGTAGAATTCGTAATCGTGAGGAACTTTATCTTTTGGCCAACGCGTCATTACTAAAGGATAATTCCCACCTTGGACCATAACAGTGTTGTGAGCAATTCCAAATTCTTGTTTTCCAATTTCAAGTGTTAAGTTCTGCATATCCTCAGGATTGGACATACCCCACACAACTACAGTCTTAAATTTTGGATGTGGATATATTTTAACTGCAACTTTAGTCATTACGCCTAGAGTTCCTTGCGAACCCATTAAAAAGGACCAGATATCTGGACCTATTCCGTATTTATAGAACGGTTTCGCAAATGGAAGAGCCCAAGAACCAGTTCGCACAATATCTCCGTTTGGAAATACTATCTCACCGCACATAAAGTTATCACCTTGTGGACCAACTGAACTAGTGTAAAGGGAAAACCCTCTATCGATAGCATCGCCCATTACGGTAGAAGCTGGTGGAGCACCGTCTGGTACGGGAGGCGCCCACTCTGGATAATTTTTGTGCATGTAAGCCCAAAGCTCTCCAATTGTAACTCCTGGTTCGACTACGACGTATCGATTATCTGTATCGACTTCGATAATTCTATTCATTCTACCTAAATCAAGCATAACTCCAGCAGGTTTAATAGTTGGACATGCAAAGCCGCCAGATAGTCCGGCTGAAATCGGTGAGACTGCAATTTTTTCTGCAGAGCAGTAAAGTAGTATTTTACGAATTTCTTCAATGTATTTAGGGCGTACGACGATATCAGGAATTTGTGCCTCTAATCCCATTACAGATTTGGAAAGATATGACGCTGTAATTGCCTTGTTATTGGTAGCATACTCCTTGCCTACAATACCAATCATGGCTTCTAAATCTTTATCATCTGCTAATTTATAGCTCATATTTAATACCGTTTTATCTTTTTTTTATAATTTTTGAATTTATCTTAATAATTCTTTATACGTTCGAAAATTATTTGCTTAATTTTAAATTTGTCATAAAAGACTTTCATAAAAAGGGGTAATTTTCTTATAATTGAACTGTTGAACTCTTTTAAATTAACTTTGTGGAGGAGAAAGAATCTTAATCGGTTTGAACTGGTGTAAAAATTAACTTATCCCTAATACTTTTATAATCTCATCATGTAAAGCCTTCACAGTAAAGGGTTTTTCTAAAAATGTTAAACCATCTATTGCTAACGCTCGGGTTTTAATAGATATATCCGCACTTGTGAAGATGATTTTCGGAGGTTTTTTAAGTTTTAACAATATTATCGCTGTATCTATTCCATTTTGAACGGGCATACGGTGATCCA
>Ga0307379_10009446_pt1 | contig 13015 bp, 13 predicted proteins | sample UN2MG_FD_202237 | JGI IMG/M metagenome (GOLD analysis project Ga0307379, IMG submission 202237) | Soil microbial communities from Risofladan, Vaasa, Finland - UN-2 | ecosystem: Environmental > Terrestrial > Soil > Coastal area > Acid sulfate soil | place: Finland: Risofladan, Vaasa | collected... | reverse complement strand
GCCCACGTCAGCGAATACCCTGCCACTATGAATCCGAGGTTATCCATGATACGCCATTCGCTGTTCGAGTTCCCCTTCGAGCTTCGCCAGACGGATGCGACGCATCATCAGATAGACATAAATGACCGAAAATGCGGCCAGATTGAACATCAGCGTCCACAGGATCTCTGGCGAGACAGATCGCGGGCTCGATGGTGGCTGATGGAGCGTCCGCCACCAGATTACCGACAGGTACACGATCGGCACGTTGGCGAAACCGATAATCCCGACGATCGCCGCCCAGCGGGCCCGTTTGTCGGGATCGTCGGCGAAACTCCGAATCGCCAGGTATCCCACGTAGATCGCCAGCATGATCGCCGTCGTCGTAAGCCGGGGGTCCCAGGTCCACCAGACGCCCCAGGTGGGCTTCCCCCACATGGAGCCGAGAGCAAGGGTGAGAACGGTGAATACGACTCCGATCTCGGCCGAGCTCTGAGCCACCCGATCCCAGCGCAGATCACGCTGAATCAGATACAGGACGCTCATCAGGAACACGACGAAGAATGACAGGAAGGCGAGCCACGCCGCCGGTACGTGAACGTACATGAGGCGCTGGATGTCTCCCTGCATGCCGTCCGCCGGCACCACGAACAACCCGACGAAGCTCCCGACCAGGAACAGCGCCAGGGCGGCGATCCCGATAACGTTCGCCAGGCCCGATTTACTAGTCACGATCATTCCTCCAACGCGATCGGAAAAATCCAGAGACTGATTACGAAGAAAATCACATCGAACGCCACGAGCAGCCGGATCCAGATCCCGGAATCCAGCATTGGATCTCCGACGACGATCAGCGTCGTAGCGTTTACCGCCCCGAGCAGCATCGGAATGAGGGCGGGAAACAGCAGGAGCGGGAGCATCACTTCGCGCGCCCTGAGATTGACGGTGAGCGCAGCGTAAAACGTGCCCACGATCGAGAAACCGATCGTGCCGAGAATCGCCACTCCCGCGAGTTCGAGAGCGTGGGGCAGGAGCTGGATCTGAAACAGAACTGCTGCGGCGGGAAACAGGACCATCTCGACCGCCAGCAGAATTATGATGTTCCCGAACAGCTTGCCCAGGTAGATCGCCCTCGGGTCGCCCGGATAGACCCGCAGACCCTCGATACCGCCGCTTGTCTCCTCGCTCTGGTACGTCCGATTCAGGGACAGAATGCCCGTGAACGCGATTCCTACCCACAGGAGACCTCCCGAGACCTGCTGGAGCAGCTCAGTGTCGGGCCCGAGCGCAAAACTGAAGATGAACAGCACGAGGGCCGCGAAGAACACCATCGCGTTGAACGCCTGCTTGGTACGCGCCTCGATGAGCAGGTCCTTCCAGACGATCGTCCAGGCCCGACGGAGAAGATCCACTCAGACCTCGCTCGCGCCGAGGCTGTGGAACGCCAGATGAGACCGCGCGGCTTCGTCGTGGTCCATCGGGGACAGCTTCCCATCCTTCAGAATCAGCGTCTGCTCCGCTGCGCGCGTTGCTTCTCCAGCCTGGTGCGACGCGATGATCACCGTCGTTCCTTCCTCGCGGAATTCCCTGACGAATTCATCCACGAGTGCCATTCCCTGCGTGTCGAGCCCCGAATAGGGCTCGTCCAGAAGTGCCAGCTCGAGGGGTCGAATCCGGAGCTGTGCCAGGACGACCCGCTTCCTCATGCCGGTCGAGAACGTCCGCACCCGCTGATCCGCCGCCCGTTCGAGGCCGACCCGCGCGAGTGCCGCCCGGTACTCGTCGGGCCCGAGTTTCAGTCCTGACATGCGAGCCGAAAAACGGAGGTTCTCCTCGGCCGTGAGATCGTCGTACACGTAACCGCGCACGGTGACGAGACCGACCCGCTCACGGATCGCGTCCCCTTGCTTGCGGAGGTCGAATCCGCAGACCGTTCCCTCGCCGTCCGACGGTTGCAGCAGGGTAGCAAGGCACTTCAGCAGGGTCGTCTTTCCGGCGCCGTTCGGGCCCACGAGTGCGAGGGTGGTTCCGCGATCCACGCGCAGGTCGATACCGCGCAGAACACGATTCCACCCGAACCGCTTCGAGAAACCGACCAGCTCGACGGCGGGGCCTGGGTCAGGCGTGGGGGGTATGGCCGCCTCCTGCGCCCCGGCTACTGTTCCATCCGACGTGCCAGTTGCTCAGCCGTATACTGGACATACTGCCATGCCGGATGCGCCGACGGCAGCGTGCGGGTTCTCGCCCAGTTGGTCGGCTCTGTCGGCAGATCGGTCGGATCGTAGATGGGCTCTATGTACAGGACCGTGCCGCCTCGGAACGGCTGGGCCCAGAACAGCATCTTAATGTACTTCTCAGACTCCGGCAGCGACCCCAGCGGTGCTGTCGGGTAGACGTTCGGAACGTAGATCCACTCGCTCTCCATCGAGGCCACGTTCGCCGTATCACCCGTCGAGCGCTGGAATGAGCGCGGAGTAATTCCGTCTGCCCGCAGCGTCTCCCATGCCCGCTGAATGACAGTGTCTGGCGGTGCAGCGACCCTCGCCTCGAGGGCCCTGTCCGATGGTCCCTGTGCGATACCGGAGGACTGACCTCCGCTCGAGCACGCGCCAATGATCAACGGGGCGACGAACAGCGTCGTGAGCACCGGTATGCGCCAAAGCCTGTCCTGCATCTGACCGCCTCCTCGGATCGCCGCCGACTCCAGGAACGCCTGGTGCGAGTCCTGAAACTCCCTGAGTAAAATCCGGTCGGGAAGATACGAGGACCGAGCCCTTGCTGCCACTTTGCGCACCCGGCCTTCCGGGACGCCCTGTCCCGTTTCGGAAGAGCCGGCCAGACGCGAGACAATGTGGCTCTCGCGGAGCGGTCCGAACCGGCCGCGACGATCGCCTGCAGCGTCGAATCCGGGCCCCGGCGCAGACCCGGACGCGTGCTCGCGTGCGGGCTGGTCCGTCAGTATGTTCGCGTGCCTCAGCCGCGGTCCCACAGGGCCGCATTTGACGATTTTCCGCCCGCGACGGGGCGTTCTGATGGAGGTGCCGGTTGGATCTCCAGGATGTTCAGCAGTTGGCGCTGCCCGCCGACTCGAAGGCTCTTCTGCTCGTGCTCGACGGGTTGGGCGGACTGCCGCGCGAGACAGGCGGCCCGACGGAGCTCGAGGCGGCGCGGACCCCCAACCTCGATGCCCTGGCAGCACGTGGAGACCTGGGCCTCCAGGTGCCGGTGGCGGTCGGTGTGACGCCGGGCAGTGGACCTGGACATCTCGCCCTGTTCGGCTACGACCCGCTGGTCTACCGAATCGGGCGCGGCGTTCTCGAAGCGCTCGGCATCGGATTCGACCTGCGGCCGAGGGATGTGGCCGTCAGGGGCAATCTGTGCACGGTCGATTCCGCGGGCCGCGTAATCGATCGCCGGGCGGGTCGGATATCCACGGAAGACGCGATTCCGGTGATCGAGGCGATGGATGGAATCGAGGTCCCCGGGGGTGAGGTGATCGTCCGACCGGTGAAGGAGCACCGGTTCCTGATCGTGGCCCGGCCCGACGAGCCGTCGACCGCCGAAATCGGTGATACCGATCCCGGTCGCACCGGACTCGAACCGCTGGGAGTCGAGGCGAGAACATCGGCCTCAGAACCCGCCGCCCGACTGGTACGGGCATGGCTGGAGAGAATTCCCGAAGTCCTGGCGGGGCGCGACCGCGCCAATATGGGTCTGTTGCGCGGGTTCGCTCAGCTGCCGGACTGGCCTCAGTTCCCCGAGGTATACGGCTGGCGTTCTCTCGCCATAGCAGCCTATCCGATGTACCGGGGCGTCGCGCGACTGGTCGGGATGGACGCCGTGGAGGTGCCGGACTCGCCCGATTCTCTCGCTCCGGCCCTCGAGGCCGCGCGGGACGAGTACGATTTCTTCTTCCTGCACGTGAAGGGCACGGACAAGGCGGGAGAGGACGGCGACTTCGACCGGAAGGTCGCGACGATCGAGCAGGTTGATTCGGCTCTGCCAGGGATCCTGGAGGCCGGGCCCGACGTAGTCCTGGTGACGGGCGACCATTCGACACCAGCCGTGATGCGCGCCCATTCGTGGCACCCGGTCCCGTTCCTCATGGCCGGTGGGCCGGGCCGGGGTGAGCCGGGTTCTCCGTCATTCGGCGAGACGGCCTGCAGGTCGGGCTCGATCGGACAGATCCGGGGATGCGAATTGATGCCGTTGCTGGCTGCCCGCGCAGGCCGCCTGACGAAGTTCGGAGCCTGATCGGATGCGATCAGCGAGTACATGATGCCCCGCGGGTTCCTCGAGGACCCGCTTCTGCGAGTGAACAGGAGTGGAGATGCGTTGTCCGAAGTGCGGTAGTGACGAAACCGGGAAGTTCTGCGCACGGTGTGGTTCGAAAATCAAGAGCTCTGGGCCGAAATGCGGAAAATGCGGTGCGGGTCTCGACAGGGATTCGGTGTTCTGCGCGGAGTGTGGGACCCCCACCGGCCACAAGCCAGACAAGCCTGCCACGGCGTATCTGCCGTGGGTATTCTCGGCTCTCGCGCTGGTCGCGTTCGCCGTGGCCATCGCCTTCTTCATTCGTGGGCAGGCCGCGCCACGCGTCGGAGACATGGGGATGACGGGCGGGCTTCCCGAGGCGGAACCCGGAACCGCGATGGGTGGTGGTGCGGGCGCGCCGTCAGGCGGCATGGCCGACCTGTCCCAGATGTCGGCGCGCCAGGCCGCGGACAGGCTGTTCGAGAGAGCGATGCGAGAGGAGGATGGCGGAGATACCGAGCGAGCGAAATTCTTCGCCAACATGGCGGTGCAGGCATACGCCGGGGTACCGCCGGAAGAGATCGACCTCGACGCCCACTTCCATCTCGGTCTGCTCGAACTGCTGCAGGAGAACAATGTCGCCGCGGGAACGGAATCGGAGCTGATCCTCTCCGTCCGACCGAACCACCTCCTCGGCCTGGTCCTGGCGGCGAAAGTCGCGGAAGCGGGTGGGGACCCGGCGTCGCAGGCGGCCGCGTACGAGCAGTTGCTGTCGGTGCTCGACTCCGAGCGGGACGCAGGACTTTCGGAGTACCAGATGCACGGGTCCTTGATCGATGTCGAGGCCGCCCGCGCGCGTGAGGTTACCGGAGCGAACTGAGTCTCACCGCCGGCCCGGGCCCGGTCGGCTCACTCGTCGATCCGGGCCCGCCTGAGGGAATTCGCGTTCGCCACCACGGTGATCGAGCTCCCCGCCATCGCGGCCTCCGCGAGGATCGGGTGGAGCAGTCCGAGGATGGCCACCGGGATTGCGACCGTGTTGTAGAAGTAGGCCCAGAACAGGTTCTGGCGAATCTTCCGGAACGTGGCGCGCGACAGCCGGACTGCCTTCACGACGCCCATCAGGCTTCCCTGGACTACGATCATGTCGGCCGCCTCGATCGCGATATCGGTGCCCGTGCCGATTGCGATTCCGACGTCCGCCCGAATCAGGGACGGCGCATCGTTGATCCCGTCTCCTACCATGGCGACGATTCGTCCCGAAGCCTGGAGTTCACTGATCGCTGCGACCTTGTCGGCCGGCAGCAGGCCGGCACGCACGTCCTTGATTTCCACCTCTTCCGCGACCGCAGCTGCCGTGCGTGCGTTGTCGCCCGTCAGCATCACCGTTTCGAGTCCGAGTTCGTGGAGCAGGCGGATCGCTTCCCGACTGTCGTCCTTGATCCGGTCCGCGACGGCAAGCAGTCCAACCGCCTGTCCGGCCACCGCCACGAACATCACAGTCCGGCCCCTGGATTCCAGCTCTACCGCGTCCGCCTCGAGTTCGTCGAACCGAATTTCCTCCCGGGCCAGTAGCCGCCGGCTGCCGACGAGCACCTGCCGGTCGTCCACCTGGCCCACCACGCCCAGACCGGGGATCGCTTCGAAATTCGCCACGGCAGGCAGCGGGATTCCGCGTTGCCTGGCGGCGGCTGCAACGGCTGTTCCGAGCGGATGCTCGGACACGTCTTCAAGCGCGGCCGCGAGACGCAGGACCTCCGGCTCATCTCTGCCGGCGGCAAGCCTGATCTCGGTCAGCTCCGGGGCGCCACGCGTTACGGTACCCGTCTTGTCGAACACGATGACGTCTGCTGCTTCGAGAGTCTGGATCGCGGCTCCATCACGGATCAGGACCCCGTGCTCGGCGCCCATTCCGGTTCCGACCATCAGGGCGGTCGGGGTCGCGAGCCCCAGGGCACAGGGACATGCGATAACCAGCACCGCGAGCCCGGCGAACACGGCCAGGGATACGCGTCCGAGATCGGGCTGGACCCATGGCAGCCACAGCTCCGCCCGTTCGGCGATGGACTGGAACACGTCCGGCACGAGCAGCCAGGCGAGCAGAGTAGCCGCCGCCAGGCCGAGGACGATCGGAACGAAGACCGCGGTGATCCGGTCCGCTAACTCCTGGATCGGGACCTTGCTGCCCTGCGCCTGCTCGACCATGCGCACGACGCCGGCGAGGAAGGTGTCCTCTCCGACGCCGGTGGCGCGAACCCGGAGAACACCCTGCCGGTTGATCGTCGCGCCGATCACCGGGTCTCCCGGCGACTTGTCCACCGGGAGGGACTCGCCAGTAGCGATCGATTCATCCACGGCGCTCAAACCGTCGACCACTACCCCATCGGTCGGGATCTTCTCGCCCGGCCGCACCAGCATGATGTCGCCGACGCCGACCTCGGCGACCGGGACCTCGAATTCCTCTCCATCCCTGATGATCCGGGCCGACCGGGCTTCGAGCGCCAGCAGTTGCTGGATCGCGGCCGAGGTTCTGCCACGTGCCCGCGTCTCGACGAATCGGCCGGTGAGATGGATCGCCATGATCATCGCGCCGACGCCCGCGTAGTTCATGATCATCGGACCGAACCCCAGGCGATGACCCGCGGCGAACAGTCCGGTGATCGCCGCCGCTCCGCTTCCGAGCGCGATGAGCGTATCCATGTTCGGGTTGCGGTGCCGGAGGGCTGCGACCCCGCTCCGCATGGTGTCCTGTCCCGGGCCGAGAAGAACCGGGATCGCCAGCAGCAACAATCCGAGCTCGAACACGATCGGATTCGGCCACAGAATTCCGAATCCCATCTCCGGGATCATCCACACCATGATCGGGATCGTCAGCCCCCAGGCGACGATCATCCGACGACGGGCGAGCTCGACCTTCTCCTCGCCGCGCCGGAGCCGCTCCCTCTCTCGCTCCGCGCGGTCTCCCGAGGTGTCCCGACGCTCCAGCCGGAATCCGGCCTCTTCCACCTGCCGGGCGAGCCGCTCAAACCCGACCAGGTCTTCGTCGAACCGGACCGTCGCGGTCTCGGCTGGAAGGCTGACGCTCGCCTCCACTCCGTCGACACGGTTGAGGCATCGCTCCACGGCGGCGCTGCACGCTCCACAGTGCATTCCCTCGACGCGAAACACCTCGACCTGTCTCGGCATGTGGTTGACTCCCGGGCAAGGAATGGCAGCACGCAGCTCCCGATCACATCTGTCCTACCCCGAGAGTTCCGCCGGAGCGGTCATCGACGCAACCACCGCGGTTGACGGAACCCTGAGTGTGGACGTATCCCGCGGCTGTCGACTAGAATGCTGCATGATTGGAAAACTGAAGCGGAAGCTCGATCAACTGTTGAGTTCGCTCGAAGACCGTGCGGGAGCGGATCCGCGCGAGGACATCACGCGTGTCCTGGCCGGAATGCGCGAAGAGTTGATCGATGCGAAGGCGACGATCCCCGAGCTCGAGAAACAGATCGAGAACTACGGGCAGCTGCGGGAGAGGGAGCTGCAGCGTGCCGCCGATGCAGAGCGAAGAGGCCGGCAAGCCGCGGAGATCGATGACGCCGAAACGGTAGAAGTCGCAGCCCGGTTCGAGCTCAAGCACCTGTCCCGGGCCCAACTTTACGAGCAGAAGACCGAGGCGGCGGTAGCGGAGCTTGCCCTTCAACGCCGCAGCGTGACTGAGATGACGTCGCAGTTGAAGTCTGCGATGAAGAATCGTGACGCGCTCGCGGCCCAGGCCCGGCGCGCGCGAGCGACAGTGAAGCTCAGGGGAGGTGCGGCGTCTTCGGTGGATGAATTCGAGCGCATGGAGCGCGCGATCGAAGATGACGAACTCGAGGCATCCGCTGCGCTGGATATCGAGGATGCGCTGGGTGGCCTTGAGGACTCCGCCTACGCGCCGGATCCCGAGGAACTGGCGGATGCCCAACTCGAAGAACTGAAGCGACGCATGGCGCGAGGAACCGACGACAGTTGACCTGCAGTCGGACGGCTCGGGTCAGGGCTGTGTTTCCCGGCGCAGCCGGGCGATCTGGTCGGTGTTGCCCATCACGATCATCACGTCGCCGACCCTGACTTCTTCCTGCGGCCCCGGGTTGTAGGACCACGGTCCTTCTCTGTCGCGCTGATCGAGATGCCGCATGGCGATCACGATCAGTCCGGTCTTCTGGGGAATATGGGCCTCGGACAGAGTCTTGCCCGCGATGGGTGAGCCGGCGTGGATGCGGATCTCCTCGAGGCGCAGGGTCAGACCGTCTCCGCGCGTCACGACATCCAGGAAGCTCACGACCTCGGGTCGCAGCATCATCGCCGCCATGCGGATTCCACCGGTCAGGTTCGGGCTGACGACATGGTCGGCGCCGGCGATGTAGAGCTTCTGCATCGTCTGTTCGTCGTACGCGCGGGCGACGATGTTCAGGTTGGGCTGCAAGTCCCTGGCGCTGAGGCAGACGAACAGGTTGTCCGTGTCCTGGCTCAGGCACGCGACCAGCCCGCGGGCCGTGCCGATTCTCGCGACGACCAGCGTCTCGTCCCTCGTGGCGTCGTCTTCCAACACCAGCGCGTCGGGGAACTCACGGTGGAGATACTCGGCTCTCTCCGCTGATCGTTCCACGACCAGGTAGGGAGTGTCCGCCTCAGTGAGCTCGCGTATCACCTGCCTGCCGGTGCGACCCGCTCCGCAGACGACCACGTGATTCTTAAGCTGCTCGATCTTTTTCATCGTGCGTCGAATCCTGAACACCTGGGCCAGGTCCATCTCCACGATTGCCGAGGTCAGCACCGCGAACCACAGACCCATCATGGTGATTCCGCCGATGAGCAGGACCGCGGCGATCACCTTCGCCGCCGGACCCATCGCTCTGACTTCCTCGTACCCGACCGCGGTGACCGTTATGACGGTCATCCACAGGGAGTCCTCGAAGCTCCACCCGGCAATGAACTGAAACGCCATGGTGCCGGCAACCAGAAGCAGCACGGCAAAGCCGATCACCCAGGCGAAGCGAAACGCGAATCGTCTCACGGAACGGTCAGGACTCCTCAGTTGCCGGTGCGTGCGCCGACAGTCACTGCTCCGAGGGCGCTCAGCGATCCCGGTCCAGTCTTACCGGCACTTCCTGCCCCCGGATCGTAACCCCCGCAAGTTTCCGCACCACGTCATCCACGACCTGCGAATCGATCTCCACGAGCGTGAAGCCGCCCCGGATATCGATCTTCCCGATCTGGCCGCCCACGATTCCCGTTTCCCCGGTGATGGCTCCCACCAGGTCGCCGGGCTTGATGTCGTCCTTCCGTCCGATCCCGAAGAAGAGCTTCGTCCAGGCAGTCCGCGCTCCGCGCGGCGGGTCCGCCGGTCGACGCGTGGACGGACCTCTTCCTTCGGCCGGCATCCCGGGAGACGACGACGGCATCGAGAGCGACGCGGCCTCGATATCGGGCCACGGAACGACGGTTCCCGGCGACTCGTCGCGCCGTCGGAGCAGTCCCGACAGCGCCGCCGCCACACGCACGGCTCCGAACCGATCGATCAGGGGCTCGAGCACGAGAAGCTCGGGAACGAGATCCACCGAGCGGACGGACTCCTCGAGCCGGCGGCGATACAGGGCGACTGCGTCCAGAGGGTCGGAAAGCCGTGCTCCGCCGAAGTGGTTGATCGCGAATCCGGCGCGCCGGGCCAGGGCCTCGATGTGAGCCAGGTGATGAGGCTGAACGACCGCATATCGCTGCTCCGCACCCTCGAAGGCGGATTCGAACTCGGCGAGTCGGGCAGGAGTGCCGAACAGAATCGCCGTTCCGGGAGGCTGGCCCGGCTCCCCGCGCTCCACCCTGGCGATCGAGCCGTCCACCGAAACCTGTCGGCCGAGCACGGCGAGCGCCGCGGCACCCGCCGTGGATTCGGACGCGTCCGCGAAGTGGACCACAATGGAATTCCTCGAAGATCCCTCGGCCGCGGCGACACAGCTTTCCAGCAGCGCGAGACTGTCGGACCCTTCCCCGACGCCGACGCGCACCATCGGACCGGCTTCGGCGAGGGTGTCTTCGGAACCACTGATCGGCAGGAGGTCCTCCGGCCACCGCCGGGCCCTCGGAAGCTGTCGCTCGATGAGCTCGCGAAACCCCGAGTCCGGCCGGCCCGTCGACACGATCTTCCGGACATCGGGACCCAGTGTGTCGAGGATCGGTTCGACTGAAGACCACTCATCCAGCTGTGTCAGCCCCGCGGCGCCGTCCAGGATCAGGAGGCGGAGCGAACCCAGGCCGACGAGGCCCGAGCGGATTGCCGGAAGCACTCGAGACGGACGTGAGATGACGACCTGGGACGCGGTCGGAACGGTCTCCGATCCCTGCCACCCATGGCCGGCGAGAAACACGTTGAACCCGTCCGGCCCGACCCCGGCCTGGAGTGCCCGGGCCACGCGTCCGGCTCGCTCATCCGTCGAGCAGAGGACGAGGGCCTGGATCTCTCGGGTCTGCACCTCGCAGGCCTGCAGGACGGCGAACGCGTAGACGGCCTCGACTCCCGAGCCCTCGGTCGCCACGAGGGCGAGGTGGTGCCCGCGTCGCAGCGTCGGTTCGGTCGCCTCCAGAATCTCGAGCCCGGAATCCCAGCCGAGCCGGCTGGCGACCGTTGCGGCCTCCGCGCCGTGCTTCTCAGTCACATCCCGCTCCTTTTCAATCTCCGCCTCGTTCTACCACTGGCCCCGATCGGGACACCCGGCTGCTGGCTGCCGTGCACGACGGCCGACGGACCGGGCGGGAGTCGTGTGCAATGCGGCAGGTCCGGTCCGTGGAACCGGCCCGCCGGGATCTCAGCCTTCGAATCTCTTGTAATGCCCCAGGTCGTATGCCCGGATCGCCAGGATCTCCCGAGGCCTGAAGCCGAGCTCTGCCAGCGAAACGTCTTCGTCCCGTACTCTACGCTCTGCGTACTCGAGGTAGTAATCCGCCGGATCATCCGTCGATCGCTGGAGCATGGTCCGGAGACCGATGGCTTTGACGTCCCGTACCGGTGTCGAAACAGGGAGATCCTCCACCTGTTCGAGCCAACGGTCCGGCATCACCATGCGAACGATAACAGTATCCGGAGGCGCCGAACGGTCCGTCGATGGCGCCGGGCTGTCGTGGCTCATATGTGCCCCAGGGAATAGAGGAATCGTTTCGTCAGATCCGTGATGTCCAGGCCAACCATGCGGTCCGTATGGGCGTGAACATTCGTGTGCCCGTGATGACGGTCGACCCGGATGTCGGCCGTTCCAATTTCTCCGGAGACACGAATGCCGTCCGGTCCGGCCGGCTCTACCTCAACCCGGGCATGCTCAGCGTAGAACTCACGGGCACGCTGGAGAACGTCCTCCGGCGAGACTTCGGTCATCACGTGATAGCGCATGTTCAGGACCCGATCACAGGATTCGGATCGCTTGCCGCCCCGATTGGAACGGAAGCGGCCACGGCCGGACCGGCGCGCGGCGATCGTGCAAGTTTCCACCGAGGTAGGGTTCCGTCAACCGGGGCCTGGTGCTTGCCCCGGTCTCGCGGGATCCGGATCTTGCCGCGGTTCATTTCGACCACACGTGCTTCAATGGAAACCACACCAATGCATCCCGACCTCGAATTCGGTCGTTTCTTCCTGCCGGGTCCGACGGAAGTCCGTCCGGAAGTGCTCTCCGCGATGCTCCGCCCGGTGATCGGTCACCGGGGAGAGGCGATGCGCGAGCTGCTGGAGCGCATCGAGCCCGGCCTGCAGGAGCTGTTCGGTACCCGAAGACCGGTCCTCGTGTCGACGAGTTCCGCCACCGGGCTGATGGAAACGGCAGTCACCAACCTCTCCGATCGAAGGGTTCTCGCGCTCGTATGCGGAGCGTTCGGGGACCGCTTTCGGGCGATCGCCGAGATCTGTGGTCGACCGGTGGACGTGTTGCAGGTTGATCCCGGCCAGCCAAACCTCCCGGACAGGCTGGAAATGGCGCTGAGTGCGGAGATGGACCGGTGGGACCTGGTGACGGTGGTCCATTCGGAAACCTCCACCGGCATACTGAACCCGATTGCCGAACTCGCGAGAGTCGTGCGGCGGTACGACGGCGTCCTGCTGGCGGTGGACGGCGTAACGTCCGTGGGAGGAGTTCCGATCGCGTTCGACGAATGGGACGTCGACTTCCTGCTCACCGGATCGCAGAAAGCACTCGCGCTTCCCCCCGGACTCGCGCTGGGGGTGGCATCGGATCGTGCTCTGGCCCGGGCGGCGAGCATTCCGGTCCGGAGCTTCTACTTCGACCTCGTCGCGTTCGATCGCCGGGCGCGCGAGCACCAGACCACGAACACGCCCGCCGTTTCGTTGTTCTACGCGCTCGAGCGGCAGCTGGAGAGAATCGCCTCCGAGGGCCTGGATCGACGGGTGGCCAGGCACCAGGCGATGGCGGAGCGGACCAGCGGGTGGGTGGAGGGCCTGCGCTCCTCCCTCGGAGATGGGTACGGAATCCTGGCCGCCGAGGGTTATCGGTCGCCGACCGTGACGGCCGTCACCCTGCCGGACCGGGTCAGCAGTTCGGATGTAGTAGCCGCAGTGCGGAAACGAGGGTTCACCATCGCTACAGGATACGGGGAGCTGAAGCAGCGCTGTTTCCGGATCGGACACATGGGCGACCATACTCTCGAGGAGCTGGACCTTCTCCTCGAAGTGATCCGGGACGAGCTGATCGCACTGACCGCCGCTGCCCACGGCCCGGAAGGAGTCCGAGGATGACGGACAGAAAGCGCCTGG
>Ga0307379_10009442_pt1 | contig 13019 bp, 9 predicted proteins | sample UN2MG_FD_202237 | JGI IMG/M metagenome (GOLD analysis project Ga0307379, IMG submission 202237) | Soil microbial communities from Risofladan, Vaasa, Finland - UN-2 | ecosystem: Environmental > Terrestrial > Soil > Coastal area > Acid sulfate soil | place: Finland: Risofladan, Vaasa | collected... | reverse complement strand
GTTCGAATAAACAACCCTTGGCCGCGCGAGGGCATAGACCTCTCACGTTCTGCCCCTTCACTTTCTGCCTACAAAAATGGCTGAACTATAGACTAGCAGAGCGTCGCGACAACGAGAGAAGGCAGTCTGGAGGGCTCGGCCGCTGACCGACCGTTGCGAGTGATAGGGCGACCGATGTCGCGGACAGCGGCTGGCATCGGCCGCAGGCACGGCCTGCCCGGCCGGGGAGCAACGATGGTCGCCAGGAAGCGCTCATGTACCGAAGGCGCGGAGCAGGTCCGACAGCACTCCCACGGCTGCCCTCTTCGTGGGGGCGTCGGAGTGCGGGTAGCACGCCGTGATCTCGAGGTCGCGTCGCCCCGGAGATTCCGGACAGGCGCCCGCGCCTTCTACTTGATGGACGCGGTGAGGTGAGCTCCGGGATTGGCAGGGCCGGTCAAGGTGGCGATGAAGCTGACGGCGGTTTGTTTGGCGCGGGTGTCGGAGTGGAGGTAGTTGGCGGTGGTTTCGAGGTCGGCATGGCCGAGGAGCTCCTGGACGGTACGTACATCCACGCCGTTGCGCACAAGGTGGGTGGCGAAGGTGTGGCGCAGCATGTGCGGCGTGATGCGCTTGGCGAGGCCGGCGCGGGCGAGGATGCGCCGGAGCGTGCGGTTAAGGTAGTCATTGGCCAGCCGCTGGCCTTGGGGGCTGAGGAAGAGGTACGGCTGATCCACGTTCGGGCGGGCTGCGAGATAACCGCGAATAGCTTCCGCAGTCTGCGGCATGAGTGGCACCATGCGCTGCTTGGCGCCCTTGCCGCGCACCAGAAGCGCCTGGTTTTCCAGGTTCGCATCCTCCAGCCGAATCGCTCCCACCTCGCTGCGGCGCAGGCCAGCGGTCAGCATCAACAGGAGCATCGCGCGCTCGAAAGGGGAGGAGGCCGCGCAGATGAGCCGCTGGGCCTCCTCTTCGGAGATGGCATTCGGGATGCGGCCGGCCGGCTTGGGCAGGGGAATTCGCCGCGCGGGATTGGTGTTCAGTTCTCCGAGGTCCATCAGGAAGCCGAAGAATACCGACAGCACTGTGACTTTCCGGCAGACGGTGGCTGCCGCTCGACCGCTGAGGGTCACGGCATACTGCATCACCAACTCGCGGGTGATGGCGTTGGGCTCGGGCAGGTGGCCCAGGCGGGAACTGAGCCAGTTGCAGAACTGACCCAGATCACAGCGATACGTGGAGACGGTGAGCGGGGAGTGGCTGCGGTAGGAGCGCTGATACTCCAGGAACTGCTCGATCTTCGCCGCCAGGCCGTGCGCCGATTCTGTAGGGCGGGCCTGCCCAGGCCCGCCGTCCGGCGCGGGTAGGCGCACGCGCCCTACAATTGCCGATCCCGTGGTCACGCTTCCTCTCCTCTCGCGGGCGCGATGGAATCGCGCGCATCCACAGCCGGGGGCCCTTCGACCTCGCTCAGGACAGGCGGCTGTGCCACACTTGAGTGCGCGGCCGCACCCTCGCCGCGCAATTCCTTGCCACCTGTCCCGACGAGGCCACTCAGCCTCGCCACGGCGGCCTGCTTGGCCTGGCCATCGGAGTGCAGGTACTTGGCGGTGGTGCCTAGATCGGAGTGGCCCAGTAGCTCCTGTACCGTCTTGACGTCCACTCCATTTCTCACCAGGTGGGTGGCGAAGGTGTGGCGGAGCTTATGAACCGTGATGCCCTGGCCAGCCAGGCCCGCCCGCTCTAGCAGCGCGCGCACGATGCGATGGATGCGAGCGCCGGAGATCGGTTGGCCCCACATCTGGCTGATGAACAGGTGGTTGCTCTGAGTCGGCCCGCGCCAGGCCAGGTACTCCTGGATCGCCTCGACCACCTCGGGCGTGAGCGGCACCATGCGCTCCTTGTTGCCCTTGCCGCGCACTCGGAGTTGGCGGTGCTCCAGGTCAACCTGATCGAGTGTGATCGCCGCTGCCTCGCTGCGGCGCAGGCCGGTTGAAAGCAAGAGCAGGACTAACAGCCTGCGGTCGGGAGTCTGCGCTGCCGCGAGCAGTTGCCGGACCTGCTCGGCGGACAGCACGACCGGCAAGTTCCTCGACACCTTGGGCAGAGGCAGTCGGCGGGCAGGGTTGCCATGACAATGGCCCATGTCCTGGAGGAATCCGAAGAACGACGAGAGGCAGCCGTACTTGCGGCGGATCGTCAGCGGCTTCATGCCACGCAGTTTCAGGCCCCAAGCGACCACCTGCGGGCGGGTGATCTCCGCAGGTGCAGGCACCCGCCCCTCCTGCCCCAACAGGAACTCTCTGAACTCGCGCAGATCAATCCGGTAAGCTCCTACGGTCCATGACGAGTACTGGCGGTAGCCTTGCAGGTAAGACAGGAACTCCGTGACTGCTGCATCGAACGCCGTGCCGTCTGGGGCCGCCGTTTGAGGCTGCGCGGGCTCCCCCATAGCCTGTTCTTCCGTTGCCCGAGTGACTGCCATCCGACCCTCCTGTAACCAACATTCTGTCGGTATACATCACTTCCGGGGCGAAGGAAGTCAAGCCAAACCGCACCGCATGCGGCAGAATCTTGGGAGGCCGGGATGGCGTGAGTCGAGGGTGCTGCCGCCGGCGACAAGCTCGGGCATATTGCGTGCAACAAGCCCTGAAGTTTGCCTGGGAGTCCTGTGTGCGTCGGACGCAGGGAAGCCACCGCAGCATGGCGAAGAGTGCTCCGGATTCGGCTCTGCCTGCCTCGGCGTGGACGTTACGCCCATATGAGGGGGAAGGATCGATACGCACCTGCAGGTCACCCGTACTGTACCGTAACGCCCCTCTCAGGATTCGCGCTGTAGATGACGGAACACGAGCTTTCGAATCTGGTCAAGAGCGTTTGGGACCGCGTTGCGAAGCAAGTGCAAAGCGAGACCGACGCGCAATTGCGCGAGAAGATGAACCTGAGGTTGCAGCGAGGCGTGTTGCCGCGCTGGACGAGCCCTCAGCAGGCCGCCGGAGTCGGTACGATCAAAGCGGAGGGAGAGCGGATAGCCAAGCTCTCGGTATCAGAAGTCCTGGACGCGTTGGCGGGCACGGATATCGCCTCGGACCAACTCCTGCAGCAATTTATTCGCCCCTTCAGAGAGCGTGTAGGCGTGTGGGCCCGGAGTCGAAGAGTGTACGTGCTGCGTCGCGAGCGTAGCGGCCGCGTCCGGGACCAATCAGATCAGTTGATCTCCGCAGCAATGGGACAGGTTTTGCGGGAGTTGAAGGCAGCAGCTGCGAAGCTGCAATCACAGGAGCGTTCCAGAGCTCGCGCTGCCGCTGAATTGATCCCCAGGATTAGGCAGAATCGTGGACATGTGCCAACCACGAATGTGTCGAAGCAGAATACGATGGCGAAGGGGTACGGAAAATGGTCGATCAAACGGACCCTCAGTGAGGGTGGACAGGCGCACACATTTCTTGCTGAGTGCGCCGACGCGCCCAACGAAGCGTTCGTTCTCAAACGGCTCAAGAACATCAACAGGCTTGGCCGCTTTAGACAGGAGGTCGAAGCGGCGTCAAAGCTTTCTCATCCGAATTTGCTTCGCATCGTGGATCATCAGCTTGCAGGAGATCGCCCCTATCTCGTAGCTCCCTATTGCGCTGGTGGGTCACTTGCCCGGGCGGACCTGAGCGACCGCTCCACGATAGACAAGCTACTCCTATTTGAATCCATATGCGAGGGCGTAGCATACGCGCACGGTAAGGGCATCATCCACCGGGATCTCAAGCCGGACAACGTGTTTCTTAAGGAGGACATGAGAACGCCCGTAGTGGGCGATTTCGGGATCTGCTTCATCTCAGATAGCGGCGTGCGATTCACCCTGAGCCATGAGGCGGTGGGCTCGCGCTTCTACATTGCCCCGGAACTGGAGGACGGGAGAGCAGACCTCATATCAAAGGCATCGGACGTTTATTCACTGGGGAAACTGCTTCACTGGCTGATGGTCGGCAAGGCTTTCTCAAGGGAAAAGCACCACGAGAGAGCCTACGATCTGGCCAGGCTTATGCCTCCGTCGGAGGGCTTTCTGATAAACGAGGTGCTGGATCGCATGATAGTGGCTGACTCGAGTCAGAGATATGCCGACGCAGACGAACTTCTCGTTGACGTACATCACCTTATCCGGAGGATCGAGATGAAAGCGCATGCCATCAGCCTCAAGGCTCCGCAGCCATGCAACTATTGCGGTATCGGTGAGTACAAAGTGGTTCTGAGTGACCTGGATAACGACCAGTCCAGCCGTCAGCATCTGCGCGACAGTACGAGGTTTGCGTTCCTTCCCTCCCCGGGGGCCCAAGTGCTGGGACAAGCCGGGATGGCGAGGAAGGAGGCTTTCTGGTTGATTTTCGCGTGCAACCATTGCGGCAACGTGCAGATCTTCCGGCCAGATCAGACCAAAGATCCGGATATCTGGCGAAAGTGAACCGCGTCGACGCGGTCACTCAGGAGCGAGATCGCCCGCCGAAAACGTTTCTCGTGTGACTCAAAACCGGGCCTGTAACAGGAGAACTGTCGCATGTCGCGAGGTCAAGACAAGAAGAAGCCAAGGACGGTGGCGGAAATGGACCGCGCCGCTATATGTAAGATGTGGGGCGGTCAGGCGGCTGTATCAGCGGCGGGACAGAAAGAAGAGCGTGAGGAGCGGGCCTGTAAGCCGGAGTCAGGATGGTCAAGGCTCGCCCGCGCGCGGACCGGGGCAGACGTATGGTAAAGGTATGGCACAGGTACGGCGAAATCGCGGGTTTCTCCGGTTCGCGTCAGGCGTGATTGCGCATTCCGGTGAAAACGTTCACGCATTCCGAAGGAAAGTGATCACACGTTCCGGTTGAAGACGGTCACTTGGTTCGGGCCGCAGCGACCTGTCCACCGTAGCCTTGGCGAAGGTGGAAGCGACGCGGGATCGCTCGTTTTGTACTCTCCTTTCCGTTGGTAGCGCCACCACCAAGCCTGGAGAAATGCCCCGGCGTTTGATGTCGGCCGCAGCAGCAGGGATGGCATTTTAGCGCGGCGAAGAGCGCGGCAGATGGGGACGCTGCCGACCAGGGGTGAGCAATACCGCCAGAGGTGCGGGCGAACGAAGATGCTGCACCCTGATCCCAGCTCCTATTGGTCCGACGCTTCCTGCGGCGCGGCCGCCGACACGGCAGCCGCCTGCCATCGCGGGTCGAGGTCAAGATAGATGCGCGGCACTCGGAAGTCACAAGCCATAGTGTTTGGCGAGCCCAATCGCGTTGAAGTGCAAGAGATCACTTTGCCGGAAATGAGCGCGGAAGACCTCGTCGTCAGCGTGGAGTACTCATCAATCAGCATCGGCACTGAGCGCTGGTGCCTGATGGGTAAGCTGCACGAACCGGGACAGCCGCCGTCGACTCCATTCCCGTATGTTCCTGGGTATCAGGCTGCTGGCGTCGTGGTCGAGGTCGGAGAGAAGGTCACGGACTTCGCGCCCGGCGACCGGGTATTCAGCCAGGGGACGCGGCTGGTGGATGGCGCAGTGGGGGTCGGCTGGGGTGGACACTCACGCTTTCACGTGACCCATCAGGCGAATGTCCACAAGCTCCCTGACGCGGTATCCACGCATGAAGCGTCGGGGCTGGTGCTTGCCCAGGTCGGTTACAACGGCGCCCGCCGGCCCTGGCTCAACCGGGGAGACGCGGTGCTGGTGATCGGAGACGGTCTGGTAGGGCAATATGCGGCACAGGTGTTCCGCCACCGCGGGGCGCACGTGATCCTCTCCGGTCACCATCCGTACCGGTTGGCGCTCGCGGCTCGCTACAGCGCGGATGAGGTAGTTGACAGCCACGAGGTGGATATCACGGCATTCATCCGGGCCCGCCATCCCAACGGCGTGCCGGTGGTCGCGGAGTCGGCCAGCAAGAACGAACTGATACGCACCGCGATCAACCTGCTGGAATACGACGGCCAGTTGGTGCTGTTGGGATACTACCCGGAGGGGGAGTGCATGATTGACATTCACTGGATTCGCCTCTGCGAGACTACCGTTCACTGCCCCAACAGCATTGAGTACACGCGCATGGCGAACACGTTGAACTTGCTCGCTCAGGGCGCCATGCACGTGCGCGAGTTGGTGACGCACACAATCCCATACGAGGAGGCGCCGCTTGCGTACCAGATGATCCTGGAGAAGGCGTCAGACTTCCTGGGGGTGGTGCTCAAGTGGCAATAGGAAGGACCAAGGCATGAAGGCGGTTCAGATTCAGGCCCCGGGCCAGGTCGCCATCGTGGAGGTCCCGGTACCCGAGATCGCCGAGAACGAGGTGCTGGTCAAGGTGGAGTGCTGCGTGACCTGCCCCCACTGGGACGTTAGTCTGTACCAGGGTGTGGACATCTTCGAGCGTCCCGGTTATCCGCACTATCCCATTCCGTGGGGCTATCCGGGGCACGAGATGGCGGGAGAGGTCGTGGCAACCGGGGCGCGCGTGCGAGAACTCGAGGTTGGTGATCGGGTGGCCACCCTCTGCAATGCGGGCGAGGATCGCCCGGGATACTACTGCGAATTGATCAATCGCCCGGAGAATGAGTTAGCAGAGTTGCCGGACGGAGTCTCCTACGAGGCCGGTGCGAACATGGAGATGTGCCGCTACATCGCCCCGTTCAGGCGTGTCTTGGCGGAGGTGCAGGGCAAGCGCACCGGCGTCACCGGCGTCGGGCCGGCCGGCCTGATTGCGGTGCAGATGCTCAGGGCGTTGGGCGCGGCCGAGGTGGTAGCCGTGGATGTCATCCCGGAACGTCTGGCGCTGGCAGCTCGACTCGGCGCGACCGATACCGTCAACAGCGCAACGCGGGAAATCGAGAAGCTCGACGCGGATCGCTTGTATGCGACGATTGACTGCTCGGGAGTGGCGGCGGGGCTGCAGACGGCGATGGACCACACTGTCAAGTCCCTCTACGTCTTCGGTGTTCCTCACGGAGAGGCAATATACAGCACCCGCCATTGGGGACTGAATATCCTGAGTGGCGCGGCGACGCCCGACGAGAAGGACACGGAATTCGTGCTCGACCTATGGTGCCAGGGCCTGTTGAATACGGACGCCCTGGTCAGCGTCAAGCTGCCCTTCGAGCGATACGTGGACGGGATAGGAATGCTCGTGGCCCGCAAGGCTGTCAAGGTCGGCTTCTCCCCGGGGTGATTCGTCGGTCGTCAGCGTCAGTGGAAAAGGCGCGGTGAGCGAACCCACCTGGGCGCAGGTCTGCACGGGTTCTGGGCGCGCGCGGATTCCTTTGCCGCGGTTCCGGGCCACGCGAGTCGAGGTCACTTCGCGCAGGAATTCGCCGGGAGGCAACCGTACCCACGGTTGATCTGTGGCCTGCCCCGATGCGTGTTGGGCTGGTAAGGAGCGGGGAGTGGCCCGCAGTCGGAGCGCTGAGCAATGACTTCAGTACTGCCATTTTCCGTCTGCATCATGCCGGAGGCGCCGGCCAATTCCCCGCGCAGCATCAGCTACCCCGGCTACGTCCACGAGATCCTGAGGCATGCCGGCCTCGCCTACTCGACAGTTGCCGCGGAGGAGCTGACGGCCGCGCTGCCCGACCTGCGACTCCTCTTGACCGTCGGCGAAGCAAGCCTGCCAACGGACACCTTGGGCCAGCTCCGCGCGTGGGTGCAGGCCGGCGGCGCGTGGTTGAGCATAGCGGGGACCTGCGGCGCGCCCGAGCTGTTCGGCGTCAAGATCGAGCCGCCCGCCTATAGCGGGTGGGGCGCTACCCAAGGCACCCTGGGCGAGGGCTACCTTTTCGCGCATTCCGGCGGCCACGCGGCCCTCTCGCATGTGCGCGTTCCTCTGCATCATTTCAACGGTCTCCCGGTGCGTAGCGTGGACGGCGACTGCTTGGCCGGCGTCCTCGATGCTCATTGGCGGTCCACCTCCCGTGCCGCGGTGACCGAGATGCCAGTCGGCAGAGGACGCTGCCTGCTTATTGCGCCGGACCTGACTGGCGCCGTGGTTCGCATCCAGCAGGGCATTGCCATCACCCGCGACGGCGTACCGGCTCCTGACGGCACGGCGCCGACCGCGGATGCCGTGCTGAAGAGCGATGATGGCGCGGTACTGGACTGGATCTTCGATCGCCAATCGGCGCCTGGTATACCGGGCTTGGCGGCGTTCCTCCAGCCGGTGGCGGATCACTGGCGCGAGCTGCTGCTCCGAGCGATCTTCCACCTGGCGGTCGAGCAGCACGTCGCCTTGCCGGCGGTGTGGCTATACCCCAGGAACTTGCCTGCCCTCGGACATCTCTCACATGACTCTGACGGCAATGATTCCCGCAAGGCGGAGCGACTGCTTGAGCTCCTCACTTCGGCCGACGTGGCCTCGACCTGGTGCGTGCTGGCGCCCGGTTATACCCACGAGGTCATCACTAAGATTCGTCAGGCCGGCCATGAACTGGCGATGCACTTCGACGCTATGTCGCCGGGTAGCGCCTGGGACGAGGGCGAGTTCGACCGGCAGTGGTCTGCCCTGGTCCGGCTCTTCGGCGCGCGACCGGTGACCAATAAGAATCATTATCTGCGGTGGGAGGGCGACAGCGAGTTCTTCGAGTGGTGCGTCCGCCGCGGCCTTCAGGTGGATGAATCCAAGGGGGCATCGAAGACGGGCGCGGCCGGCTTCAATTTCGGCACCTGCCACCCGTATTTCCCGACCGATCCGCGGGGTCGAACGATGGATGTTCTGGAGATCCCGACCCCGACGCAGGATCTCGAGGTTTTCGCGCCGACTGCGCTCGCTGATTCCCTGCTGGCGGCGGCGCGCGCGTCGCACGGGGTGTCGCACTTCCTGTTCCACCCTCAACATATCGAAACCCCTGGGGTCGCTGAGGCATTGCTATACGCGGTCGAGAAGGGCAGGCAGCAGGGTCTGGAATGGTGGACCGCCAGCCGTATCAACTCGTGGGAGCGTGCGCGGCGTAAGGTGGAATGGCACGACTCGACCGCGACCGCCGAGCGCGCCGCGATCCGCCTGCGGGTGACGGACTCGCTGCCGGCGGCCACTATCTTGTGGCTTGCACCGTACGGAGGTCGGGCGGCCATCAACGGGGCGGCCAGGGAAGCGGTGCCGACCGAACGCTGGGGCTACAGGTTTCATGCCGTCACTGTGGACTTACAGGCGAATAACGAATACATCTTGGAGGCAATGCCTTGACGGTAGAAGAAGACGACGTGCCGGTTATCGCTGGCGGCAGCCCCATCAAGCGCGCAGCCTGGGGAAGCGAACAACGCTATGATGACGCCGAGCTGGGGGAACTCAAGGAGGCGCTGGCGCAGGGCACGTTGTTCTATGCCCAGGGCAAGAAGGTGCGGGCTTTGGAGGAGCAGTTCGCGGCCGAGAACGGCGTGCGCTTCGCCATCGCCTGCAGCAGTGGCACTGCCGCTATTCACGCCGCCATGATCGCCGCCGGCATCTCTCCCGGCGATGAGGTGATCGTGCCGCCGATAACAGACATGGGATCCGTCGTGCCCATCCTCTACCAGGGGGCGGTGCCGGTATTTGCCGATGTGGATCCCGGGTCGTATGCGCTGGCGCCGGAGTCGGTGGACGCCGCCGTCACCGCGCGCACGCGTGCCGTACTCGCGGTCCACCTCTGGGGCAACGCTTGTGACCTGAACGCCCTGCGCTCATTGTGCGAGCGGCGCCATCTCGTGCTGATCGAAGACTGCGCCCAGGCGCTGGGTTGCGTGTACAACGGCAAGCCGATAGGTACGCTGGGCGCTGCCGGCTGTTTCAGCTTGAACGAGTTCAAGCATATCTCATGCGGGGACGGCGGCATCGTCATCACTGACGATGAGCATCAGGCCCGGCGACTGCGCCTAGCCGTAGATAAGGGTTACAGTCGCGAGTCCGGCGTAGCAGTGCGCACTCCGACCTTCCTGGCTAACAACTACCGCATGACCGAGCTGCAAGGGGCCGTCGCTGTCGCGCAATTGCGCAAGCTCGGCAGCATCGTGGAGCGTAGGCGGCAGTGGTGCGAGGGGCTGACCGCCGGCCTGCAGGAGGTGGAAGGCATCACGCTGCCTCAGCCGACGCCTGGGTGCAACCCGTCGTGGTGGTTCTACATGCTGCGCGTACAGCCCGACATTCTGGGTGCGGCCGCCGACGCCTTTGGGCAGGCGCTGGCTGCCGAGGGCCTGCCCGCCGGGGCTCATTACATCGGCCAACCCATATACGAGTATCCGATATTCGCTCAGCATAGCGCCTTCGAGCGCGGCGAGCATGCATACGCACAACGCACCTACCGGCGCGGGCTGTGTCGTGAGGCCGAGGCGGTGCTTGAAACCTGTGTCATTTTGTCCATCAACCAGGCGTACACCAAGACCGACCTGCAAGACGCCACGCGGGCCATTCGCCGCGTGGCCCGGTGGTTTGTGCGCCAGCGCGGCGCGCGGTCAAGGCAGGTGGAGGGCGCAGAGCCGGTGCTCGATCCCGACGTATAGGGTCTTTCCCATGAGCGGGCCGGGCACCGTGATTTTCTCCGGCAGCCGGCAGATCTGCTCCGCCGCGGCAGCGCCTGGGGCGATGCGGAATACGCTGTTCGCAGTCACCAGGTAGACCTTGCGGTCGACGCCGATGCGGATTGAATGGTCATAGACAGGTTCGGCGACGGGGACCGCTCCCACGAACTCGCGCGTCTCGGGGGAAAACGCGAAGACTTCCGCAAAATCGCGGCCCTGCGGCTCTCGTCCCCAGCCGAAGCCGTAGACCAGCCCGTCCGGCGCCGCGACGAGGGAGGTAATGGAGTGCGCGCCGCGGTGCGGAATGCGAGACCAAACGCGCTTTTCCCCTACCGGGTCCCACAGGAATAGCGCGGCCTGCCGGGCCCGGGGCGAGGTGCCACTGCCGCCCTCGATGGACGTGCAGCCTAGTATCAGCCCTTGCTTCTCCAGCCACACCAGGCCGGTCACGCTTTGGTCCTTAAGCACGGAGCCATAGGACCCCTTGTCCCCGGTCCTTGGGTCGTACCAGGTCAGCGGACCTCCCCAGCAGCCGTAATTGGGGTAGGATCCAAGCCACACGCGGCCCCGCGGCCCGATGAGCATCGCCCGCGGGCGATAAGAGATGTTGCCGTCCACCGTGCCGACGTCGCGCGGATTGTCAGCCGGCCCCAGGCCGTAGTGGTATGGCCGAGCGACATCGTAAACCGAAAGCCGCGCGCCGGGATAGGAGGCGATGTACATCGTGCTGCCCAGGTTGGCCATGGAATACGCCTCGCCGGCCGCCTCCGTGCACACGCCGAAGTCCGTCACCGCGCCGTCTCTCGGATCATACCGGAACAAGTGCAGGGGCATGTAAGTCGAGCCGTATACGCAGCCGTCTGGCCCCTGGTGGAGCAGGAAGATACTGCTGCCGGAAGCGGCGTAGTCGAGGTGGAACCGGCGCTCGCTTCCAGTGGCGCCGCCTTCGATAACCAGCTCGCGGTACTCCTGATACTTGGCATCGGCGAAGCCGAAAGTTGATCCGTCGGCGAGGTGCGGCGTGGGATTCTCCGGCCATCTCGGCAGCGGCGCGTTATTGGGCACTTGCGCAACCGGCTCGATCCGCATCCCTTCGATGCGGAAGTAACCCTCATGTGAGCTGATGTAGAGGTCGCCGTCAGTCCCGCGAAAAAGCTCCACCCGCTTACCCGGTTCTCCCGCGTTGGCTGTCGGCCCCACCGGCTTTCTCTCTCCGCTGCGCGGGTCGAGCAATACCACGTGCGTGCGCGAAACCCCGATCCGGCACGCCACCATGCCGTCGCGGTTGACCAGCGGGTAATTGTACTGATCCACATCGTCGCAGCGGCCGTAATAGGTGAACTTGCCAGCTTTCGAGTCATATCGTGTGAGCCCGGCTTCGCCGTACCAACCGATGAAGAGGCTGCCGTCCGGCGCGAAATCCATTCGGCAGGGAAAAGCTCCCCCAGCTTCGTTGACCGGGCCCAGGTCCTCCAGCTTGTCTTTCTGCGGATCGAAACGCAGCAAGTGTCCCGTCCAGGCCGCGGAGGCATAAAGGCAACCGTCCGGCCCCCAGACTGCGGCGACCGGGAAGTTGGAACCCGGCACCGGGGAGACGTACTGCTTGAACTCTCCGGTTTGCGGGTTGATCTGCAGGACGAAGAAGTTCTGCGCGTTCTGACCCATGGTCGCGTACAGGCATTCCCTGCCGGAGGCGTCTAGGCCCGGAATCAGCTTGACCCAGTTCACGCCCTTGACGGGAACGCCGAGGTCGCGAAGTTCAGCGACCGGAGCCGGCGCGGCCACAACAGCCGTGCAGGCCATCATCAGCGTCGCCACCACCAGAACGCAACTAAGCATAGGATTTCCTTCCTTCAAGGCGCGAGCCTAGGATCCGGCGTCAGCGCGCACGCCGGCGATCAGGTCCGCCGAATCGAACACATAGCCGAAGGCAAGCGCCACGCGCCACAGCGCCTCGGCCTTGCACAATTCCCGCCGGGCCGTCTCGCGGTTCTCGACCGCGGTCACCGCGTCGCGCACTGCGCTGCAGGTGTAGCCGAGCCGGCTCATATCTACCATGCCGCCCGGCGACAGCAGCAGACACCAGTTGATGGCAAAGCCGCAGTAGATCAGGTGCCAGACGCCGCGGTCACGACACACCGCGTGGAGCTCGTGGCTGCGCAGCACCACGGGCTCGTCGTCCAGCGGCATAGCCTGCGGCGGAAAATCGAGAAGCTTGCAACCAGCATCAATATCAGCCAAGTTGTGGGCGCCGTGACTCTGCGCGTAACGCTCGCTACACCATTGATCGCGCACCGCGCTCCCCGGCGCGCCGGCGGGCGGCTCGGGCGCGGGCCCGGCCAGACCGGCTGCGAGCTTGTACCCGGGGAAACGTTTCGCGTAGTCGCCACTCGAGACGTGAATGACATTGAACCCGGTTTCACGAGCAGCGGCGATCAACGGCGGCAGCACTTCGCGGCTGATGCATATCGCGCGCTGCAAGTACTCCGCCATGCGGTACCAACCCGCATACGGCGAACCTGGATCATAGGGCAAGCGCTCGTCGAGG
>Ga0307379_10009441_pt1 | contig 13019 bp, 10 predicted proteins | sample UN2MG_FD_202237 | JGI IMG/M metagenome (GOLD analysis project Ga0307379, IMG submission 202237) | Soil microbial communities from Risofladan, Vaasa, Finland - UN-2 | ecosystem: Environmental > Terrestrial > Soil > Coastal area > Acid sulfate soil | place: Finland: Risofladan, Vaasa | collected... | reverse complement strand
AGATGGTTGAACAGCGCCTCGTGGACGAGGGTGGAGCCCTTGACGTGGCAGGCGGTGCCGTGGCAGACGCGGATCAGGTGAAGCCCCATCGGGCGGTGCCGAAACTGGTCGAAGAAGGTGGACACCCCGGTAATCGCCGCCGGACTGATGTCGCTGATCTCGGCCAGGCGCTCCAGCGTCGGCTGCGGCAGGTAGCGATAGTGTTCCTGCAAGGCCTGGAGGATCGGTATGACCGCCTCGGGCTTTCTGCCGAGCCTTTCGACGAGTCGATCGACGAATGCCAGATCCACTTCGGTCATTTGTCCTGTGCGCCTATGCAGTACAGGTGCTTCTCGCCGCGGATGTAGATTCGGCCGTCCAGAAATGCCGGGCTGGCGCTGACCTCCTCGCCGAGGTTGCAGCGGTTCAGTTCCTTGTGCTCGGCGTCCGCCGAGAGGATGTACATGATGCCCTTGGTGCTGAGAAGGTAGAGACGATCGCCTGCCAGGGCCGGCGAGGCCAGGAAGGACGCTTCGAACTCCTTTTCCCGGAGCTTCTTACCTGTTTTTGCGTCGTAGCAGGTGAGCAGGCCGTCGGTGGTCAGCAGCCACACCCTCTTGCCGTCCGTCAGCGGGCTGCAGATGTCCGGGAGGCCGTCCTCGGCCTTCCAGACGATGTGGCTTTTTGTGACGTCGCCGCTTCCGCCGGTCCGGATCGCGGAGAGCTGTGGGTCGGTGTTGACGGCGTAGACCACGCCGTCGGCGTAGACCGGCGAGGGGGCAACGTCGCCGCCCAGGCACTCCGCCCGCCACAGTTCGCTCCCATCGGCCGGATCGTAGGCGATCACCCAAGGGTTGCCCGAGGTGACGATCAGCCATTTCTTGTCGACGCGGATGACGATCGGGGACGACCAGGAGTTTCCCACCGGCCGGTCGGTCTGCCAGCGGACCGCTCCGGTGGCGGCGTCCATGGCGAGCAGTACGGACTTATTGTCCTCGGCCGAGGCCTGGTCGTACTGGATCAGCAGCAGATTCTGCCAGACGGCCAGTGAGCTGGCGTGGCCGTAGGTGTTCTCGGGGGCGCCCAGATTCCTCGCCCACACCTGCTTTCCGCTGAAATCGAAGCAGGCGACGTCGCCGTTGGCAAAGATGGCGAAGACGCGCTTGCCGTCGGTTGCGGCCGTGGAAGCGGCGTAGCCCGTGTCCGAGGCGACATCCAGCGAGTCCGCATCGCCGTTTGGGAGGACCACCGGCCTCTGCCACAGGGGCTTGCCCGAATCGGCGTCAAAGCAGTAGACCTCCCGCTTCTTCGCGGTCGCGCCGGTCAGGAAAACCCGGTCTTCCCAGACCACTGGTGAATTCTGCCCCGGCAGTTGCACCGGCGTCCGCCACAGGATTCCTTTTTTCGTCTTGCCGTCCCAATCGGTCGGGACGTTCGCGTACGCTGATATCCCCAGTCCGCCGGGCCCGCGGAATCTCGGCCAGGCGCCGATGGGCTTGCGCGGCGGTTCCGCCGGCCCGCCCGTCGTATCCGCGACCGAATGGGCCTGTATCTGGCCTGTCGTGGGCAGTACAGCCGCCTTCTCGGCGGCCATTGGCAGGACCAGCGCCGCGAGGGCGAGGACTACTCCGGCGCCGACCGCCGAGCGGAGCGCCAGCTTTTTCTGACGGGACTGCCGCTCGTCGGCCTCCGCCTTCGGTGCCGGGCGGGGGAGCTTCTTTCCGGCCTCCGCGGCGTAGCCGGCGGCGATCAGGAAGACCACAAGCCCTGCCGCCAGCATGTATGTGCCGGAATGTGCGAGCGCCCGCCGCCGCAAGAACTGCTCCCGGAGTTCGAGGTCCTTGCTGCGAATCTGCTGTCTCTTGCTCTCGTCTGCCGGGCTGGCTGCCAACTCGGCCTTGAGGGCCGTCAACTCGGGGGCGTCCAGCGGATCGGCGGCAGTGCCCGTGACATGGTTCCAGAGAAGAAGCACTGCCACCGTCAGCGCGAACAGTCCGGCGACAACCGCGGTCGCGACGGCCGGGCGATACCAAACGGTGGCGGAGCCGCCCTTTGGTGAAGAGTCAGCCTTCTTTTCGTCGCTCGCGCTCATTCTTCCGGAACCGGCTCCTTCATCTTCTTTCGTCGCAAGCGATCCCTCGGACAGTACTTGAAGCATCGCCCGCAGGACATACAGGTCGCCCGGTTCGGCTCGTAGTCCGCTCTGCGCCGCCGGATGGAAAGCTGAAGCAGCTTGCATCCGATCACGAAGCCGACGAACGCGCCGAACCCGGCAGCGCCCCAGGCGAAGCCGGCACGGAGGCTGTCGGCATGTTCATAAAGCTCCTCTGTGGGTCTGCCGCTCCGGTGGAAGGCGTCGCTGGCATCGATGGTGCGTCCGGCCTCCTCTCGCCAGAGTTCATCGCCGCGCCGGCCATCGAGGCAGACGACCGTCAGCCTGTCCTCGCCGGCCAGTACGGCTCGTTCCTGGATGAGGAAATACGCCCGGCCTTCCAGGGCGGCGCCGGTGATCGTGGGCGGCCGCTGGTCATCCCCCCCCTGCTCAGCTTCCAGCAGTACACGCTTCCAGAGGATCTCATCGGAGGAAGGATCCCGGGCCACGGCCACGTGCTTGGCTCCGGTCCGTTCGGTCAGAAAGACCGGCCCGTCGGCTTTCGTCCGGGCGTCGGGGCTCTTGCTGATCGCGCCCAGCCACTTGGCCAGCTGGGCCACGCGCTCTTCAAAGCGGACGCGTTCGGCCAGCCGCACCGTTGCGTGCACGCGCGACAGCGGCCGACTCGATCGCTTCCCCAGATAGCCGCCCAGGACCACCAGCACCGGCAGCAGCAGGATCAGCGCCGCCAGCAGGCCCTTGCCCTTGGCTCGCCTGCCCGCGCGCGCGGGAGCCGTGGGCTGCTCGATCGCGCCGTATGGGCAGGCATCTTCGCACAGCCTGCACTTGACGCACTCGTCCGGCGTGATGGCGACGTGCCACTTGGAGGTTCTGGACAGGCTCCTCAGCACCGCGCCGTAGGGGCAGAGAAAGCGGCAGTACGGCCGGCCGATGAACACGGCGATCGCGAGCAGACAGACACCCAGAATCAGGAGGTTGACGCTGCCGGACAGACGAAAGAACGATACGAACGGATCGTACCGGCAGATGATGAAGGCACTGCCCGTGGCCGCCAGGAGTACCGCGGCCGCCAGGTACACGTAACCGCCCAGCCCCAGGCCGTGATCCAGCCAGGCCGGGAGCCTGAGAGGACGAAGCAGCACCACTTCCTGGATCGCCCCCAGCGGGCAGACCGCGGCGCAGAACGTCCTGCCGAAAAACAGGGCGAAAACCACCGGCAGCGTGAAAAAGGCGATGACCACCCACGGGACAGTGAAGGCCGCCTCCACGCGCCAGAGTTCGCCCAGCCGGACGTCCAGCTTGCTCCCGTCCGGGGTCTTCCCGTCGACGACGGCGGCGCCAATCTCTTTCAGCAGCCTTTGGTTCTCGCCTGTGAGGCGGAGGCGGATGTGGAGATCCTCGCCTTTGGCGTACAACTCCGCCCCGACGAATCGCTCGTACTCCCGCTGGAAGGCCTCCTGGAGGGCTTCGGCGGTGACGCCGCTGCCTGCCATGCTGCTCCGGTCCGGCCTGATGATAGCCTCGCGATCGAAGAGTCCCCGGGCCACGTTCTGGATTGCTCCGATCGAGCAGACGCAGCCTTTGCGGTAGAAGCCGAAGTACAGCAGCGACAGCACGGTCAGCACCAGGAGGCCCGCCCGCGAGCGCTTTTTCAGGGCCAGGTAGGAAGCCGCCACCAGCGCCACGAACAGCGCTGCCACGTCCAGGTATTCGAAGATGCCGGCGCGCGGGGGGGGGGTGGTTGTTTCCGGCTGTGCGTACTTCGGCCCCAGGTCGGGCGGCTCGTAACGAAATTGGGCTTTCGCGGGCGCGGCGAGGGCGACCAGCAGGGCCAGCACAAGTGCGATTTGGATTGAACGAATCATTCCTTGTGTCTGGCCCCCTTCAGAAGGTATGGCCTCTCCGCGGGGACTCGCACGAAAGCGCCGGACGGGCAGGCGGCGGCGATGGAGCACTCGTTGCAGTTCAGGCAGCGATCGTGTCGGACCTGGAGGAACAGCGACCCGTTGCCGAACGCTTCGCACCCTTTGACGCACTTGCCGCAGCCGATGCAGAGCTCCTCGTCGATGGTGTACTCGTAATACGGGTCGCGAAGCAACGTGCGCTTGACGGCGCCGAGCGGGCAGATCTGGTGTTCGGCCCCGTCGCCGGGCTGCACGCCGGGCTTGGTCTCATAGTAGCCGAAGCAGAAGTTGCATCGCCCGCACATCGCGAAGGCGTGGACGCACTTGACGGCCGAGGGCTCCAGCACGCAGTACGTTGCGCAGTTGCCGCACGTGATGCACTTGTTCGGGTCGATCTGCCAGAGAGTCTCCTCGGCGGCTGCTCCGGTAGCCAGCACGCCGGCGACCCCGCCCAGGCCCACGACGCACGCCCCGCGAACGCCGGTGCGGAGAAGCTGACGCCTCGAGATTTTCTCTTCGTTTTCGGCCATGGCTAGGATGTTCTCGTCGCCTGCTTCGCCGACAGGGCTTGGGGCAGACCGCAGCCGTCAAATGACGGGCAGCCGCGGCAGACGCCCTGGTTGACGCAGGCCTGGCTCTGAGCCGCACGTCGCCGCCGGGCCCCGAGCACGCCGGTGACGACAGCGGCAGCTCCCAGCGTCAGAGTCCGCCCGAGCCGGCGAAAGAACTCGCGGCGGGTATGCTCGTCCCCTGACAGAGGGCTCGTGAATCTGCGGCGAGCCGGCATCAGTTCTCCTTCTTTCGTGCAAAGATCCGAACGAGGCCGGCCGGGTCCAGCACCAGGACCCGCCCTGCCGGATCGATGGCCACGTCCAGGCCCTCGTCGCGGAAGAAGTTGGCGCATTCTTCCGGGCGCGGGGTGAGCATCTGTGGAGAGGCAACGACGCTTTCCAACCGCCCGTCGGGCGAGTAGATCTTGATCGTCGGCAGGTGCTTCTCGCTGGTCAGGACTCGCCCGTCTGGGAAGGTCGCGATGTGAGCGGGATTACAGCAGCCGATAAAGCCGCCCACCTTCTCGGAGCGTTCCCCCCAGGCCGAGCGGAACTCGCCGGCGCTGGTGTATGTCTCGATGCGGTGGTGGCCGGTGTTGGCCACGCGCAGCAATCCCTCGGCTGTGAGCGCCACGTCGAAGTACGGGCTGGGGATGTTGAAGGCGCCATCCTTGCCCTTGGGCACGATGCGGTTCAGCAACGTGCCGGTCCTGCTGTAGTGAAGGACCTGGCGGCCGCCGTAATCGGCCACGAAGAGGTCGTCGCCGCCGAGGGCGATGCAGGTGATCACGGTTTTTTCCCCGGGGGCTTCCCACGCCGCTCGCCGGGTGCCATCGGCGTCAAAGACTTCCACGCGATTGCCCAGGCCGACGTATATGCTTCCATCTGCATCGACGGCGAGGCACCGCGGCCGGCCGGACAGGCCGATCTCCCGCAGGAGCTTGCCCGCGTCGTCGAAGACGCGGACGGCCTGGTCCCCGGCCACGTGGATCCGACCGGCCGGGCCGACCGCGATGCCCGGAGACTGCTTGAAGCCGGTCTCAAAGATTGCCGCCTGCGCGTGGCTTATGAGCGCCGGATCGATCTTTCGCAGGCCGGTCAGGTCGAGCTGGAAGCGCGATCCGAGTCCGCTGCCCTTCTCGCCTGTCGGGTCGTTGAGGATGATGGCAGTGACGGCCATGGCCACTGCCACCGCAACGGCCACTCCGATCAAAATGGCTGCGATCGTCTTTCTTGAAGAACTGTCCACACGCGGCCTCTGCAATCGTAGGCTAGCCAGTCCCTATTAAACTAAACTCGTCGGCGGCGAATCAAGGTTGCCGGCCGTCTGCCGGGCCCGCCGACCAGGCCCTCACTGCGCCCGAACGTCCAGGCAGACCAAGCGGTTAATGTCGCGAACGATCAACCTTCCCCCGACCGGGGCCATCGGCCCCCAGGACTCTTTGCCGACCACCTTGGCCCTCGCCAGTTCCCGGTAGCCTGCGGGCGTGGCCTCGGCCAGGGCGAGCAGCCCATTGTAGCCCATAACGAACAGCAGCCCGTCGGCGATCATGTATGGGCCGTATCCCTTACTGAACCTTCGCACGTCGCCGCTGTCCCAGAGAAGCTCTCCGTCCAGAGTGAGGCAGACGAGCTTGCCGTCCGGGTTGACGCCGTAGATGTGCCCTTCATACAAGATCGGCGTCTGCTGCTCCGAGCCAAGCACGCGGGGGCCGATCTTGTATAGCTGCCGGGTCGTGATCGTGCCGTTGGCTTCGATCAGTTGGAGCATCATGCTGCCGGCGCCGTATCCCCCGGACAGGAAGAGCCTTCCGTCGCCGAGGATCACCGGACTGGGACACAGGGCCTGGCCGCGCATCTGCCAGGCGGTGTCTTCCCAGAGGATCTCGCCGGTGTCGGCGGCGACGCCCACGATCCCGCTGGTGGCGCAGTACGCGTACATCCGGCGGCCATTGAAAGTCATGGGCATGACCGACGAATGGGTCATCTTCCAAGCGTGGGGGTTGGGCGTCTCCCAGAGGACGTTGCCGGTCTGGCAATCGACGGCGATCATCAGCGCCTTCCCGCCCAGGGCGATGATCGCCTTGCCGTCATCGATCAACGGGCACTGCCCGGCGTACCATTCCGGCACGGTGGCGCCGTACTCGGCGGCCAGGTCCATGCCCCAGCGGAATTCGCCGGTGTCGGCGTCGACGCACATAACGTGGCAGCTCGGGCCGAGGGTGACGACGTATTTGTCGGTCACCGCGGGGACGGTCCGCGAGTAGCCGTGCTGCTTGCTGATGGGGTTGGAATACCACCGCCGCCAGATTTCCCTGCCGTCGGCCAGCGACAGGCAGCGCAGGGCGTCGGCCTTCTTTTTCACGTCGTAGTCCAAGAGGTAGACACGTCCTCTCGCCACGGCCGGGCCGGCGTAGCCATCTCCGACCTCGACGGACCAAAGCACCTTCGGCCCGTCGTCTGGCCAGCTTCGCAGCAGCCGAACTTTCTCCGAGCTGATCCCGTCATGGTTGGGTCCGCGGAAGTTCGGCCAGGACCCGGGCAGCCCCTCGGCCGGCACGGCGTCGCCTTTTACCAGGAGCCCCGGCAAGGGAACGGATGGGACGACCACCGCAGCGGGGTCGGCGGGCGACGTGTCGACCGGCAATAGCGGCTGCTGACTCAGGTCGGTCCCGCGCACCTTCGACGTGCTGTCAGGACCCCTACTCAGCCAGAGCCCCACTGCGACGGCGCCGATCGCCGCCGCCACCGCGGGAATCAGCTTCGCAACCGTGAGAGTTTTAATGTTGTTCGGCAAAGGCCCGCCTTTCCGCTGAAACGCGCGCTGAACTGGCATTCTATCAAACGCCTATGCTGCGGCGGGACAAAATCGTCCGCGATCCGGGCCCGCCAATCTCGGCGTTCGCGCAGGGCTGCCGTTCGCGCGACCGCGATGGCTTTCTGCTCGGCGCAAAAAACCTTACGCTTCGGGGGGGTGGATCTTCTATACTTTCTTGTACATACCGCCGTCCGGGTAGTGCTTGAGACGGCCAAAGTGTGTCTGTCCGGTACATTGTCTCCTGAGGAGGTAAACCAAAGATGCAATACGTATCGCGGCGATGGCTTGAGGGCTCGAATGGGAAAGGCTGCCTCTGGCGAACTCTTATGATGTTGCTGGCGGCAACCGCTGTGGCCGGCCTCGTCGCGGAGATTGTCTTGGCGGAAGAAAGCCCGGTGTCCGCGGGCAATTCGCTGGACTGGCATCAGTGGCGGGGCCCGCAGCGTAACGGGATCTCGAGCGAGACCGCTTGGCGGGCGAAATGGCCGGCCAGCGGGCCCAAGCAGTTGTGGCAGAAGGTTATCGGGTCGGGCTTCTGCACCGTGTCCGTTGCCGACGGGCGTGTCTTCACCATGGGCAACGACGGCGAGCACGACACCATCTGGTGTCTCGACGCCAACACCGGGGCCGAGATCTGGAAGCATTCGTATCCCTGCCGGAAAGGCGAGCACCCCGGGCCGCGGGCCACGCCGACCGTGGACGGCAAAGTCGTATACACGATCAGCCGGCAGAGCGACGTCCACTGCCTTGAGGCCGCCACCGGCAAGCCGGTCTGGTCAAAGAACCTGGCGAACGAACTGGGGGCAAAGGTCGTTGGATGGGGCATTGCCAGTTCGCCGCTGGTCGTCGGTGACCTGCTGGTCCTGAACGTGGGCACCGCGGGCGCGGCGCTGGACAAGGCCACCGGCGAGGTGGTCTGGCAGACCGGGAAGGGACCGTCGGGATATGCTTCGCCTGTGCGCTTCGACATGGGCGATCGTCGCTGCGTGCTGGTCTTCGCCGCCAAGGGCCTGGCCTGCGTGAACCTCGAGGACGGACAGAGGCTCTGGTGGCTGCCGTGGGAAACCCAATATGACGTCAACGCTGCCGACCCGATCGTCGTCGGCAATACGATCTTCATCTCCTCCGGCTACGGCGCCGGCTGCGCCCTGCTGAAGGTCGAGGGCGGCAAGCCCTCCATCGTCTGGCGGAATCGTCAGATGAAAAACCACTTCAGCAGTTGTGTCTTGTACAAGGGCCACCTGTACGGAAGCGACGGCAACGCAGGCGGGGCCGTCGTCAAGTGTATTGACTTCGCAACCGGCGATGTCAAGTGGACCTCGCCGGGGCTGGGCATGGCCTCGCTGATGCTGGCAGGCGACAAGCTCATCATCCAAGGCGACCAGGGCAAGCTGATCGTGGCCGAGGCCACCCCGTCCGCCTTCAAGCCGATCTCACAGGCCACGGTCCTCGCCGGGGAGTGCTGGACGGTGCCCGTCCTGTCCAACGGACGAATCTACTGCCGGAACACCGGGAGGGGCCGGCGCGAAGGCCGGCTGGTCTGCCTCGACGTGAAAGCCCAATAGGGGCCTCGCCTTGATGCGACGCTTTGCCCGCGGGTGGCCCTTTGCGCTTGGAGGTCCTTTCCATTGGGACGAACTTGTGGCATGAGCCTTCTTATGCTGCCCGGGCGGCACTTGCCGCTGTTGGTCGCGATCGGCGCGGCCGCGGCCGCGGCAGTGGCCGGAACGGATTGGCCCCAATGGCGGGGCCCCAACCGCGACGGCGTCTCCGCCGAGAGCGGATGGCAGACCGCCTGGCCGAAGACAGGGCCCGAACGACTGTGGAATGTCTCCGTGGGCAAGGGCTTTTCGGGCGTGGCTGTGGCCGAGGGCCGGCTCTTCACGATGGGCAACAAAGGCGGCACTGACACCGTCTACTGCCTCGATAGCGGCACCGGCCGCCAGCTCTGGAAACACTCCTACTCGTGCCGGTCGGGCACGGACGCCGGACCCCGCGTCACGCCGACGGTCGACGGCAACAGGGCCTATACCCTCAGCCGGGAAGGCCACCTTTTCTGCTTCGACGCCAGCACGGGGCGGATCATCTGGTCCAAGGCGGCCAGCAGGGACCTGGCGGCCAAGATTCCCACCCACGGCCTGGCGTGCCACCCGCTGGTGGTGGGCAAGATGTTGATCCTGGAGCTGGGCGCAAAGGGCGGCTCGGTTGTGGCCTTCAACAAGACCAATGGCGGGGTCATCTGGCAGTCCGGCTTCGAGGACGTGGGTTATTCTTCCCCGGTCGTCCAGAACATGGGCGGCGGGCCGTCTGTGGTGGTCTTCACCGGCTCGGCGGTTGTGGGGATGAGGGCGGCCGACGGCCACGTGCTTTGGCGATACAAATGGAAGGTGGCCTATCAGTGCGCCATCGCCACGCCCATCGTCTCCGGCGACAAGGTGTTCGTCTCTTCCGGCTACGGCATGGGTTGCGCGTTGCTGCGCGTCCGGCCGGGACGGCCCGAGGTCCTCTGGAAGCACAAGCAAATGTCCAACCACTTCAACAGTTGTGTGCTCTGGAAGGGCCATTTGTACGGCTTCGACGGGGACGAGAGGAGCAAGTACAAGCCTTCCCTGAAGTGTCTGGCGTTCGACACCGGCAAGGTCAAGTGGTCCCAGGACGGCCTGGGCAAGGGCTCGCTGATCATCGCTGACGGCAAGCTGATCGTCCTGAGCGAGCGCGGCGAGCTTGTCATCGCCGAGGCAACCCCGAGAGGCTTCAGCGAGATCTCTCGGGCCAAAGTGCTGAATGGGAAATGCTGGACCGCGCCCGTCCTGGCCTGCGGGAGAATCTATTGCCGCAATCACCAGGGCGACTTGGTGTGTCTGAACGTAAGCGCAAAGTCGTGAGGATGTCTGATGTTGGAGTTTTGAGGGCCTGACGGAGCCAGCCTGGCTGTGCGGGCCCGGGCGTTAGCTTTAGGAGTCTGTTCATGCAGTTCAAGCTGTTATTAGTATTGGTGCTGTCCGGCATGGCGATCTCGCGGTCGGCGGCGCAACAGGAAGTCGCCAGAAGTGATACCAATGTGTCGGTGCGTTCGGCGCCTCTGCCTATGGGCTGGCGGAACGACGGCACCGGCCGGTTTCCCGACGCCGACCCGCCGACCGTCTGGGGCAAGGACAAGAACGTGGTCTGGTCGACCGCCATGCCGGGATGGTCCAACGCCACGCCCGTCCTCGTGGGCGATCGGATCTTCGTCTGTGCCGAGCCGACCACCCTTCTCTGCGTCCGCGCCGCCGACGGCAAGATCCTTTGGCAGAAGACGAATTCCTACATGGAGATGCTGAGCGGCGAGGAGGTCGCCGCAGCCAAGCTCGACTTGAAGAAGGGCGATGAGATCGTCAAGCAGCTCGATCCTCTTAAGAAAGAGCTGGCGGAACTGCTCAAGCAACTGAGAAAGACGCCCAAGGACGAGCAGTTGCGCGCCAAGGCCAAACAGGTCCGCGGTCAGGTCAAGGATCTGGAGGATCGGCTCAAGGCCCTGTCCAAGTGGCGCATGCCCAAGACGAATGACGTCAACGGCTACTCCAGTTGCACGCCGACCAGCGACGGGCAAGACGTCTACGTCTTGTTCGGCACGGGCGTGGCGGCGTGTTACGACCTGGAGGGCAACCGGAAGTGGATCCGGCTTGTGCAAAAGCCCACGCAGGACTACGGGCAAAGCGCCTCGCCCCTGCTGGTGGGAGACAGGCTCATTGTGCACATCAACGGGTTGTTCGCGCTGGACACAAAGACGGGCCAGGTCGTCTGGACCGTCAAGACCGGGCAGCGGTGGGGTTCGCCGGTCCACGCCCGGATTGGCGGCGCGGATGTCGCGATCACGGCCTTTGGCGACGTCCTCCGCGTTGCCGACGGTGACGTTCTGGCCAGGCGGCTCGCCGGGCTGGAGTACTGCGCCCCGGTCGTCCACGAAGCTGTCGTCTACTATATCCAGCATGGCGGCAAGGCGGTCAAGCTGCCCGGGAACCCGGGCAAGGAAATCGACAAGCGGGCGCTGTGGCAGACCCGCCCGAACAAGGACCGATACTACGCCTCGCCGGTATGTCACGACGGTCTCATCTACGCCATTAACCAGAAGGCCGTCTTCAGCGCCATTGACGCCGCGACCGGCGAGGTCGTCTACGAGCAGAAGCTCGACCTGGGCAAGGGTACCGCCTTCTCCAGCATCACCCTGGCCGGCGACTACCTCTTCGTTAGCAGCGACAATGGCACCACCGTCGTGGTTGATCCCGGCCGAGAGTACAAGGAAATCGCAAGGAATACGCTCGAAGCCTTTCGTAGCTGCCCGGTCTTCTCGGGCAAGCGCATGTACATTCGCGGGCTGAAGAACCTATATTGCATAGGACAATAGCTAGGCCTCGGTGTGCTGTCGCGGCCGAGGCAGAAGGTGAACTGGCCATGCCGGAACATTCGACTATCGTCTACTGTCGCTGCGCCTACTCGGACGTCGTGCCGGCGGAGGTCAAGCAGGAGGTGCTCCGGGCGCTGCGGGCCTCGGGCGTTGCCTTCGAGGCCGTTGCCGACCTCTGCGAGCTTTCGGCCCGGCGCGACCCCGCGATGAAGCGCATCGCACGGGCGGGCGCGGTAAAGATCGCCGCCTGTTATCCGCGCGCCGTGAAGTGGCTCTTCGCCGCGGCCGGCGCAGCTCTGCCGGGCGAAGGCGTGGAGGTCTTGAACATGCGGGTCGGTTCCGCTGAGGAGATCGTCCGGTCGCTGTTGGGCGGGGGCGAAGGAACCGGCCCCGGCCGTGAGGCGCCCTCTGACGCGCCTGCCCGCGGCGAGAAGGCAGGCGAGAGCCCTCTGGAGGCCCCTGAGTGGATCCCCTGGTTTCCCGTCATCGATTACGACCGGTGCAGGAACTGCAAACAGTGCATGAGTTTCTGTCTGTTCGGGGTCTACGAGGCATCGGCCGACGAGACCGTCAAGGTGGTAAACCCCGCCAACTGCAAGACCAACTGCCCGGCCTGCGCCCGAATCTGTCCCGAGGTGGCGATCATCTTCCCCAAGTACAAGGCCGGACCCATTAACGGCGACGAAGTCCGGGCGGAAGACCTCCGACGGCAGAACGTCAAGGTGGACGTCGCCAGCCTGCTCAAGGGCGACGTATACGAGACGTTGCGGAACCGCGGAAAGGACGCACGATCGCCTCAGGCGGGCGAGATGGACGAGCAGAAGGCCCTGGCCGAGCGAGAGAAGTGCAGTCAGGCTTCGGCCGGCGCGGGGGCGGTCGTGCCTTTGGAGGCGTTCTTGTCCTCGCTGACGATCGAGGAGATTCGCGCCGAGGCGGAGAAGACCACCGCTGCCGAGCAGGAGGACCAGGAAGCCTCTGACGAACAGCCGGAACCTGAAGACGAACCAGCCGATGATCGGGATTGACCGACAGTTTGAAGAAGCGGCCGATCCTGGAAGAGTGGGATCGAAGCTTCGCCCGGCCGTGGTCCTTGTGGCCGACAGGACGCTCAGCGCCGATTACAAGGTGCTTTTCGAAGGGATTTTCGCCGCGATGCAGACCACGCGCGTCCCTGAATGGGCCATGCGCAGGGCGCTGTCCCCGGCGATGCCGGTGGATCCGCACGGCAGGGCCCGGGCGGCCCCGCTGGGCATCCGCCGGGTGGAAT
>Ga0307379_10009439_pt1 | contig 13021 bp, 6 predicted proteins | sample UN2MG_FD_202237 | JGI IMG/M metagenome (GOLD analysis project Ga0307379, IMG submission 202237) | Soil microbial communities from Risofladan, Vaasa, Finland - UN-2 | ecosystem: Environmental > Terrestrial > Soil > Coastal area > Acid sulfate soil | place: Finland: Risofladan, Vaasa | collected... | reverse complement strand
GCACAACTTCAGGCTGTCGCGGCACTTGACGTCGCGGTACAGACAGAACGCCCGGAGGCGGAGCGATTCGCTCGGCAGGGGCGGTTTTCCCTTCTCCGACTCGGTGAAGTTCCTGGCGGCGGAGGCGAACTCGCCCTCCTGCATGTCGGCCGTGGCCAACTCGTAGTACAGTTCCGCCGACGCCGGATCGGCGCGGTAATTCCCGACCACGGGGGCGAGCAGGTCGCGGACCGTCGCGTACTTGCCCTGCCGGGCGTACGTGCGGATGAGCCACAGCGTGGCCTGGGCGCCGACCGATCCCTCGCTGACCACGAGCGGACGGCCGGGAGGACGCTTGCGGTTCTTGCCGCCCTTGGGCTTCGGGTCCTTGACGCCCTGGAGGACATTCTCGAAGGTCGAGATCGCCTCGTTGTACTTTTTCGACTCCAGGTACGACCGGCCGAGAAACAGGTTCGCCTCGTCGGCGAGGGCCGAGTCGCCGTACCTCTTCGGGAAATCCTTCAGCGTGGTGATGGCGGCGGCGTAATCGCCCGTCTCGAACTGCAGCAGACCCACGTTGAAATACGCCAGTTCGCTGTACTCGCCCTTCTTGGTCTTGGCGGCCGTTTCGTACATCGTGATGGCGTCGGCCGGTTTCTTGAGTTTCACCAGGCATTCGGCCACCCGATAGACGCTCTGGTGGACGAGTTCGGCATCGGTGCTCGACGCGATGAGCCCCTCAAACGCCCGGACGGCGTCGCCATATTGCTCCAGATTCAGACGGGCCACCCCACCCTGGTACCGGACGAGGTCGGCATACGAGGATTTGGGATCGAGTTTGAGGAGTTCGCCGCTCGCCTTGACGGCGGCCGCCCAGTCTTTCAGCAGCGAATGGGCCTGCGTCAGGCCCGCCAGGGCGTCGGCCTTGCGGGCGACGGTCTTGCCGTTCGCGAGGGTCCACTGGAAGGCCTTGACGGCCTCGTCACACTTGCCGAGGGCCACCAGGCTCGAACCCCACAGGTTGTGCAACTGCTCCTGGTCGGTAATCTTGGGGTGGCCGACGAGTTTCTCGAAGAGGGGCGCGGCCTTGGCCGTCTGGCCGGAACTGTAATAGCAGATCGCCAGGCCCCATTGCGCCAGGGGCACCTTCTCGTGCTTCGGATGGGCCGACAGAAACGCCTCAAAATCCTTGATCGCCAGCGGATACAACCCCCGGCGGCACAGGGCGTTGGCGTTGTAGTACTTGTCGAGCGCCGGGTCCGACCCCTCGGCCGCAGCGCACACCCCGGCCGCAGCCAGCAGAATCAAGAATGCAATGACCCACCGCGTGCCACTCACATGGAGACCCTCGACACGGCAACGGACGGTCCGCCGGCGTGCTCCCTTCCCCTGAGCGCGGCGCCGTTACGCACGTTAAACGCCTTGGCCGCAAGGTGGTCTCGCAGATTCTCAGGCGGTGGAGCGCTTCGGAAGACCCGCGCCGCGCCTGAGCGGACCCCGCGCTAACGCTTGGGGCTAGTTGGCGCTGGTCGGGGCTCGTTGGCACTGGTTGGCGCTGGTTCGGGCTGGTTGGGGCTAGTCGGGGCTGGTTGGGGCCTGCGCCGATATATACTTTACGAAAACGGCCTTTCTTTGGACCCCCCAAAATGGCGCTTTTCGGTGTGTCAGACCCCGTTTCTGGATCAGAAACGGCGTTTCGGCCCTCAAATGTTAAGATAGGCAAGGCAAAACTTACTCCTTTTTGATCGGTTTTTTGTCCTTTTTTGCTCAAACTTAGTCCGTTCTTCGTCCTTTTTACCCCTTTTTTAACCTACGTGGAGCGGGGTCAATATGCTCTAAAGTATAGGAAATCGGCCGGCAGAGGCCAAGTGGAGGCCGGAGACCGGTCTCGGGAGGCCCGGAAATTGTTAGAACTCTAACAAAATCGGGGGGCGAAAAACGGCCCTGGCGCTATCAAAAAGGGCGATTCTGGCTGAAGGGCCGCGCAGGGCGGGATTCGACGTATGGGCCGAATGGGATATGACAGGGCGAAATCGGGCGATCCCTGTAAGGTCTTGTCCCAAAAGGACTTACGGCTCCCGAGAGGCGGAGAAAGTTGTTAGAGTTCTAACAAAAAACCGGGGCGTGGGGGTGGAACCGCAAAGGACGCCAAGAACGCAAAGAACGGCCTTAATCCGGGTAACGACAAACGGCAACGGCCCGTTCCGAGCCGCGACCGCAAGGGAGCGGGGGCGGATTGAACGGCATACAACGGAACCTCACGCAAAGCCGCAAGGCCGCCACGAACGGCTGCAACTGGGCAAAAGCAAACGGCAACAGCGCCTCACCCAAGGTTTACCCGCCGGGGGCTGGCCGCAACGGCGCCAAGAACGGCCGGGTGGCACGGTCATCCCGAAGGGTGACCATGTGCCGGCCGGTGGCTCGTCGCTCGTGGCTTGTCATCTGCAGCCTGCAGTCGGCAGGCGGCGCGTGGCATGGTCAGCCCTTGGCTCGCGGCTCGTGGCTCGTGACTCGTGGTCTCTGAGCATCAACGCCCTCTCCTTCGACGTCGAGCACTTGCCTCTGGCACAGGCGGCGAGGGATTACGATGGGAATGCGTCGTGGCAGGCGGTCCAGGAACGCAAGGACGTTGCGGAGATAACTGTGTGTCACCAATGGCCCCAAGATAAGGGTTCTCGGGGCCTTTCGGATCGCTCCAGCGTACACGGCGGCGGGCGGAAACCGCTGGTTTTGGGCCGATTCTGAGCCTCGGACACCCAGTGCCAAGGTCGCGTTATAGCCCGATGGGCTCTTAACTTAGGGCCATTGCTGTGTGTCACCGGAACTCGCACCGGAACCTCCCGTACCGCCGCAGGAGCCGCCGCACCTGACGCACGCTCAGCCGCAACAGCCGACCCGCCTCCACCTGTTTCAACCGACATGCGGCCAACGCCGCCATCACCTTCAGCCGATCCCGCTCTTTGCTGCTCATACGCAGTTCGTCATGCCTGTCCGCTCCCCAAGCAACGCCCTGGAAACCGGACAATTCTACTTTGCACGGACCGGACACTATCACGTTGCTGTGACAACCGCGATTCCTAGACTTGACAGAGCCCCTCGACTGTGCTATGCTTGCTTCGCGCACGTCGTTGCTAAACGCATTCCGGTGGGGTGCCCCTATGTTGGGCGGTTCATCGGCGGGGGACGAAAAATGCCCCGAAGGCACAGCGCCCATCCCGATCCTTCATCTGCCGAACAAGAGCGGCAGACGCATGATGGGCTGCTTGTGTCGATCAGCAGACTCCCCTTCGTAGGCACAATCGTACGCGTTCTCGTCACCATCGGCGCACTTGTTCCCCCAGCACTCTTGTGTTGGTTGCTGGGAGGAAAGATCATCGGCGTGCTGCGCTCGGGCGAATTCCAGCTTACCCCGTTATTCATACAGCTCGCCTTTCTGTCCTTATCAGTTGTGTTATCTCTAGCGCTCATAGTGTTTGTCGTCTTCTGGGGGCGCCAGGTTCGCTGGGTACGCGTGTTTCTGCTAGTAGCGCTCAGCGTTGCTGTGGGTGATATCGCAATACTATCTGCACTGTACTACAAAGACCGCCTCTGGTTCGAACAGAACGTAGTGGTCGCTTTTCTCTATGATGGTGTCCGGTACAAGGATGTGCCCCCAGAGAGGCTCGCGGTTGCAGAGATTGCTTTTCGGGACGTTCTCGGGCCCAGAGCGGTCCAACGGCCCACGCTGCACGGCATGGCAGTAGATACGAACGGCATCCTGCGTGCAGAGGTTACGGCGCGTGGAAGGATAGTGGCCGGGATTTCTGATTTGGGTGGCCCCGGATGCCTCCCGGCATGTGGTAATGCATGGGAGATCATCGTCTGCACCTACCCAACATTGCCGGAGTGCTACGGCACAAACGCCAAGGTGGGCGCCGTATCGGTATCGCTCGATAGACAGATCACCCGGCTTTTGGAGTCAGGGCCAGCGCAGTCGTTGAGTCCGGTTCTCATTGTGTATGGGGAGACGGAGCTCTCGTTGCGGGAAGCGCTTGCGTGCAAACAACTGGCGGAGGCAAGGGGGCTTGCCTCGCTGCTCCTGTCCTTGCCCGGAGATGCGCGAGCCTCGGCCTACGGGGAGGCGATACGGGTAGGCAAGCAATGCCGTTCGGTTCTTCTTCTGCTTCAGGACACGGAGGCAACTCTCTTTTGCAGCCGCTTCTTGTCCGACGCGGATGATTACCACGGAGTCGCCCTTCTGCCGTCTCGGTTGGTTGTCACAGATTTGCTGGCGATGCTGTCGCGGCGGAATGTCAAGTGGCGCGCGGCAGTCGGGGCACACTTATACTCGGCGAAGGCCCGAGAGCTGAAGCAACGGCTCAAGAGAGACGTCACACCCCGTGATGCGAATACGTACGTGGCCGCAGCATTGGTTGCGGACTGCTTGCGGTCAGGAGATGTGTTTGGACTTGCCGACAGGGCGTTTGCGAGGCATGCCAGCAATGAGGTGTTGCGCGCCTGGGACTTAGACCCCCTCGAGTTCTCCAAAGCGAACCACGCTATCATAGATGCGAGAATTATCGACGAGCCGTTGGATATGAACCGCTAGCAGGAAGGAGGGGCGCCGATGCCTAGGAAGAAGGCTGTCCCCTATGTGCTTTTACTTGGCGCGCTGGCCGTGCTTGCGCTCATGCTCTCGCCGGTGGGGGCACCTGAGGGCAAGTATGAGCCTTTCATTCTAGGACTGCCATACACGGCCGCTACATGGACACTTGGTAGTCTGGTCTTCGCAGCCCTAGGCATCGCCTTGGGAATCTGGGCGTCTCGGCAGGCGGAGACAGGGAAATGAGCGACTTGAACACGGCCTGGATGATCGGCGGCTTGGCCGTCTACCTGGCAGTCGTGTTCTGCATTTCGTTGATCGTAGCTCGGAGGAGACGGGCGAAGAGCATGTTTGAGTTCTTCTCCGCAGGGCGGTCCGTTGGCTCGCTCGCGATGAGCCTGACCATGTTTGCCACGCTCTTCAGCGCCTTCACCATGGTCGGCATGCCCGGCTTTTTCTACACACACGGCGTGGGTGCTTGGGGCTTCGTCGTTTTCGGGGACCTGGCGCTTGCGTTTGTGTTCTACTTTTATGGAATCAGAGTTGTTCGCCTCGCTCGTGAGCACAATCTGTCCTCACCCATCGAGCTCCTTTGGGTCACCTACCGGTCTCGGGCAGTAACTAGTGCCGCAGTCATAATTATGAGTGTGTTCATCATTCCGCTTTTTGCCATTCAGATCGCCGGCATGGGCAAACTCCTGGCGGGGGCAACTGCGGGCAATATTCCGTATTGGGCAGGCGCTGCAGTGATGCTTGCGGCAATGTCTGCCTACAGCCTAATCGGGGGATTACGTGCGGATATATGGACGGACGTGGTGCAGGGCATTGTAATGCTAGTGCTCGTCGTTGTAGTGTGCTGGGTGTTCATCGCCAAAGAGTGGGCCGGCAGTATCGCGGCAATGTTCGAGGCTCTCGCCCAGCAGGGGAAGGGTGCGTGGCTATCGCTTCCAGGACCCGCCAAGTTCTTTTCGCTGCCAGCGCTGATATCGTTCTTTATCCTGTTTCTCTTGGTCCCAGTGACGTTCCCGCAGATGGTAACCCGGTTCTACGCAACGAAGTCGGAAAAGGTAGTTGCCCGCACCATGATTGCGTTCCCGCTTCTTACCTTGATTATGTTTATCCCCGCCGCCCTAATCGGCCTTGGGGCCACAACGGTATTTGACCTCAAGTCCGGAGATCTGGTGATGGGGGAAGTCTTGCGGCGTTATGTCCACCCTGGCGTGGCGGCGCTGTTCGCAGTCGGCGTCATCGCGGCTGCAATGTCCACGGCGGACTCAGTGCTGTTGGCGATAGGCTCAGTATTCGCGCGGGACGTGTACGCGCCTCTGGCTCGGCCCGAAGCGAGCGAGAAAGAGCAGATGTGGGCTGCCCGTGGCGTCATGCTGGTACTTATGGTCGGCGGGCTAATCGTCGCCCTGGAGCCCCCGAACCTGATCGTGCAGCTTTCGATTCTCTCGTTGGAAGGAATGGCCATTCTGGCGCCAGTCTACATCGGATCTCTGACGACGGCCGGACGTAGCCCGGCTGCGGCCATATCGAGCATCGTGGTGGGCTTCGCCGTGTTCTTGGCATGCGAGGTGCTCATCCCCCGACCGTGGCTGGCTGGATTCCGCTCAGGCTTAGTGGCAGTTGCTGCAGCTGGTGCGTGCTTTGCGCTGGTAGCTACCATCGGGGCAAGGCGTCGCATGGCAGCTGTGCAAGGCGGCCCGCGGGACGGCATTGTCCCCTCTTAAGAGCCGGATTGGTGACAGGCGGCGTTGGGTCGGCTGAGTGAGCCACGTCGGTGCGCACGAGTTGGTGTGTGCCGAGACTCGAAGCCAACTTCAGAACTTCTCTCAACTAGCCGATCATCTTTTAACATGTTGTCATTCGTTCCCCGCAATGCCTGCACTCCCGTCTGCGCATGATTCGGCGGCCCTAGGCGGGACGGGTATTCCGGGGACACCCATCAATGGCACTAGGATAAGCATTCTTGCCTCGCTTTGATTCGGGGGGCAGGATACCGTCTTCCTGGCCCCGAAGAATGCCGGGTGGAGCCCATGCCGGTTCTGGGACACCATGCCTGTCTCGTGCCGCACGGATTGGGCGGCGATGACCATAGGGGTATCGTAATGCTTGGAGGGAGGCAAAGCAAGGACATTGCCGCGGCGCGCCGGCCTACATACTCGGCCCGAACATGGTCACCCTTCGGGCTGACCATGCCACCCGCCAAGCGAAAGCATGGCAGGCGGCGCGTATGCGGGGCACTGGCGGGCAAGCCGCCAGTGGCACCCGGCATGGCACCCGGCGTGGCGAGAAACGCACGGCCGGGCCCTTCTTCGTCCCGGCAGGCCGGGACTTCGCCGGGTCTTCGCTGCGCTTCGACAAGACCCCCAGAACACCGGGGCAGGCGGCCGTGGCACACGTGCGTATGCGCGGCACTGGCGGGCAAGCCGCCAGTGGCACCCGGCGGGGAGTCAGGCGGATGACCGCTACTTTTTGGGCTTGGCCTTGGCCTTGGGCTTGAACGACCACAGGGGCGATTCGGTGAGGGCCGACTTCATGAACTCGTCGAGTTGCTTGACGACGTCGGGGTGCTTGTCGGCGAGGTTGGTCGTCTCGCCGATGTCGGTCCGCAGGTCGTAGAGTTCGAGCGTGCTGTCGGGGTTGCGGATGACGTTGTTTCGGACGCCCTTCCAGTGGCCCATGCGGACGGCCTGCTTGCCGCCGCCCTCGTAGAAGGCCCAGTAGAGGAACGTGTGCTTCTTCTGCCTGTCCATTTGGCCGAGCAGGGCCGGCAGGTAACTGATGCCGTCGATCCCCGCCGGCGGCTCGATGCCGGCGAGTTCGGCACAGGTGGGCATGACGTCCCACATGGCGCAGGGGTAATCGCACGTGGTGCCGGGCTTGATCTTGCCGGGCCAGCGTGCGATGAACGGCACGCGGATGCCCCCTTCGTACAGGTCGCGTTTGAACCCCTTGAGGGGTCCGTTGGAGTCGAAGAAGTTCGGGTTGTGGCCGCCCTCGAGGTGGGGGCCGTTGTCGCTGGTGAACGACACCAGCGTGTTGTCGTCGATGCCGAGTTCCTTCAAGAGGTCGAGGAGTTTGCCGATGTACCCGTCCATCCGCGTGACCATGCCGGCAAACGCCGCGATGGGGTTGGTGACCGTCGGGCCGGAATAGCGTCCGATCTTGTCCTCGAACTCGGGGAACTTCTTTCGGAACGGCGCGTGGGAGTCTTCCGGCACGTGCATCGACGCGTGGGGAATGGTGAACGGCAGGTAGGCGAAGAACGGCCTGTCCTTGTTGGCCCTGACGAACTCCAGGGCCTGCCCGGCGATGAGGTCCGCCGAATACGTTTTGCCGTCCAGCGGGACCTTCGTGTCGTTGTGCCACAGATGAGCGGGATAGTACGTGTGGGCCTGGCGCTGACAGTTGTAGCCGTAGAAGGTGTCGAAATGCCTGACCGGGTCGCTCGTCGAGCCCGGCGCGCCGAGGCCCCACTTGCCGAACATGCCCGTCACGTAGCCGGCCTTTTTGAGCATGCGCGGCAGGGTGAAGATGTCGGCCGGCATGGGTGCCTGGCCCTCGGGGTTGACCTCGCGATTGCCCCTGACGTGCGAGTGTCCCGTGTGCAGGCCCGTCATCAGCACGCACCGCGTGGGGGCGCAGACCGTGGAGCCGGCGTAGTAGTCGGTGAACTTGACGCCCTCGGCCGCCATGCGGTCGAGGTGCGGGGTCTGGAACTTCGTCTGCCCGAAACACGACAGGTCGCCATAGCCGAGGTCGTCGGCCATGATGTAGATGATGTTCGGCTTGCGTCGGCCGGCGTCCGGGGCCGCCGACGACGCCCGCGACGCCGACAACGCCGCGACGCCCAGCGAAGCCGCTTTCAGAAAACGGCGACGATTCAGTGATGGCATTCGGTGTCTCCCGTGTCAGAGGTCGGCGATGACGGTAACCCGCGATTTCCCGGATAGGGCCATGCCCACGACCCTCGCGGGCCTTCCGCATGATTCTATCGCGTTTCCGGACAGCGGCAATCTCTTTCGGGACGGCGGCGCGGTCACTCGCTCGTCAGCGCCAGGTTGTCCAGGTGGAACGTCGTCCTGGCGTCGGCCGTGCTCGAGAAGCCCAGCCAATCGAGTTGTTTCCAGTCCTTGTGGATGATCGGAAGTTTCTCGAAGCGCCGGGGCTTCTCGTTCGGGAGCGTGACGGTCAGGTCCCACGTGCCGGTCGAATCCGGTCCGACGCCGCAGGTTATCGCCAGGCGCGTCCACCGGCCGGCGGGCAGCGTCATGACCTCCTTGTGCGCGGCCGACAGTTTGCCTCCGCGGACGGCCAGCGTCGGCCCGACCGTGTAGGGATGGCCGGGCCCGCGCCATTCGTGAAACACCTGCGTATCGTCGGCCGGCCGGATGTCGAAGGCGAACGTGGTGGTGCCCGTCGCGTGGCCGGGCTGGTAATAGAAGTGCGGGTTGAACGCCTGCGCCTGCCCCGGCGCGTCGCGGACGGCGAGGCAGCGTTTGCCTGCGGCGGCAAGTTGGTCGGTCACGGCGACGGCGTCGCCTTTGCCGCCCAGGTGGACGCGGCAGAGTTCCGGCCCGCCGCCGACGGGCGTGTGCTCGAAGCCGTCCTGGAACGTCACGGGCGGGGGCCCAGGCGCGGGCGGCGGCTCCTCGAACGCGGGCATCTTCAGGTTCTTGGCGCGGGCGACCCATTCGGGATCGCCGTACACGCCGGCTGTGGTGTAGTTGAACCGTTTGAACCCGATCTTCGCGGCCGGCGAATCGGGCTTCAGGCGGAAATCGAATCCCTCGGCATCGGCGAACTTCGGGTCGGCGATGAGCGAGGCGCGGTCGTGGCCCTTCGCCTGCCAGTCCTTGAGGCTGAGGCCGTCGAAGGTGACCTCGGCGCCGCCGGCCTCCCAGTACAGGTTGCTGTCGATCTCGAAGTGCCCGTCCTTCCACTGGCGCGTGAGCAGCGGCCCGCCTTTCCAGTAGACGATGTTGTTCGTGAAGAGAAAGGAGCGGTGCGGCTCGACGCGGCTCCGCTGGATCTGGCCGTCGGTGCTGAACGCCAGGATGCAGTTGCGGATGATGTTGTCCTTGCCGTAATGCTGGTGGAACCCGCCGGTCTTGACGTTGTACACCAGGTTCCGCTCCCACAGGATGTTGCTGGAGCCCTCGTCGGTGTACATGCCCCATCCGCCGTAACCGTAACTGTAGCCGTCGTGCATGAGGTTGTCGCTGATGACGGTGCCCTCGGACGGGCCGAGGGTGTAGACGGCGCCCATGTCGCTCAGGACGTACTGGCCGTAATGGTGCAGATGATTGAACCGGACGATGTTCCGCTTGGCCACGCTGTCGGCGTAGCCCCATCGCCAGCCGACCGAGACGGTCGTGTAGAAGAAGTCGCTGATGTCGTTGTGGGTGACGCGGTTGTCGCTGGAGTGTCCGATCCAGACGCCGATGGCCCCTCGGAAGAGCCTGCCGCCCCGGTTGATGATGCAGTTGTCCACCACGCAGTGGCTGGTGACTTCGTTCGCGTCGGGCTTGTTGTTATCCCACCCGTGACCGATCTTGACGCCGCCGGCGCCGGTGTCGTGAATGAGGGTCTTCTCGATGCGGCAGTTGCGGCAGCCGCGGTGGAACCACACGGCGTACGGGCCGATGCACGAGATCTCGCAGTCGCGGAGCGTGACGTCGCGCGCGGCGTCGGCCTCGACCGCCGCCCCGACGCGCATCGCCGCCTGGCTGTCAGCGTGGCCCTCCGGCGGAATGCGGAACCCCGCGTGCCGAAACGCGAGGCCCTGGAGCGTGATGTACCGCACCTCCAGCCCCAGCGCCGGATCGCCCGCGAACCGCACGCAACCGTCCAGCACCGGCGCGAAGACCGTCGTGTTCGCCGGCGTCTGGCCGGGCAGCGGGTTGTACAGCAACACGCCGTCGCGGCCGCAGAACCACTCGCCCGGGGCGTCGAGGGCGGCCCGGAAATTCTCCAGGTGGTACCGCTGCTGCTTCTGCCAGCGGAACAGCGGCCAGCGGGCGGCGCCCGTCAGGACGACGCGGCCCGTGTCGGCATCGACGTGGCCGACGCGGAGCACGCCCACCGCCCACGAGTGGTACGTCACGGCCACGACGTCCGAGAGGCGGTCTTTCGGTATCTGGAGCAGCGGCTTGACGTCGGCGGCGCGGGCGATAAACGCGCGGCTCTCGAGGTTCCCGGCCTTGCCCGTCAGCGGGTCGATGCCGTGCCCGACTCGCCGCAGCATGTAATGATAGAGCGTGTTCGGCGACCGGGCCCGCGTTGCCCAGCGGTCGCCGACGAAGAGTTGGTCGAAGGTCCACTTGCCGGACGCCACGTCGGGGAGTTTGACGGACCAGGTGCCGTCCTCTCCGACCGCAAACCCGGTGATCTCGCGCCCGGCGGTGAAGACGGGCCGCGCGCCCTCGGCGGCCTCGTAGATGATGGGGGCGTCCTTCGTCCCGCTGTCGCCCGGCGTGAACGTCACCGGCTCGTCCAGCGTGTAGGTGCCGTCGGCGATGACGACGCGGACGGGTTCGACCAGTTGCGTCGCGCTCATGAGTTTCCGGACGGCATCGCGCGCGCCGGCCAGCGACGCCAGCGGACCGTCGGTCCGGTCGGCGTTGGGACGGGCCAGGCGGCCCGACCACGCGTCGCTGCCGTCGGGCGCGACGTGGACGGTGACGGCGCGGGCGCGGGCGGCGGGCAGCAGGCACAGGGCGAGGCCAAGCAGGCAAATCCACAGACGTGCGTTCGCGTTCATCGCTTTCTCCGAGCCATCGCGGGCTGCTAGTGGCGCGTCAACATTGAACGTGCGAGTGCGGGTGCCATGCTTTCGCTTGCGAAAGCATGCGCCCCGCCCCGGAATGGCATGCTTTCCCAACGGCGGGAAGGCATGGCACCCGCAGAATCAATGTTGACCCACCACTAGAGATAACCGGAAACCGCCCTGGTTTTCCAGCGTTCTTCCCCAAGCGCGCTCAGGTGGCGGTTGCCAACCGCTGTCCGGCGGCGCATAATCAGCCGGCCAGGAGAGTCCATCCTCTTGCAGGTGCCGTCCCACACGCTCAAAGAAGGAGGAGAGCAATGGTCCGTGAGAGGCCACAACCTGGTCGGGCCGTGGCAGCCGTCTCGCTGGCACTGCTCGTGCTGTCCGGCGCCGAAGCCGCCGGCGCCACGCCCGCCGACGAGGCCGGGAAGATCCTCGACGCAACCGGCGTCAAGGGCGGCCTCATCGTCCACCTCGGGTGCGGCGACGGGAAACTGACCGCCGCCCTCCGCGCGGGTGACCGCTACCTGGTCCACGGCCTGGATGCCGCCGGCGAGAACGTGGCCAAGGCACGGGCGTTCATTCACGCCAAAGGCGCGTACGGCCCCGTGTCGGTCGAACAGTTCGACGGCACGTCGCTGCCGTACGCCGACGATCTCGTCAACCTGGTCGTCTCCGAAGACGTCGGTCGCGTCGGCATGGACGAAATCCTGCGCGTCCTCGCGCCGGGCGGCGTGGCCTGCATCAAGACGAACGGCGGCTGGGCCACGACGGTCAAGCCGTGGCCGAAGACCATCGACCAGTGGACGCACTACCTCCACGACGCCACGAACAACGCCGTGGCGCGCGACACGCAGGTGGGCCCGCCGCGGCGGATGAAGTGGGTCTGCGGCCCGCTGTGGGCGCGCAGCCACGAGTTCACGTCGAGCCTGGCGGCGATGGTCTCGGCCGCCGGACGCGTCTTCTACCTCTTCGACGAGGGCCTGACCGGCGTGACGCCCGCGTCGCTGCCGGAGCGATGGACGCTGATCGCGCGCGACGCCTTCAACGGCGTGCTGTTGTGGAAGCGGCCGATCGACAACTGGCGGGCCGGCCAGTGGAAGAACACCTCGCTGCGGGGCGCGCCGCCGTCGGTGCCCAGGCTCCTGGTCGCCGAGGGCGACCGCGTCTTCTTTCCGCTGACCCTCGGCGCGCCTATTTCAATCCTCGACGCAGCGACGGGCAAGGTCCTGGCCACGTGCGAGGGAACCGACGGCGCGCAGGAACTGCGGTGCCTCGACGGCGTCCTCCTGGTCCACGCGGGCAAGGGCGGCCTTCTTGCGTTCGACTCGAAGACCGGCAAGCCGACCTGGCAGGCCAAGGACAATCCCCAGTCAAAGACCCTGGCCGCCCACGCCGGCAAGGTCGTCTACATGGCGGGGCAGGCACTGGCGTGCCTTGACCTGGAGACCGGCAAGGAACTGTGGAGGACATCGGACGAGGAGGCAGGCAAGCCGGCGGACAACGCGGCCGGCGACGCGGCCAAGAAGCGCAAGCCCGCCAGGAAGCCGGGGGCCTCGCTCCTCCTCGTCCACGAAGACCGCATCCTGCTGGCCGGGAGCGGGAGCCTCAAGGCCGTGGCGCTGGACACGGGCAAACCGCTCTGGACGGCCAAGGCGAGCCTCGGCGGCCGCGGCGAACTGTTC
>Ga0307379_10009438_pt1 | contig 13023 bp, 10 predicted proteins | sample UN2MG_FD_202237 | JGI IMG/M metagenome (GOLD analysis project Ga0307379, IMG submission 202237) | Soil microbial communities from Risofladan, Vaasa, Finland - UN-2 | ecosystem: Environmental > Terrestrial > Soil > Coastal area > Acid sulfate soil | place: Finland: Risofladan, Vaasa | collected... | reverse complement strand
CTCCTTGAATTCGCGTAACTTCAAGTACAATCTGGACTTTTGCAAACTTCAAATTGGCCTTGTGGAGATGGGGGATTTGGCGCGTAATTGAGGTTGATTGAGGTGGCCATGGCAATCACGAAAGTTGCAGCGATGCCAGGGATCACCTCGTTTCCACGTGTGGTTCGGGATGCGGTCGAGCAGTTCGGCGACCTGTTCATTTGCGAGCCGGAGCGGCGGCACTTCGCGGAATATCTCACCGGGTTGATGGTGGCCGCGCGAAAGACCGTGCGGGGGATCAACCGCGAATTCGCCGTGACCACGGATCAGTCGTGCCTGAATCGCTTCCTCACCGAGGTGAAGTGGGAGGAAGCCGAGTTGAACGAACGCCGGCTTCAGTGGGTGCAGAAAGATTCCAGCACCCGTTACGGCGACCGCGGGGTGATCGCGATCGACAACGTGTTGATCGACCATGACGGCAAGTTCATCAAGGACGTGGGCTGGTTCTGGGGTCATGCCGAGGGGCGGAACAAGATCGCCCACGACTACCTGATTGGCAACTACGTATGCACAGGCGGCAAACACTATCCCCTGGAGTTCCGACGTTTCAGGAAACGCGACCAATGCGAGGTGACCGGCGAGGAGTTCTTCGACCACACCAAGCTGTTTTGTCAGTTGGTCGATTGGGTTTGCGAGCGTGAGATTCCCGGCGACTTCACGTTCGAGCTACTTCACCAACGCCGAGACGCTCAACCACATTCACGGCAAACGAGACCGGTTCGGCCGTCCGCGAGGTTACGTGGGCGACCTGAAGTTCAATCGGAAGATTTGGTGGAAGGGCCGCGAACTGAAGGCCGAGGAAATGGCCGCGGAAATCGATCCCGACAGTCGCAAGCCGTTTCATCGCGGTCGCAAGCAGCAATGGTATTTTACGACGACCATCCGCATCCCGAACGTCGACCACAAGGTGCGGATCGTGATCATCTGGGACAAGAAGCGGGATCGCGAGCCGCGTAAGATGTTGGTAACCAACCGCGTAGGATGGGAAGTGGTTCGGATTCTGCAAGTCTATCGCTATCGCGGGACAGGCACGGAGACCCTTCATCGGGACGGGAAGCAAGAGCTTGGCATGGGAGATTGTCAGCTGCGTGACGGCCAGGGCCAAACCCGGCACATGTACCTGGTCATGCTCGCGTACACTCTGCTCATGGTCCAACTCAAGCAGAACCGTGCGAAAGAATGGGCATCCTGCAAGCTGACGACCATCGGCGAAGCCTGTCGCGCCGTATTGCGAGAGACCCTGCGATCCACGCTCGACTGGGCCATCGACCAAATCACCGAGTATGGACGCAGCCGTGACCATGTCATGGCTCACTTGCGGCTGGAGTGAGTTTGCAAAACTTCAGTACAATGACACGTTAGCCCCTCAACGGCTCGTTGAACAGTATCGATTGCAGTGCTTGCTACGCTGGCTACAAATGGCTGGTACTGATACCAGCCCTTTCAAGGTGGCGTTTGAGCCTGCGAAATCCGGGGTTATCGTGTCATTGAGCTGCCAAACAGCGCCTCCGATTGCCCGACTTGCAGCTCCTTTTCGTTGGCCGGCGGACGGTTCTACTCTGGAAGAACAGTGTTTTGACGAGATTCTTGGTTCTCAAGGTTTCCTAAACACCCCAATTTTCACATTGAAAGGGCTGGGTACTGATACTTGCCCTATACGGCCTATCCGGGCGAGGTGCCCGTCCTCTGCGGAGGACGCCCGATCCGCGGATGGCAGAGCGACGACGGCAAGCTTTACCACGCCGATCTGGCGGACGTGAAAGCCGGTCGCTGGCACTTTCGCCAAGTGTTCGTCGACGGTCGTCGCCAGATCCGCGCACGCGCTCCGAACGTCGACCCGACCGACCCGCAAGGGATTTCTGTACGTCGACACGGGCGGGTTCGGCGTGGACGTGGGTTGCACCACAACCGGGGCGACTGGATGGAGTGCAAGGTCGCCGTGCCGGTCGGCGGGACCCACGCGTTCTGGCTTCGTCACGGTTCCCACAACGAGCCATTCGGTCTGGACGGCATGAGTGAGCGGACGACCCTTGCCGTCGACGGCGGCGAGCCCATTCCGCTGACGAACCTGCCGGATACCGGAGGCTGGGCGATTCACAAGTGGGGCCGGGGCGCGTCGATTCCGCTCGAGGCGGGCGCCCACGTGCTGAAGTGGCAGAACGTCCGGGGCGGGGGCATCGACATCGACGCCTTCGCGCTCTCCGACGACCCCCAGTGGACGCCCGGCGAGCGGCCGCTCGACCCTCCGTCACCCGGTGCGCACCGAGTGGTGATCCAGGCCGAGGAGTTTTCCGCGTCGCAAGGCAGCCAGCTTCAAGTAACTCCTTCGGGCGGAAGCGCCGGGAGCAAGACATTCATCCAGTGCAAACCGCAAACGGCCCAATCGGCGTGGGCCGCCCCCGGCGCCGAAATACACATCTTCCAGTCGGGCTCGTGCCGGGCATTCAAGGAAATCGTCGACGTCGCCTCGGTCGATCCGGACGGATCGGGAATCCACGTGAGCGGCAAGGAGTGCCTCGTTCCTCTGCGAAGCGGCGACCGCTTCTTCGTCGAGAACGTCTTCTCCGAGCTCGACGCGCCCGGCGAATGGTTTTCGGATCGTGAGCTGGGGCGGCTGTACTATGGGCTCGAGAAACGCGTGCCCGAGCGGTCCCAGGTGATCGCGCCGGTGGTCGGCCGCGTGTTTGCGCTCGTCGGCGACGCCGCGAAGAAGAAATCCGTTTCCCACGTGCGGATATCCGGCTTCGAGATTCGCGACACCGACTACTCGCCCGACGACGGCTGCGAAGGGTATGGCATGGGCCGCGAAGGCACGATCCACCTGAACGCCGCCAGCGACTGCCGGATCGACGACAACCGGTTCGTCAACGTCGGGAAGTACGCCGTCGCGGCGATCGCCGGCCAGCGGAACCGGGTGGCCGGCAACCGGATTTCTCAGAGCGCCGAGGGAGGCGTCCTGCTGGTCGACTCGGCCCACAACGCCGTGGCGTCCTGCTGGTCGACTCGGCCCACAACCGTGTTCTGGATAACCACATCCACCACGTCGGCGTGGTCTACAAACACATCGGCGGCGTAGTCCTCGACGGCGCCGGCTGCTCCGACAACGTCGTGGCGCATAACCTCATCCACGACAGCTCGCGATACGGCATCACGCTGAAGAACCCTGGGCAGCGCAATACCGTCGAATACAACAAGCTGCATGATCTGAACACCGAGACCTACGACACGGGCGGAATCGAGGTCACTCAGCACGATCGCACGTTCCGCAGCGGGAGCGTGATCCGCCACAACGTCGTGTACGACGTGGGCGGATACTCTTCCATCGGGACGAAACCGACGTTCATGTCGTGGGGTATCTATCTCGATTCGTTCGCCGGCGGATACGAGGTCTGCCACAACGTCGTTTGGGGGAGCTCGCACGGCGGACTGATGATCCAGGGCGGCAAAGACAACTACGTCCACAACAACATCTTCGCCAACGGCACGCGGCAGCAGGTCCAAATCAACAACTTCATGGGGAACTCCACCGGCAACCGGTTCCTCCGCAACATCGTCTACTATCGGGATCCCGAGGCCCTCTTGATCGCGGCCTACCGCGACGTCCGGGCGGCGATCGAGTCGGACTACAACCTGTACTGGCACGCCGCCGGCCGGCCGTTGACTTTCCGGCTGACCGATGGAGGCACTTCGCTGGACGATTGGCAAAAACTCGGCCAGGACGCTCACGCCATGGTTGCCGACCCCCGTTTTGTCGACCCGGACCGCAACGACTACACGCTGCGGCCCGACTCTCCCGCCCTGAAGCTCGGCTTCCAACCGATCGACACTTCCCGGGTTGGGCCGCCTCTTGAGCCGGACGGCGATTCCGGGTAATGTGGTGGCGTCCAGTTGGGACGGCTAAGGATCGGCCGAAGAATAACGTCCGCATTTGCGGAGTAGTAGGCACACGCCGTGTGCCGTAACCGGCGGACGGCAGACGCCGTGTGCCTGCTACTGAAGTTGGGAAGTTACTTGTCGACCGCCGTTAAGGCCATTAGCAAGCACGGGAGCGTGGGAGAATGAGCGAAGACAGGGTATCGAGCAAAGCGGAGACGGTCCGCTGGGCCGTGATCGGGTTGGGATGGTTCGGGGAAGTACACGCCGACGCGCTCGCCCAGATGCCGGGGATCGAGCTGGCGGCCCTCTCGACGCGGCGCCCGGAGCGGCTTGCGGAGATCGCCGACCGGCACGGCGTCGAACGGCGCTACACCGACTACCGCCAACTCCTGGACGATCCGTCGATCGACGTGGTCGGGATCACGACACACATCGACGATCATCGCGACATCGCCATCGACGCGCTCCGTGCCGGCAAGCACGTCTTCCTGGAAAAGCCGATGGCCTCGACCGTCGAGGACTGCGACGCGATCATCGAGGCGGCCGAGCAGGGGTCGGGCCTGTTCATGGTCGGGCACATCTGCCGGTTCGATCCCCGCGTGACGCTGGCCAAGCAGGCGATCGAGGAGGGCCGCGTCGGGAAGATCATCTCCATGCACGCCCGGCGCAACCTGTCCCAGGTGATCGGCCGCATGGTGCTCGACAAGATCTCGGCCCTGATGGGCGACGGCATCCACGACGCCGACCTGATGCTCTGGTTCAGCCAGGCCAAGCCGGTGAGCGTCTATGCCCAGGAGGTGCACCCGGGCAAGTGCAAGTATCCCGACGCCGGCTGGGCCATGGTCCGGCTCGATAACGGCGCGGTGGCCGTGGTCGAATCGGTCTGGCACCTCCCGGAGAGCACGCCCTACCAGATCGACGCCCGGATGGAAGTGATCGGCACGGAGGGGGCCCTGTACCTCAACTGCGGCGAGGCGGGGCTGGAGATCCACGCCCCGGATCGCATCCACCTGCCCGACACGCTCTACTGGCCGCGCGTGTTCGGCGAATATTTCGGCATCCTCCGCTCCGAGCTGAGATACTTCGCCAACTGCGTGAAGGAGGGTCGCGTGCCCGATCGCATCACGCCCCAGGAGTCCCGGGCAGCCGTGGAGCTGATGGTGGCGGCGACGCGGTCGGCCGAGACCGGAGAGGTCGTGCACCTGTGAGCTGCGTGTGACCGGCACGGCGCAGCCGCTTGCGGCTTCACCCACTTGTACGAACAACCGACCTCGCGTACACGACGGAGATCCCCTTTGAGCTACCTCGGACTCGACATCGGCACGACCGGGTGCAAGGCGGGCGCGTTCGACGCAGAGGGCCGCCTGCTGGCGTTGGCCTACCGGGAATACCCGCTGCTCACCCCGGAGCCGGGCTGGGCGGAGATCGATTCGGTGCAGGTCTGCCGGGCGTGCCGGGAAGTCATCGCCGAAGCGGTCCAAGCATGTGCCGGCGATCCGGTCCGCGCGCTGGGGATCTCCTCCCAGGGAGAGGCTTTTACCCCGGTAGGGCCCGACGGCCGAATCCTGGGGAACGGGATGGTCTCTTCCGACGCCCGGGCCGAGCCCCTCATGGACGCCTGGAGCCAGGAGTTCGGCCCGCGCCGGCTCTACGAGATCACCGGGCACACGCCCCACCCGATGTTCACGATCTTCAAGCTCCTCTGGCTCCGCGACCACCGGCCGGAGGTTTGGGCCGCGGCTCGCAAGTTCTACTGCTACGAGGAGCTGATCCAGGCCGATCTGGGGCTGGAGCCGGCGATAAGCTGGCCGCTGGCGGGCCGGACGATGATGTTCAACGTGCGCACGCACGCATGGGACGAAGAGATCCTCTCGGCGGTCGGCCTGGACCCGTCGCGCCTGGCGCGGCCGGTGCCTTCGGGGACGGTCGTCGGGACGGTCTCCTCCCGCGTGGCCGCTGAGCTGGGCCTGCCCAAGGACTTGCCGGTGGTGGCCGGCGGACACGACCAGCCCTGCGGGGCGCTCGGGGCCGGGGTGGTCGAGCCGGGGCTGGCCATGTACGCCACCGGCACGGTCGAGTGCATCTGCCCGGCGTTCGACCGGCCCATCTTCACCGACGAGCTGTTCCGCAACAACCTCTGCACGTACGATCACACGCTCCCGGGGATGTACACCACGGTCGCGTTCAGCCTCACCGGCGGCAACCTGCTCCGCTGGTTCCGCGACGAGTGGGGACAGCCCGAGGTGGAGCAAGCCGCGCGGACCGGAGTTGATCCGTACGACCTACTGATGAAGAACATGGCCGCCGAGCCCACGCACCTGCTCTCGCTTCCCTATTTCACCCCCTCCGGCACCCCCTACTTCGACGCCAAGGTGCCGGGGGCCGTTCTGGGGCTGCGCCTGACGACGAAACGCGGGGAAGTGCTCCGGGCGCTCCTCGAAGGCGTCGCCTTGGAGATGCGGCTGAACGTCGACATCCTCGAAGAGGCCGGGCTTCACGTGCGGGAGTTTCGGGCGATCGGCGGCGGGGCGAGGAGTGCGGCCTTGACCCAGCTCAAAGCCGACGTGCTGGGGCGCCCCATCACCACGTTGGCCGTCACCGAGGCCGGTTGTTTGGGCGTGGCCATGCTGGCCTGCGCCGCCGACACCGGCGCGAAGCCCCAAGAGCTGGTTGGCGCCTGGGTGCGAACGGAGAGTGTCGTCGAGCCCGATCGGTCCCGGGCCTCCCAGTACGACGAGCGGTTTGAAGCTTACCGGCAGGTGTATCCGGCCGTGCGCGAGCTGTATGGTCGGATCGCCTGACACACGCATTGGATTCGCAAGAGCTGGCACCATCGAGCGAAGCAGTCCTTCCAGAGTCCTGTGTTGAGAATGAGACACGTTCGAAGCCCAGGGGTTGCAACCCCTGGGCTTGGGACCCGATTGACGCCCCGACATTGATGCAAGCATCAATGGACCTTCGGAGGCGTCCCCGGAGCCTTCCAGGAGGCGGACAAATGACGGCGCGCGTTTCATTTCACGTTGGTGCGCCCGTCTTGTTGGCACTGCTGTCGGTGCTGACCCATTCCGCTCCCGCCGGCGAGCCGCGCCAACCGCCACCTGCCGGCGAGTCGGCCGACGTCTGCCGGTTCGGCGCGGCCGGGGACGGCGTGACGGACGATACGGCGGCGATCCAGCGGGCCGTTGACTCCGGCAGGGGCGACCTGTGCTTTCCCCGCGGCATCTACCGAATCACCCGGCCGATCACGGTTGATCTGAGCCGGCATGGGCCCGTGTCGCTGTCCGGCTCGGGCACGGCGCGGATTGTCATGGCCGGCCCGGGGCCCGCCGTCCGGTTCGTCGGCACGCACCAGGGCACGGCCGATCCGCCGACGGTTCAGCCGAACGTGTGGGAGCACGAGCGGATGCCCACGGTCGACGGCCTGGAGATCGTCGGCGACCACGAGGAAGCGGTGGGGATCGAGGCGGCTGGCACGATGCAGTTGATCATCACCCGGCTGAACGTGCGCGGCGCGCTCCACGGAATCCATTTGGTCAAGCGCAACCGGAACGTGATCGTCTCGAACTGCCACCTGTACGAGAACCGCGGGGTCGGGCTGTTTCTGGACGGCGTGAACTTGCACCAGATCAACGTCGCCGGCTGCCACGTGAGCTACAACGGCGGCGGGGGAATCGTATTGCGGAGCGCCGACGTCTGCAACCTCCAGATCACCGGCTGCGACATCGAGGCCAACATGTCGCCCGAAGGAGCACCCACGGCCAACGTCCTCGTCGACGGCGGCGGCGTCACGGCCGAGCTGGCGATCACCGGTTGCACCCTTCAGCACACGCACACGTGCCCCGAGTCGGCCAACGTCCGCATCGTCGGGCCCGACCGCCAGGGCCGCACGTGGGGGAACGTCACGATCACCGGCAACGTGCTCAGCGATTCGCAAATCGGGATCGACCTTCGGAAGACCCGGGGCGTCGTCATCGTCGGCAACACGTTCTGGAAGGGCTACCAGTACAATCTCCGCGTCACGGACAGCTCGAACGTGGTCGTTGGCCCGAACCTGTTCGATCGGAACCCGAACTACTGGGACCCGGACGGAGGAGCCAACGCGATCCTGTTCCGCGGTTGCGAGGACGTGACGATCACCGGCCTGCACGTTCGCGGCACGAGCGGGACCGAGGCGGCCCTGATGCTCGACGACTGCCGCCGGGTGAACGTGACGGGGTGTACGATCCTCGATTGCGACAACGCCGGCGTGCTGGTGAAGAACGTTACGGCCAGCCGCCTTTCCGACTGCCTGATACGCAACGACCTGCCGAACGCCGGCCCGTGGGTCCCGCTCAAGACAATCGGGGGGCAAGACAACGCTATTATGGACAACATGCTCGACGCACCCGAGGGCGTCGGTCCGAAAACTACCACCAAGGAGGTATCCCCATGATCCGCCCGACTATAGGGTTTATCGTTTACGGCGTTCACAAGGACGGGCTTCTGGACCCGATGGGCCAGCCGTTCATCGACGACGCCCTCGTCGCCCGATCCAAGCAGGCGCTCCGAGAGCAGGGCGTCGAACTCGTGGAGCACGAGGTGGTCGTCGCCTCGAAGGAGGAAGCCCGGGCCGCCATGAAGCGGATGAAGGACGACGACCGGGTCGACTGCGTGATCCTTTTCTCGGGCACGTGGATCTGGGCCGCGCACATGATCGCGGCCGTGCGCGACTTCGCCATGACGGAAAAAGGCTTGCTCCTCTGGACGCATCCCGGCTCGCAGGGATGGCGCCCGGTCGGCGGGCTGGTGCTGCACGGGGCCCTGATGGAGGTGGGCATTCCGCACAAGTTCGTCTACGGGGCCGCCGACGACCCGGGCGAGGTCGATCGCATCACGAGCTTCTGCCGCGCCAGCCACATGAAGAGCTGGCTCAACATGTCGACGATCGGCTCGTTCGGCGGGCGGGGCATGGGCCAAACGTGCGGCGTGGCCGACCCGAGCCAGTGGATGCGTACCTTCGGCGTCGATATCGACTCCCGCGACACGACCGACCTGATCCGCACCGCCGGACAAATCAGCGACGACGAGCTGGCCGCCCTGGAGCCGCGGGTCGAGCAGCTCTTCGGCACGCTCCCGGAGAACAACGTGGTCAACGAGCGGTCGATGCGTCTGTACCTGGCGATCAAGAAGCTCGTCCGGGAGTACGGCTGGGATTGGTACACGATCCAGTCGTTCCCCGGGCTGGCCGACGACTACAGCGCCACGTGCTTCGCCCAGAGCATGATGCTCGACGACGGGCAGGGCACGTCGACCCTGGGCGACTTCAACACGGCGCTGAGCGTGCTGCTTCTGACGAAGCTGAGCACCGAGCCGGTCTACTACGGCGATCTCCAGCACATCGACAAGGCGACCGGGGAGATCAAGATCATCGGCGACGGGGCATGCCCGCCGTCGCTGGCCGGCAAGCTCGGGCCGGCCGGCTTCGCCGAGCATGGGATTCCGACCGAGGGCGAGGCGGGGGGGCTGTCGGTCGAGCTTGTGTGCAAGGTGGGCGAGGGCGTGCTCGCCCGATTGGGACGCGTCGACGGCCGATTCACGATGGTGATCACCCGCGCGTCGATCTTCGAGCCGCCGGCCGACCAGCTCGATGCCCGGCGTCGCGAGTGCGGCATCCCCTTCTGGCCGCACGGTTTCGTCACGGCCCATTGCGACGTCGACGAGTTGCTGGAGCACTGGACCAACGAGTACGCGTGTCTGGGATACGGCGAGCACTTGTTCGACGATCTGGTTGACTTTTGCAAGATGACCGGGATCCAAGCGATCCTTCCGTAGCGACACGAGCCGAGACTTTCATCGAGCCAAGCCGCTTGCGTCTTCGCAACACACAAACACACAAACACGTGACCCCGTCGAACCGGAGCCGATCACAATGAATCCGCCGCCGGACGAAGTGTTGCTCAAGGACTACCGACCCAGGTGCCTTCTGAATCTCCTTTCTCACGAGCCCGAGCGCGCCCGGTTCCCCGTGGTCGACGCCCACAACCACCTGTTCGGCGACCTGCCGCCGGAGAAGCTCATCGAGATCATGGACGCCGTGGGCGTGCGCGTCTGGGTGAACGTGACCGGGAACGTGACGCTCCCCCTGGAGAACAACACCTACACGATCGCCCGGCGCGACCTGGGCCACTTCGTCGAGCACTACGTGCAGCGTTATCCCGGGCGCTTTGCCGCGCTGACGATGTCCGATTTCGCCCAGTGGGGCGATCCCGTCCTGCTCACCGACGACGGCTTCGCCGACCGCTGCATCGAGCACCTGGAGGAGGACCTGGCAGCCGGGGCCTGCGGGCTGAAGGTCACCAAGGAGCTGGGGCTCTTCTTCCGCGATCGTTCGGGAGAGATGCTTCGGGTGGACGACGAGCGGCTCTACCCGATCTGGAAGCGGGCGGGCGAGCTGGGCGTGCCGGTTCTCGTCCACGTCTCCGACCCCGCGGCCTTCTTCCTCCCCATCGACGCGGAAAACGAACACTACCTCACCCTCCGGGAGTTCCCGGCGTGGAGCTTCCACGGCTCGCACTTCTCCAAGCGGGAGCTGCTCGATCAGCGGAACCGGATGGTCGCGTCGCATCCCGATACCACGTTCATCCTCCCCCACGTGGCCAATCACCCCGAGGATCTGGCCTCCGTGGGCCGGTTGCTCGACGACCACCCGAATGTTATCATCGACTTCTCGGCGCGGATCGACGAGCTGGGCCGGCAGCCCTACACCGCCCGGGATTTCTTCATCCAGTACCAGGACCGAATCCTGTTCGGGCTCGACATGCCCGTCTCGCCGGAAGCGTATCGATGCTATTTCCGTTTCCTCGAAACGCGCGACGAGCACTTCGACTACCCGGACTACATCGGCCGATTCGGCGTGTATACGCGGTGGAAGCTCTGTGGGCTCCACCTTCCCGACGAGGTGTTGAATAAGATCTACTACGAAAACGCCCAGCGAGTGATCCCCGGAATCCGCGTCTAGGGCGCGCCGGAGCGTCACGTTTGCCAACCACAACCCGCTCGCGGCTTCGCGCCGTCTGCAGCTCAGCCAAAGAGCGGACCATCTCAACCAGGAGGACCAGCATGCAGTTCGACCATATCGGCATCGTCACCACCGAGGAGAAGCCGGGCCAGATCTTCATCGAGCCCACCCGCGTATGGATCACCGACTTCCAGAAGCATCCCTACCGCGTGGAGTGGCTGCGCTACGAGCCGGACACGCCCGTCGCGGGCCCCGTGCGCGAGATGCCCCACGTGGCCTTTCGCGTGGAGAGCATCGCCGAGGCGTCGAAGGGCATGAAGGTGCTCTTGGAGCCGTTCGACGCGGGGATCGCCGTCGTGGGCTTCTACGAGACCGACGACGGTGCCGTCGTCGAGTTCATGGAATACAAGGAGGAGCAGCCGTCATGCTAGACATCAAGCGAGTCATGGTCACCGGGGCCAGCGGCAAGCTGGGCGGGCCGCTCTGCGAGGCCCTCTTGGAAAGCGGCTATCAAGTGATGGGCGTGGACTGCCGGTTGCCGGTGGGGGTCGACGGGGTCGAGGAGGTCCGGGCCGACGTCGGCGACGACGCCGCGATGGAAGAGCTGGTCTCTCGCAGCGACGCGGTGATCCATCTCGCCTCGTGCAAAGAGGACCGCGACGCCGTGATCCCGGTCAGCTTCCAGGGCACGTTCAATCTGCTCGACGCGGCGATGCGGACCAAGAAGCCGAAGCGCGTGATCCTGGCCAGCGGCGACGCGGTCAACGGCATCTACTTCAACCCGCAGCCGGTGCCGATCCGCGAAGACATGCCCATGGAGGCCTATCCCGGCTACTACGCCTTCTCGAAGGTCGTCGAGGAGACGATGTTCCGGCAGTACTTCCTCCAGGCGGGCGTGCCCACGGTCTGTCTGCGGATGTCGTGGATTCAGGCCGAGGACGACATTCTCATGCACCTGACCGTGGCCGGCGAATCGTTCGGCGTGCCGGTGTGGACGGAGCTGATGGACGAGAACCAGCGCGCCGACTTCGCCGACGGGCGCGACGCCGCCGTGGCCCTGCTCCACCCCGACGGCAAGCCCATGCGCCGTCACGTCGTCGCCGTGGACGATTGCGTCCAGTCCTATCTGCTGGCTCTGAAGACCGAAGGAATCGAAGGCGAGACGTATCACGTCGCCATGAACGATCCGTTCGACTACCGAGACGCGGCCGAGTACGCCGCCCAGCAGCTCGGCATCGACGTGCTGGAGCTGGTCGACCCGGTCGGGCAGGACTTCTGCGTGGATACGACCAAGGCACGCTACCAGCTCGGGTATCAGCCGCAGTACGACGTCCGCGGCCTGATCGACCACGCGATCGAGTTCCGCCAGTCGGGCCGGCCGCGGCGCGAGCGTTCGGGCTACAAAGGATAGGAGGAACACGATGAGCGATCTCAAGGGAAAGGTGATTCTCGTGACCGGCGGCACGTCGGGCATCGGCGAGGCGTCGACGGAGCTGTTCGCGCGCTCGGGCGCGAAGGTGGTCACGATGTCGATTCAGAACGACGAGGGCAACTCGCTCCAGGAGCGGCTTTGCGGCGAGGGTCTCCAGTGCGTCTTCCACTTTGGCGACGTGAGCGAGGAGAAGGACGTCAAGGCCGCGGTCGATCTGGCCGTGGAGAAGTTCGGCCGGCTCGACGCCGTGTTTGCCAACGCCGGCGTGCTGCGAAACCAGAAGATCACCGAGATCACGCTGGACGACTTCCACACGCTGATCAACGTCAACCTGCTGGGCGTGGTGCTCGTCTGCAAGCACGCAATCCCGGTGATGGAGCGGCAGCAGAAGGGCGTGATCTGCATCACGACCTCGGTGGCCGCGGACATCGGGTTCCCGGAGCACGCCGTCTACGGCGCCTCGAAGGCGGCCCTGGTGGCCCTGATGCGCTCGCTCACGACCGACCACAGCCCGAACGGCGTGCGTTTTGTCGGCGTCAGCCCCGGGACGATCGACACGCCCATGCTCGCCGCCTCGTGTGCGGGGTTCGACAAGCCCAAGGACGAGCTCTACGCCGAGGTCGCCCGAAAGATCCCTGTCCAGCGGATGGGTCAACCGATCGACGTCGCCCGGGCCGTG
>Ga0307379_10009437_pt1 | contig 13023 bp, 17 predicted proteins | sample UN2MG_FD_202237 | JGI IMG/M metagenome (GOLD analysis project Ga0307379, IMG submission 202237) | Soil microbial communities from Risofladan, Vaasa, Finland - UN-2 | ecosystem: Environmental > Terrestrial > Soil > Coastal area > Acid sulfate soil | place: Finland: Risofladan, Vaasa | collected... | reverse complement strand
GTCTTATATCGCTGCAACTATTGCAATCAAAAAAGGGCAACCTGGCTGCCTGGTTTTCATTCTTTCTATGATTATAAACCCTATTTTTATGATAATCATTGCATTGCTTTTGCATGATCGATACGAAAATAGATCAAGTTAATTTCCTATATTGACTTTCTGACGTTCTCCACCCTTCAATTTTCTTGCTTCTGAATAGAGTATATATTTTTTTTAACTTGTCACTTTTTATACTTTTTCTGGAATTCTATTTGACTTCTATCAATACTTTTTTACAATTTTCTGTTACGTGTTTTTATTTCTGTTTTTTGGTGATACTGTTTTTCTGTTTTTATGACACTCTATGATAATTTTTAGACCTGTATTTTTGATGCACTTTTTATTATTCCACCTAATTTATGTTACTAACTTATTATTTTTATACTTGTTAAACTGTTTTTTGTCTGACCTGGTTATTATTTTTAACTTTTAACTTATTATTTTTATGTTTTTTAAACTATATTATTACTCACTTTTATGCTGCCACTTTATGAATGACTGGCGAAACAGCTTCGCCGCGAGCGGCTCGCTTTATCGCCGGACCTTCATTAATCGTTTGCCTTATTTCTCCGATGAGATTATTTTTTTCTTTTTTTCCGACTGATCTTAGAATTTGCTTTGCTTCATCTTTGCTTATCCATGGCGCTTGCAACTCTTTTAAATGTCCCTCTTGACCCTTAATATAAAATCGCCCTGGCAGCCTTCGCAACTTGACCGCATCGCCTGTCCTCAGGAACATAATCGAATCTTCTCTTTGCGTCATTTTGAACGCCGCCCTTGTGACCAACATCGATCTTATTTGCTGTGGAATAGCGCTAACATCTGCCCGCTGTGTACAAACGACCAAATGAATTCCTGCAAACCTTCCCAGCCTGGCGATCTTCTCAATATTATCATAAATACGCCCTTGCTTTTTGTCGCCAAAAAACTCCGCCGCTTCATCAACGATCACAATAACAGGCGACAAATAAAATCCTTTTTCAGCCAATTGATAAACTGAATCGCTATCGTTATTTCGCACTATGTTCAATCGCCTGGCATATTCACTCAATACAATTTCAAGCACTTTTCCAGCTTTTTCAAAATCATCGATGCAAACGAAATTTCCTAACTGACTAAAAAATGAAAACTCGACTCCGCCTTTAAAATCGATCCCGATAACAATCGCCTGGCCATCAGTCACTAAAATTTGTGTTATCATCTGCCGGAGAAAAACACTTTTACCGGATCCGGTTTCTCCCGATACGCCCAGGTGAACAATCTTTTCCAATGACATCGAATAGAATCCATCTTGACCCAGCCCGAACACGACACTCCCCCGCCTGGCAATCGGCACGCTGGCAAATGGTATGCTTGCCGGTAAGTCTTGCCTGCTATACTTGACCTCTATTAAATCAGGAAATGTACTTCCATCAACCTTTTTCAAATATCCAACATCGCCCAGGAATAGACCCATATCTCCCGACAACTCCGCCCGCTTCTCAATGATTCGCTCTGGTACATATCCCATCGCCTTAACTACAAACGACTTTGAGTTTACAGAAACGCAAAACGGGAATTCCTTCAGCTCGTTTTCTGGATTTAAATTTGTAGCAGTGACAAGACCAACATGCAAACAAGCAGCCCGCCATTTCTCCTCGATGCGATCAATGTGGATCCCATTGACAAGCACGTTTAACACTACCAGGTTAATAAGCGCCCAGGCGAACGCAATGCACACGCAAAGAAATAAATCTAAAACATTGTTTTGATTCATCGGCTTAAAAATTGGCACTGGCAGAAAACCCTTGACAAATATCGGTGATATACTCAACATCGCACTATTTTCAAACCAAATAAACCTTGACACGTGAAAGATCACCCAAATATAAACAGGAATATAAAAGACTAATATCCATCGAATCATTAAGCTTTTTAAGGTCCTGAATTTGTCAAACGCTAACAATGCCTTGTAACGAAATACAAAATTAAACAGCTTAATGATAAACCCAGGGAATAAAAGATTCTGCTTTTTGGTTTTTACTTCGTTCATTTTACACCTCGACAATCGTTTAAAACGTTTTTTTAGCCCTCTTTTTGAGCTGTATCTCATCTCATGAGCGCCCATGAGCGCCATTCTATCAGCTCACTTTTCGTTTAAATCGTTCAAATTTCCCAAAAAGTAGTCAAGTCGCAAAACCACGGCTCATTCTCACGACCAATCGGAATATATTTCACCCGACTTAAACTCGATCTTTGTTTAGCAAATTGACCGCCCGATTGCCTGCCTGCCACTTTTTGAAATAATTCAAATTGTTCTTTTGCTTTTCTTACTTGTTTTATTGCTGCCATGATTAACCTCGCTTTCTACTCTCTAATTAAAAAAGAAAAGCCCCAGGCACACGCCCAGGGCTTCACTCGACCATTTACGCAGCCATTTGCACTGGCTCAGCTTGTTTCACGCCGTTATCATGCAATTGGACATCGATCTCTTGTGCATTGATCACGACCGCCCGCTCGAATTTGTTTTCAGCCATCGACCGAAATCTTACATTTAACAAACTGCCTTTCTTGTAACCATTCAAACGAACCACTCCATCAGGACTGACTTTAAATAGCTTAACCTTTATTAAACTATCCATCCAGTCACTATCGATTCCGGCGATTGCAACGAACGGTACTTTTTCGCTTAGTCCCGTTTTACGATTCGGAAAGGAAGCTTCCTGATTTTGAACCGCCAACACTTCTAAAAGAATTCGTGCCATGATACACCTCTTAAATTAAGTAAATAAATTAATTGATTAAAATTATTATGTTTATTGAAATGGATTCCAGCCTTGTATCTGCTTTGTTTTTCCATTGCCTTGACCTTGATTTTGAACCATGCTTGCAAGCTCAGGCTGACTCGGAACCGGTACGCCTGGCTTCTCCACACTGTTCCCATTGTTCCCTGGCACAGCCACAGCCACAGGAACATAAATGACCTTTTGCTCCGGCTCCCTGGTTTCGCTTTGTTCTGCTTGTTTCGACTCGACACCCAAACCCATCGAAAACAGCAAAACGACTAACGGACTCAAAACAGCGATACATAATTCAGGAGCAAAGCTAAACATCATTAAAGCCAGCTTTCTTTCTTCACCCAGGGAAGATTCAACCGCACTTTTAACACTATGATTTTGAACAATCAACCTTTTTTCGATCTCTCTTGTGAAAACCCTTTGTTCTTTTTCTCTTGCCATTAAAGAAAGTTTTTCCGACTGACTTAAACCGTATTCGTTTTGCCGATCAATAATATTTTGCAAATCAATTTTCGCCTGGCTCAACTCTGGATTTTCCTGGATTGCATTAACAACGCTTTGCTTTTCCTGACCGGTGAAGCCCAGATAAGTCAATCGACCGGAGACATAAAACAGTGATAAAGAGATAACACCAATCAAGACACGTGAAACGATTTTCAAGGCATCAATTTTCACAAAACTTATCATTGCCAAAATGCTTGACGTTGAAGTGATGGCCAACGCTATCACAAATAACCAAAGGACATCTTTTTCAAGCGCCTGCCTTAATCCTAAAAAATTACCACGGATTGAAAACATGACTCCCAGGATTAACGCAATAACAACGGACACCCTAAGAAAGCGAATGAAGTCAACACTCTCCATGTGCGGCGAAAACGACTTTGCGGAAATTAAATTTGCGTAGGTTTGCATAATAAACACCTCCAAAAGTGTATTTAAATTTGAATTTAGTTACTTTGGAAGTGCAAATAAATCTGTAGGATTTTTTGAAATGAAAATTTTTGTTGAATTTTGTAGGATTTTTTTGTATATTGTTTTTGGTATTGAATGAATCCTACACGATTCATTTGCACCTGGAAGCCCGTGAGCTCAATCTCCCGGGCTTCCGCTTTTTTATTTAGTTTCTAAATAGCTTTCCATAACTTGCCGAACCAATTCAGAAGCCGAAACCTTTTTCTCAACTGCCTTTGTTTCAAGTTTCTTTTTCAATCCTGCCGAAAGCCGATACGTCAAATTAAATAATTTTCGTTCTTGATAATCTTTCAATAAAAATTTTTCCACAATCGTTTCAAGCTCCTTTTCGTCTTTATATCTAACTGTTTGAAGTAAATTTGTCGGAAGCCCTGTCAAAAGTGTTCCAAAAGATTTTCCCCACGTTTCATTTGACAAGGCTAAAATAGGAATCTGATGATAGAAAGCAGCAAGCCCGATCTCCATCATTGACCCGCCGGACTTTTCAGAAAGCTCAAATATTCCAGCTATTGAAGATTTTAATTCAGTTAAAGCGATATTAGAAGCCATAGCACAGATTTTGAAAACTTCCTCATTTTCAAACGACCTCAGCCCTCTAATACTCTCAATCTGACTTTTTTTAATTGAAGATAAAACTTTTTCCCCGACCTGTAAAAAATATTGACCATTTGAAAAAGTCACTTCCTCAGCCTTAGCAGAATGAGAATGAACCTTTTTTTCAGTCAATAAATTAAGAGACGGTTCAAAACCACAGCGCCGGATAACTTTCTCAATAACTTTTCCAGCTTCTGCTATTTTTGAACGTTCCCCAGGTCCCGAACTATAAGACCCGCCTAAAAATATTTTTTCTCGCTTTATCATTCAATCACCTTACTTCTTTTGTGTTTTTATAATACAAATATAATATTTAACATGCAACATTTTTTTTCAATTCTGAAAACTTTTTTTTAGCAACGAAGAAATTTACTTGCATTTCGATTTAATCAAGGTTACATTTCACTGCAATATTTATTTATTTTTGCGCCGAAGCGCACATGACTTACTCACTCATGTGCGCTTCATTCTTTAAGACCCTTCTGGAAGTCTTTAAAATCGACCAGCTCACAATCATCGTTTTCACCGGGGAACATGAGTTGACACTTGCCCTCGATCCTGGCAATTCCTATCGATCCGAACCCTTCGCATATTTCGGGGATATAATGACCCTCTTTCAATTTCCCGAATTCTGATAGAATAGAAAAATCACCTTTGCAATCGACCCCTTTTACCTTGAAAAATTCTCTGCTAAATTCTGCCATTTTTTACCTCACTTTACAAAAGCTTCAACTTTAAGAGAATAATTTAGATCGTTCTCATTTACAATTTTCTCGTAGCCTAAAAACCACAGCAACAACTTTCTATATTCAGTTACTTTAGTTTGCTTAATCTCTTTTGCTTCGCCTTCGAAGCCTGGCTCCCAATCGGTTAATTCCTTTTCGCTTTCAATCGGATCAAAGCTTAAGTACTCCATTGGTTGATGCCAACTAAAATAAATCTCACCAATTTTAAATCTGAAATTGTAAAATATTAATGTATCATCACGCCAATTTCCGGTATAGTCACACCTTTCGCACCCATAGCCTTCGCAGCCCCAGCAAACTTTTGGCTCAACTTTAAACTCGTGAATTTTACAAGCTACACAAAAATCTAAATCATATAATATCTTTATCAACTTTCCTTTGAGACTATAAATACTATATCTCATTCTCGAACTGCACTGTTCATACTTAGCATAACGATTTAAGTGAAATAAAGCCTCCGCAACTTCTAAAAGTGCCTCATTTTTTTGTTGATACTTCTCTGAAAATTTAACCAAATAATCCACTTTCCTTTTTTGCTTCGGAACCAATTTCAATACTTTAGGACTATTCACTAAGCGTTCAATCTCCGCCCTCACAAATAACTTAGCTGGACTACCCGATTTGTACCACGGATTAGTGACTGTTTTATACGGCTCTAAATTTAACTTATCAAAACTTTTAGCCGTTATCCCTAATATCTTTAAAGCAGTTGCTTTGTAACACAACTTCTCCTCATTGATGCCATTTTCCATTGTTAACCTCTCTTTCAATTAAACAAATAAAAATTTTTATCCGACTCCAACGCATTAAATAAAACCGTAGGACTTGAAAAGTCTTTAAATATCCGTTCTTTTGCTTTGTCAAAATCTGCCATACTCCACACCGGCAACTTCTCGACTTCTGCCTTGATCTTCTGAAATTCGCTTTGCATTGAATTTAAAGCCACAACCGACCATCGCCGATCACTGCCTTCGTAAAAGTGAAATACGATCCGCTCCTGACTGCAAAAGTCATTCAAATATTGAAAACCATTTTCACCCGCTTGATGAACATTCAACATCGTTTCGTAAAGCAATTCATATTTATAATTGATTCGCCACATAATAGGAATTAAAGCGACCTGGATATCATCGTAAATAATTAACCCCACTCGCAAATCAATTTTAGGATATTTTGGCAATTTATTCAAATGCTTTCGATTCTCGAACACAAAAAAGACAGTTTCATAATCAATATCATTACTCGACCATTTTGCAAATATCGCTTGACCAGGTTCCTCTTGCTCATTCAGAAAAGTGGCTGCATCGGTGGACTTTGGACTATTCATTTTAAACCTTTAGAATTTAGCTCATAGAAGCTCTACAATCAACGATCTGATTGCGCTTCGTTACTTTGCACGGCTATTTTTTTGCTTTTTGTCACTATCGAACGACAATAACAGCTTGACAATTTTTTTTTAAGCTCCCCGCGACACGCCTTCAGAAATTCCTTCCCCTCGATTGGGACCTTTATTGAATGACCCGCCGATTTATAAGTAAATTTTTGCTGGCACGTTTCGCACTGATAATAAATTTCTTTGATCATCGCTTGCAACCCTCAAATTTAAGCCAGAAACCCGCCAATTTTCAACGCAAAACAGCCTAGTAATGGTATTGCATGACTCCATCAAAGAAAACGTCTCTACGGGCTTTTTCTCTGCCTGGTTTTTACAATTTCAATTGTCAACGACCTGGCGATCAAAACTATCTTGAAAGTTGAATTTTGTGGAAACTTGCTTTTGGAAACTTTCGAACAAATCCTTTATCCATTCAGATCCCAGCCAAGATTTTCACCCAGGTCAATGACTGACTGGAGCCGGGCTTCAAATTCTGATTTTTTCACTTTATCACCTTTTTTGATTTTTCATTATAGCTAAACATCTTTTGCAAATATTAGGATTGTTTGCGCTAATTAAATCCTTGAATTGTTCTATTGAAACATCCTTACCTTTGATAAAAGGATTGTTAGTGCAAGCTATACTATTTAAATTTTTTATATTTTTAGATAAGTGAATTTTCATTTTTACGCTCCGCATTCATTTTCCCAAAATCTTTTACAATCATCGTTTGAATCAAAATTAATATATTTGATAAATCTCTTTTCCCTATCGCTGCACCTTCGCATCAATTTGATTGTAGTATCATTCACAAGATGATATTCATTGACAAAATTGGGATAGTATATTTCCTTCATTTGTACACCTGGATTTTTTGTTTAATATATTGATTCATTTATTAAACATAATTATTTTAGACTGCCACTGCCAACATCGATGCCACTTTTCCGCCCAAATCTTCTAAGTTATCATCATAATATTTTAGCGTTCGGGGATTCGCATGTCTCGAAAATCTCGCCGTCATTTGATAATTACCATTCGTCAAACGTAACGCTTCGGTTATCGCTGCATGTCTTATCCCGTGCGGCCGGACTGTCATATCAACATCTTTACCGTATCGTTGCACAATGTAATATAACGCGGTTCCTGTCAAACGTCCATCGCCTTTTTTAGCCCGGTCCAAATTCGTAAATAACGCCCCGGGGTGATCACCCCGCAACTCGACCCAGCTTTTCAAATCTTTTGCTGTCGATTCTGGTAACGTAAAAAATTCCTTTTCAGTCTTACCTTTACCTAAAACTGAAATCTTACTATTTTTAAAATCAACGTCCTCAATGTCCAATGCTGCCACTTCACCACGCCGTAACGCTAAATCAAAAAGCAATCTCAATATAGCAACGTCCCGAACACCTTTTTTATCTTCTCGACTCGCTGCAACCTGTTTCATGTTACGAAATCCAAATAGACCAGGGCCTCGAGTATCTCGATACGCTTTACTTTTTACGTTCTCAATCTCAATCGTAAAAGTTACACTGCCTATCATCCGACCCATTTTTATTATCGATCTGATTGTTCGCAATCTGCCATTTATAGTATTAGCAGCCTCACCCCGCTCGACCATGAAATTTCTATAATTCAAAATCAAATGATTTGCTTCTTGCTGATTCTTTGCAGTGAGAAAATTTGCAGCCTGGTTAATGCCTTGATCATTCCCCAGGAATCCCAAATATTTTGAAAAATGAATTAAATCTTGACGATAAGTTTTGATTGTCGTTTGCTTGCGACCGGACAAAAAAGCATTAACCAAATCATTCACTTTCGATAAACTTAAATTATCGGAACCGCTGTTTTGCACTTTTTCTAATGAATTCATAATGACACCTTATTTTTCTTTGCTTCGATTTTAGCGACACGCTCCTCAATCGCTTTGAGAATGAAGTCATTCATTGACTCATTAAGCCGGGGAACCAAAGATTTAACTCTGGTATGCAATTCTATTTTATCGCCTTCAAACTCAATTCTAAAATACTTTTTCATTTTCAATACTCCATTAACTATAGTTTTTTTACTTGCTTTATTTGATACGTTTGTATTATAACATTTCTTTTGATTAATGTCAAGCATTATTTTAAAAAAATAGCATCTTTTTTTAAAACAAAAAAAACCCACTCAAAATTAATTGACCAGGCTTTTTCAAATGATAATTTTTGTATCAATAGGTTTGTCAGAATTCTGACAAGCCTTCTTATTAAAACTCTCGCATTGATGCGAAAGTTTTAATTTAAATCAATAGAAATCTGATATATTCGATTTTATACTGAAATGCAGGCTGCATCGATGCAGCTTACATTACAATCTTTTTCAAGTCCCCATTTTGGGGATTTGCTCTATCACCTTGAAACTTTCGCATCAAGACACTTGCATTTCAGTAGGTTGTGCAGAATTCTGATAACCCTGCATAATTCTTTCAAATATATTGCTTTTTCTTCTATCAACGCTTGTGATAAATTTTGCACAAGCGTTTTGCCAGATTCACATTCCAGTAAATTTACCGGAATGTCAGTACGAGTCCCTTGTCTAAAACCATCTTGAAAGTTGAATTTTGTAGAAAATCCATTCTTTGGACTTTCTACAAAATCCTTTATCCACTTTGCCGATACCGATTCGCTTCAATAACCAGTAAATCAGAATATTCTCTTATCTTACCTTCACCAGAATTCTGGTGAACCTTCTTTTTACCACCCTCAACTTGTCTTTCTTTAGCTTGTAATGAAATAAATATCAGTGCGCTATAAATCTCTCAAACGTTTGAATATATCTTTAGCATTATTAAAAGCTTGTCATTATCTAATACGCTCTGTTTATCCGCTATATAGCGCAATGAAAAGCCGTTTTAAAGCCTCGACTTTATACTTTAGACTTTAATGTTTCCTCTCTTTTTGATAAATTTACTTTTAGAGTTTCCATGAATTTCTTAAATCTTTCAACATCATCAAAGATGTCATATACCTCAACGAGACTTATCATAAAAATCTCTATCAACATTGCGCTGGACCCTAAACTTACAATCTTTGCTATTTCCAATTCCTTGCTGTAAATATCCTTCTCAAGATCAAATGCTAATTTCCAATCTTCGGAATCTATAGCATTTTTTAAAAGTTTTTGTTTAATTATAAGACTTTTAATTGTTATTTCTATTACTTTATCAATGTGCTTTTCTAATAATTTGTCATTATCATTCTGATCACTCTTTCTTTTTTTGTTTCTAACCGGTTCTTTTTGTGCAGTTTTTTGCATACCTTGTACCTCCATTAAAATTTATGCCTTCAAATTTTTTTAAATTGTACAATCTATTGGTTTTGCTTCTTCTTCGTCCTCGTCATCATCCTTTTTATTCTCTAATTCAAGCTGCTTCTCCTGATAGGCTAATAATGGACTCGCTTGTTCAAAAATTGAATGGATTCCATCCCGAAGCGCAATCAAAAATCGATTTTGTCTTTCATACACATCGTTGCTTGACTCGTTTGCTATTAAAAATTCCTTTATCATATTCTTATAAAACAGCATTGCAGTATCCATATTTACCTTAATCATAGTTGCATTTTCTTCGACTCCCGATTGTCGATCAATAGCCAAAAGAATTTTTAAAGACAAATCTAAGTTTTTTCCCTGCATTGCCTGTTCTAATAATTCATATTTGATAGCCAATGATTTGGTGTAATTTAAATATACATTTGAGCAATTTATTTGTGCTAATTGTCGATGCGCCTCTCTGATGTTTTCGTATATCTGAGAATTCCCAAGATGATATTTCCCTTCGCAATATTGCACTATAAAATTGTTTGACCTTCCCTCTAAGATGAACTTGATAATCTCCGATATCCGAGTTCCGATCTCGTCCTTAGTAGCCTTTTTCTTCTTAGCTGCTGACTTATTGATAGTATAAATTTGTCGCATTAACTTCCTGTAGCCTATTGTTCTATTAGAATATCCTTCTGCAATCCAACTGATAATTTCATCAATACGCTTTTCATGCTATGGGGTTTCTATTCAATTCCACAAAAAAAACAAGTCCAATCGCCAAACTTCCAAACCAACCCTGAGAAATGAAGTTTAAATCAAATCCTTTGTCAAAAAGCATGTACCAAATCCATGACTATTGAATTATCTCTAATCATAGCCTCTTGGACTACCTTTAATTTAATTATGAACAGAAATCGCTTGTACGCTTTTATTTTTTGGCAAAAAACTATAATTACGCAATGCTTCTCTATTGCCTTTCCTGTTTTTTATATTGGGATTTTTCCCCATCCTGAATGGATATAAAACACAGTCTGGAATATTGCAGTTTCTGACCTCCGCTTTATTGAAAGCGCTGCATTCAAGACAATGTGCTTTAATGCTTTTGACGGTTGTTAAAAGCTTTTTGCCATTACTCGATTTTGGTTTTCTGCCGAGACGCAATGGATGAAGTGGACACGCATCTAAATGACACGCCTCCACCTGGTTATAATTTTCACCCATGCAGTGCAGACATCCTTTTCGAAGCGATCTAAGCGGAGTTAAATTTTTCACGTTACCTTTTCCTTTCAAAAATTTGTTGCATAAACTTCTTGCAACTTGCAGTAAACATCTTTAATATTTCTATAGATTTGATCTTTTGAGACTTTCTGCTTTTGTTGCATATATATGCAACACTATCTATTTTAATTCCCCTCAAAAATCATGTCGATGTCCCTTTATTTCACAATAGACGTATCAACAGGACACCAGAACGATGATCCGCCAGTGATAATTTTCAACCAGCGCACTGTTCCACCCGCCGTTTTAACCGTGTCGATTTTTGTTGTGCTGGCATTCGATGAAGTCAAAACAATACCTGGCACGTAAACAGTTCCAGAACTCTTTACACTGGTTACATTTGCATCGCCAAGTTTTACCTGATTTGAAACGTCTGGCTCTGCATTATACCCTAATGCTGTTGAATTTGTTAAGCTTGTTTGTGGCGTGAAGGTATGTCCTGTACCAGTGCCGGCAGCCGTGATATTTTGAGTGAAACCACCACAAAGCCTATTTGCATCAATAATCTTCCAGGCGTAAATAGACCCAGTTGTCAATCCTGTTATTGCACTGGTTCCTTCGGTGTATTTTAAACATATCTGAACGCCGGCAGAACCAAAACTATGTCCAGTTAGTGTTATTGTATCACTACCAGTAACCACAATATCAGTATAACCAAAAGTCTTGGCGCCAGCACCGTTCTCTATAAAAGTATTAAATGCAAGTGCACCGATCGCTGAATTTTGATTGCCTGTATTATAAACTAATACCTGTCTCCCCATGCCAACAACTTCATCACCTGTATTGAAAACCCCAGCATTGTATGACCCAACCAAATCAACATAATCACCTTGATTCCACCTACCAGCAGCGTCTCCATACAAATTAAAATAACTACCACCGTTATACATTGCAGCATAGCGCCCGATAGCTCCACCGTATGAGCCACCACAATATTGAGCATTTCGATAACCCATGCCAGATAAATAACTGCCAGTAGCAGCTTGAAAAATCCAGTAGCCCATTCCATTAAGAACCGATCCTGTGGCATAGCGAGCCGATCCATACCCCATGACATTAGTATATTTCAATGTCAACGCTCTTGATGCTAAACTATTTTTGCCAATCCCGATATAATAGGCTGTGTCCTGCTCTGCCTTAATATCCGCTCCTCCAACTGCAATGCTATCCACAACAGAAAAACCAGAACTTAATGGTAAGGTTGTCGAGGTAAAATCCTGATTTATTCCGTATCTGGTATAGGTAGCACTCATCAGATCAATAAAATCACCAGCTATTCTGCCATAGGTCACATTACCGCTAATGTATAACGAATCAGCGTATTTAATGAAAATATCATCATTGGCGTTATCATAAAAGTAATTACCAACTACGACCGCTCTATCAACAGTTAACAATGGATCGCCAGAATCCATACTAATTCCCCGTGACCCTGACTTCTTTATCGTATTACCAGCTATAACAACATTATCTGAATAAGTCCCTCCAATGCCATATTGCCAGTCGTAAACGTAATTATCAGATACAACAACATCCTTTGAATTATCATTAATTCTAATTCCCATGTATGCAATATATCCCCTTGAGTATCCACCCAAAGCATAGTTATTAGAAACAATTATCGAATCCCCATTAATTTGAAATCCTCGTTGTGGCAGGATTCCGTATTTAGGCGAAACACCAGTTGTGTCTATTGCAAATGCAAAGTTGAGCGAACATATCGTATGATCCCCCTCAGCCTTGATCATTACAGCTGAGTCTTTTCCATACGTTGCACCTGCTCCCCACACATAATTCTGTGTAATTAATGACCCTCTTGAAGCCGTACTTGTTGGTTTATCTGCAACAAGCACCTTAATTCCATCCTTACCTGAATACCACAACTTATTAAAAGCAATAGTGTTGAAATCACCCCGAATGTAAAGTCCTGTGTCTGCCA
>Ga0307379_10009436_pt1 | contig 13023 bp, 14 predicted proteins | sample UN2MG_FD_202237 | JGI IMG/M metagenome (GOLD analysis project Ga0307379, IMG submission 202237) | Soil microbial communities from Risofladan, Vaasa, Finland - UN-2 | ecosystem: Environmental > Terrestrial > Soil > Coastal area > Acid sulfate soil | place: Finland: Risofladan, Vaasa | collected... | reverse complement strand
TGACGATACCGGCTTCGCCGACTACGTACCCGGCACGGAGGAACATTATCACGCCGAGAATTGTAAGGATCGAAGGCGTGAAGACACCTGCAAACGTGCTGAACTGGTTTCCCTTTTGGCCCATATATAATCCTTTATCGGCACATGATTATATGCATGTCAAGGTAATAAATAAACTCCGACTTTTAGCTACAATTCGCTTATCGATAATCGAGAGACGAAAGGCTGCCAGAAGGAGCGTTTCCTGGGTCTAAAGGCTTTTTCAATAAGAACAAGAGTTTTGCAAAATGGAGATTAGGCATATATTATTCAAGGAAATCCGTTTCTTGGATTTCCTTGAATAATCAGCCTAAGTACTTTTGTGATAAGTGATTACTGTTAGAAAAGGAAAAATCAAGAAAGAAGATTTTTCCTTTTCAAAGTATGCCTAATCTCCATTTTGCAAAAGTTCAATCAGAACCTCCGGTCAGAGTGGGCGTATCCAGATGTTCCGGAAACGCACCGGATTGTTGTGGGCCGAGAGTATCAGCGGCAGTTTTTCCGGGATGGGTTTATCGTAGCCCGGCAGAATCCGGTGGCCGGTCGGGCCGTAAATTTTCTGGTTGTGGTGGACGAGCAGGCCGTTATTCAGGACGGTGACATGAGCTTCTTTTTCGAGCTTGCCGTCCCTGAATACCGGGGCGTAGAAAATAATGTCGAAAGTCTGCCACTGGCCGGGCTTGCGGCAGGCGTTTACCATCGGCGGGGTTTGGCCGTAAACCGAGGCGGCCTGGCCGTCCGGATAGAGCTTCTCCGTGTATGAATCGTAAACCTGTATCTCGAATAGTCCCATGAGCATAACGCCATTATTGCCGCGATCGAACATGTGGCCCTGCGGCGGATTGGGGGCCTGCCACTCCAGATGCAACTGACAATCGCCGAAAGGCTGATTCGTGGCCAGTTCACCCGAGACGGCGACCAACTCGTGATTTTCGATTTTCCAGTCGGAAGGCTTCCATTTGGACAGATCGGTTCCGTCAAACAGCGCCACGGCATTAGATGGAGCGGTGCCGGCCTTTTCTTCGATTCCGAGCAGTCCCGGCGTGACTTTCGGCGGAGATGGGCGGTCCGGATCGTGCACGTGGTAGCCGCACCAGGGCAGGATCGGAGTGTCTTTGTAGCCGATAATGCCGGAGCCGTCTTTGGCCTGGACGAGCTTCGTTGGAGCTTGTCCCGTCGTTACTTCAGTAGAACCGAAAAGACAAATTGCAGCTCCAACTACGACGAGTATTAAAACGATTGTTCGATTTCGAAACATGGTATTTTTCCTCCAGGATTCAGTTTCCTAATTCGTTGCCCGGTACAGAGGCGTTTCCGCCGCCGTGAACGGTAGTATTCACGCCTGCACACAAAATACAGAGAGCATACCGAAAGTCGAGAACGGCATTAGTCTTTAAGTATTCCGACTGCCTCGTCAACGGATGCTCCATTGTGGACTATTTTGCTCAGGGCCTGGACCATTCTCGTTGGTTTCTGGTGCTGGAACGCATTTCTGCCGATTGATATACCTTCGGCACCGGCCTGAAGGGCATCTTCGACCATTTTGAAAATGTCTTCGTCGCTGTCCATTTTCGCACCGCCCGCAATCACCACCGGCACTGTACAGCCATTGACTACCTCGGCGAAACTTTCCACGCTGCCGGTATAGACGACCTTCACAATATCTGCGCCCAGCTCGGCGGCAACTCTTGCTGCGTGCTTAACGTTATCGACATTATATTCATCTGTGATCTTCGGCCCACGCGTGTACATCATCGCTATCAGCGGCATCTGCCAGACCATGCATCGTTCGCTGATATAACCCAACTGCCGGAGCATCTCTTTGTCGGTTTCGGCACCGAGATTGATATGTACCGAGACGGCATCGGCGCCGAGCTTGATTGCCTCTTCGACGGTGCAGACCAGCTCCTTGGCATTCGGGTCGGGGCTCAGCGATGTCCCGCCGGAAAGATGGATAATCAGTCCGACATCTCTGCCCGTGCCGCGATGCCCGGCCCGGACAATCCCCTTATGCATCAGGATGGCGTTTGCCCCGCCCGCGACGACCTTACTGACTGCGTCCCGCATATCCGCCAGGCCTTCGATCGGCCCGACCGTGACGCCGTGGTCCATGGGGATAATTACCGTCCTGTGCGAATTGCGGTCGATTATCCGCTCGAGTCTAATCTTTTTGCCTATCATAGCCTAATCTCCAAATAGGGATCATTTCCATAGAATCTACCCAAACCCGCCCAAAAGGCAAGAAAAAAACTCCCCACCCCTGGCATCTGTAACGCCGCACCGCTGTGCTTAGATGTGTGTAAAGGCATAATCATCAATAGTCGATTGAGCGGGATACGCATTTTTTTGCCAATCCTCTTGACGTGCCGGGCGTGCTGCACTATCATCTTCAGCGATAGCTGAAGTGGACCAGATGCTGCAATTGAAGGCTTATATCTGCCATGCGTGGATACAATCATAGTTCAGGGGGAGGACAAGGGAAAATGGGACTGATTTATGAAGATAAGATTCTCTCGTCATGCAAAAAGAAGAGCTAAATTGTGCAATATTTCAGAATCCGTAATTTTAAAGGTTCTTGAAGGCAAGGACTTATCCCGTAAAGGAACGCATGAAATCGTAGAAGATGTGCAAGGATTCAAGTATCCGTTAAAAGTTGTAGTTGCCGTTGAAAATGATATAATAACAATAGTAACAAATTATCCTTTGAAAAAAGGAAGGACAATATGAAAGTATATTACGACGATGAAGTAGATGCTTTGTATTTAAAGCTTGGGGATGAGATCCCGGACGGGGCTATAGAAATTTCTGAAGGTGTTAATTTAGATACAACCTCGCAAGATAAGATAGTGAGCATAGAAATTCTAAATGCTTCCAGGAGAATGGATTTAAGAACGGTTTTATCTTACTCGCTTGAATTTGATAAGGATTTGATACTCAACAAATAAAGTTGTCCAGGAACTCTCTGGTCACAAGAACGTCAGTGGGACTATGGCTCGCACCTACGTCCTGAACAAAGGCGCCGTGGCATGCGCAGCCCAATTGACGGGCTTTGGCTAGGTATGTACAGAAAGAGAAAATCTATGTTAACCGTCTCATACAGACTGTGCAAATGTTGTTAGGCGCACTGGCAATATGGTACAGAATCCGTATTTTCAGAACGTGGCTTCTGAGTTCATCGCGATTGCGATTATCGTACTCGTGAGTTGGACTGCCTACAGGTTCACACAGCGCCGTGCCCTGCTGCGGTTCTTTCATTGTGTGGGAACGAAACGTGTTGTCCTTTATTTGTCAAACCTCAAGATTCGAACCGGTGGGGCGATTGGCGTCGACGAACAGCCGCGCAGTTTCGGCGAGACCGCTATACCGCTTTCCGAGGTGAACATCATACCGTGGTTTCAGAGGCTTTTCAACTTTCTTGTTCCGGGGCTCTCGTCGCAGCCTGGGATCTTCCGGTGGCTCCTGATATCGGACGTGACAGTCGCTCGCAAGGCGATACAAGAACGGCCAGCCGTTCTGCGTCGTTCTCCGGGCTGCAGGAAACGACTCTGCGACTGTTGAGGTATTGTATGAGCGAGGTTGTGAGGAATCCGATGGCGTCTAACCATCGGCTGCACCCGACGGACGCTGAAGCTGTCGAAGAGCGGCCGCGGATAAGCCAGATTGCGTTGGCAGTCAGGTGACCAGTGAGTACGTGTACATCATGAATCCTTACGTCCTGTGAAAAGGTGGGCAACTCTTGACGCTTGACATAATCCAGGTGAGTTGATATTGTTTCAGCTATAGTCGAATACATACGAGTAGAGTATGAGGGAGAGGTGTATAATGTGATGGAACATCATTGACGATTCATTTGGTAGCGTGCAGATATGATGGCGAAGCAATTCTACGACTGGCAGACGTCCGGCGGAACCGACGATGTGATGAGACTGGTTGACTGCCTTGAAAGAGCGGACGTCGCGTGGTGCGCTATTGGGGGCGTGGCGGTGAACCACTGGGCCCAACAGGCCATGGTAACCCAGGATGTGGACTTAGTTGTTGCCGCCGAGGCGGTCGAGCGCACCGTTTCACTGCTTGAGGAAGCGGGATTCCACAGCGAGAGATTCGAGAGGTCCATCAACTTCAAGGGACGTTCGGATGTCAGTATTCAGCTCAGCACGGAGGATTTCTACCGGGATTTCCCTTCCCGTGCCGTCGCGGCTGATGTGCACGGCATCCTCCTGAGAGTTGCCTCGCTTGAGGACACTCTCAATGGCAAGATGAAGGCCTGGTCCGAGCCTGGGCGAAGGCAGAGCAAACGCCTCAAGGATCTGGCCGATATCGCCCGTCTTGTTGAGGCGCACCGGCATCTCTGGGATATGCTCACCGGCGACCTGAAGCAGCAAATTCAGCCTCCGGAAAAGACATGAAGCAATAAAATGGGGTCAACTCCTACTCCTGTGGCAGGCGCATTTTTTCGTAGAACTCGGCGTATTTGTCTTTGTCGTCCGTCTTTCGATATATTATCGTCATCGCAATACTTCCATGCCCCGTAATCTTCGGGCGGGAAGAGTTCCCTGCTGCTCCTGTAGCCGAACTCCATATAGTCTACGCCGCCCCTGGAAAGGGCCAGGTAAACCGCACGAACAAAGTCATCCGTGAAGTAATGGTTGTTAATAAGTCCGCCGTCTCTGATTGTGCAATCGAGCACTTTGATTTGTTCTCTGTACATATTCCGACCTTTTACAAATGTTCTCTAAAGTTTATCCAGTATTTTTTCCACCACCTCGGGAGCAACCTCGACGGCGTATTGTTCGTTCCGGCGATAAACCCTGCCTATCTCGCTAATCAATACGAATTTCGGCCATTTATTCACCGCTTTCTTGTCACGTTTTATCAAATCAATCAAGTCCTTATCGGCCAAATCCTCCGGCAATGTTACCGGGACATTGAGTTTTTCGAGGATTCGCCGGATTCTCTCAAGCCTGCCCGGCTCGGCCAGTTGCATTTCAATCTCGATCAGACCGGCTGCGACGATACCTATAGCGACGGCCTCGCCGTGAAGCAATCCGAAACCGCTGGCCGCCTCAACCGCATGCCCGATGGTGTGGCCGTAGTTAAGAATTCTTCTTAAGTTCTTCTCGCCCGGATCGGCCTCGACGACACCGCCCTTTATTTTGCAGTTCCAATGGGCCACTTTTTCCAGTACATCCGTCTTTCGCTCCAGAACTGCGTCGAGATTGCTTTCGAGAAAATCAAAATATTCACTGTCGGCGATAATCGCATGCTTGACGGATTCGACAAGTCCGGCACGGAATTGCCTGTCATCCAGCGTTGCGAGAGTCGCTACGTCGATATAAACAGCCGTAGGGTGCCAGAACGCGCCGAAGGCGTTCTTGCTGAGGCTGGAATCGACCCCGGTTTTTCCGCCGACAGACGAATCGGCCTGGGCCACAGTGGTCGTCGGTATCTGGAGGACCGGCACTCCTCTTTTGAACACGGCCGCTGCGAATCCTGCGATGTCGCCAACCGTTCCGCCGCCGAGAGCGACAACAAGCGTATCTCTGCCGAGATATGCTTTTTCCATTGCCTCTATTATGGAGACTGTCGTATCTATATTCTTCGAAGTCTCCCCGGCGGGACTTATAATGAACATAGGAACGTCCCTTTGCCCCAGGAGCTTCTGCAAATGGCCGGCCGAGACCAGATTCTCATCGGTGACGACAAATTTGTTATACCTGGCAAAATCAGCTTCTATTCGAGGCCACAACGAGCCAAGAATGTCAGTGCCGATTTTTATCCTGTAGCTCGCCGCCGGCGAGGCTGGAATTTTAATATCTTGCTCGAACATCATATAAACCTATATACACAGAAAACCCAGGTTTTACGGCAAACAGCACTAACCAAATATGCCTGAGGTAATCGTCCTGGGTTTTATCAACGACACAAATTCGGTAATATAACCTATTTACGTGATGTTTGCAACACTTTAAATGGCCATGTAAATTCCGGTTTTGTGTGCCGTACTTGAGTTTTTGCTCTTGCTTTCGGAACCGCTCGCTGCTATATGTTGTGTCATGGAGACAAAACTGGCTGTTCCAATAGCAGCGAGAAATATCGACCAGGCGGGGACGCAAATCGAATCCGCGCGGGCGGCAGGGGCCGATATACTTGAGCTGCGAACCGATTATCTTGAGAACCTAAACGTCGATCTGATTAAGAAGCTGATTGCCGGGATAAAAAACGCCGGCGATAAAAAGCTCCCTATAATTGTAACCTGCCGTGACAAGCAGCAGGGCGGGGCGATTGATTATCCGCAGAAGCTTCGAGTGGATATCCTGGCGGCCGCCCTGAAAGCCGGGGCGGAATTTATCGACTTCGAGTATGAAAATTTCCTCACTATCGAAGGTCAGGAAAAAATCAGGCTGGCGCTGTCGCAAAGCTCAAAGGGCCGGCTGATACTGTCGACACACAACTTCGAGACAAAATTCGACAACATCGGGAAATTGTATCGCAAAATCCTGAATGTATGCCCCGTAGCGATACCCAAGCTTATCTACGTCGCCAATCATATCAACGATTGCTTCGACGCCTTTGATTTGCTGCATCAGACCAGTGCCGAGCGAATTATCTTCTGCATGGGCGCCGGCGGCCTTATCAGCAGAATCCTCGCTAAGAAGCTCGGCTGCTTCGTCACCTTCGCAAGTATCGACGAGATTAACGCCACGGCACCGGGCCAGTTGACCATCAAAGACCTCAAGGAATTGTACCGCTATGATTATTTAGATACCCAGACCAGGCTTTACGGCGTGATCGCCAACCCGGTCGGGCATTCGCTAAGTCCGGCGATCCACAACGCGTGCTTCGGCGACAAGCAGATGAATAAACTCTATCTGCCCCTGCTGGTGGAAGGGGGCCAGCAAGAATTCGACTCGTTTATACATCAGGCCCTGCTAAGAAAGTGGCTGAACTTCCGCGGCTTCAGTATCACAATCCCGCACAAGCAAAATGCCCTGGCTTACGTCCGGGCAAGTCGCGGTTACGTCGAGCCGCTGGCGCAGAAAATCGGGGCGGCAAATACCCTGCTCGTCGGCCCGGACGGCAAGCTGGAAGCTTATAATACGGATTACGCCGGCGCACTGGACGCGATCACGTCCGGGATGAAAATTACCAAAGCCAAGCTGAACGGCCTGCCCGTCGCGGTGGTCGGCGCAGGCGGCGTCTCAAGGGCAATCGTCGCCGGGCTAAGTGACGCCGGCGCCGAGATCAGGATTTACAACCGCACCGTCGAAAAGGCCGAAAAGCTCGCCGCAGAGTTCAATTGCGAGTTCGCGCCGTTGGACGACTTGAAGAGCGTAGATGCGAAATTGCTGATAAACTGCACCAGTATTGGAATGCACCCGAACGTCGAGGCGTCGCCGGTGCCTGCCGAATCCCTCAAAAAGACCATGGCCGTCTTCGACACGGTCTATAATCCCGCCAGGACGCTCCTGTTAAAAGAAGCTGGCAACAAAAAAGCAAAAACCATCGACGGCATCTCAATGTTCGTAAACCAGGCAATGGCACAATTCAAACTCTTCACCAAAACCGAAGGCAACCCGGAACTCATGCGAAAGGTCATCTGCGATTCATTGCCTGTCGAATAATACATATTTAATTGTTGCTCTTAGGCAGGAATCATTTGTATATTAAGGGCAATAAAAAGACTTTTTTTCTCAGCCTGCTGAGACAGCGAGTATTTCATAATGGTAGCAATTAGTGAAATAGAAGAGTTTGGCCGACAGATCGGGCTTCAGTTTGGTGCCGAACGGGTAATACTGTTCGGCTCTTATGCAGGGGGGACGGTCACGGAAGATTCAGACGTTGACCTGATGGTCATCGGGCCTTTTGACGGTAGAAGTGTTGATAGATCAGTAGAAATCAGGATGAAGCTTCGGCCTCGGTTTCCAATAGATCTGCTCGTTCGCACTCCTGAAAAAGTGATCGAGCGAATTCAAATGGGGGATGAGTTCATGCGGGAGATTGTCGAAGAAGGGAAGATACTCTATGAAGCCAATGACCACTGAGTGGATCGCCAAGGCCGAAGGAGACTTCGCTGTAATGGAGCGTGAGTGCATTGTGACGGAGAATCCCAACTACGACGGTATCTGCTTTCATGCATAACATCGTTGTCATAGGATTCGTATTGCAATCCGCAAAGCCATAGGATTGGAAACTTAAAATAGTAAACGGTTTTTGAATATTGAACAGGGGCCTTCTGTCCTTGAAATTGCCCGGCGTGAGGGTGTTATTATTACTGTGTAAAAACCCCGTATTCGGAATCTTTCTTCGCTTCAGCAGCTTAATCCCTTCCGTTTGTCCTGCTCGTGATAGTTTCAGATTGTCTGAAATTCGTTTGGAAAAATGTTCGCATTTTCCAATTCAGACACTAATATAGGTCTACAAGTTGGTAATTTAGCGAAATTACGGCCCTATTCATTGGAAAGGAACGATCATGTCTCACACAAAATTATTTTTATCCGTCGTTTGTGTACAGTTGCTGCTGTTGAGTGTGTTGTGCCCCTCAAAGGTCGAATCAGCGACTTCCGCCGCCGAACAGTTATTGACTATGATGCCCGACGATGTCGTCGGATTCGTCGCAACCAGCGGCGGCGATAACCTGAAACCTGCTTTCGAGAAAACCATTTTAGGCCGGATATGGAACGATCCGGGAGTGATAACGTTTCGTGAAGCCATTAAGAAAGAGCTTCTGAGGAAGGCCCTGGAGATTCCGGAACTGAATGACGCCCAGGCCTTGGATATGGTAGAGGGTATTATTCGCCAAGTCACGGCAAGACCGTTTATGATTGGTGTCGCTCGAAAAGATACCACTCAGGGCCCGCCGCTCTACGGCTTCGCTATTCTGGACGCCGGACCTCGCAAGGCGGAGATGGCTGCATCACTGGCAAAGCTGGAATCGTTTGCCGATGAAGGCGACATCGTCGAAATCGAGGTCGGCTCGGCAAAGATGCACGGCCCAAAAGACGCCGGCGACGTTCCCGGATACTGGGGCTGGGTCGGTAACTATTTTGTCTTTGCGATAAACGACGGCAAAGGAATGGCCCTGAAGTACGTGCAGTCCAACAATAACAGGCCGGCGCCGGCTTGCCTTCAAAATGTTCCCGGCTCCGGCGACGCCCTCGTGATTCATATCAACCGTGAGAAGGTATTCAATATTTTAAGTACGATCGCAAGGATGGAAGGCGGCGAGGAAGAATTCGCTGCAATCGAAGCGGCAATCAGGGAACTTGGCCTGAATAATATCAAGTCCTTTACAGAAAGGGTGGGATTTGACGGCCCGGATATAGTTGGTAATTGTTTTATGGAAATGCCGCAGCCCCGAACAGGCCTGCTCGCTAATCTCAAAACGATAAATCTTACAATGTTCGATATGGCCGATCCCGGCGCAATAAGCGCTACCGCTGTGAATTGCGACATAGCGGGAATATACGATACGATAATGAAGACGGCCAGAACTGTCATCGGCGATGATTTCAGCGAGGTCGAACAGGGAATCGCCGCAATTGAGGCGGAACTGAATTTCAAGATTCGCCAGGGCTTGCTGGAAAGCCTCAGCGGGCCGATGCTTGTCTATGTTCTTCCCGGCGGCGTTACGATGCAGTCACCCCAGGGCGGATTTGTAATAATCGCCAAGTTAAAAGATGCAAAGCTATGGGAAGATTCGCTGACAGCTCTGGGAAAGTTCGCCGCCGAGAAAAGCGAGGGGATGGTCCAGGTCAGTTCGCAGGTTCAGGATGGAAGGACCGTATATACATGGGCGGTAATGCCGCTGGCGATGGCCCAGGTCATTCCCAGTTGGACAGTAATGGATGACCAGGTCGTCATAGGCTCTAATCCGACGCTGCTAAAATCCGCCGTAGATCAGATAAGTTCAGGAACAAAATCGATACGCGGCACAGATGGATTCAGAAAAGTTACAGCGAAGCTTCCGCCCAATCTTTTATCTTTCAAATACGGCGACTCGAAGCTTCAATTTACCCAGTTAACCACGGCGGCACAGCAATTCTGGCCGATGGCAACTATGTTCGCTTCGAACGCCGGCCTGAAACTGCCGTTTGTCCTGCCGCAACTGTCACATATCGCACAGGATATGGGGCCTTCGTGTCAGTATTGCTGGTTCGACGCCCAGGGGCTCCGAGGGTATTACCGCGGAGCGGGGATCGAGCCGTCTCTGGGAGCAGTGGCCGGCGGCGCCGCAGGAGCCGGGATTTTGATGCCGGCCCTCGCAAGGGCGCGCACGCAGGGTAAAAATGCTGTGTCAATGAGTAATTTGAAACAGTTGGGATTGTCGGTCATATTGTATGCAGACGAGCATGATGGAACGCTGCCCGAGAATTTCGAGCAGGCGAAGAAGTATTATGGAGATCCCAAATTTCTCGAATCGCCGCTCAAGCCCAAAGGTTTCGCCGGACCGAGCTATATCTATGTCAATAATGGCCAATCAATGAAAATCAAATCACCTGCCAGGCAGATTATCATTTACGAAAATCCGAAATACTGCAAGGACACAATCAATGCCGCGTTCCTCGACGGCCACGTCGAAAGAATGAAGCGGGACAGATTCCGTGAAACGCTCGAAGCAACATACAAACAACTCGGCAGAGAAATGCCCGAAATATAATTCGAAGGCTCGCAATAAAAAAGATTCGTAACAGCTCACCGAAGTGCCACAAGATAATTTGCCATTTTTTCAAATGTCAAAATAGGCAATTTGCGCTTTGCGAGGGAGTGCATATAATGCTGCTATGAAGGTAAATGCAGCAGATACTATTATCGAAGTTGGTGGTATCAAGATCGGGCCGAGTTTGACCAGGCAGCAGGCTGAAAAGCTTTATGAACTCGGGCACGAAGCTGTTGTTTTTGTGCTTATGACACAGGCGAAAATGATTGCTCAACAGATGGCAAATTCGGCTCAGTCACCTGAAGCGAAAAGAAAAAAAGAAAAAGGGTCAGGGTTTAATTATTGCAATCATTCGTTTATAATCTCGATGTCGGTGTTGTTTCTTTTGTTCAAATTCTGCTACATAACGGCTCACGCCATGCAGCACACCCATATTGAGATTTTGGCTCAGCCACCCATTTGTTACAGCCGTATGCCGTTTCATATAATGGGCGATCATCACCTTCCAATTAGCGGACTTGCTGCCGCTATCAATATCTTGCTGGTTCTTGTCATGATAAGACAGCATTCGCTCCACCAAACGTTCCCAATAGAGTTCACGAGCTTCCTGAGAGATATGACCAATTCTTTCCACACCATCAATGCGATCATCGGTTACGAGATTCTTCTTGAATTCACGGGTCCCCAAGGCCCATCCGCGAGACATATCTGCAAAGCACTGCTCCTTCTTAGCCTGATTGGACTTGGAAAGCCAATCCAGATACGCTAAATACTTTCGGCGGCCTGGCGGTGTATCCGTCAGGTGCCCAGCATAATAAAGACAACTCGAAAGATTCATCCGATCCCAACGCTTTTGCTTGTGTAAAAGATACCACAAGCTGGACCAACGCCAACAGCCCAGTTTCTCGGTATCCTCCAAGCCGGCCCGTAACGGATTCAAGTGAATATAGTTCACAAGAGAGCCAAGGTAGGCATCACGTTCAACAACCAGACTCTTATAGCGTCCCTGAAAAACATGTCCCCGCTCCCTGACCGATCTATTGAAGCGATTTGCAAACGTTGATTGAAGCCACTGCATACCAACAGACAAGTTCGCGTCGGGTGTTTCAACGCAAAGGTGGTAATGGTTGTCAAGCAGGCAAAAGGCATAGAGAATCCAGCCTGCCCGTTCGCAGGTTCTGAGCAAAGTCTGCTCAAAAATACTCTTGCTGTTGTCAGATGCAAATACGTCATCGCGATAATTGCCGCGATTCAAAACGTGGTAGATTGCACCTGGATATTCTATACGCAGACTACGTGGCATAATAAAGGTAAAATAAGCACTCGTTCGGAGTCTGTCAAGCAGGAATTGCAAAAATTAAAGCCTGACCCCCTTGGGTTTTTGACCCCCTTGGGTTTTCTAACATCGCAATGATAGCAATAACCACCAGCAACTCGATGAGCGTAAAGGCATGGTTCTGATTCGATTTTATCGGAACTTCTAATAGATTCATATCGGCTCTCGTTCTGATGATAATGCCTTTGAACTTAGCGATATGATCTGCCATCTTTTCTCCCTTGGAACAGGCACTCCCGCGCCCTCGCACAACAAGCCTGGCCGGCTATATCATGCGCACACAAACTCCTTTTTTCATCCTGAACTCAACATCTCGCCGTGTGTCTGTTCTTGCCGCCTATCCCAAAGATGCTCATCAAACGGCACTGCCGACGACCATATACTCTGGCCACGCTTCTTACACTACAGGTCGGCTGCTATGAAATTCCTGTTTTCCTATTATATTAGTACCATAAACGCCCCGAAGTTGACGGACTTTTTTTGAATTTTTAAATATTTTTTTATGCAAACGCGGTTTTTAGCGGTTTAAGGGCAAGGTAAAAGAAAAAAGTACGGAAATTCTCTAAACGCTGTCTGCGTCATGCTATTGACTGTGCACTATACGCGATACGAAATAAGCATGCCCTGAGCACAGCCGAAGGGAACGCCGAGTATCGGAGATTTTTTTGGAATTGGCTTGATTTCGGAGATATAATTTAGTATAATACACAACTAATAGTATGCAGAATAAAGGAGACAGGAGACAGAATGATATAGCGAAGATCAGTAGATCAGAGAATCAGGAAGCAGGGAATCAGCAGATAAGGTAATCAGGATTGGATATCGAATACATAAGTATAAATTCGTGCCTTAATGGCTGAGAACCAATTTGAAAAAACAAAGCGTGCGCCAAGGTAAGCTGGTGCAATTCAGCAGGTATGAATCCTGCCCGGCCAAAGATTAGCCGACCGGCCGGAATGAATACGTGCGTATCAGGAGGTAACAAATGATA
>Ga0307379_10009433_pt1 | contig 13026 bp, 23 predicted proteins | sample UN2MG_FD_202237 | JGI IMG/M metagenome (GOLD analysis project Ga0307379, IMG submission 202237) | Soil microbial communities from Risofladan, Vaasa, Finland - UN-2 | ecosystem: Environmental > Terrestrial > Soil > Coastal area > Acid sulfate soil | place: Finland: Risofladan, Vaasa | collected... | reverse complement strand
GTCGCGCCGCTTGGTCCAGCCACACCGCTTGGTCCAGTCGCGCCGCTTGGTCCAGCCACACCGCTTGGTCCAGTCGCGCCGCTTGGTCCAGCCACACCGCTTGGTCCGATTGGCACTGTGCCCCAAATCGTCCTTGTTCCTGACGCCGTAATAACTTCGCCATTTAAGCCTTGTCCAATATGTGACATATTACCTCCTTATGGTGTGATAATTATACACCGCATGACAAAAAAATATTTTCTGGATTGTCTGGAGCGTTTTTCGACTATAATCAAATCATCGGGGGCGAACTGGATTCGACCAACTGAGAGAAGTGACGAGTGCAAGTCGTGGGTGATGACCAGGCCACGTAAAAAGGACATCAAATTTTAATTGTCAAAACTTCGGTTAAGACTCGCCGTTTTAACGGCACACGTAACGCTACGGTCACCGCTGGTGCACGTAGAGTCGCTCTCGCCGCCTAATCGAGACCCCTTTAGGCAAGCCGAAGCATAACGGTCTATAATGGTGCTGCTCGCTTTTTACATTGGCGATAAACTAATGTGATAGTTGTAGGCAGGAAGAGCCTAATAGGTTGGAAGACTGAGAAAACTTCCTAAACTTGTGAATGAACAAACCATGGGCTTTAGTTGACACCGGGGTTCGACTCCCCGCGCCTCCATAGGAGTTAGTATGCGTATTAGAATATTTCCAGACGAGGTTCTTAAAGTTCCGACCGAGAAGGTCGTGGTTTTTAACCCAGACCTGAGAGATAAGGCTATTAGAATGTATAAGCTAATGGTGCGCGAAGATGGCGCAGGATTAGCTGCACCACAGGTGGGCATTGGGATGGCCTTCTTTGTAGTAGAGAAGACTCTTCTGCCACACATAATAATCGCCAATCCGATTTGGAAGCCAGCGGTAGGTTCGAAGACCTACATGGCTGAAGAGGGCTGTTTGAGTTTTCCAGGTTTGTGGGTGGAAATTCCCAGATACGACAAAATTGATGTGGAGTATCAATGCGTTGATAATAGAATACACAAGAGCACATTGGACGGATTTGCTGCACACGTATTTCAGCACGAAGAAGAACATACGCGGGGAATCCTAATGACGGACCACTTGAGTAAATAATGGCACAGAATGTAGGAAGGCCGACTACACAGTAACGAATTTGGTCAAAAAAACTTGTAAGAACTGTAATTGGATAAAATACCTAAAGTATAAGAAAGAAGGTAGTTAGATGAAGTCTGGAGATATCTTTACACTAGATGCACAGAGCGTTGAAGAGGTCGCTAAGTTTGCGAAGACACCACTTGTTGATGTCCAGAAGAAGTGCGCTGCTGGTGACGTATATAGCGTTGCCAAGTCTGACGCCGGAATTGGCGATGTCGTTCGCGGCTCTCGCTGGGTAGATGGTAAGCCAAAGAAGGGGCGACCGCGCCGCTTCCCGCGCTCCACAGTGCTCCGTCTGTTGGGAGAGGTAGACACTCGCCCAACGGCAGAGGAAGTTGCTGAGGCGTCTGAGACGGTCACAGATAAGGAGCTAGAGTCACAAGCTATTGCGCTCCTTAATGAAGAAAAGGCCGCTGCTGCATCCTCCTGGTAATCTAGGGGTATAAAGTATAGGTTCATACAGAACCAACCGCAGGGAGGCACGGGGTTATAGGTGTCTCAACTAAACAATTAGGAGGCTATATGGTGACTTGGCGACCACTTCGAACTATTTACATAGCACTATTGACAATCATAGCATGGGGTTATTTTGGACCACTAGCTGCTGTACTCGTAGCTTTTGCTACAATTGATGTGGTAGCCACTTAATGGCTCGCGCGAAGACAACTAGAGCTACACGAACCGACAATGCTCTAATTAAAAAGAAGCCAAAAGTACGCCATGGGTTTTCTGTGGTAGCAAAAACTCCAGGCCAAAAGGCTTATATTCAAAACATTAAAGATAATGTTGTAACGCTGTGTAGTGGATTTGCTGGGACTGGTAAGACGCTCATCGCTATTGGCATGGCTATGCTATTGGTCCAAGATAAAGAGACGGACTACTCCAAAATTGTAGTAGTGCGCCCTGCCGTTGAGGCTTGCGGCGAGCAAATTGGCTTTTTACCAGGTGGCCTAGCTGACAAAATGAAACCGCTTATTCAACCTATCATGGATAATTTGAGGTTTTTCATCTCAGACGAAGGACACATCGGGCAATTACTAGAGCCAACTAGTGCTCATGGAGCGCCACTAATTGAAGTCATTCCTATGGCTTACTTGCGAGGTCGCACGTTCAACAACTGTGTGGTTGTTTTTGATGAGGCACAGAATGCCTCCCCTTCCCAAATGAAATTATTCCTGACTCGCATTGGTAAGAACTGTAAGGTAATTATCGAAGGTGACGTAACTCAGAGCGACAAGTATAAGAATCCAAGGGATAATGGATTGGCCGATGCAATTAATCGCCTACAGGACTGTGATAACGTGGGCATCTCAATCCTAGAAGCTCGTGACATTCAACGAAGTGAAATAATCGGACCTATCCTTGAGAGGTATAGTGATGTAGGCGGAATTTAAAATATAAAAATATAGAGGATAACATGAAAGTAGACGTGTATCGCAATTTACATAAAGATTGTATGAGCGTGAAGAGTAGAGAGAAGGGTTACTATGGCAAGGTCATTTGCCACGCTCGCGGCCTTAAGATGTCCGATGTCGACTTAATAGTGCGACAAAGTGGGAGACAAAAGGTTATTGCGACTAAGCGGAAAAATGTACACGCCTTCCTAAGAGGCGTCCTCGAACGGACTTACGTCAAACCAAATTTCACACTTGCCGGAATGGTCGAGGTGACCTATAATCCCTATATCAGTAATGAGTTCTATGTGGTGTCCACTGGTCGCCCAGTCTATCACGCGGAACAAGTATTTGTAATAAAAAACAAAGTTTATGCCAGCGGCCTTTTTTTCGTTGTGTATAAATAAGAACGACGTGGTGAGGACAAAGAGTAAGTCATTGGTCTCATAAGCCAAAGAATTGGGCGCGACTCCCAACACCGCTATCGAGAATCGTTTGTATTCTCACAACTCAAGGGGGTTTTGTAGGGTAACCTGCTTTCCCTATACGAACAATTGCTCTGGAGAACAACATGACTTATTTATTTTCTAATACCACAGATAGTAAACTGGCCCGCCCATCTGAATGGACGGTGCATCGCTAGGGCATTAGAGCAATTTGTTGAAGCAAATCTCTTGAAGCCCTGGGAATTTTCCTGGGGCTTTTTTCGTTCTGTAAAGAAAGGTGTTACCATGGTGTGGGGGTGGCGGTCCGTATAAGGACTTATTAGTAAGATTAGACGAGGCTATTGAAGAGTGTAAGGATAGAGAAGCTTTTCAGAACAGAGAAAAGGTTGATTATACTTACCGAAAGATAATAGTTGATGTAATGTATGAACTGGATATTTCTTTTCCTAAGTTCAACAGGATGATGGGTATGGCGATGCACTGTCAACTTACTGGTCCTGGTTCATGTGCAAGGAACATGAGGATTCTGATTTACACAGTAATGAAAGAGAAGATTAAGAAAAATAGGGGATAGGTGCTGGTGCATAAGGGAGATTTATAAACTCTTTTCACTCTGATATGGTGACTAGGCCAGGTTCGACTCCTGGTATCCCTATTGCGGAAATGTGCAATTAAATAAGAGTTAGGGGGTTCTCTCTAAAAACTCCACCATGTGTCAGTAGCCAAATAGCGAGGCGCGGGTCTGCAAAACCCGAAAATGTGGGTGCAAATCCCATCTGGCACTTTGAGTTGATGCAGCGAAGCCAACAATTGCGTGGTTAGTGAATTTGTATCTCAATGTTTATTCATAATTCGATATTCTTCTGTCATAGCAGACTGGTGGTCTTACGTCGGCTGTAAACCGGCTTTAAGCTAGGTTCGATTCCTAGATGGCAGATTTGTTAAGTCGTAGCTTACGCTCTTTCACTAAGTGGAAGGAATTCCGGATGTAAGTTGTTATTTAACATTAGCGCGGTATTTGATGGGTAGAAGTTGATTCCATTAGTCACCTTCGGAGGTTCGAAGCCTTCCCGCGCGATTTTGGGTGGTAGTGTAAGTAGCACAAGGGGCGCAGCAGCCTCTAAGCCTAGGTGCAAGTCCTAGACGCCCTATTCCGAAAAGCTGATTGAAAAGTTAGTGCGAACGGATGATGAAAGTTAAGACGAAAGGGACTTGAAAAACTTCTAAGTAACAATGCATTGGGCGACCAAGAAACGTAGAGCGGGTTAAATGCCCGACGAGGCTTAGGAGCAATTAGAGTAATTAGTAAGCGAAGTGAGTAGTTAATCTAGTAGACTAATTTAGTAGATGCATATTAGGAGGTTAATTGATAGTGTAAACGGTAACACTCGGGTCAGCACAATGCATTAGGAACCCGTAATCCGAGTTCGAATCTCGGTCAGTTAGTTGATAGACTAGAAGTGGATGTCTTTAAAAGCTACTTACCGGCCCTAGGAGTTCGTTTGGTAGAATCGCCGCCTGTCTAGCGGAAGGTTGTGGGTTCGATTCCCATTTAGGGCGTGAGTTTTTGTGTAGTGGTGTAATAGGTCGCATAGACGTGTAAATATTCGAACAGGTGAGGGTTCAAATCCCTTCTATACAAAAACACTTATCTCTGTGGTATAATGGCATTACGACTGGTTCCAACCCAGTAAATCGGCGTTCGATTCGTCGCAGATTTGTAAGGAGTGAGATGAAAGAGACTGAGGAGTTAAAGGATTACTTAGGACTTGATAGCGTCAGAAAATGTGGCAACGGTGCCGAATTACATTTGACCAAGGAGGGTTTTACTGTGATAATTAGTGCTCATATGTATGGCGATTATCCACACCTCACTGTTGAGTTTGTGCCGCCAAAGAGCCACTATGAGGAGCAGCATTAATGGAGATTTTATTACTGTTGGCGATGTTTTATTATGGCTTCAAAGGTCAGCTAGGTCTTGCCATTTTCTTTTTCTTCTTATGGACGATGTGTGATTAATATGAAGTGTCCAAATTGATGCATAAATACATACTTGATAGGGCCAAGGAGATTCTTGCGCGAGCCGAGAGAATTTCATACAACCCCAAGTGGACGTTGCTGGAACAGAACCAGATACATGCTGCCAAGGAACTTGCAAAAGCTATTTTAGAGGAAGAAGAAAACGGCTAGTCGGCTATCGGACAACGCGGGGTTCTCGATGTAAAATAAACCTTCACCATAGGTAAGTGGCGTAATTAGTAACTGTGCAAGGCTGTTAACCTTGAGTCCCTGGGGCGGAACCAGGCTTACCTGTAGGAGTTACAATGAAGAAGTGGAATAGTCTCCCGTAGCTCAGTAGTAAGTAGCGGTGGTTTGTTAAACCAAGGGTCGCAGGTGCAAATCCTGCCGGGAGAGTTTGTTGGTCCAGGTGAAGGGGGGCTTTTATGGGATTTGGATTTGGTAACGATGATGACGAAGAAGACGGTAAACCAAAGGGAATTGAGCATAAGTTGGGCGACATTCTTAGATATAAAAGGTGGGAAGACTTAGTTGTTGGAATGAAAGTTCAAAGTATTCTAACTGGAACAACTGGTCATATATCGGAGCTAGAAAAGTTGCTTGATACTATACACATAGCTTGGGACAATGGAAAAGTAAGCAGAGCCTCTAGGCTCGATATGGATAAGGTAATTTTAATATGAAAACAAAGAATGATACAATTGATTATCCACGCCACTGGTGGTTTACGTGTAGCGCCTTCACGTGCTATATAGAGACAGATAGTGACGACGTGATAGATGTAAACTCAAGCGGCGTGGCTCGCAATTTTGTCGGAATGCTTGCGAAGAAATTCGCTCGCAAGGTTCAAAAGAAATTCGGCGGCGTAATGATAAATGAATATGACAAGGATGGTCGCTTGATATGAGCGGCGTAAGAGTCCAGAAGGAATGGTATGAGCGTGAAAAAGTCGCCGCTGATGCCTGCGCCGTCTACCTTTTCGGTGAAAACTACCAGCAAAATGGAACCGACTATGTGCCGATGGCGACCCAGGCTGTAATTCGCGGCCTGCCTAACGCAATCGGTATTCCTACAAAGAATAATCCGAGAACTAACGAATTCAGCTATTTAACCGATAATCAGTTTAGTCAGTTTAAAAAGTCAACGATGGGAGCTATCACCAAGGCCATGAGAAGTGGCAAGGTTATCGTTGTCCCTGCGGACGGCATAGGAACTGGCGCTGCCCAGTTGTCTCTCCGTGCCCCTCGATGCTCCGCTTTCTTATCGGGCGTATTAAACACACTTGCCTTGGCTGCAAAGCTATGAGAATAGAACTAGGAGACGCGATTAGTGAAACTAGATTCGAGGACTTGGAAAAGGGAGATGTGTTTCAAGTCATGAAGCATCATGAGGAGTGCAATATTGGCCCATATATGAAGTGTGCTGGTAAGGCGACTTGCATTAATCTTAAAATCGGATATACCTTCGATTTTATTAAAGAGTTCGGAACGCTTTCAACTCTATCCAAAATAGGTGTCAAGTTAGTTAGAGATGATATCTAATTCGGTCCTATGGCGGAACGGCATACGCAAGGCACTTAAAATGCCTCGGAGAAATCCATGCGGGTTCGAATCCCGCTAGGACCAATGAGTGCAAATTACTAATTTGCTAGTAGGGGTGGTGAGATAAACCCTATGAATAAAGTGGAGTAGTGTCCACAAAAATCAACTCCGTGTCCCGGAGGGGCCGGTATGATGGTGTCGTTAGCGGCCACTGGACGAGCAAGTTTACTTGTGTTGACTCTAACCCGCCCATCAACTTGCTCGCATGACCCAATTGGCAGAGGTGTCTTGTTCAAAACGAGAATGTTGTCGGTTCGAATCCGACTGTGAGTATTGTATCGTGGCGTCCTGGCTTACACTGGGATACGTGGCGGTACAAAAGATGGGGTAGGAGGGCACTTTAAAAGTCCTTTGTAAGCTCCGGTAGCACAATTGGCAGTTGCACAAGGTTTAGGACTTTGGTGTTGGGGGTTCGAATCCCCCCTGGAGTATCACACGGATAGATAGTTCAACGGTAGAGCAGTGGTCTGAAGAACCACGAACCGCAGTTCGACTCTGCGTCTGTCCATCGTACTTACGGCTGTCTCTGCCGCTTGTATGCGGCGAATTCACTCACTCATGGGACTTGGAAAATTAGGTTGACAACGGCTTCTACCGCCTATAATGGAAATAGGGAGAGTTCAGATGAAACCATTTAAAATTATTGACGAAAAAATCCCCATTGGGGAAAGAGTCACGGTCGCGGTCACACAGTTCGTTGGAACGATTGCGGCAGTCTTGACTGTGCTCGTCCTCCTTCCAGTGACATTTCTTCGCACGCTATTCACAACGACTCGCAAGGTTATAGATATCAATAATGAGGCGCTGCCATTTTTTGGCACTGCGGGCCAACTCCCCCCTTTACCACCGGAGGATGGCGAAGATTGGAAGCGGGCTCATAGGGAAGAATACGGAGATGAATAAATTGGATAGTAAAGGAAGGTCAATCAGATTGGCGACTGAACTGGTTTTGAAAACCAACGAGCTTAACGGCCTTGAGGGTTCGACTCCCTTACCTTCCGTAGAAAAATATTAGTAATGGGCGCCTTTAGATGTCCTTGTGGTAAAATGGTTGGTCTTTACCAGATAAAATATACCATACCTTCTAAAAAAGAAAGTTGTGTAAGAATAGTTTGTTCTGAAAAATGTAAAGAGAAATATGGGCAAGTAATTAAGTAAAATGATTGTAAAGATTTGTTGGACAAACGTGCTAGAGAAGAGACTTAGTGTGAGGGAATTAATAAGCTTTAACATTATGTTTCCAACGGAAAGTATGATAGGGTGCTATGAGTGTTAAAGACGGGGTTGTAGTGTAATGGGACCACGTAACACTTGCAATGTTAAAATTCGGGTTCGATTCCCGACAACTCCAATGAGATTTAAGTATGTCTAATCAGCAGAAACGAATCTCTAGTCGCCGAAGTGATTAGCGGCGGCTTGCTCGTTAGTTTAAAAGCAGAATGCCCGGACAACATAACGCCGGGAGACTACGGTGCGATTCCGTAACGAGCCATTCCACACAAACATGGGGCCTTTAAGCGGGCTAATCAAATGTGTTTGCGGCTTACCATTTAACTCAACGGGGATAAAAGAGTACTTCGTTCGTTGGAGTAGTGTTAACTTATCACCCGCATAAGGTGAAGCCTCAGGTTAGATTCCTGAACGAACCATAGATTCATGCGCCAATAGTAGAGCGGGCGGGATATAAACCGTTGGATGTAGTCTGCAAAACCTACTGAATCTTTTTGGGCCTATGGTGAAACAGATATCACAAAACTCTTCTAAAGTTTAGTTTCGGGTGCAATTCCTAATCAGACAATTTGCTCTCTTCGTTCAACGGCCAGGACAGCGGTCTTCTAAACCGCCGATGTAGGTTCGATTCCTACAGGGAGTATAAGGAGTTAATATGAGTGTGAAAGATTGTCCTCTTTGTGATTTTTCTACTACAGAGAATTTCAAGACAAGGATTGCCATTGCTACAATCCCAGCAGCGTGCAATGGGGACCAGTTAGTCAGGCACATCTGTCCGAACTGCGATTTGCTATTTGGCACGCAAGAAGTCTTGAATATGGACAATGAGCAGACGGCTGAGTTTAATTTCTCACGCTACTCAAAGGCAGCTTATGAGGTGAGGGAGGTCAACAACCTGCGTCATATGGGTTTACTAAGGCGACTTGGGCTGAAACCTAGAACTCGCGTGCTCAATTGGGGGTCTGGTCCTGCGGCAAGGTTAGCGGAGAAAGCAAGTAGCGAGCTTGGCCTAGTCTTTGAGAACTTTGACCCATACATACACGAGGGGACAGTGGGGGTGTTGAGCGAGTACGAGCAGTTGGGTGAATATGATGTCATCCTATCCACTGACGTTATCGAACATCTCACAAAACCAATCGAAGCACTGAATGGAATTAAGAAGTACCTAAAGCCTGATGGAAAGATGATACATCACACTGAGTGCTATACATATAGACACGCTTACAGCAAGATGCATGTGTTCTACTTTTTCGGTAGGTCCCTTGGAGTCTTGGCAACTAAAATTGGAATGAACGTGAAACTTACCGACAGAGATACTGCTGTCTTCAAAATGCTACAGTAGCTCAATTGGCAGAGCACCGCTCTTGTAAAGCGAAGGTTGTGGGTTCGACTCCCACTTGTAGCTTAGTGCTCCGTTCGTATAGTGGAAATACGATTGTTTCGTAATCAATAAACACCCGTTCGATTCGGGTATGGAGCTTGTCGGAAGATAATGCAGGCTGGGCCTGTCACGGTCCGCTAAACCGATGGTGGGGTTTCCCTATCGAGTTCGACTCTCGTGTCTTCCTTAGAATGGAGCTAAATGGATTTTAATATTTACAACGTACAGGACGACCCATTTGCAGAGGTTAAACTTAGAAAAAACCTCATAGGTAAGAAGATAGAAGAGGTCATGTTGAGATATCCCGTGGTCCACGTGGTATTCACTGATGGAACTGAGCTAGGCTTTACTGTTGACCCAGGCAAGTCCCCTTTGGACCTATTTACTGGAGCAGGCGATGAGTACTAAGTGCGGTCCTTCCGAGAAGGGCGAAGAATCACTGGTTACACGATGATTACATTAAGCGTGTAGAAGCAAACGAATAAGAGATGAAAAAGATGACAAAAGACGAGTGGATTCAAAAGGCCAAGGCTCTTCTCTTCGATTGCACTTTTTGCGTCGATTCTCGGGTAGTGAATCGGGGGATAGGCAGTAGCCATGAAGCGGTCGTGGCTTGAACTAGAAGAAATGGTTAAAAGTGCCGGTTGTGGTGATGTAAGCTGGTGCTATAGTTCTGGCAAACAAGACCCTCGCCGCTACTATCAAGCCCCTGACGGCAGTGTTATTGCCATTCACATCAAAAATATGGGTGCTATTGCTCCTGCTGGGGCAACCAGCAACATCCTGAAAAAGCTGGCGAATCCTAAATGAGATTGAAGAAATTTTGCAAGAGGGTGGAGGTTACGACTACAGAGTAGAGAGTTCAGTAACTCCATTGGTGTGGTAGAAAAAGCGGAATAGTGTTGTTTCCATATCAGTGATAGCTTATCCTTCTTGCCTGTGAGATATTGTGCGTGCGTATGGGTCCTATGGTTGGCCTTCTGGTCAGCCCCATAAACATATGAGCTTATAGTGTAACGGCAAACACGAGACGCTACGGACGTCTTAATTCAGGTTCGAATCCTGATAGGCTTATTAACTTGACCTTGTAGTGCAGTGGTTAGCACGTCAGTCTTTCAATCTGAAAACGGGGGTTCAATTCCCCTCAAGGTCATAAATGAAATGGAGCGAATATGATTGAACTTTTATGCGTGTGGTTTTGCTTTTGTGTTGCGCTTTACCGCTCAATACGTTTGATAACTGAAATGTTTGAAGATAATCGTAATGTGAAGATGTTATGCTCCGAACACGTTGGTATTAATAAAGTTTATCATCCAAGTTTTCATACATTAAGCTTGTTTATCACGGCGTTCGCATGGGCCGCCTTTGGCTTACTGTTGATGTCCTATGGTCTATCGTCTAGCGGTTAAGGCGTTGCGCTGATAACGCAAAAATTCAGGTTCGACTCCTGGTAGACCAATTCCTCGATAGCCGTGTGAACAAGGTAGTACGCATGGGAAAACAGCCACGGTGTAACTCCACTGAAGGCTCTCGTGAAAGTCGGGCGGGGGAAACAAGGGCTAAAGTAGGCTACGATATAAAAAGAAGCTGAGTGACCTAGGTAGCGCTCAGGAGGCAGTTATTGAACAGGTGAATGCCGCGCTCTAAAAAGCGTGTATGCGGGTTCGAACCCCGTCTAGTCCATAGCGTGGATTGATGTAATGGTAGCATATCCGGTTTGGGGCCGTATTGTGAGGGTTCGAATCCCTTGTCCGCGATTACTAGCTAAATCTAGGGACCCTATGTCAGGGGTCCATTAACCGGTTCAATTGATTTAGAGACAAAAGAGAAAGCCCACTCTAGTATAAAACGGGCATTTAAAGAGCATTAGCGAAGCCTGGTATCGCGTTGCGTTTGGGACGCAAAGACCGTCAGTTCGAATCTGACATGCTCTAATAACAGTGTGTAGCAGATAGTGGATGTGGAAGTTGCAAATGAATCATCCTTGGTAAGTGCGCTGATGGCCAGTAGAATGCAGGTTCGACTCCTGCCACACTGATTGGGTAAGGAGTTATGGTGCTTAAAAGAAACGAATACTATAGGTAATTCGGTGAAGATGGAGGGGGTTCTTTATGGGCATTCTGGACGAAATAGATATAGACATCTCTAGAGAAGAGATGTTAAGGCTTGGTAGAGAAAGACCTTTTTTGAATTTTATTCAGTTTCCCATCGAAGTCAAAACTGCAATGGAAGTGTTCGCTGGGGATACATGTAATTGGCATTCATTTCTAAACGGAGCCAATGGTATGGGGCCAAAGCCAGAGCCAGTTAAGATGTTCTTGAGCGATAAAACATACTCCTTTCCTAAAAACTACAATTTTACAGAAAAGATTGATACCACACCGCTGAAGCTTGAGACAATAAAGTCTAAAGAAACCTATATTAGTCCTTTTACGGGGAGAGTAATGTGAGTGAGCGATTTTACACGTCTGAAAATGTTCTTGATTTAATGAGAACTGTTTTTCCATTTAAGGTTTTATCAAATAATGAAGGGCAATATATTTGTCAAATGGCGTTTACAGGGGATGATGGCAAATGGATGACACTGTCTAATATGCTGCAAGATAAGGATAGTAAATATGATATTTATGATGGTATGTATTGTCTACTAAAACAGGCAGCACAAGTTAGGCTCGGCGGGATTGATAAAGCACAAAATATTCATATAGCTAAAGAAGGGGACGACCCAATAGAAGCTCTTTGTTCTATAGTCAAGGAAATTAGGGTAAAAAATGAATAGCAAAATTGAGGTCCACATGTGCGACCTATCGCTTCCGAACGGACGCAGATTAGTGGGCACTCGCGCATTTGTTATTGTAGACTAAGGAGCATTAATGTCTAAAATTCCTTCTGAAAAATACCTTATAGACCAACGACGCCTGCTTTTTGGAGACGAGTGGTTATTTTATCTCACGCTTGGCATATTGTTTTTTACCGCCCACTACTACATCATGGGGTTCGTTGTCTTCAATGGCGCTATCTTTATTAGCTACTCCTATAAGCGTCAGTGGAAAATGGAACGATTAAGATTTGGAGAGGATATATGAAATTAAAGAGTGTTGATGTGGAGGAGTACGAGTTTCAATAGAAAAAACCGAAGAAGATTATATCTGGTAACACTCGGGTCCTTAGCAAAATTGGATTGCCCTTGGCTCTTAACCAAAACAAACGCGGGTTCGAATCCCGCAGGACCCATATGAAGAAAAATAACAACATTAAACCCTTTCGCACATGAAGGATAAAGAATACATCGCTCATCACAAGTGAGCACAAGGGTCCTAAGCTAAACGAGTGCAGCCACTGGCTTTTAACCAGAAGATACAGAGTGCAATTCTCTGAGGACCTATAAGCCGCTATAGTATAAAAGAATTACGCGTGTTTGTGGAACATGAGACTCAGGAGCATTACCTGGTGGCGGTATATTGGAGGAATATGAAATACCTATACGTGCTTATAATCACCCTACTATGCCTGTCTTGTGGAACCCACAGAAAAGGGACTGAAGTTAATGGAATCCGATATAAACTCAACGACAATATCACGTTGTATTTGCCCGCCGATGCAAGTGACCAGGAAGTATCTCTCATTGTAGACGCTGCTAAAGTCCACACCGAGCGTTTTGAATTCGACTGGGGAGAGGTAGTGAGACCAGTCCGTGTCTCTGTTATCGACAAAGACCTTATAGAATGCGGAGACCTAGACGGGGACTACATCGGATGTCACTATAGTCCTAATGGCCCAATTCATGTCACCATCGGAAC
>Ga0307379_10009432_pt1 | contig 13026 bp, 11 predicted proteins | sample UN2MG_FD_202237 | JGI IMG/M metagenome (GOLD analysis project Ga0307379, IMG submission 202237) | Soil microbial communities from Risofladan, Vaasa, Finland - UN-2 | ecosystem: Environmental > Terrestrial > Soil > Coastal area > Acid sulfate soil | place: Finland: Risofladan, Vaasa | collected... | reverse complement strand
AAAGTGTATGATTATTATGGAAGTGCGGAAAGAACATGTGTCATTCATACGTGTGACTATGGCAACTATCATGTAATACCTGAATATGGATTAACCGAGTTGGTACCAGTTGATGAGTCTGATAACGGCAAATGTAAAATAATTTCAACGGGATTCTGGAATATGGCGATGCCTCTGATAAGGTACGATATTGGGGATGTTTTGGTGAAGTCAGATGAACGTTGTCCATGCGACAGAGCTTACCCCGTGATCAAATCAATCATCGGAAGAGAGGGAGACGTAATAAAGGCTCCATCAGGAGAGGAGTTCGGAGTTACAATTATGATACATTTACTGTACGTCATTTGTGGTGCCAATAACATACTCGAAACTCAATTTATTCAGGACGCACTGGATCATATCACTGTTGAGTATGTACCTGGTAAAAGGTTTTCCAACGACGACTTCTCCATAGCCCAAAAACGATTCGTTGAACATTTACCTAATGAGCTCAAAATTGACTTCAAGAAGGTTAAAGCAGTTAGAAGAACCCCCGATGGTAAGATACAACCTGTAATATCACAATTAGGACTATAGTTACGGAGATGTTGCAAAATCAAGATATTGTTTGTTTTGCTCCTGGTGACTGGTGGGGGATGAATTGCAGTTGCACTACACATATAATGTTAAGGTTTGCGAAGAAAAACAGGGTTCTTTACATTAATCCTTTTAGCTCCGACCTTTTTGGAGCAACTAAAAGTGGGATAACTGCACGAATCATTAGAAAGCTTAAGAGCACCCTTAAGTTCTTGAGACAACCGCAAAAAAACCTTTACGTGTTCAGCCCAATATTTTTACCCCTCCAGGGTAAACAAACTATTGATAGACTTAATAACTTTTTATTAAAGCTACAGATTAAGATAGTGTGCTCATTTTTGCGAATATCAGAACCATTGCTTTGGATTGAAAACATCAGAGCGGCTGATTTAATTGATTCATTCCAACCAATTGTGACAATCTATCACGTCTCAGACTTGTTTGAAGAATGTAATTACACTGCAAATAGAGAAGTATTACGTAAAAAAGAGCGAGAACTCAGAGGAAAGAGCGACGTGTTAATCTGCGTTTCTAAAAAGCTTTATGATGCTAAAGCCGCACAAAGAGATAACGTATTTTACTTGCCTCATGGTGTTGACTTTGAACTTTTTCGTGAGGCAGCAAATAATAGTAATAATTCCATTAAGGAATTGGCAGATGTACCTAGGCCTATTGCGGGTTATTATGGAACTTTGACAAGTCACAACGATATTGAACTGTTGCAGTACTGTGCTACGCATTTACGGGATGTTTCCTTCGTACTTGCCGGCCAGATTACCGGAGGCAATTATTATGAATTGTTAAAACAGCCCAATGTTCATTTTCTCGGCAGGATACCGTACGAGCGAATTCCCACTCTATGTGCTTGCTTTGATGTGTGCTTGCTGCAGTGGAAAATGAGCAAGTGGATAAGATTCTGCAATCCATTGAAGTTCTTCGAGTATATGGCCTCGGGCAAACCGATAGTATCGATTCCAATCGATGAGATTGCTGAAGACTATTCTGACCTGGTGAGCATAGCAAAAAACCAAGAAGAGTATTGCAATGCGATAACCTGGGAATTGAATAATGACACTAATGAACGTGCCCGAAGGCGAATCGAGATTGCTAAAAAGCACAGTTGGAACGACCATATTGAACGATTGTCGCAGATCATAAGTAATTCCATGGCTTATAAGACTAATTTGTAACATACGTGTATAAGGTTCATTCATAAATGAAGACACTTAAGATTGCTTGTGTCGGTGATATAATGTGCGGAGAGTCTTTCTATGCACTGGGTCAGGGCGTTGCTACCTCCCTAGACAGGTATGGACGAGACTTCCTTCCGAATGAAATTGTCGATGTTCTTTCTGGGCATGACCTGGTGCTTTGTAACATTGAAAGCGTTTTGTCGGATATAGAACGCAAAGAAAACAGTCTGCGCAGTCTGCACATGCGAGGACGCCCGCAGGCAGCAGAGTACTTGGCACAGTGGGGAATAACAGTGGCTAACCTGGCAAACAATCACATTCTTGAGCAGGGCAACGAGTGCGCGATTGATACAGTTCGTCAATTACATACTGCGGGAGTCAAGACCGTTGGTGCTGGCGAAAACGGGTGCTTTCAATCAGGAATTAGGGGTGTCGATGTAAAATTGGGTGACAAGTTAGTGACGGTTATTGGGGCATGCTTTCACACCGGAAAATATGCTTTCAGCAGCAAGTTGAATGAGGTTCTGGAGTCGATACGAGCCGGAGCAAGCAAAGAAAGTCTGGTGATAGTTTCGGTTCACTGGGGAGATGAACTGATGAACCGTCCCAGCATATGGCAACGAGAAATCGCTAGAGAATTCCTTAGCGCCGGTGCCTCTCTGATTATAGGCCACCATCCTCATGTGGTTCAGGGCATCGAAATTTTTAATGGGGGACTGGTAGCATATAGTCTTGGCAACTTTATTTTTGACAGCTTTATAGAAGATACAAAGTGGTCGATCATACTGAGTGTAACAATTTCTGGAAGACATAGTATCAAGTGGCAGTGTGTTCCGATAAAAAGGGATAAAGAACATCGCCCCGAGCTTGTGACCAGTGAAAATAAAGATAGGCTTGAGTGTGAGATAAAACGTCGGTGTGATCTTTTGGAGTTGAAGATGTCTGACCATTGCTATCATAAGCGGTATCAATCGGATTTTGCTTCTCGAGACGTTAGTGCAAGGCGCAAATTGTATTTTGAGTTGCTCAAAAGATCCTTGCATTTCAAGTTGATATATTGGCCTCAGATACTGTGGCGGCCGATCCAAAGGCGAATTGGAATGTGGTAAAGGGAGGGCGTCTTCGTTTAGATAGTAATATTAGTAGTTTTTCTGTCAATCACGAATGTCGTCCGTATCACCTGGGTTGGATTCTCTACGCCTGGGCCGATTATCACTCGGACAGTTAGTTTGAAATATTTTATGAGTTTGTCATCAATATATCCTACAGTCAAATTGCTTGGCGTTAATATATTCGGTTTGCGGATGGATGAGGTCGTTACTATTGCCAATGAACATATTACAGGTAGGAAGAGGCTCTTGATAGCGGTAGTGAATGTCGCAAAGTTTGTGAATATGCGAAAGGATCTGGAGTTGCGTAGAAGCCTGGAGGAGGCCGATTTAGTACTCGCTGACGGTGCGCCGGTGGTTTGGCTTTCACGAATGCTGCGAAAACCTCTTCCTGAAAGAGTGGCCGGAATTGACCTTATGTTTAAGCTCCTGAAAGAAGCAAATGATAAACACCATAGTGTCTATTTCCTTGGGGCCAGGCCCGAGGTTCTCCAGAAAGTAGTAAACATTATCCAAACAGACTATCCGGGCATTCGCATCGCAGGATTTAGAGATGGATATTTTGACAAAGACCGGGAGCAGAGTGTCGCTCAGGATATAAAAGACAGCAGGGCGGACATTATCTTTGTCGCCATCAGCCCGCCCAAGAAGGAAATTTTTCTCAGAAAATGGCGAGACTTTATGAATGTCCCGGTATGCCATGGCGTCGGGGGCAGTTTTGATGTTCTGGCCGGCGTTACCAGACGCGCTCCACGCTGGATGCGGAAATTTGGCATGGAATGGCTCTACAGGCTTATACAGGAACCGCGTAGGATGTGGAAGAGATATCTCGTAACAAATTCAATATTCATAAAATTAAGCTGTGAAGCAATTTTACGAGACAGGTTCGGCAGATTGTTGCGCAGATTCAGGGTAACACCTGCTCCCAATCCCAAAAAATAGGTTTAATAGTTTTTTGCAATATTTAGTTTTCATTATCAGATTAAAAAAACTATGAAAATAATCCACGTCGCCGGAGCAAGACCCAATTTCGTCAAGATAGCAAGTATCTTAAGGGCTTGTACGAAAGCCTCAGATATGGAGTCGTTACTTGTCCATACCGGCCAGCATTATACTGATAATATGAGCAAAGCCTTCTTTGAAGAGCTGGATATCCCTGTTCCGGACATCAATCTGGAGGTTGGGTCGGGTTCACACGCACAACAGACGGCTGAAATTATGAAGCGTTTCGAGCCTGTGGTGTTAAAGCATAAACCCGATGCAGTATTGGTTGTGGGGGATGTAAACTCCACAGTCGCCTGTGCACTGGTCGCGGCGAAATTGGGTGTCAAAGTCGTTCATGTCGAGGCAGGTTTAAGAAGTTTTGATCGCACCATGCCAGAGGAAATAAACCGCATGTTGACAGACACCATCAGCGATCTCCTTTTTGTCTCCGAGCCAAGCGGCCTGAAAAATCTCAAAGCCGAGGGTATTGATGGCACAAAGGTTCACTTTGTTGGCAACGTGATGATCGATACGCTTGAGCATTATAGACAGAAAGCCGCCGCATCACGTATTCTCGAAGATTTGAATCTGAAACCAAAAGAATATGTGGTCGTTACTTTACATAGACCGAGTAATGTGGACCAGCGCCGGGCATTAACAAATATCCTGGACGGATTGGCAGAGATTCAAAAGGAAATCAAGGTCGTATTTCCTATGCACCCACGGACTCTTAAGTACATCACGGCCAATGGATTCATGCAGAAATCCGAGGATTTGCCGAATCTGGTGCTTATGGAACCGTTAGGGTATCTGGACTTCTTGCAATTGATGTCTGATTCTAAGCTCGTGATAACAGACTCTGGGGGTATTCAGGAAGAAACTACAATTCTCGGGATACCCTGTCTTACAGTACGTGAGAACACCGAAAGACCGGTTACTTTGACAATGGGAACAAACATGTTGGTTGGAACGGATACCAATAGAATAATAAAAGGTTACAGAGAAAGCTTGAACAAGGTCGCATCAGGCGCAAGACCAAAATTCTGGGATGGCAGGGCGTCTGAACGAATCGTCCGGATATTGTTAAATTCATTAGGTAGAGGAGAGAACCGATGAAGGTTGCGATTCTTGCAGGAGGTGCCGGGACTCGGCTGGCGGAAGAAACTGAGACAAAACCCAAACCCATGGTGGAAATTGGCGGCCAGCCTATCCTCTGGCACATTATGAAGCATTACGCATACTACGGGTATAATGAGTTCGTCATAGCTCTTGGATATAAGGGAGAGTATATCAAGAAATACCTTATAGACTATTCTTCGCTCCATAGCAACCTTACGGTCAACATCAAAAACGGTGACGTTCGGCCCCACGGGATTCAGCACCATCCTGATTGGACTATCGATCTTATTGATACAGGTCTGGAAACGCTCACAGGTGGACGTATCAAACGGTTAGCATCTTATTTGGGCAATCAGACTTTTATGCTGACTTGGGGTGATGGGGTTTCAAACGTCAACCTCGATGAGCTGTTGAAATTCCACCGCTCGCACGGCAAGCTGGCAACATTAACCGCGGTTCGGCCGACTGCTCGCTTTGGCCATCTCAATCTGGAAGGTGATAAGGTTAAGGAATTTTCCGAAAAACCACAAACCAGTGAAGGATGGGTCAATGGGGCATTTTTTGTCCTTGAACCGGGTATATTTGATTATATCGAAGGCGACCAGACATGGTGGGAAAAAACGCCGATGGAGCGATTGGCCAAAGACGAGCAGTTAATGGCTTACAAGCATACTGGTTTTTGGCAGTGTATGGATACTATGCGTGACAAACAACTTTTAAATGAATTATGGGAGTCGGGCAAGGCCCCATGGAAGATATGGGATTAAACAATATGCGAGTACTTGTTACAGGACATCTCGGCTACATCGGCACGGTTATGACCCCTATGCTATTGGCTGAGGGGTTTGAAGTAGTGGGCCTCGATAGCGATCTTTATCGGCGATGCACTTTTTGTGATGGATTGGTAGAGGTCCCCAACATAAATAAGGATATCCGGGACATCGAATTGGACGACCTCAAGGGTATTGATGCAATGTGTCATCTGGCGGGCTTGTCGAACGACCCGTTGGGCGATTATAATCCTGACCTTACCTATGAAATAAATCATAAGGCGTCCGTTAGACTCGCCGAACTGGCGAAACAGGCGGGGATCCGCAGATTTGTATTCTCATCTTCCTGCAGCAATTATGGTATGGCAGGCGAGGAAATGCTGACCGAGGAATCACCGTTTAGTCCGGTAACGCCGTACGGCGAATCCAAAGTGCTGGTCGAAAGAGATGTTTCGGCATTGGCTGACGATAACTTTTCCCCAATATTTCTGCGCAACGCCACGGCGTATGGTGTTTCGCCAAGGCTCCGTTTCGACCTGGTCCTGAACAATCTGGTGGCCTGGGCCTTCACCACGGGTAAGATTATGATGAAAAGTGACGGCAGCCCCTGGCGACCTATTGTCCATATAAGAGATATTGCTCTTGCATTTATTGCCGTGCTTGGTGCTCCGAGGGAACTCATTCACAACGAGGCTTTTAATGTTGGGGTGACCGAAGATAACCTACAAATCAGGGACATTGCTAATATAGTAGGCCAAACAGTGCCTGATTGTCAGGTTGCGTTTGCCGAAGGCGCTTCACCGGACAAGCGCAACTACCGTGTTAATTGTGATAAATTGCCTAGAACCTTGAAGACCTTTCAGCCGCAGTGGAACGCTCGTCGGGGTGCAAAGGAACTTTACGAGGCATACAAGAAACACGGTGTAACTCTCGAAGAGTTTGAAGGCCCAAGATACAAAAGAATCGCGCACATTCGTAAGTTGCTGCAGGAAGGTATCCTTGATGAGACCTTCCGCTTCAAAACTTAGAGCAAGTGACAGTATAGACATCTGGTGTGAAAGGTATTTTCTGTGATCTTAGAACATAACAATTTTGAGAAAAAGTGCTCAAAAACACAGTGTCGTAGCTGTCGAGAGTTCGGATTAAAACCGATACTTGATTTTGGACTTATACCCCTCTCCGATGGGCTGCTTAGTGAAGAATTACTAAATAAGCAAGAGGGCATGTATCCGTTGGAATTGGTGTTTTGCCCTGGTTGCTCGCTGGTACAGATACTTGAGACGGTGCCTCCTGAGAAACTGTTCTGTGATGATTATCCCTACTACTCATCATTTTCCGATTTTCTTCTGGAGCATTCACGCAGCAACGTCTTGTCTCTGATAGAAAAACGCAAGCTTGGCCCTGATAGCTTTGTTGTCGAACTGGCCAGTAATAATGGCTATTTACTCAAAAACTATGTCGAAAAAGGTGTCCCCTGTCTTGGCATTGATCCAGCCGAGGGACCGGCTCAGAATGCTGAAAAGGCCGGAGCACCCACACTCTGCAAATTTTTTACAAAAGATCTTGCCCGTCAGTTAGCAGACAAGGGACAGAAGGCCGACGTCATCCATGCAAACAATGTCTTGGCCCATGTGGCTGATACAAACGGATTTGTCGAAGGCATTCGTATTTTGCTAAAGGATAAAGGCATAGCAGTCATTGAGGTTCCCTACGTTTGCGACTTGATTGATAACTGTGAATTTGATACTATTTATCATGAGCACCTGTGCTATTTTTCGGTTACAGCTTTGGACCGGCTGTTCCGCCGGCACAGGCTTTTTCTAAACGATGTTCAGCATCTCACTATTCATGGAGGCTCTTTACGATTGTTCGTCAGCCCCTACGAAGATGTACTGGAATCGGTTAAAAAACTCCTGGAAGAAGAGCGAGAGACGGGTGTGGACAAGTATGAATACTATACGAGCTTCAGCAAAAAGGTGCAGGATATTGGAGAACAGATGCAGCAGTTACTGCAGGAGTTGAAATCAAAAGGTAAGAGCATCGCAGCATATGGCGCAGCAGCTAAAGGTGCCATCATGCTCAACTACATTGATGCTGATACCGATATTATCAACTTTGTTGTTGACCGTAACGTCCACAAGCAAGGCAAATATATGCCCGGTAAACACATTCCAATTTGTGATCCAGCCAGACTTATGCAGGATATGCCTGATTATGTTTTGATATTGCCCTGGAATTTCAAAGATGAAATCCTATCTCAACAGGCTGCTTTCCTTTACAATTGAATTAAAAAGGAGCGTTCTATGCCGACCAAGGTTATAAACAAGTGTTGTGTTTGTGGACATACCGATTTGAAGCCAATATTGAGCTTGGGAGAACAGCCATTAAGTAGTGTGTTTCCAGGGTCCGATTCTCCTGATCCGTCAGTATCACCGCTAGAGTTGATTAGGTGTAATAATCAAAGCAAACCTGATGCCTGTGGAGTAGTGCAGCTTCGGCATTTAGCCGACGTGACTGAGATGTATGGCACAACCTATGGATACTCCTCTTCTGTTAGTCCGACAATGGTGTCGCACTTGGAGGAAATGGTACATCGACTTACAGGAGTTGCCAAACCTGCTTCGGGGGATATTGTTCTCGATATCGGCTGCAATGATGGGACCACGCTTAACGCATATGGGGCTGACAGCGGTCTGGTTCGTATAGGCATGGATCCGTCGAGCCGGAAGTTTTCATCGCATTTTCAGCCGGGAATCCAAGTCTTATATGACTTTTTCTCTGAGAAGGGTGTGCGCTCAATGATTGGTGACCGGCAATGCCGTATCGTCACATCAATTGCAATGTTCTATGATATAGATGATCCCATGGAATTCATGCGACAGATCCGTGCGATTCTTGCCCCCGATGGTGTTTGGGCATTGGAACTGTCGTATTTGCCACTGCTTCTTACCCAACTGACATACGACCAGATATGCCACGAGCACGTCACATATTTCGGTCTGACCCACATGGACTGGATGATGAAAAGGGTTGGCCTGAGGATTCTCGATGTGTCTTTCAATGACGTGAATGGTGGCAGCTTCTTCATCCTCGCTGGACAAGATGGTGGCCCTTATCAGCCCAATAAGGCGGCTATCCGGAAAATACTCGATTCAGAGAAACCGCTTTCTACTGATGCCCCCTTTGAGCGACTCAAAAATCGTGTTCTAGCCCATAGAGATGAGGTCCGGCATTTCTTCGAACTTACCCGAGCAGCTGGCAAACGGGTGTACGGCTATGGTGCATCTACCAAAGGCAACATCGTGATGAACTACTGTGGCGTAAAGGAAGGGGACTTGATTGCTATTGGCGACCGTAGCCCGGAGAAGGATGGACTAGTTACACCCGGAACGCGTATTCCGATCATCTCACACGCCAAATTGCGTCAACTGAATCCCGATTACCTGTTTGTGCTGATCTGGCCTTTCCGCAAAGAGGTGATCTGTGATGAGATCGACTATCTAAATCGAGGTGGGAAGATGGTCTTTCATCTGCCACGGCTACATGTTGTTGACAAGGACAACTACCAGCGATATCTCGATACATCATTCGAAGACTTAGCATACTCCCTATGACATTGATCGACAAAAACCCGCTGAAACCTGAGATCTCATGGAACGGGCGCAGGGTCTTTGTCACGGGTGCCCGAGTCTATGCCCTTGTCTGGCCGGGTGATGATGAATCGCATTGGTGGTCGTTTCTCGATCAAGCCGACGTGGAGGTCGTTTGAAACGCACCTCGTAGCAAGCGGTAATCTGTCGCAAACTACATTCTGCTTTTGGCACAACATTAACAAGAATGAGGCATTTAGCTGGAGCAGACCCGAGAGGTTCAAGGCTGATAATAAGAGTGTAATTGTAACTGCAAGAAAATGCAATCATGTTGAAATCTTCGAATTAGATATTTTTTAACGGGGAAGTAATTACTTTCATTTCCTCAACCTTAGTTCATTGGAGGGTAAAATGGAAACCGCGAAAATGTTAACGATTTTGGTTTTTGCTTTGAGCATGATGGTCTGTCAGGCCCAACTCGGTGAGGCTGCGGCAATGAGTACAACCTTTAACCCCCTTTCCACAGACTCCGATTCCTTCCTTACTGTTAGAGAAACTATCGGTCCTCTCCCGGCGCCAATAGTTACAGGAAACTCCGTCGAACTTTGTTTGAATAGTAGATACTCACAGCATACCCTGAGTGGCACCGCGAGCAACCAGCAGCTAAGTAATGTGTTGTACGGTGCGGGAAAAGCTCCGATCACAGGCGTTTATAGAAATATATACGTCGCTACACAAACTGCGACATATTTATATGACCCAAATAATCACTCACTAAGTTGGTATTCAGATGAGGTGACTGATCAGGGCGCTTTCGTAATCAGCTATGATAGAGAGCTTGCTTTTGATGCTGGCGTTTCGTATATGCCCGCATTTCTTGCGTCTGTTTCTTTGTGGGAGAGCACCGAATCGGCCGTATCAAGCTGTCCAAAAGGGACAAAGGTGTATTTTGGAGTACAAGGAGTTAGAGGATTTACCCCTGAACTTGTAGCGCGTTCTTCTGTACCGGAAGGTGAGCCTGGGTGGCTGCCGGATCCCTCAACTACGGGTGAAAATAGTGTCGAAGTTGTTCTGGCTAATCTGAATTATGTTGACAGTTTTGATCAAACAAACTTGACACTGCAGCAGATTTCCCAGATTCTATGGGCAGGATATGGCTGTACTCCTCATACGACGTCTAATGGTAGGGCGGGTTTAACAGTTCCTTCGGCCTTTGCTAACTATTATTTAACTGGAACAATTTATTTGGCAAACGAAAATGGTGTCTATCGTTATCACAATAGGAATCCCAGCACAGACCTGACGACTAGGGACCATAGAATCGAACAGATAAGCTCTGATGATGTTAGAGGTGGCCTGCAATCTGCTGTCAGCGGTTTACCTCAGGCACCGTGCTATGTCATACTTTGCCTTGATTCTTCATATGTAGGGCGGTACGCTCATTTGGAAACAGGTTTTGTTGCCAGTAACATGCTTATCCAGGCCTCTGCAATTGGTTTAGGCTGTCACTTTAAGACGGAACTAACCTCTGGCGAGCAAGGAAGTATTCAAACCGCGACAAGCATACCGTCATCGGATATTCCCCAAGTTGTAGTCAGTATAGGCCCAATATGTGTGGAATTTGAAGACTACGCAAGGTTCGCCGAATACTGGATAGAGAAGGATTGCAGCGGCCTCAACAATTGGTGCGACGGAGCTGACTTCGAGCCAGATGGTGATGTTGATTGGAACGATTTACAACGTTTCGTCGCTAAATGGCTCACATGCTGTCAGTAGCTCGACTTGAGTGGGGTGATGGTTAGACCGAAAAAAGGAAATTTTATTAAGACCTTACAACTGGGACATTTCACATTAAATAGGAGAATTTGAATGGACAAAACACAGAATCCCAACTCAGGTGTGTCGACCGATCCACGCATATGCGTATTTTCTCAACGAAACCTGGGCAAACTCGTTTCGAGATGCGGCCACTACGAGTTCGAAGATGTCATCGCTGAGGTCGACGACGTCGAAGTGTTAGCGCCTGAGCCGTACCGTTCGTACGTAATTGGCGAAAAGCTTGCAAATCGACTGGCTCGCCATGTCTCGATCGCTTCTCTCAATCCTGGTGTTAAAAAGTTACGGCTCAACAAAAGCTATGACCTTTTTTTTGCCATATTTGAGTTTACAAGAGATTTGTTCTCGTTAAACGCAGTAAAAGATTGGAAACAGCGATGTCGAACCTCAGTATGCTGGGTCGATGATGTTTGGGTTGGTGAACTGTATAAGTTGGCAGGTCACTTAAAGCTTCTGTCCAAATTTGACTATGTCCTGCTCAACTGCATCGGAAGCATTCCCAAAGTGCAGGATGCAATCAACCGACCATGTTCCTATATACCACCTGGTGTTGATATGTTCCGGTTCTGCCCGTACCCAAATCCCCCAGATCGTTCTATCGATGTTTACAGCATGGGACGTAAATCGTCGGTAACACACCAGGCCCTCTTGAAGATGGCTGAGCAGAAGCAATTTTTCTACATCTATGACACGTTCGAAAATATGGAGACGCTCCTTCCCCGGGACCATCGTATTTTGCTCGCGAATATCGCAAAACGAAGCCGTTACTTTATAGCGAACACAGCCAAGATTAATCGGCAATGTGAGACTCACGGACAAAGTGAAGTGGGCTTCCGCTTCTTCGAAGGGGTGGCTGCCGGTACTGTTGTGATTGGAGAACCTCCGGGAAACGACGCTTTCAAAGAGCACTTTGACTGGCCCGATGCCGTGATCAAAGTACCATATGATACGCTCAATATCGCCGATATCCTGGCGCAGCTCGATGCGCAGCCGGAAAGGCTGGAAAAAATCCGAAAGAACAATGTTATCCATTCTCTCCTGCGTCATGATTGGGTCTACCGATGGAGGTCGATTCTGAATATGGTTGGCCTCGAACCAAGACCTGCTCTTATAGCTCGAGAGAAACGTTTGAAGAAGCTCGCCGAAGACATCGAAAAGAACTCATAATCATTCATTCTTAATTTGCTGCCACAAATGACAGTAGGATTATAAAAGTGTTGAGGGCAGCTATACAGTATGCGGAGAAAAATACAATCGATGTGTAAACAACCTGTGAATAAACAGAATATTAAGACTATCATCCTAAACGGTTGTCGTGATTTCGGGCGGTGTCCATTAGCGTCACGTTTACCTACAGCTTTGTGGCCATTAGCAGCAAAACCAGCAATAGAACATCTGCTAATTTCTTTAGCTAAACAAGGAATAGACAGGGCTGTGATTTGTTCCAACGGTGATGGTTCGTTGCTGGCAGAATCGATTCACGCTAATAATCGTTTGGAATTGGAATTCTTAGACGAACAGTTACCATCAGGTACTGCCGGCTGTCTTCGCGATGCTGCCAGTGGCGAAACAGACGAATTACTCCTGGTATTGCCTGCCAGTATAATATGTCCCCCAAAAATCAATGTGCTGATAAATGCTCACCGCGATGGTCAATCTGATTTGACTGTGATGTTTAATCCAGGCCGCGGAAACAGCGAGATGCAGGGAGAAGCAAGCGGCATCTACATTTGCGAAACCAGCGTCTTAGAACACATCCCCAAAGAAGGCTACTTTGATATCAAGGAGGGCCTGATTCCTGAACTGCTCCGTGCCGGTAAAAGCGTTCATACGGCGGTATTGCCAAATC
>Ga0307379_10009429_pt1 | contig 13031 bp, 19 predicted proteins | sample UN2MG_FD_202237 | JGI IMG/M metagenome (GOLD analysis project Ga0307379, IMG submission 202237) | Soil microbial communities from Risofladan, Vaasa, Finland - UN-2 | ecosystem: Environmental > Terrestrial > Soil > Coastal area > Acid sulfate soil | place: Finland: Risofladan, Vaasa | collected... | reverse complement strand
GGCTGCTTGAGCGCCGGAGGTGTCGGCGGTGGGGGCCTCACGACGGGGGACGGGGTTCAGGCGCTTCTCCGTAGCCTCCTGCCGCATGTCGATCCGCGTCTTGGACCCAGGCTGGATCGGAGGCGCCGGAATGTCCGCGCTCGACGTGATCTTCTTCTTTGGAGTAGGACAGGTTCGAGCGTTGTGTCCCGTCTCTTTGCACTTGCCGCACGTCACCGTTCGCTTGACGACAGCCTTCTTCGACTTCTTGGTCTTGGGCATCACCTACTCCTGCGCCGTTTTGGTTTGAGCCCGAGTTCACGTCGGGCCCGTTTCTTAGCTTGTTTCTCTTCGCGCTTGCGATGGATCTCGGCGTTGTGCTCTGCGCACGCGGCCCGTTGCATGATCTCATCAGGCGAAGGCATGTGAGCCTGAAGCGCCGCCTGAAGTGTAGCGCGTTGTTCGTCCGTGAACTCACCGCCCTCTGCAATCTCCTCTGCGGGGATCACCGAGTCAGGCTGTTCGAGGATGGCCTTGAAGGTCGCCTCAAGGTCGAATACTGCTTCGGGTTTTGTGGTCATGTCGCTCACGGTTATATCACGTCTCCCCTCGTTGAACCTTCCACGACCCTCGCAGAGATACGGGTAGAAGGCAACAACAGGAGGCCCAAAATGAGTGATCTACGCAGATTCACCTGGCGAGGTGAGAAGAAGAAAGGTATGCAGAACCGCTTCTACGACGTAGAAGCCCGCGAGCTTGAGGACGGACGTGGCGAATGGATCTTTCGCTGGGGCCGTATCGGCACCAACGGTCAATTCGTCAGCGAATCTACCTACTCCTTTAAGTCGGCAAAGGATCGCTGCAACATGCAGATCCGCAAGAAGGGCGACTACACCGAGGTCAACGCCATGGAGGCGCTCGCTTCGGCGGTCCAAGATCTCGACGAGAGGCCGTCTAACGGCTTCGAGGCGGTAGAGATCGAGGTGCCTTGCTTTCATGCAGGCAGGTCGGAGAAGCGCTGCCAAGATTTCTGCGCGAAGTATCTCGCCAAGCTGAACGTCGTTCGGCGGTCTCGGTGGGATCTCCTCGCGAAAGAATACGAGCAGCAAATGGAGCAGATACTCAAGAGCTACTGCTCTGAATGGTCTCGAATCACGAGAACCAATGCCCACGGCCATTTGGAGGACAACGCTGCCTCTCTCGCAGCCTTCCGAATCTTCTTCGGAGATCTTCGCGACAACACCAAGTGCACCGTTCACGGCTACTTCAAGGGAGTAGGGACTGTATGATGATCTACGCTGTAACCCCTTTCGTAGGCCGACGCCTACGTGCTCGACGGGTGAACGAACTATCCTTCATCGAACAAATTGCGGCACAGGCGAAGAAAGAAGATCAGTGGGTCGCCGACATTGAACACGGCGGTGATGTCGCGAAAAGCTACAGCTTCCCAGCGTCGACCGAGTGCGTGTTGGCTATCAGCGATCCATTCGGGATCGTTGTTTACTGGACAGCGCGCGTCCGCGCCAACGGCGTGACTAATCGAGGAGCAGCAGAAGCTTGCCTTGAGGGGTCTGGAATTCTCTTCGATAAACGCACCAAGTCCTCGGAGTGCAAAGAATTAGCTCTTGCGTGGTTGAAGGAAGCGCACCGTCAGGTTGTGCCTGACATGGTCGTTCTAGCAGTGGCTTCAATCTAAATACGACGAACTCTCTAGGAAAGAGGGTAGATGAATTCAGACAAGGTTAGACCAGAGGAGGTCAAGGTGTCTAAGACGGTGAAAAAGAAGACGAACAAGAAGACGAGCAGGGCAAAGGCGGAGACTCCGCCCGTTCCAAGGACGCGGTCAGCGACGGAGGAGTTGTTGTCCCAACGGCTGACCAGAGGCCAGAAGCTCATCGTGGCCGACAGCTACGGAAAGCCGAAGCTACGCGGACAGCAGTTGGTCGTGACGTCCAAGTCGACGGTTGATTGCAACGGTGGCGGTCGCTGCGCCGGCAAGTGGTGTGTCGGATCAGCGATCTTTGTGACCGACGTGAAGTCGGCGAAGGAGGACAAGGAGATGGGCTGGCGCGGAGGCTCGGTCAAGATCTGCCTGACCCACCTCAAGGACAACGACGGCGTGTTGCTTGTGCCACCCCCTCTCCTGAACCAGACGGCGGCGAAAACGGTCTTCACCCCTCGACCGTCAATCGGTCGCTCGCGCCTCGACAATGTCGTGGCCGAGTCGTTGGGCAACGACGACGGCAGCGCTCGCCACAGCGCTGAGGTAACCTGGGACGACCTGGCCGATGCGCAGAAGGCAGGCGACCTCAATCGCCTCGCGTTGCTTGCGCGGACGCTCAAGGTGCAGACCGAGGAACTCAAGAGCAAGGTGATCTCGACGCAGACGAAGCTGATCGAGAGCATCACCCGATAGGACATGGAACTATGCCCACCCGAGTATGTGAAACCTGCCGGTCGGCCGAGAACCCTCTCGGCCGACTACGATTCAAGAAATGGATGGACGGAAAGGTCTATTGCGAGAACTGCATCCCGGCGAGCGTAGAGGTCTTGGACCCTACGCCACCGGCAGTTCTTGCTTCTGGCCTTCCAGGAACATCAGCGGGCTCGTTCGTTGCGATCCCCTGCCCCGAGTGCAGAGGCATGAGCCCGAAGCCGCACGGCAAAGGCTGCGAGACATGCGACAGCTTCGGGTCGGTCCGCGTTCCGCTGAACTTCCTGAGGATCTATACGGCGAGGAAGGCGAAGTCCAAGTCACAAGAACCTGGGATCATCACGGAAGGCTAGAGAATTCCACGTCCACGACCTGCTCCGCGATGACCTCCATCGCGTTTCGGTGGGCGTAGTCATCGATCTCTTGTGCAACTGCGAGAAGGCAAGCCTCCGTTCGGCTGGTGCCGCCTGCCTTGGCGAAGGCAGTCAGCCGCTTCACCACGTTCTCCAGGATCCGAACCTGCCTCTCGGGTTTCGATAGCGAATAGGGGCATTGCACGTCGAGAAAGCCGCGCTTCTTGCCGACGGTGATCCCAGCCTCCACCAAACGAGCTACTCCCATGTTGCCAGAGTGGTAGTGGCGGCAGTCACGTTCTTCGGAGCCGCACTTCGAGAAGTGGTATTTGAAAGTCCTATCGACCAGCACCTCGCGTATGCGCGCACCGATCTTCGCCGTGAATTTGATCCGTCGAAACTGTCGGTAGCGCTTCACCGCCTAGAGTCCCATCTGTCCGAGGATCTCCATGGGGTTCTTTGACAGGCCGTCTTCCGCGATCTGATCCGCCAGCCGCTTGAACGCTTTGTCCTGGTTCGATGGCGCCATGTGCAAAAAGATGAACTTGAGGCGACGAAGGATTCGAGGATTGATCGAGAGCGTGGTGTAAACACGCTGCTTAGTTTCCCGGAAACCTTCCACGAGAGCATTACGAACGAGCCGATCTTCGACGGACGTAAGGTCGTCGAAGATCTTGAGCAGTTCTCGCCACGACGGGTGGGTCATGGTCAAGCGAATGGACGAGAGTGACTCGTCGAAAGTATGCGGTTCTGCCTTTTCGATAGCCGCACGAAGCACGGCCATGACTTCCTGACGCTCGGATTCATCCGAGGCAAGCGGAAGTGGATCTTGCCCGCGAAGAAAGATCAGCGCTGTCTTCGTTGCCTCCAAAAGACCTAGAGCTTCCTGCCTGATTTGTCGCATCTGACCCATAGAGAACTTCTACCCCTCCTAGAAAGGATCTGATTCGACCACCGACGGATTTGCGTCCACGAGGTAGCGAGAGGCGTAGGTTTTCCAAACTCCTCGGGATGCCCCCGAGTATTTCAGGCCGGTATCGACTGCCGAAGCGAGGGTCTCCTGATACTGAACTAGGGACTCGATGGTGGGAATCTTCACCTGCGGTCGGTAGGGAAAGATCGAAGAACGAGCGATCTCCCAATCCCAGACTAAAACTCGGATCATCGCGATCACAACGTCTGGGGCATATTTCCCCAAGACTGCGTTCGTGACCATGCCCCGATCCTTGCCGTTCAGGTTGAGCGGCATCCCTCGGCAGGCACCTGCCCCGAACTTGGCCTCGACCTCCCCTCTGAGAAGCGCTAGGACGGCCTCAGGAGACTCGGGGGCTGGTGGACTAGCTTCGACCACTTTAATGCCCGTGGTGGGCTTCCCTGCGTCTCTCATGGCGTGCTGAGTGGAAACGATGGCCGGATCTGGACCTCGGCGCAACCGAGGAGCCTTCGGATACTGTGTCTTGGGCGGAAGGTCTTCTTCCATAAGTTCCGACGGGTCTTCAGGTTGTGAATTCTCTGGCACGTAAGTCCTTTGTTCTTCGTCTGAAGGATCAAGCGGGTTGGCTTTCTCGCTCAAGCGAGCGCAGCGAGCGCTCACTGCTTTCGAAGATTCGTTTTGGTTTTGAAACGCGTGCGTTGCTCGCAACTCACGCATCTCTTCCCCTTGATCTACTTCTCTTTTTTCTTGATGTACTTCCTCTTGTACTACTTCATCTATTACATGTTGCATTTTTGCAACATTCGGATGTTGCATTTCTGCAACATGACTTGGGGGGTCTTGTTGCATTTCTGCAACATTCGAATGTTGCATTTCTGCAACATCAGGAAACACGTCCGCGGGTTCCTCATGTTGCGGTTCTGCTCTCGGATCCTCTTCTCGGAGCATCCTCACGAGGTTCTTATTGAAACCCCGAGCGGGATCGCACACCTCGAAGGGCACATCCTCAGTCAGGACGTATTCGTTCCCCCTCCGCTGTCGGCGGATGGTGATGAGATCATAGGAAGCTAGTTCCTTCGCCCACCGGGTGACGGAAAACCGGCTCGCTTTGAGGGCGAGAACGATGAGATCCTGCTTGGGATAACAGGTGGGGTCATCCCAGGCCCAGGCCGATAGTTCGATCCACAGGATCTTTGCTCCTGCGCTCAGAATCGGGGATCGCCGAATGAGTTGCTCATTGCGGCGGCGAAGCTTAGCTCGCTCTTTGGCGGATTCCCGTGCTACCATAATTCTCCACGGGCACAGAGAGAATGAGGCGCCAACCAAGGCTCTCTGGACCCCAAGACCTCCTTATGGAGGTCTTGTGCTGTACACCAGGATCATACCCCTTTACGGATTGGCTTGACGGCCCAGGAGTTTTAGGGGTAGAGTTCTAGTGCGGGTCTTAGCGGTACCCGTAGTTGATCCTTGGAGCCAGCCGTCATGAAAGTGACGGCTGTCTTCGTGTACGGCCTACTTTCGCCTCTCGTGGAGACGGTCGTATTGCTGACCGGCGATCCGCTCAACTTCTTCTGGTGCTAAACCTGGAAGTTGGACCTGTGCGGCAACGTCAGCAAGAATCGATGCACGGTTTGGGGCAGCGACGGGTAAGGGCTGCGTTCCCATTGGGGCGCCTGCCGTCGGTCCCATAACACGAGCTAGGGCCATTTGGACCAACGCTGTCTTCAGCATGTCGTCTAGACGGGAAACCATTGAGGTCATGGCAATGAGTTCGACAGCCTTCTCCTCTTCAAGAACTTTCATCCTGGCCTGCCAGACCACGCTTCTCGCCTGGCGATCCGCCTGATCTTCCTGAGACGTCTTCAGCAGGTCTTGGAGAGCGGTGATTGTTTCGCCTTGTTTCTCTTGTTCGGTCTGAGCCTTGTCGAACTTCCACAGTGCCCAGGGCCCAACGACAGCTAGAGCGATAGGAATGATTCCTCGCAAGATCAGCTTGTCGAGCAGTGGAGTGCTGGCCTTGGCGAGTTTCGCCTGTGCCTCAACGAGACTCGCGTGGGCCAAAATCACAGACGGGTCTTCTGCTTCGGAATGAAGACGGTCTGCGTTCGGAGTAGATTCTTCGGTCATCGCGAGACCTCCCTAATACAGCCCAGCATAGCGTTAGAGGATCTGCAAACCAACAAACTGGGAGGTAACTGAATAGAAACTGGAGTAGATCTCCAGGAAGGCGTGACAGGTTTTCGCTCCCAAAAAGTCCACGCTATAACTTGCAAGCCTATAGGGCTTTGCGTTATGAATCAGATTAGCGTTGAAAGATGGTGAAACTGATGGCTGATCTAAAGATTCAGTTGGAGACTCTCGCCTATCTCGCGATGCACGCAAACTCTCCGAGCGAGCGTCGTGAACTAGACGAGCTTCTTCGACAAACAGAGACTCAGATCGATGAGTCGGAAGTACGAGAGACGGTGGCCGCCTAAGCAGGCGGAGTCCAGCGTCCTGCGAGTACTTCTAGGAACCAAAGCCGAGCCTCCTCGTAAGAAATGAGGCTGCCGGTGAGGTTCTTGTATTTGGAGAAGACCAGGGCGAAATCGTTGATGTTCATGGAATTATCGAGGCGGCGCCTCTCTGTGATCTCGTAGAAGTATCCGATCTTCTCCTCAGCGAGCGCGAACTCCCTGTCGTAGGAGTAGCGGGCGATCCAGAGATACAGCCCCATGTCTAGCTGGCGACGGGAATGCTCCTGTTCGTGGCGCATCAGGGCTCGATACTTTGCAGATCCGGGAACGACCCGTGCCAGCCACTCGTTCAAGTCGCGGACGTAACAGTGCCGTCCGACGGTGGTGGTCGCTGTGTCTGAGCCTACGTCTCGGACGATGTTGGGGCGCTCCCGAACGTCCTCAAGGGGACGCCACACTGCGTCAAGTGGGTGAGCAATGACGTTCCCGTCGTTGTCCTTCGGGGATCCCAGCAACGCACAGCCGGAGGAGAACGGAACCAGGAGAACGAGGAGTAGCAACTTACGCATGGATCAAGATCCTTCCTGGGATTACGCTATCAGGACCAGGAGGAAATACGAATGACTGATCCACGCAAGACGCTGACCGAAGAGACCCCAGAGAACCAGAAGGACTTCGCCGACCGAGGTCTCACCGAAGTGAAGGGCCAGATCAAAGCCGACCCTTCCGTGATTACGGAGACTCTTCCCATCGAAGAGGACGAGGAAGACGGCACGCGGAGGACTCTTCTCGGATAGTCAATCCGCAGAGTAGGGCGAGCCCGCTGATGTCCGCGGGTTGACCAAAAGCACTTCGACCTCGGGGATTACTTTCCCCGAGGTCGTTGCACTTCTGTTGAAATCTAGTGGCGTTTCGGAGTGACCTACTCCGAACGACTCGCCATCCTAACGAGATCCTCACGCCTATCTTCGACCTCTCGACAGGTCTCAAAGCCAAACTCCTCGACGAGGGTCTTGAGGGCGAGATCCCAGGATTCCAGCATCTTCTTCCCTGCGCCGAGGGCGATGCCCCGCATCACCTCCATGTGGGGCGCGTCTCTTTCCCGCCTCCCGCGTTGGCTCATCATGACGAGCCTCGTGGGGGCGGTCAGCTTGAGCAGCGAACCAGCGTGGAACGGGGCGACTGCAAGCAGTGGGTTCGTGTCGTAATGCTTCTCGGTGAAGGTGAAGATGAGATCGACATAGGTCTCATCGTCCTTCGCCTCCTGCATCTTCTTGATGGTCTCAACGAGATTCACGCTGTGATCCCGGCAGCCTGTTGCATGTGAGACATGAACTCCTCCTGGGCAGGTGTAGGACACCCACCCACCGCCAAGTGCCTCCAGTGTTACCTGGCAATCGCCGAGACTGTCGTGCGTGTGCTTGTGGCCGTAGGCCATGGCCTCGCCGAGACACGTCTCGCAGATGAGCGCCCCCTCAAACTCGCAGTCCGCGGGACGAGCCGCGCAGTTGGTGCACTTAATCTCGCAGTCCTCGTTCTCCTTCATGGTCTCTCCCCCTCTGAGGTGTCGGCTCCTGGGATCAACGAGTTGCTGGTAGTCTTTTTGGACATGATTGCCTCCTTCTGTTCTTCTCTCTACCGAGAGGGCCAAAGGTTCCCCGTACATAGAGAGGCCCAGCCCCGGGGGACCACCCCCCGAGGGCCAAGCTAGAGACGACCGTGATTCTTACTTCTCCTCTTCCATGAGGAGGACTTGACCCCAGCGACCTTTGGTGGGATCGACGTCGCCGAACCCGCCCTTCGCTGTAGGCTGAATGCACCAGAGCACATCGCGGATCAAGGGCGGCCTGTCCGTCGGCACCGTAATGTGGCCGTCGGTGAAGGCCACCACGACTCCCTCGAACATTTCCTCTTCGAGGTGATCGAAGGCCGGGACGAAGTTGGAACCGCCGCCACCCTTGATCTGGCCGATCATTTCGGCTGCGTTCTCCACGTCTCGCGTGATCGAGTGAATGGCCGAGTCGATGCAGATAATGCAGAGCTTGAGGCCGAGTTCCTCGCAGATCCCTTGAATCTCCGAGAGGATGTCCGTCTCGCGACCGTTCATGGAACCCGAGGTATCCCAGAGGATCACCACGTCATCCACGCCGAACTTCTGCCAGCTTGGGAGGTAGAGCACGTTGGAATCGAACCGGCGTCGAGGACGACGCATGGTGATGTCCTGCTTGTTCCCGTTCTCGCCGATCCACTGGCTCAAGACTTCTTGCCAGAGGATCTTGCATTGAGACAGATCGTTGACCATCTTGGCGAAGCCGCTCGGGAGGCTTCCACGACCGTGGCGCTTCTCGTGAGCCATGGCCGCCGCGATCACCGAGATACGCCACTCGTTCTCAAGCTTCTGCTTCGCAGCCTTCTCGCCCCGAGCCGCAGCCTTGCCGACCGCAGACTGAGCAAGATCCTCGCGAACGTCGTCGCCGATCCCTTGGCCAGGCTTCATGCCTTCGGGCATTTCGGAGAGCTTTCCGTGGACACCCGGCTTGGAGGACTTCTTTGCTGTCTTCAGGAGATCGTCATAGATCGCCTCAGCCGACATACCGACATACTTGGCGTCCAGAGCAGCGTGCTCCGGCAACTTGATCTTGCCCTTGCAGCGAACCGCGTTGGCCAGTTCTATGATCTCCGGGTTGAAGGAGTAGTCGTGAGCCAGGTTCCAGGCGCCGACGATCTGACCGTCAGGCAGTTCCAGCATGGCCTTGCGATTGCCTTGGCGCCGCCAGCAGAGGAGCGCAGGGTGCAAGGTCTCGTGGACGACGAGACCGGCCAACTCGGGGTCGGTCAGCGTCTCGACGAAGTCGGGGTTGAAGAAGACGTAGCCGTCTGGGCTCACCGCAGCCGTGGGCACGTTGTGCTCTGGCCCGGCGATCACCACTTGAGTCTTGCCCACAATGTGAGCGAAGAAGCGGCAATACGAGTTCACGACGAGGCGAGCGGTGCTGATTCGCTTGATCGTCTTCTTGATCTTGGCGTCCCTCAGCGCTTCTTGCGCCGAGTCCGCTTGAGGCGGGGCTGAATTGTTCATGGTTGTCTCTCCTTACTTCTCTCTCTGGGTGGGTGGGGGAAGGTTCCCCGTAGATGCAAAAGAGACGGGGGAGCCCCGAAGGACTCCCCCGCTCTTACTACACGCCGAGCATTGCCTTCTTAACGTGGTCCAGAAGGCGACCGATCACCGGGTCGGTCTTGGCCTTCCGTGCAACACGCGCGAGAGCGGTCAGGTCGCCGCCTTCGTCGAGGAACGTCTGGACGCCCACCGCGCTGTACTCGTCACCCGCCACCGAGCAGTGAGCGAGCGCCGTGAACAGTTGGACCGGAGCGTTGTCCCGAGCAGTGCCCGAGAGCTTGGTCCACCGCGCAGCAGCGTGCGTGCCAAGCGCAGTCGCCATAGCGCAGCGCTTCGAAGGATCGTCCAATTCCTTCATGGGGTCAGGCATGGCGTTCTTGGGGTTATCCAAGACCAACTCGGGATCGGTCAGCTTGCTTCGAATCTCGACGAATGCCAAGAAGGTCAGCGCGTTGGCCTTGCCGATCAGACCCGCAGCGATTGCGGTCAGGAAATGAGACCCGAGACGCTCTGCCGTCGCGAACTGTTGCCCGAGCGAATGCCACTGACGAGGAGTGGCGAACGCGCCCAACTTGTCGGTGGTGTCGGTCGGAAGCTCCGAGAGGAGTTCGGGCTTGAAGTTCAGGAAGGCCGGGACTACTGCGTCACAGCCGATCTGGCGTCCATACCACTTCTTCCACTCGGCGAGCGTCAACTCAATGGTCATCATGGTGACCGAGTTGCGGAAGTGAGCCGGCAGCATCGAGGCGGACGACTTGTCCTGACGACGGTTACCAGTCACGAGCACAAGCACCGCGTTTTGGAAGCGGTGTTCGTGAATGCGACGCTCCAAGGCCGACTGCCGACCAGCGACTTGCATGGCCTGAGGCGCGGCGGGAAGATCGTCTTGCACGTAGACGCCGAAGGCGTACTTACGGCAGAGCTTGCCGACCCAGCGCTGAGGGCAGTAGTCGGTGAAGTCTCCGTTTCGGAACGGGAGACCTCCAAGGTCTTCGGGCATGAGCGAGGAGAAGTCGAGGAGCAGCGCGAGGCCCTCCATGTTCTCCTTCTCGATCTTGGCCCGTTCTTCGTCGTCGAGAGCATCGAGGTCGATCCCACGATCCTTCGCGATCAGCTTGATGGCGTCGGCAGTCGTCTTGACCCCTTCGCCGAAGATGATCGCGGGGTTCTCCCGAACGTAGTTGGTCATGCGTTCCGCGATGGCGTAGGCCGTCGAGGACTTGCCGATCCCGGGAGGGCCGAGCAGACAGAGCGTCTTGGGCTTGATCCCGAGCTTGAGGCTATCCAGCCAGTGGTTGAAGGCGTAGTCGACGAACGACGTATGGTCGAGCGTGATCGGCGCGTCGATCTCGATTGAAGTTTTGCTCACGGTTCTCTCTCTTTGGTTGATCCACAGGAGGGTCGCCCCTCCCTTACCTATCTCTCTGGAGGGATCACGGAAGGTTCCCCGCGCTCCCGAAGCGATTGATCCCAGCACGAGTTAGACCCGCGAGCCCATCACCACACACCACCTAAGTGTTGATGTGGCAAGGAGTGCCCGCGGGTCCGGCCTCTATCCAGACCGTTTCTAGGTCAGAGCGTTGCAACCGCAGTTGCAGAAGTCGTCGCCTTGACAATCGTTTGAGGTATGGAGACGGAAGCGCTTGCGAACGTTGGCCGCCCGATAATCGACGACGCGGGTCACCGCCCCGTTGATCTCGTCTTCTTCCATTCCGTTTTCTTCAGCGATCTGGATCAGATCCAGGAGCGTATCGACGAGCACATCTTGAGTGGAGTCGGTGTTCTCCTCTTCCTCCTCCAACAACTCGGCTGCGCGCTCGTTGACCTTGTCGATGTCGACATACTTGTAGTCTCGTGCCATGGCACCTCCGTTGGGTCTACCCGTCATTGAGTAGACCATTACTTGCCTCTCTTTGGGCCTCGTGCAAGGTTCCCCGTAAAGACTCGCGGGGAACCTTCCATCCACTCTCGGGAGAGAGGGGTATAGGAGGTTTGAATGAAAACACTTACGTTCGAGAACAAGACACACTGGAGAACTAGCGATTTCCAACGCCTCGTCCGCGCTGCCCGAGAGGCAGTCGGATACGAGGCGCCGTTGGGAATCGTCATCGAGTTTGGCAAGCGCAAGCCGATCCCCTGGATCAAGATGAACAAGGTCGTCGGACATACGAAGCGTCCTGTTCCTTACCAGAGGATGGCCTTTCAGGTAATGAAGCGCGGGCCGAAAGACCCTCACCCCATTGCCATGCTCGCAATGGCCGCAAGTTACGCCGTCAAGGACGAGGTGACCGAGGATACGACGTTGCTCGCGTTCTCAGACGTCTACTACTTGGCGAACTATTTCGCCTACCTCCTCGCCAGGCACCGGGCCGAGACCGAGGAGTTGAGTGACGAGGAGTTGGGGCGTATGCAAAAGTTCCGCAGTAACGGTGGTGAGATCACCTGCCCCTCCTGGATTGCTCCGGAGAAGCTCTTCGTTGCGAAATACCGCGATCCCAAGAAGGACGCGACCTACCTTAGCTTCCTGAAGAAGAAGGAAGTCCTAATCAAGAAGCTCGACAAAGAGATCAAGGATTTGGAAGGACTGACTGTTCGCACCAAGAAGAAGATCGCGACGCGTCGCAGAAAGAAGAGTGCGGCGGAGAAGACGATCCAAGCCGCGAAGGCGAGGCGATCATGAGCAAGCTGACCTTCTTCGTTGTTCGAATGTGGGCCCTACCCTCGGAATGCAGTGATCCCGAGAATCCCCACTTCGTGGCGAGGGTGGGCGAAAACAGGGTTGATCTACTGGTTCAGTGGACGGTGACTCGCGACTTCAAGAAAGCCCACTATTTCAAGACGCTACGGCCGGCAACAGGCGTGGTCCGTGGCGATCCCAGGATTGCCGGCCGCGTAGCCAGCGGGTGGCTCTACGAGATCATCCAAATCGAGGAGGTGATCGTCGAGACCAACGTAACCGAGGAAGAAAAGGAGCCGTCTATATGAAGTGCGAGCGTTGTGGGTGGGCTGGGAGCAATCCCAAAGCCTTGCAGATGAAACTGGTCGACTGGCCAGCGCACCTACCGCCACCGCCTCCTCCGCCAACAGTGCTGCGACACGCACAGCATTGCCCCTCGTGTTTCAAGGTGGGGGACGAGGTCTACTGGGATTGCGGCGACGGGAACCTTCCTCCGATTCGAGGAACGTTCATTAGGATCACCGAGTTCAAGGGCCCTGACTTCGAGTTGGAGCCCGACGGGACGTGGACCGTGAAGGCGACGGCTGTGCCCTCCACGGTCGCGATCTGTATCGACAAGACCAGCGTGATCGAAGACCACCGCTTCGTGGTCGGAACGGAGATCGACACCGTTGCGGACGAGTTCATGGTGGACTACAGCGATATCGAACTGGCGTCCAAGTGGCCGGTCTTGACTTTCTAGGAAACCGCTTGGGTAGACCGAACCACGGTGTCCTGAGCAGATGGGCCGTCGGGGGCTGCCGTGTGTTGATGCCGTCGACAGGTCTCGAAGGTTGGAGTGGCGCGAGCACAGCATCGTGTTTGCTCACCGTTCGCTCTCGTTTCCATCCACGAGCAACGCTTCGCCTGTTTCTTAGCCATGCCCGGAATCGTAGCGGATTCCGGGCATGGTCTCTACTCCCATGCACAAGACCCTCAGCGGGCTCGCTCCTGGGAGTGCACAGACACAAAAAAAGGGCGGGGTCGGGAGCTTTTGCTCCCGACCCCTAAGTATTATCGACCCGTCGGACATACGTTCGC